>Ga0302320_10024862_pt1 | contig 11667 bp, 5 predicted proteins | sample Bog_T0_3_FD_202130 | JGI IMG/M metagenome (GOLD analysis project Ga0302320, IMG submission 202130) | Peat permafrost microbial communities from Stordalen Mire near Abisko, Sweden - Bog_T0_3 | ecosystem: Environmental > Terrestrial > Soil > Wetlands > Peat | place: Sweden: Abisko, Stordalen Mire... | reverse complement strand
GGGCCCATTCAGCAGGCGGACGTCAGTACCATTCGCTTCAAGAACGGGGCGGAAGTTCGCGGGTACGACCCCGAACAGTATTTTCAGCCCAAACATCTCGGCTTCATGGACCGGTTTGCCCAGTTTGCGGTGATTGCAGCGCGCGAGGCGGTAAAGATGGCCGGGGTAGAGTGGACGCCTGAGTTGCAGGACTCGACGGCTATCGTTACCGGATCTTGTATCGGTGGCCGTGGCAGTGATGAGACTGGCTATCGAGAGTTGTTTACCAATAACCGAAACCGCGTTCATCCGTTGACCATTCCGCTCAGCATGGAGAACGCTGGTGCCAGCCATATTTCCATTGAGTTTGGGATTCAAGGCCCAACCTTTACCATCTCGACTGCATGTTCGTCGGCATCCCATGCGATTGGGCAGGCATTCTGGATGGTACGTTCTGGTGCAGCCTCGATGGCTATCACCGGTGGCAGCGAAGCGCCGATGTTCTATGGGGGCCTGAAGGCGTGGGAGGCTATGCGGGTGGTGAGTTCTGATACCTGCCGGCCATTCTCGGCGGATCGATCCGGCATGATCCTGGGTGAAGGCGGTGCGATGTTGGTGCTGGAACCGCTGGAGACGGCATTGGCTCGTGGTGTTCAGCCACTCGCAGAGATCGTTGGCTTGGGCATGTCTTCCGATGCGTTTCACCTTATCCAGCCGAAGTACACTGGTCCTGAGAAGGCGATGCGGGCCGCCTTGCGCGATGCGCGCCTCAACCCGGAAGAGATTGGCTACATCAACGCGCATGGCACCGCTACAGGCGCAAATGATCAGATGGAAGCGCAAGCCATCCATGCCGTCTTTGGCGAGCGTGCGGGTAGCCTGCCGGTCAGTTCAACAAAGTCAATGCACGGACACACTCTGGGTGCCGCAGGGGCCATTGAAGCGGTGGCGACCGTGCTTGCCTTGCGCGACGGCGTGCTGCCGCCCACGGCGAACTACTCCAAACCTGACCCGGACTGCGTTTTGGATGTGATTCCCAATGTCGCACGGAAACTGGCTGTCGAATTCGCGTTGAGCAATTCCTTCGCTTTCGGCGGTCTGAATGCCGTGTTGGCCTTCAGAGCCTATCGCTCCTGAAGGCTGGAAAACCCCGCTGCGTGGCGGAATGCTCTCGTTCCGCACCAAGATGATCCGAGTCCACCAAGTCACTGATCGACACGATTCCGGCAATCTTCGCTCCCGGCGGTGTCTGGTGCCACCCAGCAGGATGATCTTGCGGGCACACAGGCTGCATCGGGTGCTACTGTGATTGGGTATGAGCGAGACGAGAGAGCATGTCGTACTGGTGACCGGAGCTTCATCGGGTATCGGCAAGAGTGTCGCCTATTTTCTGGCGCAAAAGGGATTCCGGGTCTATGGCACCTCGCGAAAAGCCCCGTCAACGCCTGAGCAAACTCCCAAGCCCACTGTAACCATGCTCTGCATGGACGTGACGGACAGCGACTCCGTGGAGCAGGCGCTGGCGGAAGTATCGCGTCGCGAGGGACGAATCGACATTGTGATCAATAATGCTGGAGCCGGGCTGGCCGGTCCGGTGGAGACCACGGCAATCGAAGAAGCGCAATGGCAAATGGACGTGAACTTTCTCGGTGCATTGCGTGTCTGCCGTGCTGCGATGCGGATTATGCGCCCACAGCAAAGCGGATACATCGTGAACATCAGCTCGATCGGAGGGGTGATTGCGATTCCATATCAGGCGATATATAGCGCTTCAAAGTTTGCACTGGAAGGGCTGACGGAATCGCTACGCTATGAGGCTTCGCCATTTGGCATCCGTGTTGTGCTCGTCGAGCCTGGCGATCACAAGACGGGCTTCACCCAGAGCCGCGAATTTACGCAGGCTTCTGCATCAGACCATGCGTACCAACTCGATTTTGAGCGGGCCGTAGGGCGAATGATTGCCGATGAGCAAGGCGGCCCTGACCCGGAGGCCATCGGCCGTCTCATCCACCGCATTGTAAGCACGCGTCGACCGCGACTCCGCTACACTGTGGGGCCGTCCGTGCAGCGCGCAGCCGTCTGGCTGCGGCGCCTACTGCCTTACAGCCTCATCGAGTTAGGATTGCGCCGATACTATAGGCTGCGGGCAGACGCCCCCCGTCCACCGCTCTAAGCCGCGGCATTGCGAATACGAGCAAATGCATCCAGCGCAAATTCCAGCTGCGCCGGTGTGTGTGCTGCTGTAGCACAAAGGCGTAGACGCGAGCTTCCAGGCGGCACGGCGGGAAACACGACCGGCGTTGTGAGAATCCCGAAGTCGCGCAAGCGGCGGGCGAGCATTGCGGTGGGGCGTTCGTCACCGAGGATAACCGGCACAATCGCCGTTTCTGATCGGCCCACGTCGTAGCCCAGGCTCTTGAGTCCATTGCGCAACAACTCGGCATTTCTGCTTGTGCGCGCAACACGCTCCGGTTCCTTGCTGAGGATCGAAACCGACTCTCGTACGGCGGCAACGGCGGCTGGACAAAGCGCAGCCGAGAAGATAAACGGTGCCGCAGCATGTTGTAACAAGATGGCCAGATCACGCGAAACCGCAAGGAAGCCACCGTTGGAGGGAATGGCCTTGGCCAGCGAACTGGTCCAAATATCGACTTCGTCCGCGCGGATACCAAAGTGTTCATTGGTGCCACGGCCGTTCTTGCCCAGTACACCGAATGCGTGTGACTCGTCAATCAGAAGAAACGCGCCGAATTCCTTTTTGAGGGCGATAATCTCCGGCAGCTTGCATATGTCGCCGTCCATCGAGAACACCCCATCGGAGACGATAAGCGTACGATTCGCATCATTCGGTGCTTCGAGCTCCTGGCGTAGCGATTCCATGTCGTTGTGGCGAAAGCGCTGCATCTGCACCCCTGCGAGCCTACAGGCGTCAATCAGGCTGCGGTGCGAAAGCGCGTCCGCGATGACGCGGTCTGCGGGGCCCAGCAGCGCTGAGATGGCTGCAAGATTTGCCAGGTAACCTGAGCTGAAGGAGATAACCTCCTCAGTTCCACGAAACGCCGCCAGTTCCTTCTCCATTTCACGATGCAGATCAATCGTTCCCGTCAGCAGGCGAACGCCCCCCGTGCCGGTGCCATATTTCTTTACCGCTTCGATCGCCGCCGCATCGACACGCGGATCGCCGATGAGTCCGAGGTAGTCATACGAGGAAAGCATCAGCATTGAGTGCCCGTCAGCCTGCACCTGAGGACCGGATTTTCCCTGCAAGGGCACCTGAAATGGATAGGCATCGAGCGTGCAGAAAAGCGCTGCAGCTTCAAATAAACGCCGGCCCCGGGCATCTATCAGGTCGCTTTTACGAAATCCGAGATGCTGATCGTTAGAAAAATACTGCTCAAAAATGCTTCCGGAGGAGGACGGAAACTGCAATTTTGCAGGTTGGTCCTGGTTATTAATATCCATTGTGTGAGTCACCTGAATGTTAGTTCTCAACTATAACGCCCTCGAAAGGGATTTGAAAGCTAGTTTGTGATATGAGCAGTGAGCCGGTTCCAGAAATTCGGACAGCGGGTAAAGTGGGGGGGTGTTCTCTTACCACCGTGTAAGATGGCAGAAAAAGAGGAGAAGCATGAGCCGACGCCCACGCCGGAACCGCACAGCAGCCTTTAAAGCCAAGGTGGTCTTGGCCGCCGTGAAGGGTGAAAAGACCCTGAGCGAATGATCCCAACAGTTCGATGTGTACGCGAACTAGAGCACGTAGCGGAAGAGCCTGCTTCTGGAAGGTGCTGCAGTGGTATTTGGTGAAACCAAGGAACAGGAAACCGTCAAGGTTGACGTGACTGTATGCCAAGATTGGCGAGTTTGGACGAGATTTTTTAGTTCAACGCACCGGGTCTAATCCCACCGCCTTTAGGCGGTCAGCTTCAGCAGGTTTTTAAAATGCTTTGTTTTCAACGGATTGTTAAGCGGGATTGGACTGTATTGGACGCTATAAAACAACTAAATGGCGGAGGGAGAGGGATTCGAACCCCCGATGCCCTTTCAGGCACAACGGTTTTCAAGACCGTCGGTATCAACCGCTCACCCATCCCTCCGCGAGGGAGAATCACTTCTTCTCAGTGTCCTGCGAGCACTTGCTCCTCGTGCTCAGCGTCTCAGATCGCAACGCCATTTCTATCATATATGACTCTCATATTCGCGGTGCCAGGCAAATGCTGAAAACCGCGCACCTGCCCCGAGGTCCAAAAAGGGGAACCGTTCAGGCTCCCTTTTGGACCTCGGGGCGGAAAACTACTTCAAGTGCCCTCATCAAATCTCTGTTCCACTTGCCATTCTGGGCGGCTTTCGCTTTCACTGAAGATCAGTTGGCGGTGGGAGTCACCGAAATCGCGTCCGAAGTGCTGATGGCGTCGTTCGTGTCGCCGCCATACACAGCCGTCAGCGAGTGCGCCACTGAGGTCGTAAACTTGGTGCTCAACGTGGTCTGTCCCTTTGAAGTCGAAGTCAGCGTTCCGGTCCCCAGCGAAGTCGTGCCATCATAGAAGGTCACCGTCCCAGTTGCTGTCGAGGGCGATACCGTGGCCGTCAGCGTCACGCTGGTATTCACCACTGGCGTCAAGCTTGATGCTGCCAGCGTCGTCGTGGTGGTCAGGGCGTTTACTGTAATCTTCACCGCGCTCGATGTGCTCGCCTCATACGTCGAGTCGCCGCCATACTCCGCCGTAATCGAATCCGTTCCAACGGATGTGAATGTATAAGTTAGCGTCGCCACGCCCGAATTTACTGGTCCGGTGCCAAGCTTCGTCGTGTTGTTATAAAAGGTCACCGTCCCGGTCGCGCTGGTTGTCGAGATCGTGGCTGTCAAGGTCACGCTCGTGCCCACCTCCACCGTCGTGGGTGAGTACGTCAGCGCCGTAGTGTCTGTCGTCGTTCCCGTCGGCGCCTGCCAAAAGTTTCCGCAACCCGTCATCAACGGCGTCACGGCCAATATCAGCAGCGCCATTCCCGCGCCAGCGAACTTCATCTTCATCGAATCTCCTTGCTCTACAGCCAATTATATGGATAAGTCCGCACCAAGACGGGAGCCCGCCCCAATCAATGGACGCAAGCCCCCAGCCTTCCGCTTGTTGTTCAAGATCCAACCAGCTACAAAGCAATATCGATGGCTCGACAGGCCGAAGGCCGCCAGCCCTACCGCAGGTGGCTACGGCATGACCAGCACTTCTACTCCCGAAGCCGCGTCTTTCTCGCGGAATACCTGCTCCGTGGCCTTTTTGAAGTCCTCCGCCTTCGCGTTGGGAATGTCGGTGAACGTCTGCGGATTCCGATCCGTCAGCGGGAACCACGAACTCTGCACCTGCACCATGATCCGGTGTCCGCGCCGGAAGGTATGGAAGAGATCCGGCATGGTGAATTCCAACGCCGTTTCCTTGCCCGGCGTCAGCGCCTCCGGCTTCTCCCAGCTGTTGCGGAACTTCGCCCGGAATGGCTCGCCCCGCAGCAGTTGCTGATAGCCGCCCATATACACCGGCGGCGTGTCGTGAATCCGCTTGTTGTGAGCCATCGAGTCGTCAGGATTCGGATAATCCTCGGGGTAAACATCAATCAGCTTCACCACAAAATCCGAGTCCGTCCCCGAACTGGCAATCTTCAACTTGGGCGCAATCGGCCCGGCAATCGTCACGTCTTCTTCCAGCGGTTCGGTCTCATAAACCAGCACGTCCGGCCGGTAACTGGCAAAGCGCTGATCGTCCACCATATAGCGCTGCGGCACCGTGTCCGTCGTGTAACCCACAAACGGAACCGGATGGTTGGGGTCGCTCACATACTCGTCTACGCCCTTGGCTTCCGTCGGAGCCTCAAAACTCAGCTTGCCGCCCGCGTGGAAATAAAGCGTCTTGGCCCGTGCAGCCTTGGGCGGCCAAGCGTCAAAATTCCGCCACACATTGGTTCCTGTCTCAAAGACCACTGCCTTGGGCTGCGCCGCGCCTTTGCCTTTGAGGTAATGTTCGAAGAACGGAAACTGCACATTGGCTCTGAAATACTCGCCGGTCTTGGCGTTGAACTGCACTTCGCCCAGGTGGTCGCCGTCGCCGCGCGACCAGCCCCCATGCACCCACGGACCCTCCACCAGCGTTGTCGCTGTTTCCGGGTTAAATTTGTTGATCGCGTAGAAGGTCTTGTACGGCCCGCTCAAATCCTCCGCGTCAAACCATCCCCCTACCACCAGCACCGCGCAATGTACATTCTTCATGTGCTGCGAAAGGTCGCGCTGCTTCCAATAGCTGTCATAACTCCAGTGCCGCGCCTGGTCGTTGAACAGCCAGTTCGAATCCTGCAAATACTTCTTGTTCAACTCGGCGATGCTCCCCGCCTGCAAATAAAACTTGTAGCTGTCCGGCGTGCCAAAGTCGAACTCGGTTTCCGCCTTGGGTGTTTCCGGGTTGTGGCTCGGCTTGAAGAAGGAATAAAAGCCAAAGTTGGCTGAAAGCATGAATGCTCCGCCGTGATAGCCGTCGTCGCCCAGGAACAGATTCGTCATCGGCGCCTGCGGGCTGGCCGCCACCAGCGCCGGATGCGAGTCGATAATCGACGCCGAGCTATAAAATCCCGGATACGAAATCCCATAAATCCCCACCTTGCCGTTGTTGTTGGGTACATGCTTCAGCAGAAATTCAATCGTGTCGTAGGTATCCGAGGCGTCGTCCACATCCTTGGCTGATTTCTTCTCGTCGATGTGCGGCCGCATCTCCACGAACTCGCCTTCGCTCATCCACCGTCCTCGCACATCCTGATTCACAAAGATGTATCCGCCCTTCTCGAACTCATCCGACGGCCCCAGATGACGCGGATACTGATCTTCCCCATACGGCCCCACATTGTAGGGCGTCCGGTTGATCAAAAACGGAAAAGGCCCGCCCGCCGCGTCCTTTGGCACATAAACAGCCGTGAACAGCCGCTTGCCGTCGCGCATCGCAATGCGAAACTCGTACTTGGTATAGTGGGCGCGAACGTAATCTTCCTTGGGAGCGTCAGGCGCAGCCTGCTGGGCATGAGCCACGGCAAACCCAACAAAGAAAACTACCAATACAGTGAGCGAAAAGCGGCGTAACGTGTGCATCGTCGGCATTAATCTCCTGAGTCTCCAGCTTATCCCAGCCAAGCCGCGTACTGGAAAGCTCTCAACGTTCTACTGGCCCTGAATGCAAGTGCGCACGAACGTATCCGCGCAGAACTGGGAACAATGTGAGCCTGTTTCTTTACGGGTTCCTTATGCGTTTTCTGTTAAAAAATAAAAAACAATGCGCGCATATCTTTGGTTCTGCTGCGGAAGGCTTTTCCTTTCGCCCCAAGTCTTTTCAGCCCCAGCGTGAATATCAAGCTAGATGTGGAACATTTCATCTGTTTCTCACGCGCGTTGAGGCACGGATGAATTTCATACCAGCCAAAATCTGACCCAACGCGGGCCTATGAGAGCCTGCATCCGGCGAGCGCACACCGCGCCGCTCGTGCACCACCGCAGTTCAAGATAAGTTTTGGAGGAGATTTCGTGAAACGATCCCTATGGGCTTGGATGCTTTGTTGTATCCTGTCCACCGCCGCCCTCTCTTTTGGCCAGTCTGCAACTACGTCCCTGCGCGGCGTCGTCAAGGATCCCAGTAATGCTCTGGTGTCCGGTGCTAAAGTCACCATCCTCGACAAAGCCAACGGCAAGATCCTCACTGTCACTGCCAATAACGCCGGCTTCTATACCTTCCCCCAGATTCCTCCAGCCCGCTATCTCATCACCGTCTCCGCCGAAGGCTTCGGCAATCAGAGCAAGACCGCCGAGCTACTTGTCAACCAGCCGGCCACCATCGATTTCACCCTCTCTGTCCAGTCCAGCTCCGTCACTGTTGATGTCAGTGCGATTGCCCAAACTCTCAACACCTCCGACGCCACCCTCGGCGACTCGGTCGGCAATGTCACCATCGAAGCTCTCCCCATGGAAGGCCGCGACCCCGTCTCCCTGCTTACCCTCCAGCCAGGTGTCCTCTACCTAGGCAATCCCAACGAAAACCAGACCAACGACAGCCGCTCCGGCTCGGTTTCCGGTGGGCGATCCGATCAAGGCAACATCACCCTCGACGGCATGGACGACAACGACCAGATCAAGGGAACCGCCTTCACCGGCGTCCTCCGCGCCACTCTCGATTCCACTGAGGAGTTCCGCGTCACTACCTCCAACTCCACTGCCGACACCGGCCGCAGTTCCGGCGCCCAGGTCTCCATCGTCACCAAAAGCGGCGGCAATGCTTTCCACGGTGCTCTCTACGAGTACTACCGCCCCACCAACACCGTCGCCAATCAGTGGTTCAACAAGTTCCAGCAACTGGATCTCGGCGAACACAATGTCCCGCAAAAGTATGTGATGAACACCTTCGGCTCCTCTTTGGGCGGGCCCATCAAGAAGGACAAGCTTTTTTTCTTCGTCAATTACGAAGGACAGCGCAAGGCCATTGACGACATTGTCACTCGCACTCTTCCCACCAAAGAGTTCTACGACGGCTCGCTCGGCTATCAGGATGACAGCGGCCAGACGCATTGGATGGATGCCGCTGCGGTTAGGGCGATGGACCAGGCCAATAATGCGACCAACGGATGGTCTCCCTGCGATCCCGCCATTGGCTGCGGACCCAATGCCAGCGTTCTGGCCTATTACGGCGCTCTGAAGAACAAGGGCATCTACGGCTCAGCGGGTACGGCTGGCGATGGCATCAACAATGCCGGCTATATCTTTGCCTCGCCCGCGCCTGCCACGCTCAACACCACCATCGCCAAAATCGACTACACGATCAGCAACACCCAGCACATCTTTTTCCGCGGCAACCTGCAAAAGGATACCCAGACCGGCGACGAAAATATCCTCGGGCAGGCAGCCGACACCATACACGTAGACAACACCAAGGGCATGGCCTTTGGCCACACCTGGACACCCACCAGCAACATCGTCAACGACCTCCGCTACGGCTTTATCCGCCAGGGCTACTCGACCCGTGGCGTGGGATCGGGAACCGGAGACTGGGTGGTCTTTCGCTTCCTTGATCAGCCCACTGGATGGCAGAACCGTTCCACCATCGTCAACGTGCCGGTTCACAACATTGCCGACAATCTTACGTGGACCAAGGGCAAGCACACCTTCGGCATTGGCGGCAACTGGCGCGGAATCGCGAACAATCGCAACAGCGATTCCAACTCCTACTCCGGCGCTAGCACCAACCCGTATCGGACCTCAAACTTTCCCAATAAGCCTGGTGATTTAAGCGAGGGCTTCAAGAACTCCTACCAGATCGCCTTCGATACCCTGGTCGGAACCGTGCCCTCCACGACTCAGCGTTACAACTACTCGGTTTCCGGTGCCGATACCGGCTCGCTCTATTCTGACGGCGCCTACATCAACCGTCACTTCAAGGCCAACGAGTTCGAGTACTTCCTCCAGGACGCCTGGCGCGTCACGCCCACGCTGACCGTGACCTACGGCGTACGCCACTCCATTCTGCAGACGCCCTATGAAACCAAGGGCCAGCAGATTTCTCCCACCGTTGACACCCACAACTGGTTCGTCAAGCGCGGCACAGAGGCTGCCCTCGGCAATGTCTTCGAAGACCCGCTCGAGTTCATGCCCAGCGGCAAAGTCAATCACCGGCCCGGCTATTGGGCCAAACAGAAGGCCAACTTCGCGCCCCGCCTCTCGGTTGTTTACGCGCCCAATCCCAAAACCACCATCCGCGCCGGCTCCGGCATGTACTTCGATCACTTCGGCCAAGGCATCGTCAACTCCTTCGACCAAGTCGGCTCCTTCGGCCTAAGCAGCGCCGTCGATAGCCCCGCCGGCGGCTATAGCGTACAGAACACCCCCCGCTTCACCGGACCTCAGAGCATTCCGAGTCTCTCCGGATGTCCTTCTCCGGCGGGCAAAATCACCTATCCCTTCACCCCCTCAACCCAGGATGGATGCGACTTCGCCATCACCTGGGGCATCGACAACCATCTCAAGACGCCCTATTCCTACGCCTTGGACTTCTCGGTGCAGCGCGAATTGCCCGTCGGCTTTGTGGTTGAAGCCAACTATGTCGGCCGCCTCGGTCGTCACCTCCTCGAGCAGCTCGACTTGGCCGAGCCCGTCAATCTCGTCGACAAAAAAGGCGGCAGTGACTACTTCCATGCAGCCGCCGCGCTCTCCAAGGTCTCCGACCAAAACGGCGGATGCAATCCTGGTTCCGGCAACGGTTGCATCGTGCCCAACGTGCCCACCATCCAGTACTTCGAAGACGTCTTTCCGCAGATGCAGAATTACGATGGCCCCGGAGAAAGCGCAACCCAGGCCATCTACAACAATGAGTGGGCGCCCCTCCGCTACCCCTACGGAGAAACCAGCGCCCTGGCCGACATCGACTTCTATTGCAGCTATGGTTGCCCCAACGGAACCCAGTTCTGGCAGAAGCAGTTCTCCTCGCTCTATGCCTGGTCCTCCATTGGCACCAGCTCCTACAATGCGCTCCAGATCACGCTCCGGCACCCCTACAGCCACGGCCTGACCGCGGACTTCAATTACACCTTCTCCAAGTCCCTCGACATTGGATCGGGTTCCGAGCACTCCAATGAGCAATCCACCGATGCCTTTGGCGGCACCGGCATCCAGAATAGTTGGAATCCCAAGCTCAACAAGTCCGTCTCCGACTTCGACACCCGCCACCTGATCACCATCGATTGGGTCTACTCCATCCCCGTTGGCCGCGGCAAGGCCTATCTGGGCAACTCCAGCCGCATCACCGACGCGATACTCGGCGAATGGCAGTTCTCCGGCCTAACCCGCTGGTCTAGCGGCCTGCCCTTCAGCCTCGCTGAGCCCGGCTGGACCACTGATTGGGAGCAGGAAGGCTTTGGCGTTCTCACCGCTCCCGTCAAGGTCAAGCGTCATCTGGTCAACGGCGTTCCTCAGGTTTTTGCCGGGGATACCGCCACTTCCATCAATAACGGCGTTTACACCGGCAATCCCATCCGCCTCCCCTATCCTGGCGAGGCCGGCCAGCGTAACGCCTTCCGTGGCGATGGCTACCTGAACATCGATTCCTCGCTCGCTAAAACCTGGACCCTGCCCGAGCAGATGAAACTCAAGTTCGCCGCCGAAGTCTATAACGTCGGCAACAACGTCCGCTTCGACGACAGCCCTCTGAACCTGAACGGCGGCCTCACCAGCGGCACATTAGGCGTCTACAAGGGCATGTTAACCACCTACCGCCGCATGCAGTTCGGCCTCCGCCTCGACTTCTAGTCATCATGGAGTGACCGGTCCGCTGCGCTGGTCGTGGGTTAAGCTGTGAGCCGAAGAGGATCACAGCTCAGAGCCACACGCGGAGAGGAACCGGTCATGAAGGAAAAGGTACGATTTTTGGGTCTGGATGTCCATGCCGAAACGATTGCTGTCGCCGTTGCTGAGCGGGATGGCGAAGTGCGCAGCCTGGGAACGATTGCCAACCGCGCTGAGTCGATCCGCAAGCTGGTGAAGAAGCTTGGGCCGAGCGAGCAGTTGAAGGCCTGCTATGAAGCCGGTCCGACAGGTTATGTTCTCTACTGGCAGTTGGCTGAGCTGGGCGTGGCTTGCGAAGTGATCGCGCCGACGCTGGTTCCGATGAAAGCAGGCGACCG
>Ga0302320_10024861_pt1 | contig 11667 bp, 10 predicted proteins | sample Bog_T0_3_FD_202130 | JGI IMG/M metagenome (GOLD analysis project Ga0302320, IMG submission 202130) | Peat permafrost microbial communities from Stordalen Mire near Abisko, Sweden - Bog_T0_3 | ecosystem: Environmental > Terrestrial > Soil > Wetlands > Peat | place: Sweden: Abisko, Stordalen Mire... | reverse complement strand
AATTGCATCATAAAATCGACCGGGAAGCGCTTGCGGTTACGTTTTACCGACTGCAGCAAGACCTTGGGCGCGACGCCGTAGAGGGCGGCAAGCTCGGATTTCTTGTTCGTTGCTCTGGTACTACGCGCTCGTGCGACGGAGCCGCAGGGGCGCCACCTTTCGCTCGCCACGCTCGATCTGCAGCAAAAGCGCTGTCCAAGTTTCCAGCGCGGCGCGGCGCTCCGCAAAATAGTCGTGCCTGTTGTACACGCCCTGAATACCGGGAAGCTTGTGGTTGAGGCAGCGCTCCGCGACCTCGCTGCGAATCCCGAGCGAGGACAGATGCGTACGCATGGTTCGCCGCAAGTCGTGAATCGTAAATGCGTCCAGCCCGTGATCGACGCCGGCAAGGGCGGCGTTCAACGTGTCGATGCCGACGTGCAGTGCACGTTGCCGGCGGTCGCGGCGCCGCTTTGGAAATACGAATTCACTGTCACCGGATATTTCGGCCAGGGATTTCAGCCAGCCAACGACCGCAGGCACCAAGGGGATGGAGATCGGCGCAGCCGTCTTGGTTCGGCTCGCCGGCAGCCGCCACAGCGGACCTGAATCCGTCGCGCCATCGAGGTCGAACTCGCGCCACCTGGCGCGCAGCAATTCACCCTTGCGTACGCCGAGGGCCAGCAGCAGCTTGATCGTCAGCAGATTGGTACCACCGAAGCTCGGCGAATCTCGCAGTGCCTTGAACAGCTTCTCGAGCTCGTCGCGGCTCAAGGCTCGCTGCCGCGCGGACTCCTTGCCGCCGGCATCGCTAAGATTGAAGTCGCCGACCGGGCTGGACGTAATCAGATGTCTGCGGACTGCAAAGCGGAAGACGCGGCGCATGTAGCGCAGCAAGTCGTTCGCCGCCGTGGGCGCCCTCCTCGCGACGCGGGCGAGCAATCGGGCCGCCATCGCCGGCGAAATGTCTTCGGGCACCGCGCCGCCAAATTCAGGCAGCAGGTACTTGTCGAGATAGCGGCGCGGCACCGCGGGGTGCTTGAGACGCCCACCTGCGATCTCGGTTTCGTACCAGTCTTCCGCCAGCTCCCTGAACTTGCCGCGCGCCTTCTTGGCTGCGCTGGCTTTGAGCTGCGCCTCGATTTCGCTCTGCTTCTCCAGCAGCGGGTCTCGGCCCGCATCGACCAAGGTGCGTTTGGCGCGCGCGGCCTTGCGGGCCTCCGCGAGCTCCATATCGGGGTAGCTACCCAGCGCCATCCACCGATCGCGACCGCCGAAGCGGTAGCGCAGCGTCCAGGCCGTGCCTTGAGCGGATTGCTTTCGCAGGTACAGCCCGGCGCCGTCCGGAAGCAGCACGGGCTCGCCCTTGTCATGCGCCCGCTTGACCTCGAGCGCCGTCAGTCTATCCCGCGCCATGCACATCACCTGCCAGCCAAACGCCGTTGTTGCGTGACCTGCTACCCGCAGTCCTGGTGGATGTAGCTAACGGTGTAGCTACGCACCCAGCAACAACAATAGCGCCCTCGGGCCTTGGAAGTCCATGACCCTTGGCAGAAAATAATTGCTTGATTTATAGAGAAATTCGACGCGGCGCCGGACGCGCTTGAACATCCCTGCACGCTACTCGATGTTCTGCACCTGCTCGCGCATCTGCTCGATGAGCACCTTCATGTCGACAGCGGCCCGGGTGGTTTCGATGTCCTGGGATTTTGACGACAGCGTATTGGCCTCGCGATTCAATTCCTGCATCAAGAAATCCAGCCGGCGGCCCGCCGGATCTGCGCCGCCGATGGTTTTGCGGACCTCCTCGACGTGGCCGCGCAGCCGGTGGATCTCCTCGTCCACGTCCATCCGCTGTGCGAGGGTCGCGAGTTCCTGTTCCAGGCGTTCGTGATTCACGTCGCTGACCAGTTGCGAAATTCTCTCCAGCAGCTTGGTCCGCATGCGCGCCCGCACTTCCGGCAGCCGCTCGATCACCTGGCCGGTCAGCTCGAGCAGCGAGGCGCAGCGCTCCTCCAGCGCATCGCGCAGGCGCGCGCCTTCGCTGTCGCGGAAACGGCCGAGTTCGCTGAGCGATTCGCCGAGCAACTCGCGTGCAGCGGCGTTCAAGGGCGCAGTATCGCGGCCGGCATCGCGCACCACGCCGGGCCAGCGCAACAGGTCCATGACATCGATGCGTGCGGAGCTTCCGGCCTGGGTGGCAATCTGCTGCGCTCTCATCGTCAGCGAGCCGAGTAGATTCGCGTCGACCTCCAGTGAGGTCGCGGCCACGGCGGGGCGGAAGTTAAGCGAGCAGTCGATCTTGCCGCGCCGCACGGCGCCCGCAATGCACTGTCGAAAGTCGGCCTCCGCGCCGCGGAATTCCTCCGGCAGGCGGCAGCCTATTTCAAGGTACCGATGATTGACCGTCTTCAGTTCCCAGGCGAGCAGTCCCCACGGATATTGTCGCTCGCATCGGGCAAAGCCGGTCATGCTTCGAATCATTAAGGTCGTCTCGGGCCAAAATCGGCCATAATCGACGCTTAGTTTATCAGATGCAGGGGACCGTCATTGCAGATCGAGACCGCGGATGTAAGCCTGATCGGCCACCGCGAAGAAAATCAGGACCGGGTTGCGGTCGCGGCCGGAGAACAGGCAGCGCTGTTGGTCGTGCTCGACGGCATGGGCGGACACGCGGAGGGCGCGCGCGCGGCCGAGACCGCGCTGGCGTCCTTGGTGGAGGCCTTCTGGCAAACACCGCACCCTATTTTCGATCCGCTGGGATTTTTACATCTGTCCTTGGGCAGGGCGCACGAAGAAGTGGTCAAGCTCGGCATCGGGCTCGGAGTGGAGGCGCGTCCGCGCGCCACCTGCGCCGTATGCCTGGTGCAGGATTCCACGGCGTATTGGGCGCATGTGGGCGATAGCCGCATCTATCAGCTGCGCCAGGCCGAGGTGGTGGAGCGCACGCGCGATCACAGCCACGTGGAGGTTTTGCTGCGCGAAGGGTTGATCACCGAAGCCGAGGTTCATGGCCATCCAATGCGCAATTACGTCGAATGCTGCCTCGGCGGCGACCCGGTGCTGCCCGAGATGACCATCTCGACGCGCCGCAAGCTCAAAGCGGGCGACGTACTGCTGCTGTGCACCGATGGCCTTTGGGCCAACATGGCGGACCAGGATTTCGTGCGCTTCGCGCAAAATTCGGGCAAGTTGCGCGATTCTCTGACCGACCTCGGGACGCGAGCGGTCGCGGCTGCGGCGCCCTACAGCGACAATGCCAGCGCGGCTGCGCTGCGCTGGCGCGCGGCATGAGCCTGCGCCCGAGCGGCCGGGCGGCCGATCAGCTGCGCGCGGTAAGCTTCGTTCGCGGCTACACACAGCATGCGGAAGGATCTGTGTTGGTGGGATTCGGGGCCACCCGCGTTTTATGCACCGCCAGCGTCGAGGAAGGAGTGCCCTCGTTCCTGCGCGGTGCGGGTCAAGGATGGGTGACAGCCGAATACGGAATGCTGCCGCGCGCCACGCATACGCGCTCGGCACGCGAAGCGGCGCGCGGCAAGCAATCGGGCCGCACGCAGGAGATTCAGCGCCTGATCGGCCGCGCTCTGCGCGCCGTCGTGGATATGAAGGCGTTGGGGGAGCGCACGGTGACCGTCGACTGCGATGTGCTGCAGGCGGACGGCGGCACCCGCACGGCGGCGATCACCGGCGGATACGTAGCTCTGGCGGATGCGGTCGACTCTCTGTTGAAGAGGCGCGCCATCGCCGCCAATCCGTTGCACGGCCAGGTCGCCGCGGTGTCGGTGGGCATTTACCGCGGCACTGCGGTTCTGGATCTGGATTACGCCGAAGATTCGAACGCCGAGACGGACATGAACGTGGTCATGAACAGCGGCGGCGGGTTCGTCGAGGTGCAAGGCACCGCCGAAGGCCACGCCTTCCGGCGTCATGAGCTCGACCAGTTGCTGGATCTTGCCGCGCAAGGCATCGGCCTGCTGCACGCGGCGCAGCTCGGCGCGCGTGCCTAGGCCATTAATCCTCGCCACCGGCAATGCAGGCAAATTGCGCGAGTTTCGCGCCTTGCTCGCCGGAATGCCGTTCGAGCCCGTGGCCCAGGCGGATCTGGGCATCGCGCCGCCGCAGGAAACCGGCTCAAGCTTCCTCGCGAATGCATTGCTCAAGGGCCGACATGCCGCGGCGGCGGCAGGCTGTGCGGCAATTGCCGACGACTCGGGACTGGAGGTCGATGCGCTCGGCGGCGCGCCCGGCGTATATTCCGCGCGCTATGCCGGACTTGAGGCCGATGACGCCGCGAACAATGCGAAGCTCATGGCGGCACTCGCGAACACGCCGGCCGCGGCGCGCGGCGCGCGCTACCGATGCGTTTTGGCGTTCATCGACGCGGCGACCCAAACCGAGCTGTGGGCCGAAGGCGTCTGGGAGGGCGTGATTCTGGATGCACCGCGCGGTAGCGCGGGTTTCGGTTACGACCCGTATTTTTGGCTTCCCGAGCTTAAACTGACCGCGGCCGAGCTCGATCCACGCGACAAGAACCGGCGCAGTCATCGCGGCATGGCGCTGCGGGCCCTGCGCGACCGGCTGGGTGCACGGCTTTGAGCGCCGATCTTGCGCTATCGCTCTACGTGCACATGCCTTGGTGCGTGCGCAAGTGCCCGTACTGCGATTTTAATTCCCATCAACTGAAGTCCGCGCAGCCCGACGCCGCCTACATCGACGCGCTGATTCGCGATTTGGATGGCGAATTGCCCTTGCTGGCGGGTCGCGGCATCGCCACCATCTTTTTCGGCGGCGGCACGCCGAGCCTGTTTCATCCCGAGGACTTCAAGCGGCTGCTGAGTGCGCTGCGGCAGCGGATCGAGATCGAGGCCGACGCTGAAATCACCTTGGAGGCAAATCCTGGAACCATCGAGCGCGGGCGCTTTGCCGACTATGCGCAGGCGGGCATCAATCGAGTGTCCCTGGGGGCGCAGAGTTTTGCGCCGCGCGCGCTCGAGCGGCTCGGCCGCATACACACCGCGGACGATACCTATCGCGCGGTGGAGGAGCTGCGCGCTGCCGGCATCGGCAATTTCAACCTGGACTTGATGTATGCGCTGCCGCAGCAGAGCTTCGATGACGCGATGCAGGATGTGCACGCAGCATGCGCGCTGAGCCCTGCGCATATCTCTTATTACCAGCTCACGCTCGAGCCTGGAACGGTGTTTCATGCCCGCCCCCCGCCGTTGCCGGACCAGGATCTCGCCTGGGAGATTCAAACCGAGGCCCAGCTTCAGTTAGCCGCCGCCGGGTACGTGCAATATGAGGTGTCCGCCTACGCGCGCGCCGGTGCGCAGTGCCGCCACAATCTCAACTACTGGCGCTTCGGTGACTATGTGGGATTGGGCGCGGGTGCGCACGGCAAGCTCAGCTTAGGCCTGCCTGAGCGCGTATTGCGCACCGCCAAACCGGCGCAACCGCGTGATTATCAGCAACGCATCGCGCAGGCGGGCTCCCCCTGCGGGGAGCGTAATTTCATCGCGCCGAAGGATTTACCGTTCGAGTTCATGCTGAACGCGCTGCGCCTCAACGAGGGTTTCGATAGCGGCGACTTCCCAAAGCTGACGGGACTCACCTTCGGCGTTCTCGAAACGCCGCTCGCCAGAGCGCAACAGCGGGGTCTATTGGAGCCGCGGACCGGCGGCTGGCGCCCCACCGCGCTCGGCAGGCGCTTCCTAAACGATCTGCAGGGCAGTTTTCTGGCCTAAGCTTATGCACACAGCCGATTGCTCCTCGCGCAAAGGGCACCTACGACACATTGCGTCTGCATTAGGTCAGATGACAATTACAACACGTTGAAATATATATATAAATCTACTTGTCTATTTTTTGACCAAGTTAACATTTATGCGAATTTGCGCCGAATGAACCCCCAGGGTCGGCAACCATCCACAGACTTATCCACAGCTTTTGTGGACAACGCGTCGGATGCTTCCTACAGCAGGTTATGTTAAACACCTTGTCCTGCGTACCTGCGCCCTATAAAATAGCCGGCTCGCAAATTCCCACTGGGTGAGGCCACCCTTTTGGGTAAGCGTGGAAATCAGGTGTGGCGATGAGCATTGTGACGATGGCTTTCAGCTTTCGTCAGGCTCGTCGATTCTGCCGCCAGCAACAACGAGGTTCACATGCAAACCGCCATCCACCCCGAATACAAAGCAATTACCGTCACTTGCACTTGCGGCAATACGTTCCAGACGCGCTCGACCATCGGCCATGATCTGCAGGTCGAAGTCTGCTCGAATTGCCATCCGTTCTATACCGGCAAGCAGAAAATAGTGGATACCGGCGGACGCGTCGATAAATTCCGCAAGCGCTACGCTGCCGCGGCGGCGAAAACCTAAGTTAGGCCTTCCGCTGGTAAATAGCGGCCCGGGCCTTCCCGGGCCGCGATTCCCCAACACACCGCGCGACCGCGTGATGCCTGCCTGTGCTTGATTCCACTGTACCGCCATGCAAGGCTGGCGCGTGTACACAAGAGATCCTATTCTCGCCGGACCAGCGCATGAACACTAAATTCGAACTCAAGAACCTCGCCACCGGAAAGACCAGCCAGCTGGATGACCTATCTGGAACGATGGGACCCGATGTCATCGATATTTCGCATCTGACCCGCGATCAGGGGATTTTCACCTACGACCCTGGATTCATGGCGACGGCCAGCACGGAAAGCAAAATCACCTATATCGACGGCGACGCCGGCGTGCTTTTGTATCGCGGCTATCCGGTGGAGCAGCTCGCCGAGAAGTCGAGCTTTCTCGAAGTGGCCAATCTATTGATCTACGGCAGTTTACCGACCAAGCCGCAGCTCAATGCATTCTTGAGCTCGATCACCCGCCACACCATGGTCAACGAGCATTTGCTGCGCTTCTTCCAGGGCTTTCATCACAACGCCCACCCGATGGCCATGGTCTCCGCCGTGGTCGCGTCGATGGCGGCTTTCTATCACGATTCCACCGACATTCACGATGCACGGCACCGCGAGATATTCGCGCACCGGATCATCGCGAAATTGCCCACCATCGCGGCGGCGGCCTACAAGCATTCGCTGGGCCAGCCTTTCATCTATCCGCGCAACGACCTGCGCTACTGCGCCAACATGCTCAACATGTTCTTCGCGGTTCCCTGCGAGGACTATGCGATCGACCCGGTCGCGGCCGAGGCATTGGACCTGCTGTTCATCCTGCATGCCGACCATGAACAGAACGCCAGCACCTCGACGGTGCGGCTCGCCGGCAGCACCGGCGCGAATCCCTACGCGGCAATTTCCGCGGGAGTTTCCGCACTGTGGGGTCCCGCGCACGGCGGCGCCAACGAAGCGGTTCTCGATATGCTGGAAGGCATCGGCTCGGTGGAAAACATCGACAAATTTCTGGTGCGCGTCAAGGACAAGGACGGCGGTGTGCGCTTGATGGGATTCGGCCATCGCGTCTACAAGAACTTCGACCCACGCGCCAAGATCATCCGCGGCATGTGCTATCGCGTGCTGGAAAAGCTCGGCAAGAGCGGAAACCCTCTGCTCGAGCTCTCGGTACGGCTCGAGGAAATCGCGCTCAAGGACGAATATTTCGTCTCGCGCAAGCTGTATCCGAACGTCGATTTCTATTCGGGCATCATCTACAGCGCACTAGGGATCCCGCGCTCCATGTTCACGGTGATGTTTGCAATTGCGCGCACCGCCGGTTGGGTGGCCCACTGGCAGGAGATGGTATCCGATCCGCGCATGAAGATCGGCCGGCCAAGACAGCTGTACACCGGCCCGACGCGACGCGACTACCTGCCCATCGACAAGCGCTGAGGAGTGTTGAGGCCGATTCAAGCAAGGGTCGCTTTGGCGGTGCTGTGCGCCGCAGGTAGCCTGCGGGTGGCTGCGGCCGCGGACAATGCCTGCGCGACTCCCGCGGGACCCGTCGCGATAGGCGCCGCTCAGTGGAATGGCTGGGGCCAGGATCTGGACAATTCGCGCTATCAATCCGAGCCCGCCATGCGCGCGATCGACGTGACCAAGCTGGCGGTGAAATGGGCCTATGGGATCGGCGGCAATGCGACCTTCGGGCAACCCGCGGTGGTCGACGGCCGTATCTTCGTGACCAGTTCCGCCGGCCGCGTCTACTCTCTCGATGCGCGCACGGGCTGCAACTATTGGAGCTTCGATGCCGCGGCCGCGATCCGCACCGGCGTTTCGATCGGCGAATTATCGCGGCCGCCGAAGGCGATCCGCTCGAAGTGGGTCAAGGCGAAGCTCGCGCATCTGGATGTGCTCAAAGGGCCGAGCGCCGCCTTTTTCGGCGACGACGGCGGCAACGTGTATGCGCTGGATGCGCAAAAGGGAACTCTGCTGTGGCGGGTTCAGGTCGATACGCACCCGCTCGCGCGCATTACCGCGACGCCAACCGCATACCAGAACCGGCTCTACGTGGCGGTGTCCTCCGGCGAGGAAGCCAAGGCGGCGAGCCCCGACTATCCCTGCTGCACATTTCGCGGCAGCGTGGTCGCGCTGGATATGGCCACCGGCCATGTGCTCTGGAAGACCTACACCATCACCGATGCGGCGCAGCCAACCGGCACCAACGCCGCGGGATTGCAGGGATTCGGGCCGGCCGGTGCGGCGATTTCGACAGCGCCCACCGTCGACACCAAACGCAATGCCGTGTACGTCGGTACCGGTAATTCTTTCGGCGGCGCGCGCGCGCGCATGGCGGATGCCGTCGTGGCGCTTGACCTCATCGACGGCAGCGTGCGCTGGATCGAGCAGCCGCAGCCGCAAGGCAACGCCGAAACTGCGGGCTTCAGCGGCGCGCTGATATTGCGCACCCTGCCCAACGGCACCCCCATCGTCCTGGCCGCACAGGATTCCGGCATCGTCTCCGGCCTCGATCCGGATCGCGCCGGCGAGATACGCTGGCAAACCAAGTCGGACGATGCCGGCGTTGCCGGCGGCGAACTGAACGCGGCGGCCGACCATCGCAGCCTGTACGTGGCAAGCGCGCCCGGCGACCTCGCGGCGCTCGACATCAAGACGGGGGCGCGGCGCTGGCATATGCCTGTCCCGTCGCCTGCCTGTGCTTGGACCGATCACAGCTGCTCGCACGCACCCGGGTCCGCGATGGCGGTGATGCCGGGCGTTGCCTTCTCCGGGTCGATGGACGGTCATCTGCGGGCGTATTCGAGCATCGACGGCAAGATCGTCTGGGACTTCGATACCGCCCGGGATTTCCAGACCGTCAACCGGGTCAGCGCGCACGGCGGATCCTTGGGGGAAGGCGGAGTGGCCATCGTCGATGGGATCGTGTACGTGCCCGGGAATGTCTTGCTCGCGTTTTCGGTGAACGGGAAATAACATGTCCATAGTACTTTCTGTCTATCGCCGGCTTGCGATCCCGGCCCTGTGGTTGCTCGGCGCCTGCCTGTCGAAGGCATTCGCCGCTCACGCGCCGCACAGCACTCAGCCGGCGCCCTCCCTCGAGAATTCCGTGGTGAAGGTATTCTCGACCCTGCGCTACCCGGATCCCTTCAAGCCCTGGACCAAGCAAGCGCCGACCGAGGCAACCGCCTCCGGCGTGGTCATCGAGGGCAGGCGCATTCTCACCAATGCGCACGTGGTGATGTACTCGAGCCAGGTTCAGGTGCAGGCCAACGCGGCGGGCGACAAGGTCTCGGCTACGGTCGTTGCAGTCGCGCCGGGCATCGATCTCGCGGTCTTGCAATTGGATGATCCGAGCTTTTTCGATAGCCATCCGCCGCTGGCGCGCGCCGGCAAATTGCCGCAAATCAAGGATGCGGTGCTGGCGTACGGCTTTCCCACCGGCGGTGCGTCGCTGTCCATCACCAAGGGCATCGTCTCGCGCATCGAGTTCGCGACCTATAACTACCCGGTCTCCGGCCTGCGCATCCAGATCGACGCGGCCATCAATCCCGGCAACAGCGGCGGCCCGGCGGTCGCGGGCGACAAGATGATCGGCTTGGCGTTCAGCAGGGCCGGCGGGGATACGCAGAACATCGGGTACATCATTCCCAATGAGGAAATCGACCTGTTCCTCAAGGACATCGCCGGCGGCAAGTATCATGGCAAGCCCAGCTTCCACGACGATCTGCAGACCCTCGAGAATCCCGCCTTGCGTACCTACTTGAAGCTCGACAAGTCGGTCGAGGGCATGATCGTTCATCGCCCCTACAAGGCCGATGCCTCCTACCCGCTCAAGCAATGGGATGTGGTGACGCACATCGGCGATGTGCCGATCGACAATCAAGGAATGATCAAGCTGGACGGGGATCTGCGGGTGCAGTTCGTCTATCTGGTGCAGCGGCTCGCCAAGCATGGCGAGGTGCCGTTGACCATCGTGCGCGCAGGCTCGGTGATGCATATCCAGCTGCCGGTGCCGGCGGAATACCCGACGATTATTGCCGACTTGAGCGGCGAGTATCCCTCGTATTTTGTGTATGGCCCCTTGGTATTCTCGAGAGCCAGCTGGCAAATGCTGGCGGCGTTTGACAAGCAGAACGGCTGGATGCGCGGGTTGGGTTTTCTAAAGAGTCCGCTGGTGACCCAAGGATTCGATCCGCCGACCGCCGAGCGCGAGGACCTGGCCGTCGTTGCTTCGCCGTTTTTTCCCGACAAGCTCGCCAACGGTTACGGTAGCGCGCTGGGCTTGGTGGTGGGCTCGATCAACGGCGTGCATGTGCGCAGTCTTGCGCACCTGGTCGCCGTGCTGCGCGACCTCAAGGATCCGTTCGTGACCATCGAATTCGATCAGAGGGCCGGGGAGGCGTTGGTGTTCTCGCGCCCGGAGATCCTCGCCGCCACCGAAGAGATTCTGACCGACAATGGGATCCGCTCGCAGGGCTCGCCCGACATGATGTCGATATGGCAGGACAAGGCCGGTCAATAAGTTATCGCCGCTGAACCGAAAAACTCGCTCCATCCGGATACAGCGCCGAGGGAACCGCGGCGAAGCTGGCGCTGCTCGAGCCGGCTAAAAAGATGGCGTGATAGCTGTGGAACCCGCCGATCGGAGCCGTCACTCCGTTCACCGTCGCCTCACAAGTCGGGTCCGCGCCCGATGCATTCTGCCCGAATAGCACCGTGCCGAAGTCCGTGAACAAATAAGAGTTGTCCTCGGCGATCCATTCGGCCGAATTGCGCCTGGCCTCCGGAACCGCCTTGGAAATCGAGAAGCTCTCGCCGGTCCGCTCATCCATGATCGTCGCCGTGAACTCGGTCCCGTCATAGGTCACGGACGCCGTCATCAGATCGCCCGGCTCAATTACCAGGCTGGTGATGGTCACGCCCGGCGCGGGAAAGAACTCATACCACGCGTAATACTTCGGGGAGCCCCTCGAACAATCGGCATCGGTCCCGGTCTGCTCCACCGTTGCCGAGGTATAGCCGTCGATTCCCACCCAGAACGATGCCCCGGTATTCTTCTCCCCCGCGGCGCCGCAAGTTGCGGTTGGGACGATCCACGATCCCGACACCGCGGTCACCGAGTCCTTGAGGTCGGCCACCGCATAGCCGCTCCAGCCATCGCTGACCACGGACCCGTCTGCGGCCTGTTGAAGTATCCGCTGGGGCCCATGTTGCCCGGCGATTGCCGGCAACCCCAGGGTTCCTAGGAGAAAGCTGCATGCAATGAAACGATACATAACCTT
>Ga0302320_10024860_pt1 | contig 11667 bp, 11 predicted proteins | sample Bog_T0_3_FD_202130 | JGI IMG/M metagenome (GOLD analysis project Ga0302320, IMG submission 202130) | Peat permafrost microbial communities from Stordalen Mire near Abisko, Sweden - Bog_T0_3 | ecosystem: Environmental > Terrestrial > Soil > Wetlands > Peat | place: Sweden: Abisko, Stordalen Mire... | reverse complement strand
GCCTACCTGGGGGAACGAAATGCCAACCCGACACGCTACACCTGGAACGCCAAAGGCGAAGACATCCTGCGCACAATCCAGCGAGCAAAACAGGCACTGCCTGTATAGTCATTTCGGAAACGGTACACGCGTTTGAGGGACAGCGAGAAGTTGAAGGTCGTCGATCTCCACTTTGCGATTCGCTATTTCGGCTCTTTCCGAATCTATTCAACAGCTTCCAGATTCAAGCCAATCCGCACGCCATTCACTAACACAGCGCTCTGGTTAATCAGGTCCTGACTTGTGATCTTGTTCTCGACAAAAGCACGCAAGCCACTTAGAGGGCAAATGTAATCGACGGTTTCGGGCGGTGTGGACCCAGCTTCCACCTGATTCAGCACCGAAATATCAAGCGCACCGTAACCTTCATCGACTGGAAGCATCCTCGATAGGTCCCTTAACTCAGGCGCCAGAAACAGATCGAATCCTTGCGCCGCGCGTTTATAAATGGAAGTTGCACCTCTTTCGAACCGTAGCGGGTCGTACAAGGTGAGGTGCAGCACAGTTAGATCCGCTGAAACCTCGAAAGTCGGCGGATAACTCGCATCGAAATGAATTCTGGATCCGATTCTTCCCACGATCTCATCCAGTTGCGCTTGAAAGCGGTCCTGCAACCGTACTGCGTTAGCAAAGGTCGGTCCTGGCTCAACTTCGATTGCCGATTGCGCAGCGGAGGATCCAGGTCTGCTAACAACCTGTGAGGCGACATCTAGTTGAACAGGATTGGAAACTGCCAAGGAAGACCTGCCCTCCGAGTATCGAGGCGGCGATCGGTCCAATGTCGCCACGCTGAATGCTTCGCGCTGTCCCAAGGCCAGCCCCACTTCGACGCCATTTACAAAGACATCGGACCGGTTCAAAATCTCCTGCCGTCCTGCATCTTCGATTGTCTTCGCAAATGTGAACGCGTCGTCCCGATTGAACACGATGGTGAGAACCTCTTTGCCTCCGAAGCGATAAGCGGCATCGGCATTACGCGTGTCATATAGGACTTCGAAGCCAATTCCGTCGAAGTCGGCGCGCTGCGGAATCTGCTCCACTACGAGGCGCAGGACTGGCACCACCGCACTTATCAAAGTCTGACATGCGCGCTCATTGCCACTGGAGATTGCTGCATCATATGCCGATCTGTACACTCCGGAGATTTTCAAGACAATGCGGCCTTGAAAGTCGACAAATTCAATCCCATTGGAATCATCTGCTGCTCGTTGTCCTGGCTTCGCGTGCAAATATCGGGCCAGCGCAAACGGGGAAGCGGCATCGTTGGACGCAATTGATTGGTGAAGTGATTGGAGTTGAGCAAGATATTTTTGCTCCTCAGCCTTTGCACGCGAATCAGAGATCTGGTCAGGACTTACCTGACCAAGCGTAACTGTCACGGCCATCAGCAGAGCGACTCCCGAAGCTAGTCGGAACGCTGCCTTGATGACTCTTCCGGCGCTTCCCGTCAAGGTTCCTTCCTCCAAATCGGGCGAACTTTCCCAGTCGACTTTTGAAATCCGGGAACGGCTATTACCCTCATAAATCTAATGACGTCGCCAATCTCGCCGTCGGTCAGGGAAGCCCCGTATGGCGGCATCATGGCGGATTTGCCGACCGCTCTCCCGCCAAGAGCGATGACTTTGTGCAGCGAGGCATCGCTCTCTCCATTGAGAATTGTGCCGTCATTCATGAGGGGCGGATCTGGCGAGATATTTGAGCGATTGGAGGGACCCGCCGGCGTCGAGTCCGCATGACACCAAACGCACTGTTGATAAAACACTCGCTTGCCCTCTGCCTGCTCATCGTCAAGAGGAAGGAGACGTTGCGGGTTGTTCCAGTCGGCCTCCGTTCCATAGGATCCATATGAGGCGTACTCATCCCCGGGAACGTGGAGCTTTGGCTTTGTGAGAATGTCCAGATTCCCTGGCCAGCACCAACAAGGCGTAAAGGGAAAGGTCTTTCCTGTAATGACAACTAGACTCATGCACCCCACAAAAGCAGCGAGAAAGTTGAGAACGAGTTTCATTGCCGCCCCGCCTCTGCCGCTGCGACCGATGAACTATCGGCTGCTTGGCTTTGCTTCAATGTTAAGAGATAGGCAGTTAGGTCCCTCTTTTCGTCTTCGGCAAAGGTTTGTCGTGGCTCAATTGTTTCAGGAACTAATGCCCGGGGGTTATCCAGCCATGCCTGGATCCAGGCCGGCGTCAGCCAATTACCCGCATTATTAAGACTTGGTCCGACATATCCTCCGGATGATCCGATGGTGTGGCAAGCTTGGCACGCGTACCTTCTCTCGTATAATTCCTTCCCGTGCGCTGCCATATCAGGCGTAAACTCCTTTTCATCAATTGCAACTGGGTCTACATATGGGTTCCGCAGCGCCGATGACAAATAGTTGGCGATCGTGGTCGCTTCCTCCTCCGACATATTGAAATGGGGCATGCGCACGGTAAGGGTTGGGCGCAGCGTTTGCGGATTTTGTAGGAACGCGATAAGCCACTCACGCCGAGACCGGCTACCCTCGTAAGATAGATCAGGGGCCAGGTCTGCGCCGTACCCATTGAATTTGTGACACTGATAGCACTTGAAGCTCTGGTAAAGCTGTCCAAATTGCCCGCCGGGATGGAACTCGGTGTGGATTCGCTCGACGATCAATGAGCGCTGGCTGTCACCCGCGACAGACTGGCCGCTCATGCTCAGCAACGCGGTGGTCAGATCATCAAGGTCTGGCTGGCTCATCGTATATCGAGGCATGTGCGTTTCCGGAGTGACTGAAGCAGGGTCAGTTATTTTTGCCTGAAGATAGACAATCATCGATCGTGGAATCTGCGAGACGCCGATCTCCACACGATTCACATCACCCTTAACAAAATGAAGCGGGGTTGAGAAGTCCTGCGGATATCTATACTCGGAAAGGAACGGACCCCCTGCCATGCCCAACGCTGACAAATCGGGCCCGAAGGCCGTTCTCGGTGTGACACCGTCAATCACATGGCATTCGGCGCATCCTTTGCTAACAAAGAGACTCTGGCCCAGTTGAACCTCGGGGGCTGTAGCGGGCCCCAAGTTAGGCACATCCTTCAATAGATCAGGATCCGTGAGTCGGCCAAGAATGAATCGAGTCACGTCGTACAAATCTTCATCGGACCATCTGTATTGTGGCATTCCAGTGTGTTCAAGATAGCCCTGGGGATTCCGGAGCCATGCAGTCAGCCATTCAGGCTTCACTTTGCTTCCGACCTTCGTTAGTTCCGGGCCAATATCCCCTCCAATCAGTTTGACCTCTCCGCCTCGGTCGACCGCCAGGGAATGGCATGTGATGCAAAATATCTGATTGAACTTTGTCTGCCCCTGGGCCTCAGCAATCTCCTTCGATGCCACTGCAGGCTGCAGGCGTGCGCTGAATCTGCGCGACGCAGTGACCTTGCGACGCTGCACGCTTAGGTAAGCCGAAAGCGCGCGCAGTTCCAGGTCACTCAGCTGAAACTTTGGCATTCGGGGTTCGGTAGCTACCCCGTCCACCGTCACGCTGCCGTCTGCGTCCGTGAGAGTGCGCGGATCCTTCAACCACTTATAGATCCATTCCCGGCTGGTCTTGAATCCTATGTTGGTCAGATCCGGGCCTAGCATGACCGGACGATCAATGTCCTGAAGCTGGTGACATCCTATGCAATTGAATTTCACGATCAATTCCCGCCCATGGTTCAGGTGCGGGGTCTCAGGCAGATCATCATGATGACATGTTCCGCAAGCCGCTTGTGCGTACGGGGCCGGCAGAATCGGCTGCTTCCAAGCAAGTGTTCCAGGCCGTGTTTCCACAAAGCCGATCGAAATCCGTTTGCTCGGTTTCCATTCCGGCCAATGTTCCTTCGCCGGCCAGAACAGCAGACCTAACACGAAGGCACTGCAGACAGCGAAAACATGCGGCAGCCAGGAAATAGCCTTCTTAATCTGCTGAGCCAGCATCTCTCCTCCGCGGCCGAGTCACTGAAGAGCTTGTCCCTGGGCGATGTACTTCCGCGTTAGGTGATCAAGAGGGTAAGATGACCATCCCATAGGCTGATAAACACAAGGCTTCCTACGTTTGCCCTTCGACCGCGTCCCAACGTTTCACATCGGCTTCACTTCGTTACGGTCAGGCTCACGCTTACTGCGCCTGGTCCGACGGTAACTGGTTGCATTGTTGGTTTTGCTGCTTCGCTTGCTGTCTTAAGAGTGTATTCCCCCGGGGGAACGTTCTTGATTGTGAAGCTGCCTTCTTTGTCCGTTAGCGCGAAATACGGAGTAGGTACTACGAAGATATATCCCGACATTTCCGGGTGGACGTTGCACAGCAGCGGAACCTCTCCAACCTCATTGAATGTGAAAGGCTTCGATTGCCCTTGCGGCCAGGTGCCCATATTATGGGCAAGTTTATGATCGTGATTGACCGCGGGCCAGTAGACGTTATGCCCGACGCTATCATCATTCCTGAAATCGACTGTCGTTCCCTGAAGCACAACAGCTGCATGTGGAGAGAAGGCCAAATGGCTTTGATCTATCACCACGTGAGATTGTGGGGGTGGAAATGTCTTTCCCGGAACAGTATCTACATAAACGGCGATGCCTTCCGCAGTCCGGACACCTTGCGCCGTGACCCTTCCTTTTATGTCTCCGGCCCATGCAATGCAGGCGAGAGAACCAAGGCTTAGAAATACAACGGCGCCAAGAGCGCCCATTTTAGCGGTTGTCATTCCATTCCTCCTGCTGAATTACGGAATGCTCCCTGGACAGGTCATGCCATGCCACTTGTCGGGATCCATTCCCTGACCCATTGCGATGCTGCCTGAATGATCGTTTCAATGCGATAGATGCACCTTAGGGAGATCTGCTGCCATTGCAACTCGCGGACTGCCAAGGGGTGAACATACAGCTTGATGCCCGCGTTAGAAGACAAAATCAGCCCCGGTCACGAACTGGTTGGAGCGATAGAACATTTTGGCGCCGGGGACAGGTTGCTCGAAGTTGAAGGAGTACTGCAGTTCCAGCTTGATATTGGGGCGCGCGACCACTTGCAGAGCTGGACTGTAGCTACTCCGCGTGTCATATCGCGAAACCCCGTTTGCATGATCGGTGGGGGAATTGACTCCGTCGTACCGCATCTCTCCGATTAGCCATGGGTAGAACCAGTACTCCGCTTCAGCAAAGCCGCCGGAATACGTTACCGGTTTGGCAGTTACAAATCCAGTGCTATCTGCGTTGATGGCTTTGTTCGAATCATGACCATGCGCGTAAAGTCCCCATAACTCAAAATTCCCTCGAAACTTGTAGTTGAATGCTCCGCCCGCCCGGTAGAATGGCTCGCGTAACACCGGCAATCCTTCATACAGCGATTGCCCTTGATTGAGCTCGTTAGTTCCCAGGTAGACAAAGCCGTTGAACCTTAGTGACGTGTGGTCATGGACGCCGGTTGCGCCCGAGGCCTGGACTTGCTTGCGCTGTTCCGGATCGTGCTCGAGGTCGAATCGCTTTGCCAGATTTATGTAGATATCCTTATGATTGACGGTTCCCGAGGCATTTCCTCCGTCCACGATCGCGGCGGACCACCAGGTGTATCCTCGGTTCGGGTATCCGCCAATCTCAAGTCCTCGCTGGGTGCTCGCAAAATTGAAGGGATTCGCAGTTGTGCCAACCAACGGGCCGGTGCCGCTCGGATTAACATAGGCGGTTTCATCGTAGATTGCGTAATCGGTCAGGTTGATCGTGCGCGCCTGCGTAAAAGGGAGATCGAGTTCGAACTGTCCGAATCTCACATTTAGATCGTTTCTTGGAATATGCAGGAAATGACCCAGAAAATCGTTAGCCTTGATGTAACCGTCCCCGAGCCCTCCGTCGGCTCCCGATCCGCCAGTGGAGAGGTCGTCATCAATCCAGAATGACAGGGACGGCCCGAGACTGCCAGCGGCGAGGACAGTAAATGTGTTGGGCCGAAATAGATCGGAGGGCGGCACATAGCCAACAGCGTTGATAACGGCCTGTGGTTGCTTGCTGGTGTATGAGGCATAGCCGGAATATCGGAAGGCAATTGGGAGAATCGGCAGCTCTCCTGGGTAAATCGAATGCGGAAAGTTTTCTTTCTGAGCCTCGGCGCCAAGTACGAGCGGTGGCTCTTTAAGAAACTCGTCGTCGCCCTTAGGGAATTTGAAGCCATTGATTTTGAATGCTCTCCCAAAGTCATTTAGCTCTGGCCAATTGCTATGGCAGGTCGCGCAAGCAGTATGGTACTTACGCGCAAATGCCGGAATTGCCTCCAGCCGAGGCGTCAAGCTGTGAAGCGCAATTAAGACGCCGAATGCAGTAAGGCTCCTTGAGAGAAGCGATTTGGTGTTCCATCTCATGAGCGCCAATCCCTTCTTCGGGTGAATGGACATTTGCAGACACCTGGAGAGCAGCCTGCATGAGCATTTGGGTTCTCGGAGATACGCCTACTAGGCAGATCTTTGTAAGTCGTATCGGCGTAATTAGCCAAGGAACCTACGAGTCGGATAGTAACTATTCTCGGTTTTCCGGTTCCTTGCGCGACGTCAAGGAATATGTAAAGGCTTGTAAAGGTAATGTAACCAATAGTAAAGTGATGTAAACGATTTGTAAAATCGTTTGCGCCGTGACTTGAGGCTCGATAGTTCGAACAAGAGGAGAAGCCTTAGCCCACAGCATGTGTCGCTGCGAATTGGCGCGAATAGACGGGTTCTTCTTGGAGTCCGTGTCGTGGCTCTTCGTTGCAGGTTGCGGGCGCACGGGGAACCTGAAACGAAAGCGGAATGCAGTCAGTGGCGTTGCCTGCTCAGCGTCCGGTCCAGTGAACGGCTGACTATCAGTAGATGCGTCCCAGGATAGATACGCACTGTATCGAAATCATGGTCGAGAATCTGCGCCGTTTCTTACGTGAGATTGCGGGGCGCAATTACCGGCCCACAGCAATGTTTCTCGACAGCCGCACCTTGGATTCGACACCCGAGTCGGTGGCGCACGGCGGCTACGACGGCGCCAAGTTACCCAGGGGATCGCAGGCTCATGCGGGGGTAGCTTCACTGGGATGCTACAGATACATTGTGCCGTCTGCTGGCACAGCATGTTACGGGGCAACCGATGAGCAGGACCGTGCGCAGCTGGCGAAGTTGACTGAGGTAGTCTAGGCAATTACTTGCGAGAACACCGAGTTAGCGTATGTCGGTTAAGGATAAGGCCGATTCTGATCGCCGGTTTCACCTGCCGACAGTTGGCCGTCAGGCGCTCGTCCCTTGCGAATGTTTGACCGTTCTGGAAGGCGGGACGAATCAATCGGCACTAACACGCAGGCCTTCATCTATCGATTCCCCTCGGTTGACGGACCGCGCAGTCAAGGGAACCCGGGAGGGTTTCGCCATTGGCAGCAAATGCAGAACCCTTCCCGCCTCCGAGTCCGCTTCAGCCCGGCCCTCGCGACAAAGATACATGAAGGTCATCAGGTTCTGCATTCCGATGAAGAGAGCATACCATGCGACCTCAGTGACTGCGATTAACTTGCTGATTTGGGATTGTAGTGCCAGCACGATCCCCGGGATTGAAGTGGCTGCGGCTAGAACACTAAGTAACTGAGCCTTCCTGGCTTTCTCGTGAAATGTGAACGCAAGTCTCATGTACCAGATGCTCCAAAAGACTCCATGCAATCCAGCCAGCAGAACCAAAATCAGAAGATCAGTAGGGCCTGATTGAAGCAACCGGAGAATCAACCAGCTGCCAATGAACGACGACCCGACAACCACATTGACTATCATTTGGCGGCGGCGACCGATTCTTTGGGGGAAGATCCAGACGAACACGCCGGGAACCAGAAGACCTAAGACAGTCAAGGCTATTGCAGTGTCATAGCCTAGCTCGAGGAACGCCGGATCCGACATGATGGACCCTAAGAAACAAAGCGCAACACCTAGGCTCATCATGAGCAAACCATGCCCGAACAACAATGGATTGCGTCCGACTCTCCAGACTCTTGCCATTGGACTCCCTCCTGTTCTATTCGAACGATTTGTCCAGGGAATGCGGCGTGCAGCAAGGATCAAGACGAGAGCGAAACAGGACCAGGCTTCCGCAGTCCATCCGCCAGCCGTCAGCTTAACTCGGATCAAATCTTCATCGTTGCGCTTGGTCAAAGTTGGCACGCCGATACCGATGATCGTCCCATGAATCCAGTTGTCAATGCGTACTTTCACAGCTAACGGAAGTTTACTGAGAGTGCGTTAGATACACGTGTAAGTCGTTCTGCTGAATCTATTTATGTCACCGCTGTTGTATTCCCCTCGGTGGATACTACCGAGTTTGTCCAGCGCCAGGCCCCTGACCAAGCTTTGCTGTATCAAGGTTTGTTTGGAAAAGACAGTGGCTACCCGGCTGGGTCCTTTGTCGCCCTGAGGCGGATACAGCAGGTTGTATTTTTGAATCTGACGTAACTGGTCCAATAGTTCTTTGGTGGAAATGCCGGGCCATGCAGCCTCAGCTTGGCGGCGGACACCTGTTGCAACAGTTGGTAGCTGATCAGTTCCCCAACGAATTGCGGTGACAACCAGCGCGCAATTCTGTTGCGCAGCCCGCGCTCAGTGAACGATGTACCCGGTTTGGCCAGTTCCCGCGCCAGCCTGCGCAAAGACTGCATGGCTTTACTCAAACTGGTGGTCAGGCTGTGCAACTGTTCACCGGCAAAGGGTGCTGCGTACTTCACCGCGCAGCGATACTAGCCATGCACCACTGTCGTCTGCGCAGCCGCCGACACGCCTGGTTGGTGACTGCTCAATGGTGTCAGTTGTTGCGATGAGCGTAACTCAGCCGGCGCCTGAGTCCAGGGAAGTGCGGAGATCCATCCCACGCCAGCCTGTTCCAACGCCAGCGTGTTGTCCAAGGCTACCGAACCCTTATCCAGAACCAAAGGGACGGTCTCCGGAGCGATCTGGTTGCTCTTCAGCAGAGTTACGAGCCGGTGCAACGCCTGGGGAAATTCTTCCGCATCGACTACGTTGCCACGATACAGGTGGTGACAGAGGCTGAGCCCGTTGTCTCCATCCAGGACGTAACTCAATCCAACCTGGCGCAGATTCTGCCCCCGCTGCTTGTTGTGACCCCTCTGCGCCAGACTGTTGCGTTCGTTGTTGCTGGCAATGTAGGTGTAGAAGTAGTCGTGTCACAGGCCAGCAGCCTGCGGGTGGCAAGCTGCTTTTCCTTCCACACACCGAGCAGCCTCAACTGCGCCTCCTCCAGTTCATCCCGCTGGCCCGGGGACAAGGACTCGCCGGTAGCAATGGTGTCAAAACAATCCCAGAACGCCTGCGAAGTAAACCGCTCCGGAGCAAAACCCCACAGCGATGAAAGGATACTACCCCGGTACCAGTCGGCCACTTCGTTCTGGGGCCCTGGCTGGCAGATGCGATGAATGGCGGCCAGCAGCAGATAGTGCGCCGGCGAAGGTCCGGATCAGGGCTTGAGCCAGAGCGACTGGAGCAGCGCAAACACGCCTGAGTTCTCTGCCGCCAGCCACAGAGTGGAAACTACGGAGGGGCACGCAACGACTTCCAACCAGGACGGTTACTATTCCTTCCCGGTGTTGCTGCCTGCGACCTATTCGCTTACGGTCGAGGCACCCGGCTTCACGCAGTTCGTTCACGAGAATATTCCCTCGATGTTGGGTCGGCGATCAAAGTGAATGCCGCGATGCATGTTGGAGCTGCTTCGCAGCAAGTGGTGGTGACCGACGCGCCGCCGCCCCTGCAGACGCAGAGTTCGTCGCTGGGCCAGGTGATCGACACGCAGGAGATTCTCGACCTGCCCACCAATGGCCGCAATAGTTATAGCTTTGCAACGCTGGTTCCCGGCGTCCTGGCAGGCCCCGGATTCTCTTCGCTGCCCTACGATGAGTACTCCGACCAGTTCGTCTCGATAAACGGCTCGCGGCCGAACCAGAGCCTGTTTCTGATTGACGGCGGCATCAATTCAGAGCCGGCGTTCAACGGGCCAGGGTATTCTCCAAGCATAGACATGGTGCAACAGTATAAGGTGCAGACGAACAACTTCAGCGCCGAGTTTTCGAACACCGCAGGCGGCATCATCAACGTCATCACGAAGTCGGGCTCGAATGCGTTTCACGGATCCGCATACGAGTTTTACCGGAACGACGTGCTGGACGCCAACGACTTCATTTCCATTCGCGCCGGTCTGCCGCGCGGAGTCTTCGACTACAACCAGTTTGGCGGCACGACTGGCGGACCGATTCGGCACAACAAGACTTTCTTCTTTGCCAGCTACGAGGGATTCCGGGAAACGCAGAGCTCGCTATTCACTACGACGGTGCCGACCGCGTTGCAGCGCAGCGGCGATTTTTCACACACGTATCAGAGCAACGGAACTCTCTATCCGATTTACAACCCCTTCACCACACGGATGGACCCGGCGAATCCGGGACATTACACTCGGGATGCGTTTCCGAACAACAAGATTCCGTCGAACCTGATCGATCCGGTAGCAATGGCGCTCACAAATTACTGGCCGCTGCCCAATTCAACGGGAGTAGGGCCGGAAGACGTGAACAACTACAACAGCAAGAACATCAACACAGTCCCGAAGAACGACGCCTCGTTGCGCGTGGATCAGTCGCTAACCGACACCATGAAGCTCTTTGGTCGATTTTCCTTCAACCGCACCGAGCAGCACTATGCAAACCTTTACGGCGGCTTGGCGGATGAACTGTTCTCGAACCCAAACGCGAAGCTCGACATATATGACCAGGCCCAGGCGACAATTGATCTGACGGATGCAATTACGCCCACCCTCATCATGGATCTGAACACCAGTTTCATCCGCTACACCATCAACCGAACCTTGCCAGGGAGCGGATTCGATCCTACTCAGCTGGGTTTCCAGTCGTACTTCAGCCAATTGAGTTCGCGCTATCCGTCGGGCTTCCCGACGATTGGAATCACCGCGGAGGGTGGGCTGGGCGGAGGGTGCTACATTCTCCGCGATGCCTATCAGATCTATAACGACTTCGCGAACTTCGCGAAGGAGTTCGGCAAGCACAGTATTCATTTCGGCGATAACGTGGGGCTCGGTACCCTGGGAACCGCCCGCTACCTCCCGGCTGGCGTGAGCGCGAGCTTCGGACAGAATTTTACCCAGGGTCCCGATCCGATTTACGACGTTGGCACAGGTTTCGGATTCGCCGCGTTCATGCTGGCACCGGCGGCGGCGGCACGTCGAGCGGCGGTCCGGATCAGATTGTCTATTACAAGTACATCGGCGGATATGTGCAGGACGACTGGAAGGCGACTCCGCGGCTCACTTTCAATCTGGGACTGCGTTACGACCGGAATATTCCGTGGACGGAGAGGTTCAATCGGTTCACGGATTATGACCCGACCGTCGTCTCACCGCTGCAGGTTCCCGGCTTGCCAACGTTGACCGGCGGTCTGGTCTATCCCGGGGTGGATGGTGTACCTAGCACTACTGTGTCATAGACGATGAATGCCGCAGAACGGACAGCGGCAGAGTTGTCGGAGCAGGGAGCGCGCCAGGACGATTCGTAGTGTTGCGATGGAATGTGGGTTATGTCTTTCCGGACGGATTCGATCCTCGCGGTTGGAA
>Ga0302320_10024858_pt1 | contig 11668 bp, 10 predicted proteins | sample Bog_T0_3_FD_202130 | JGI IMG/M metagenome (GOLD analysis project Ga0302320, IMG submission 202130) | Peat permafrost microbial communities from Stordalen Mire near Abisko, Sweden - Bog_T0_3 | ecosystem: Environmental > Terrestrial > Soil > Wetlands > Peat | place: Sweden: Abisko, Stordalen Mire... | reverse complement strand
CCGTGGTTGAACAACAACTGAAGTCGGTCGAAGACATTCCCTGAGGCCAGGATCTTGGGGGGGAACCCAGAAACAAAAATCGCGCAGCCTCCGACCGCGCGATGAAAGAATGTCAACTCAGTTGGGAGGAGCGATTTAGCTGCTCCGGCTCTTGAGAACCTCAACGGCTTTGCGCAGTTGATCGTCCTGCGGGCTCTTCGGTTTGGCTTCGGGTTCGGCGGCCGCAGGCTCCGAGTCTTCGTCGTCGGAGATTACGCTATCGCTCTCGTCGGCCACCAGTACGTTGGGGGTGACTGCGGTCTCCTGAATCGCTTTCCCGCTGGGCGAATAATATTTCGCCACCGAGAGGATCAGCGCGCCGCCATCGGGCAGGTCGATCGTCTTCTGCACCGAGCCATCGCCGAAGGTCTTGTCGCCCACCACGTCGCCGCGGGCATTTTCCAGCAGCGCCGCAGCCACAATCTCAGCCGCTCCGGACGTGCCTTTGTTCACCAACACTGCCACAGGAAGAGAAGTGACTGCCTTCGCCGGATCGGCGTTGAAAGCCTCGCGCGGAAACTTCTGGCCTTGCAGATAAGTGATCGTTCCATGGTTCAGGAAAAGATTGGCAGTGGCCACGCCCTCGCTCTCTTCGCCTTCGGAGGTGTAGCGCAAATCCAGAACCAGCTTTTTCGCGCCGGATTTTTCCAGTGACTTGATCTTCGCGGCGATTTCCTGCGCCTTACCCTTGGTCAGCGCGTCCACCTTGATGTAGCCGATGCCGTCTTCGAGCATCTTGTCGGCGACTGGAGGGATGCTCACAATGTCGCGCGCGATCACCATCTTCTGCGGCTCGGCGCGGCGCGCCCGCACTACCGAAACGTTCACGGTCGAGCCCGGCTTCCCCGAGAGCGCCTCGCGAATCTCCGGCAGCGACATGTCCCGCGTGCTCTGCCCTTCAATCGATTCGAAAATATCCGTCGCTTCAATCCCCGCCTTTTCTGCAGGCGATCCCGGCAGCACCGAAACTACGTCCGCATATCCGAAGCGCTTGGAGACCGTCGCTCCAATTTCGCCCTTGGCTTCCGACTTGTGCGCCTTGTAGGCCTTGTAGGCCGCCGCCGTCAGATAGCTGGAGTTCGCATCCAGCGACTCGACCAGCCCGTGCAGCGCTCCGTCAGTGACTTTGGGAATGTTCGGGTCTTCCACGTACTCGCTCTGCACGCGTGACAGGACTTCGCTATACACCTGCATCTGCCGGTAAGAGCCGTCGTTCGAGGAAGCATGCACGCCGCCCAGGCCGAGCGACCCGGCCACAAAGAACAGCAGAAGGGCAAAGGACGAAACCAGCACCGCAGCTTTAATTTTCATGGACATCGTTTAGTCTTCTTCTGGAAGGAGCACTTCCGCGGAACGTCTTGTCATTATATCGTCTAGATGCCGTTTCCGGCGTCTTGGCTGCATGGGTACGCGGCTGAAGGTAACCGGCGCGAGTTTGCCTCTCCATGCTTGAGACGCCCCCGCGCCGCTTTTGTCACCCTTAAAAGCCACCTAGCCCCGGACGCCTCCGTCCGGGGAGGGCGGACGAAGGCGTCCGCCCTTACGCGAGTTCTCTACGCGGGCGGTGCAAACTTCAGCGTGATCACGCTCTGCACCGAAACCACGCGGCCATTCATGGAATAAGGCTTGAAGCGCCACTGCTTCACCGCGTCGATGGCGGCCCGCGCAAACACCAGCGACCCCTGCAGAAACTTGGCATCCTGCACCACGCCATCGCGCCCGATCAGCACCTGCAGCACCACGCTGCCCCGCTGCCCGCTGGCCTTGGCCGCGTCCGGATAGACAGGATCGACGGGCTGAGCCAGCAGATCGCGCGCCGCAGCCTCCGGCAAAACTACCGGCTCAATCGATGACATTGCCGCCTCCGGCGGCTTGTTCCCGCTGGCCTCCGGACTGGAAGAAGCCATTTGCGATTTCAAGCTCGACGGAATGCCCACGCGGCTGGCCTCTGGACCAGGATGCGGCCCGGGACTGGGCAGGGACGCCGCGGCAGCTTGATGCTGCGGCGGAATCGCTTGGGCCGGTGGAGCAATTAGTTCCGGCGACGCCGTTGCACCCGTTGGCGCCGTATTCCCCGGCAAATCCGCGGCGCCCGGGTCTTTCACGGAAGTCTCGCCCGCTTGCTCACTCGGGCTTTGATTCTGATCGGCGCTCTTGCTTTCGCCCGGAGCGGCTTGCCCCTGTCCGCCGTTCGTCCCGGCTGCTTTGTCTGGTTTCGCCGTGGGATCCACCATGGGAACCACGCGAATCTGCGAAGGATCGGTAGTCGCATCCGGAATATTCGCCGCCGCCGGAAGGTTATACTCGTCGCCGGACTGGCCAAAACTATCGTGCTGCGGCAAGGCCTGTGGAACCGGCGCGGGCGCAGGGTTCAGCCAACTCGCCGCCGCCCGGACGGCACTTCGGTAAGCCGCCAGAGAACTCTGCCGCGCCGAAGGCACGACCGCCACTACCGCGCAGGCCGCAGCCAACGTGGCTAAGAAAATAATTCTGCCGCGCTTCGACCCCGCCTCTGGCGCGGGCTCTGGATTCTCCGCCGATTCTTCGGGCGAGTCTGCAAAAAAAACAGCATCGGAACGCGCTTCCGCCGGCACTTCCTGCTGCCAGGAACTTTTGCGCGATCCCGCGCCAGACTCCGCTGGCGGCGCGCCATACGTGGGTGTTTCTCCATAAGAGAGCAGTTCGCTTTTTGCGGGAGCCTCCTCCGCCGGCGGGGGCGCGGTTTTGGTGAGTCGAGCTTGCAGCGACGCCCATCCCGTGAGCGGCTGCTCCCGCCTGGGAGCCGGGGAGGGAATTTCTTCCACTGCGGCGGCCGTGGGCTCCAGATCGGTCAGCGCGTCCATTTCCGCGATTTCCGCCTGCTCCAGCGACTTCTGCACTTCGCATTCCGCCTCGGTGTCGAATTGCGCTCCCGGCGCTAAACTCGGCGATTGCAGAAATTCTCCTGCGCGGAAAGCTTTCTCCGGCGAGTGGGTCACTGAGCTTGGCAGGGAGGATGGAACGGAAAGTGGAACCGAGGCTGGCGCAATCGGCACTGCGGCCGGCGCCAAAACCGCGTCCACTGACGCCGCCGCAGCCAAGGCCGCAGTGACCGGCGCCTCTGCCGTTGCCGGCGTGGCCACCGGCTTCGCTGGCTGCTGCTTGGCCCGCAGCAGCTGGCACGCCGTGCTCATCGTGTCCCGCACCTGTTCGGCACGCAGCGGTTTCACCAGAACCGAATTCGCCCCCGCTTTCAGCGCCTCCGGCAGCCGGCCGTCGTCGCTGACAATCGCCAGCGTTAAGGGCCGTTGCGCTGCTTTCTGGTCGCGCGCCGTCTTCAGCAGAAATGCCGCCTCGGGTTGGTCTTCCCAGTCCGTGATGACAATTTGAAACAGCTGCGTGGTAACTTTCTCCACCGCATCCACTGCGCTTTGACAGTACTCTCCCTCGATCCCCAGCTCGGTGAGCACCTGCCAGATGGGCTCGACCATCTCCTGATTGGACGAGAATACGAGGCAGCGCAAAGGCATACGTTTCCAGACTAGGCAGCCGCAGTAACCGGGGCAAGTTACCGAGGTGATTGAAACCGTGGAGCCCCGGACGCCCGTCCGGGGTGCGCCAGTCCATCGCGCTGAGGTTGTCCACGGACCCCCGTCCACCCTTCGTGCGCTAGAATGCTCAGTCTCCCTATGCAGACTGCAGATGTCGTCATCGTCGGCGGAGGCATCGTCGGCTCCAGCATCGCCTATCACCTCACGGCCAGCGGATGCCGCAGCGTGCTTGTCCTGGAGCGCGAATCGGCGCAGGGCAAAGGCTCGACCGGCAAGAGCATGGGCGGCGTGCGGGCGCAATTTTCCACGCCGGTCAGCATTCAGATGTCGCTCTACTCGATTCCTTTCTACGCCACCTTCGAGGAGCGCCTCGGCCATCCTTGCGACTACCGCCCCCAAGGCTATCTGTTCTGCGCCACCTGCGACGCGCACTTGGCCTATCTGCGCACGAACTATGCGCAGCAGGTGAAGATGGGCTTGAAGAATGTTCGTCTGGTCGCGGGCGACGAGATTCGCGGCATGTTCCCGCAGCTGCGCGCCGACGATATTGTCGGCGGAAGCTTCTGCTCCACCGACGGCTTTGTTGACCCCTACAGCGCCATGAACGGCTTCATGGCTTGGGCCGCGGATCGTGGCGCCAAATTGTGGAAGAACGCCGATGTGACCGGAATTGCCCGCGATCGGGACGGGATTGCAGCGGTTGAAACTACGCGCGGCCCAGTGGCCACTCGCAAAGTAGTGAACTGTGCCGGCGCGTGGGCTGCCAGCGTGGCCAAATTCGTGGGCATCGATTTGCCGGTCGCGCCGCTGCGCCGCATGCTGGTTCCAAGCGAGCCCTTCGACCAATTCCCCCACACCGCGCCCATGATCGTCGACATGTCCAACGGATTCCACTTCCGTCCCGAGGCCCGCGGCTTTCTGCTGGCCTGGAACGATCCCGAAGAGACTCCCGGCTTCAAAACGGAGTTCGATGCGGCTTTCGTCGAGAAGATCCTCACCCGCGCGGCGGACCGCGTGCCCTGCTTTGCCAATCTTCCGGTGAACCCGAAGCGCGCCTGGGCCGGCCTGTATGAGATGACGCCGGATCACCATCCAATTCTCGGCGAGGCTCCGGGCGTGCCGGGATTTTTTCTGGCCAACGGTTTCAGCGGACACGGCGTGATGCACGCGCCCGCCACGGGAAAAATCCTCAGCGATTTAATTCTCACCGGCAAGACTGACATGATCGACGCGTCGCTGCTGAATCTGTCACGCTTCGCCGAAGGCCGCCTGATTCACGAAACGGCGGTCCTCTGAACCCGAGTAGGCATGATGCCGTAAGCATGATGTAGTAAGCGCGATGCCGTAAAGATAATGCTGTAAGCGCGATGCCGCGAGCGCCTTCAGGCGCGGCATTCATTAGCCCCGGACGTAAGTCCGGGGTGCGCCAGCCGGAGAGGAACAAGTCCCGCAGGTACGGCACGACTCTCTTGCTACTGTATTCACAATCGAAGAAAGAATTCGCTCCAAACAACCATGCCACTGCAAGAACAAAACTACTGGCTGACCACGACAGAATTTCCGAAGCCCGCACCCCACCCGCTCCCCGCCCGCGTCGACGTGGCCGTAATCGGCGCCGGCTTCACCGGACTCTCGGCCGCGCGCACCCTTGCCCAACGCGGCGCGAAAGTCGCCGTGCTCGAATCCGAAACCATTGGCTGGGGCGCGAGTTCGCGCAACGGCGGGATGGTGTTGACCGGCATGAAGCTGGGCGTGAACCAACTCATCTCCATGTACGGACGCGACCTGGTGCGCCGCATGTACGCCGCGTCGCTCGAAACCATCGATTGCGTCGAGCGGATTATCCGCGAAGAGAATATCGACTGCGACTTCTCGCGCTGCGGCCATCTTGAAGTCGCCTGCAAGCAAAAGCACTTCGACGATTACGCGCGGCAAGTGGAGGTGATTGCGCGTGAGTTCAATCATCAACTGCGCGTCGTGCAGAAAAACGAATTGAGCGCTGAAATCGGCTCCAGCATTTATTACGGCGGTATGGTCGATGAAGTCAGCGCCGGATTAAACCCCGCGCGCTACGTCGCCGGACTCGGAGCAGCCGCCATGAAAGCTGGCGCGGAAATCTTTGAGCACACGCGCGTGGAAAGCGTGCAGCGCGAGTCAAATCAAGGCGATGCGGGTTCGAAGATCACCACGTCACGAGGCCCGCTGTGGGCGCGCGAAGTCTTCGCCGCAACCAGCGGCTACACCGGCAACGCCACGCCCGCGCTGCAGAAGAAACTTATTCCAATAGGGTCTTTCATTATTACAACTGAAATCCTGCCCGAAGCTCTGGCCCGCGAACTTAGCCCGCGCAACCGCATGATCTACGATTCGAAAAATTATCTCTACTACTACCGCCTCACGCCCGACCGCCGCATGTTGTTCGGCGGGCGCGCCGCCTTTTTCCCCGAAACCGATCAGACCATCCGGCGCAGTGCCGAAATCCTGCGCCGCGGCATGATCGAAGTCTACCCGCAACTGCGCGACGCCAAAATCGAATACGTCTGGGGAGGCACGCTCGACTTTGCCTTCGACATCATGCCTCACGCTGGCCAGCTCGACGGCCTCTACTACGCCGTAGGCTACGCCGGCCACGGCGTAGCCATGGCCACGTACCAAGGCCAAAAGATGGCGGAGATGATCAGCGGGGACAAGCCGGAAAATCCATTCGTCGGCATCCCGTTCCCCGGCGCGCCCCTCGGCCTGTATAACGGGAAGCCGTGGTTCCTGCCCTTCGCAGGAGTGTGGTACAAGTTTCTGGATTGGGTGAGCTAGGTTAGAACGCAGGATTCTTCAGATGCCTAAATCTCGTAAAGTGTCGCGCATCATGTACGTCGAGTCCAAGGCAGAAAGCCTTAACGGGCCGGCGCGAATCGGCCGTGTGACTTTTTCTAAGACCGGCCTCTCGGTCTACTACAAAGGCAAGGCGTTCTTGAGAATCCAGGGATTCAAGGCGAATTATCAAGACGCGGAAACGCACGATGAGTATTGGATCTCCGGACCGCGACGCGATGGCAAGGATCGTCTCTACGTCAGCAACATTCCCGTTGAGATCGATGACGATGTGAGAGAAGAATATTGGAGGGAAATTCGAAAAAAGCCTAAGCTCAAGAACCAGCCTCAAACCTGAACGGGTTTCGGATCCTCAATCGCCTCTCGATGACTTGCCCATCCTGCATATCCTCCGAATAGAGCGTAGAGCAGTTCGCGTCGAGAGCAGCCGCGGCGATCTGCGCGTCGTAGATGCCGAACCCGTATTGCTGCGCGATCTTCAATGCCGTCTCGTGCGTGTCCAGCGTGATTGAAACTGGCGAAGGGAATAAGACTCGAACTTCGTCGAGCGCTTCGATCACGTCCTGCCACGACATACGCATCTTACGTCGGGCAACGGAGACGAATTCATTCAGAACTTGAACGCTGATAACTCCGCCTTGCGCGACTAACTGCTGAGCTCGCTCTCTGCGGGAATCTCCGCTCACCATGGCGTAGATCAGTACGTTCGAATCGAAGAAGGCCTCATCACTCATCACTCCCTCGCTCGTGCGCTTCCTCGCGGTTGAAGACAAACCCAGGGGGCAAAGGACGGCTTAACTTGCGCAGAACCTCCAGGGCGCGTTTGCGGCTCTCATCGCGGCTGACTTCCAGCTCGCGGCTGCCGGCGACTCGAATCTCGATGCGGTCGCCTTCTTTCAGTTCCAGCGCTTTCACGACTGCGACGGGTAGGCGAATGGCTAGGCTATTTCCCCACTTCGAAACTTGCATGGTCCCTCCGTTTTAGATATACATTTCGATTGTATATCTTGCCCAACTTCGGCGGCAAGAAGGTAAATTACAATGCACAGCTAACGGTGCAACTGTCGCCAAGTCGATCATTCGAGGCTCCTTACGGCGGGCAGGGGCTGTGCATAAAAGTGCCTGTATCTTATTCAAAACAAAGCACTTAATTCCGTGAGTTAAATCGATTTAACTGGCCCGTAGAGAGCGGCGAAATCGGCGGTGGCCTGAGGGTCGATGCGGCGGCTCGTCGAGCCGGGCGCGGCCTAGAAATCGCCGCAGAGGGCATTTGTGGTTCAATTGGCCGCTGGCAATTCGCGGTTGGCAATTCGCAATTCGCCATCGGCTATCAGCTACGTCTACGCCTACGTCTCCTCTACGCCGCCAGCGTACTACTCAGCGCGCCTTCGAGTTCGAGCAGCTTACGCTTAACGTCGAGGCCTCCGCCGTAGCCGCAGAGGGTACCGTCGGAGGCGATGACGCGATGGCACGGGACAACGATAGCGACCGGGTTGCGGTTGTTGGCCATGCCCACGGCGCGAAAGGCATTGGGCTTGCCCACGGTACGGGCAATCTGGGCGTAGCTGCGGGTCTCGCCGTAAGGGATGGCCAGCAGCGCGCGCCAGCAGGCGAGTTGGAAATCCGTGCCGTGAAGGGCGAGCGGAAAGGCGAACTCGCGACGCTGGCCGGCGAAGTATTCTTCCAGCTCGCCGACATAAGGCTGGAGCGCATTGGGAGATTCCTCGAAAGTGAATTCCCCGTTCTCTTCGCGCCGATCGCGCGGGTTGGGACGGATCGATTGCTGCCCCGGCAAGCGGGCGTCGAACTCGAGGGCTACCAGCCCGCGCGGGGAAACGGCTAGGAACAACGGCCCGATTGGCGACTCTATCGTGGCGCAGTGCAAGGTTTCCACAGGTCGATTCCTCCCAATGGAGCCCCGGACGCCTCGTCCGGGGCCTTTCTTGTCAACTCAACTATCTTCTATCTTCCCGTATCTTCCCGGAGTAAAGACTCGCCGACGGTCTTGTCAATCTCCCCAGCCCGACAAAACTCACGGCGCGGCGGACGAGGCGTCCGCCGCTCCATGAAGCGTGGCTCACGCCAGGTCGTAGCGGTCCAGGTTCATCACTTTGTTCCACGCCGCCGCGAAGTCTTTCACAAACGACTCCTTCGCGTCGTTCGAGGCATAGACCTCAGCCAGTGCCCGGAGTTGAGAGTTCGAACCGAACACCAGATCGACTCGTGTGCCCGTCCACTTCACTTTGCCGGTCGCCCGGTCGGAAGTCGAAGACGGCTCCCACTTGGTATGCATGTCGAGCAGGTTGACGAAGAAATCATTCGTCAGCGTCTCCGGCCGGTTGGTGAAGACGCCATGTTTGGCGTGGCCGAAGTTCGCATTCAGGGCGCGCAGGCCCCCGATGAGCACCGTCATCTCAGGGGCAGTCAGGGTGAGCAACTGCGCCCGATCCAGCAGCAACTCCTCAGCCGAGAGGACCTGCCCACTGCGAAGATAGTTGCGGAAGCCGTCCGCGACCGGCTCCATGGGCGCGAAGGAGTGCGCGTCGGTCTGCTCCTGCAAAGCATCGGTGCGGCCCGGCGTGAAGGGAATCTTCACGTCGTGCCCGGCCTTCTTCGCAGCTTCCTTGACCGCAGCGCAGCCGCCCAGCACGATCAGGTCCGCAAGAGAAACCTTCTTCGCTTTATTTCCGTTGGACTGCGAGGCGTTGAAGTCGCGTTGGATGGCCTCCAGTTTGCCCAGAACCTTCGCCAGTTCCGCGGGCTGGTTCACTTCCCAATCCTTTTGCGGAGCAAGGCGAATGCGCGCCCCGTTCGCCCCACCGCGCTTGTCGGAGCCGCGGAACGACGCCGCCGACGCCCAGGCAGTCGTCACCAGTTGTGAGATCGACAATCCAGAGGCGAGGATCTTTGCAATCAGCGCGGCAACGTCCTGCTCGTCGATCAACTTATGATCCACAGCAGGAACCGGGTCTTGCCAGATCAGGGTTTCCTTGGGAACAAGCGGGCCCAGGTAGCGCGCGATCGGCCCCATGTCGCGGTGCGTGAGTTTGAACCAGGCCCGCGCAAACGCGTCGGCGAACTGATCGGGGTGCTCGTAGAAGCGCCGCGAAATCTTTTCGTAGGCCGGATCGAGACGCAAAGCCAGGTCCGTGGTCAGCATCGAGGGCGCATGATGTTTCGAAGGATCGTGCGCATCCGGCACCGTGCCCTTGCCTGCGCCATTTTTCGGCGTCCACTGATGTGCCCCCGCCGGACTCTTCGTCAACTCCCATTCGTAGCTGAACAGGTTGGTGAAGAAGTTGTTGCTCCACTTCGTCGGCGTCGTGGTCCAAATAACCTCCAGGCCGCTGCCAATCGTATCTCCGCCATGACCTTTGCCCAGCTTATTCTTCCAGCCGAAGCCTTGATCCTCAATGGGGGCGCCTTCCGGTTCGTTGCCCACATAATCGGCGGGAACGCCGGCGCCGTGGGTTTTGCCGAAGGTGTGGCCGCCGGCAATCAGGGCAACGGTTTCTTCGTCATTCATCGCCATGCGCGCGAAAGTCTCGCGGATATCCCGCGCCGCGGCAATGGGATCGGGCTTGCCATTGGGCCCTTCCGGGTTCACATAGATCAGGCCCATCTGCACTGCGCCGAGAGGATTCTCGAGGTTGCGGTCGCCGGTGTAACGTTCATCTGCGAGCCACGTGCCCTCAGGCCCCCAAAAGATGTCCTCTTCCGGCTCCCACACGTCGGCGCGGCCGCCGCCAAAGCCGAACGTCTTCAATCCCATCGAATCGAGCGCGACGTTGCCCGCGAGAATCATGAGATCGGCCCAGGAAATTTTCCGGCCATACTTTTGCTTGATGGGCCACAGCAGCCGGCGCGCCTTGTCGAGGTTCACGTTGTCAGGCCAGCTATTGAGCGGAGCGAAGCGTTGCTGCCCGGCCCCCGCGCCGCCGCGGCCATCGCCGATGCGGTAGGTGCCGGCGCTATGCCACGCCATACGAATGAAGAGCGGGCCGTAGTGGCCAAAGTCGGCCGGCCACCACTCCTGCGAATCCGTCATCAAGGCATGCAGGTCCTTGACCACGGCGTGCAGGTCGAGCCTCTTGAACTCTTCCGCGTAGTTGAACTCCTCGCCCATGGGATCGGACTTGGGGGAGTGCTGGTGCAGGACTTTGAGGTTCAACTGATTCGGCCACCAATCGACATTGGTGTAGGAGTTGCGGACGCCGTGCCCCATGGGACACTTGGCTTCGGTTGCGGTATTTTTGGCTTCGGGGACAACACTGCCCGAGGAATTCGCGAGTGTATTTTCCATAATGTTTTTCCCTTCTTATGAGAATTGCGTTAAGTCTTTTTGGCGCGGCAGCGGCGGCAGAGGCCAAAGACCTCGACCAGGGGCTGCGTCAGATCAAAGCCATCCGGCGCGTGCCGGGACAGCCGTTTGAAATCGATGAACTCTCCTTCAATATCCTGCACCGATTTGCAACGCGAGCAAACCAGGTGGTGATGCGGTTTGAGATTGCCATCCACACGCAACGTAGAGGCATGAGGGCTGACTTCGCGCAGTAGCCCGCAGGCGATAAACAGCCGCAGATTGTTGTAGACCGTGGCCAGAGAAATCGATGGAATGCGGCGCCGGACCGTGGCGTAAATGTCTTCCGGGGAATAGTGCCCGTGGGCCGCGATGACGGCCTCGAAGACCACCTGGCGCTGGTGCGTGACCGCCAAGCCGTGCTGCGCGGCCAGCTCGCGGAACCGTTCATGGGAGAGGCGCATGGCTGAAGAACATGATTATCGGATGAGAATCATTATAAACTAGCTGGGGCGGTGTCAACTGGAATTTCGGCGCGGGCCGGGAGGCTGCTGCTCGTGGAATCCCGTGACCGGTCGTGGAGCCCCGGACGCCTCGTCCGGGGCGCAAGGACTAACGTCCCGGAAAGCCTAACCTCGGGGACCGTGCCGCGGCCCGCGCGGACGAGGGCGTCCGCCCCTACAGGGGCGACTACCTCTGCAGCAAATCTACCGGCGCGCTCACATCGTGCACGCGAAAATACTTGGCCAGCGCCGGATACTTCCGCGCCACGGCCTCATACATCGCATAGGCGACGTTGCGGTAGGAAACATGCCCCGCCGGCGTGGTGCGCAGTTCGGAAATGTAGACCGCCTCGGCGAAATCCATCTTAAACAGGGCGCGCTTGCGATAGGCCAGCGGGATCGCGTACTGCGAATTCTCTTCGGCCTCGGGCGAGTTGCGCGCGGCGAGCTTTTCGATCGCCGCTTGG
>Ga0302320_10024857_pt1 | contig 11668 bp, 12 predicted proteins | sample Bog_T0_3_FD_202130 | JGI IMG/M metagenome (GOLD analysis project Ga0302320, IMG submission 202130) | Peat permafrost microbial communities from Stordalen Mire near Abisko, Sweden - Bog_T0_3 | ecosystem: Environmental > Terrestrial > Soil > Wetlands > Peat | place: Sweden: Abisko, Stordalen Mire... | reverse complement strand
CCAGACCTTCATGTCGCGGGTGTTGGTGGTCTGTGTCCAGTCCAGGGAGGTGAGTGAAGCCACCAGCCGGAACTTGACCGGTTTGTCCTGCGCCCAGGCGCACACGGACCCTGCGGCCACCAGCGTGGCCATCATCAGGCTGAGACCTATGGATTTTCTTTTCATCGGGATCTCCTTGGTTGGGGTTGATAGATCGGTTGTGGGGTTTGGGCGTTCAGAACTCGACGGTGGTCTCCTGCAGGCGGATGCCTTCCTTCTCCAGTTCCGCCAGGCAGGGCTCATAGATCTCCGGCAGGGTCGGCAGGACCAGCCCTGAGCCCGGGATCTTGCCTTCCAGGAACAGCCTGGCCACGATCGCCGGCGGCAGGCCGGTGGTGCGGGCGATGGAGGAATCGCCGCCGGGGATGCCGAAGTCGATGAGGGTGGAGGTGTGGTGCTCGCGCTTGCCGTCCGGGTAGGAGGAGATGATCTCGTCCTTGAGGATGATCAGGTCCCGCTCGCTGGGTTCGAAGAAGAGCTTCTCGCCGAACAGCGCTCGCACCACGTCGCGGCTGCAGGCAACGCCGGTGGGGAGCGGCCGGTCGTCCAGATAGCCCAGCCATTTCAGGCGCATGATGATGGCCGAGGAGGGTTTGAGGCCCAGCCGGGCGCACAGCGCCTGGCTGGCGTCCACGGACTTGGAGGCGCCGCACTTGCGCGCGGTGAAGGCGGCGAAGGTGAGCCCGGCCAGGTCCTCGGGCTCCTGGCTGAACAGGCCGAGGGCGTTCATGGCCACGATGGTCTCGCTCCAGCCCACGTAGCGGATGGTGCCGCGGTAGATGCTCTTCGCCTCGGGGATGTGGTAGGTATCCAGGTACGGCAGGGAGTCGGCGTTGGCGTATACCTCATACCAGCCCAGGCCCTTCACTTCCTCCAGGTGGACGTGCTCGTAGGTGACGCCATCCAGCCATTCCACCACCTTGCCGTCCTCCATGATCCTGGCGGTGCGCCGTGACGCCCCGATCAGGCTCTCGGGCGCCCAGGACAGCTTGTAGCCCCAGGGGTTGGTGTTGGCTTCCGCGGAAGGGATGGCGCCGCAGATGGACTTGAACGATTCCACCTTGCCGCCCCTGGCGTGGACCTGGTTGACGGTCCGGGCCGCGGACATGTGGTCGATGCCCGGGTCCACACCCAGTTCAATGAGCCAGGTGAGCTTGGCTTCCTTGAGCCGGGGCTCCATGGCCCGGATGGTGGCGTCGGAATAGGACGGGAACATCAGGTTGACCCCGGCCTCGAGGCAGGCCTCGGCGATCCTGTTGCGGAATTCTGACGGGAGCAGGTTCATGACCAGGTCCGGCTTCTGGGCGGCGATGAAGCCGGCCACGTCCGCGGGCAAGGGCACGTTCAGGGTGGTGGTGCGGGGATGACTCCCGGTGACCCGGTCCAGGTTCTCCCGGGAAGCTTCGACAAGGGTCAGTTCCAGCCAGTCGAATTTCTGCAGATACTTCACACAGGGCCGGGCAATGCGGCCAGCCCCCAGGATGAGCACATGTTTCATGCGGTAGCCTCCATCAGTTGACAATTCCCAAGCTCGATTACGTGAGGCGCATGAGCATGCCTTCGTAGGTGGTGATGACGTGTTCGCCCATGAGCCGGCCCGCCGCCTCGGCGTCGCGGCATTGAATGGCTTCATAGATCTGCCGGTGGTAGACGACGGTCTTGGATTTGGCTGGGGATTCCGCCAGTTTCCGATAAAAATTGTCGAAGAAAAAGATGTAGAGATTGGAATGCCAGAAGGCGTGCCGGCAGTAGCGCTCGAAATACGGATTCTTGGACATCCTGGCGATGCCCAGATGAAACGCCTCGTTGGTGCTTGAGAACAGTTCCTTGCTGCCGGAAAAAACGGATTCCGCCTGGGGGTCGAAAATCTTGCCCAGGTCCGCGATCTCCTCATCGCTGGCGAATCTCGCCGCGGCGGCGGCCGTCTGGCTCTCGATGACCTCCCGGGCCAGGAACACATTCCGGGCATCTTCCGCCGAGGGGGTCGGGATGACGCACCCCTTCTTCTTCCGCTTCTCCAGGAAACCTTCGGCCACCAGCTTGCCAAGAGCATAGCTTACGGGAGTCCTGCTGAGGGAAAGGCGCTCCGCCAATTCGTTCTCGAGCAGGACATCGCCGGGCCGGTATTGGTTATCGAGGATCATCCGAATGATCGCGCGGTAGGCGGCATCTCCCATGTTGACGTTGGTTTCCACTTCAGGCATTGAAAGGTTCCTCACTGACCCCCACCTGGAGGATCGCTGGGAAAGATGCATACATTAAAGAACTGATAAATGAGTTGATGAGCAACTCTACACCCCCGTTCACCCATGTCAACGGGAAGTTGAAAAAAGATCCCCCTCCCCGCAGCGGCGGTATGATGCATTCGCTTTCCAGGAGGCCGCCATGGCAGCGAAAAAGATCCTCGTGCTCGTAGGTGATTTCGTCGAGGACTACGAGGTGATGGTCCCGTTCCAGATGCTTCTCATGGTCGGGCACACCGTCCATGCCGTCTGTCCGGACAAGAAGGCCGGCGATTTCGTCCGCACCGCCATCCACGACTTCGAAGGCGACCAGACCTACTCGGAGAAGCCCGGCCACCGCTTCACCCTGAACGCCACCTTCGCCGAGGTTCGGGCCAAGGACTATGACGCCCTGGTCATCCCTGGCGGACGCGCCCCGGAGTACCTGCGCCTGAACCCCAAGGTCCTGGACCTGGTGCGGGCCATGGCCAAGGCCGGAAAGCCCATCGCCGCCATCTGCCATGGCCCCCAGATCCTGGCCGCCGCCGGGGTGCTGCAGGGCCGGCCGTGCTCCGCCTACCCGGCGGTGGGTCCCGAGGTGACCGAGGCCGGCGGCGCGTTCGTGAACATTCCCGTGGACCAGGCCCACGTGGACGGCAACCTGGTCACCGCTCCCGCCTGGCCGGCCCATCCGGACTGGATCGCCAAATTCCTGAAGGTGCTGGGCACCCGCATCGAACCGTAGCTACTTCTTCTTCTTGGCCGGGGCCGCCTTTTTCGCGGGTTCGGCCAGCCTGCTGGCCAGGTCGTTGCCGCGGGAGGTGGCTCCGTGGACCACCGCCGGCTTGGCTTTCTTGGGCTTCTTGTCGTTGGACATGGATCTCCTTGCGGCTCGGGGAAGGCGTGCGGCGGGCCAGCCTCCAGCATGGGGCATATTCCCGGCACGGCCTTGTTTTTCCCAAATTAATTTGCGCCCCGAGCGCCGGATGGGGCCATTGCCCACGGCGTCTGGTTCCCCTACAATCAAGCCAGACCGATGCTGAACCTGCGCCCTATCCCCCGCCCGCCCTTCCGTCCCACGGGAGCCTAGGGGCCGTACCGGGGACAGGACAGGCAGACAGCAGGCCCTCAAGCGCGGAACCCGATGGGCGGGCCTCCGGGGCGCGGGCATCCAGGAGTTCCCGATGAAAGACGCTTCCCGCGCCACCCTCGCCCAGACCCAGCGGCTGGTGGTGAAGCTGGGCACCAATGTCATCATGCGCGCGGACGGGCTGCCCGCCCTGGGGCGGCTGTACGGGATCCTGGAATCCATCGCGACCCTGCACGGCCAGGGCAAGGAGGTACTCCTGGTCTCCTCGGGGGCCATCGGCCTGGGCGCCCAGCAACTGGGGCTGGACCATGCGCCCAAGCGGCTGGCCGAGAAGCAGGCCTGCGCCGCGGTGGGCCAGGGGCGGCTCATGGCCATCTACCAGGAGGGGTTCGCCCGGCTGGGGATCGTGGCCGCGCAGGTGCTGCTCACCGAGTACGACTTCAGCAACCGCCAGCGCTACCTGAACCTGCGCGCCACCCTGGACCACCTGCTGAAGCTGGGGGTGGTTCCGGTCATCAACGAGAACGACACGGTCTCCACGGCCGAGCTGGAGTCGCGCCTGGGCTTCCGGTCCGCCCCGGTGTTCGGCGACAACGACAAGCTCTCGGCCCTGGTGGCCAGCGGCGCGGAGGCGGACACCCTGCTGATCCTGTCGGACGTGGCGGGCCTCTACACCGGGAATCCGCACAAGGATCCGGACGCGAAGCTCATCCCGGTGGTGCGGGAGATCACCCTCGAGATCGAGGCCTTCGCCGACGGCCTCGGGGCCCGGGGGCGGGGCGGCATGGCCTCCAAGCTCGCGGCGGCGCGGGTGGCCACCCGGGCCGGGACCCGGGTGCTCATCGCCGATGGCGCCTGCCCCGGGATCCTGGACCGCCTTCTGGCGGGCGATCCCGTGGGCACCCTGTTCGAGCCGGGGCTGCGGCTCAAGGGGCGCAAGCGCTGGATCGCCTCCGCCGGGCAGCTCGCGGGGCGGATCCGGGTGAACGAAGGGGCAAGGGAGGCCCTGCTGGCCGGGCGGGTGTCCCTGCTCGCCGCCGGGGTGGTGGGCCTGGAGGGCGACTTCCAGCGGGACGACGTGGTGGCCATCGCCGACGCCTCGGGCCGCGACTTCGCCCGGGGCGTCGCCACCATGGGCCGGGCCGAAGCTCCCGGCAGCGGCCGGGTCCTGGTCAGCCGCGACACCTTCGTCCTTCTGGAGCGAGTATGAACGTGCAATGGGTTCAGCAGATCAGGGCCAGGGCCCGGCAGGCCCGGAGCGCCTCGCGCCTCCTGGCGGCCTCCCCCGCCGGGGGCCGGAACCAGGCCCTGGGCCGCACGGCGGAGCTCCTGCTGGAGCGGGCCGGGGCGGTGCTCCAGGCCAACGCCGAGGATTGCGCCCGGGCCGCGGACCTGTCCCCGGCCGCCGCCAGCCGCCTGAAACTGGACCCGGTCAAGCTGGGAGAGATGGCCCGGGGGCTCACGGCCGTGGCCGCCCTGGCCGATCCCCTGGGCCGGGTGCGGCTGCACCGGCTCCTGGACGATGACCTGGAGCTCACCCAGGTGACCTGCCCGCTGGGGGTGCTGGGGGTGGTCTTCGAAGCCAGGCCCGATGCGCTGGTCCAGATCGGCTCCCTGGCCATCAAGTCGGGCAACGCGGCGCTGCTGAAAGGCGGACGGGAGGCCGCGCGCACCAATGAGCTGCTGGCGGAGATCCTGCGCCAGGGCCTGGCCGGCGCGGGCCTGCCCGAGGACGCCATCCAGCTGCTGGGCGGCCGGGAGGACGTGGAGGCCCTGCTGGCCATGGACGATCTGGTGGACCTGCTGATCCCGCGGGGCTCCAGCGCCCTGGTGCGGCACATCCAGGCCCACACCCGGATCCCGGTGCTGGGCCACGCCGAGGGCATCTGCCACATCTACCTGGACGCCCGCGCCGACCCGGCCAAGGCGGTGGCGGTGGTGCGGGACGCCAAGCTCCAGTACCCTGCCGCCTGCAACGCCGTGGAGACCCTGCTGGTGCACCGGGACGCCGACGGGGTGCTGGCCCTGGTGGCCGAGGACCTGCGCGCAGGCGGAGTGGAGCTGCGGGGCTGCCCGCGCGCCTGCGGCCTCCTGCCCTGGATGCTGCCGGCCACGGAGGCGGACTGGGACACGGAGTACGGAGAGCCCATCCTCTCCGTGCGCATCGTGGACAGCCTGGACCAGGCCATCGCCCACATCCACGCCCACGGTTCCGGCCACACCGAGGCCATCCTCACCGAGGACCCGGAGGCGGCGGAACGGTTCCTGGCGGAAGTGGACGCCGCCGGCGTCTACCACAACGCCTCCACCCGCTTCGCCGATGGCTACCGCTATGGTTTCGGCGCCGAAGTGGGCATCAGCACCTCGCGCATCCACGCCCGGGGCCCGGTGGGCCTGGACGGCCTGCTGTCCAGCAAGTACCTCCTGCGCGGCGCCGGCCACCGGGTGGCCGACTACACGGGAGCCGAGCCCAGATCCTTCCTGCACCGTGACCTCTAGTCGTTCGTGTCCCAGACTTTTGCCCCGTCAACGCAAGAACGATCTCCATCAAGAACGCGTTTGTACCCAACCTTGGGTATAAATATTTGGGTCGGAAAGATAACCTAGTGGTAACCATAATCAGGATGCCACACCGGCGGGAAGGGAATTATTAGGAGATTATCTCCTTGGCCGGCAGATGTTTAGCGCAACAAGTTTATCGGAGGCTTCATGTCCCGCTTCTTATTCCCTACTGTTTTGGCCGGATTGGCCCTGGTGGTTCTACCGCTGACGCTGGCATGCACACCAATACAGACGGGGGGGGAGGAATGCAAGGTCTCAGGTCGGAGTTCGCTGGAGCAGAATGTCGTCTATTTTTCTATGGAGTGGGCCTACGACAAGGTGGACTTCGGGTTCTGCCACAACCAGAAGTGCTTTGTGCAGGTGCAGGTCGTGTCGACCACGGAGTGTGACATCCCGGACGTTCGGGCCTGTGTCATCCGGCACATCCAAGCTGCCAACGGCCTGGTGGTCGACAAGGAGTCGGAAGCCACGATGAAAATTACCTCCACCATCGATCGGATCTTTTACAATCGCGATCAGCCGTTGTACGGCCCTGACAAGGAAATCGGCGAGTTCAAGGGCAGCCTTTGTGTCACCGAACTCGGCCCGGGCGCCGTCACGCGCGTGTTCAAGCTGTATGCCATAAAACGGAAAGCTGATTAAACGGGATCCGGAGCACCGGCGGCCCTCTGCGGCGCCATTTCCCTTCGTCAGTCCCCACCGGGTCGCCGGTGCATGAAGCGAGCAAAAATGTAGCGCTCCGGTGAATGCATCGTTATCCTTTTTCCGCGATGAACACCATTATTCGAGCTGAACTCGCCGACATCACCCGATTGCACCTGGATGCAATCGTGAATGCTGCCAATTCATCTCTGTTGGGCGGAGGCGGTGTCGATGGGGCGATCCATCGTGCGGCAGGGCCGGAGCTTTTGCAGGAATGCAGGCTGCTGGGCGGCTGCAAGCCTGGCGAAGCCAAGATCACCAAGGGCTACCGCCTGCCTGCGAGGTACATCATCCACACCGTCGGCCCGGTCTGGCGGGGTGGCGCCAGCAACGAGGGGGAGGTCCTTTCGTCCTGCTACCGGCGCTTCCTGGAGGTGGCGTCAGAAAATGCCATCACCTCCATTGCTTTCCCAAGCGTCAGCACGGGCATTTATGGTTTCCCCATTGAAAAGGCGTGCCTGATCGCTGTTTCAACCACACGAGCTTTCCTTGCGAAAGGCACCGCCATCACCGAAGTTGTTTTCTGCTGCTTCTCACCGGGCGATCTCCAGCAGTACCACGAGGTCCTCAGCTAGGCGATGCCCTCCCGGACGTGCCGCAGGAAGGCCTTCTCGGCGAAGCCCACCAGCCGCTCGGGGTTCCAGACGGCGTAGGTGGAGATGTGGATCTCCTGGCCCTCCCAGGGCAGTGCCACCAGCTGGCCGGAGCGCAGTTCCGCCTCCACCGCGATCCTGGGCAGGGGCGCGATGCCCAGGCCCACCTCGACGCAGCGCTTGATGGTCTCCACGCCCTGGAACTCCAGGAAGCTGCCCGGGTGAGCGCCGGCGGCGATGAGCTGGCGCTCGAACTGGTTGCGATAGCTGCAGCCGAGCGCCTTCAGCAGCACCTCTTCGCCCATGATGTCCTGGGCGGACACGCTGCCGGCGCTGGCGAGCCGGTGCCCGGGGGAGGCCACGATGAGGATCTGCTCGTCACGCAGCTTCTCCACGGCCAAAACTTTGGAGGGGAACGGCTCCTCCAGCACGAAGGCCAGGTCGGCGGCGCCTTCCAGGACGTTGCGCTTGAAGTCCCGCACGAACCCGGGCATGAACTGCACCCGCACATGCGGGTATTTCACCTTGAAGGTCTTGAGCAGGGGCGGCAGCAGGTAGGTGCAGATGGTCTCCGGCGCGGTGAAGCGGATGGTTCCGCTCTCCGCCTGGTCGTGGACGGAGGCCTTGGCCTCCCGGGTCAGGGCCAGGATCCGCTCGGCGTAGATCAGGAAGCGCTGCCCGGGTTCGGTGAGCTCGAGCCGGTTGCCCACCCGGTTGAACAGGGGCGAGCCCAGGTCCTCCTCCAGGCTCTTCATCTGGGCGGTCACGCTGGACTGGGCGCACCCGAGGGTCACCGCGGCGTTGGTGAAGCTCAGCGTGCGGGCGGCGACGCTGAAGGTGGATAGGGTTCGGACGTCCATGAAGAAATTGTACCTTCTTCCGATCAGGGATTCCGATTCCAAGCATCAATAAAAACATATTGTCCCCCCCGCCAGGACAATCGATATTAAAGGATTCCCGCCTATTTGAAGGTCTGCTGATCAAAGGAGGACTGCATGGCAACGCCATGGACCCACAACTACGCAGCACTGAACGGGAGCCTGCTCCTCACGGCCCTGGTGGTGGCCATTCCCATCTTCTTCCTGTTCTGGGCGCTGGCGGTGAAGCGGATGAAGGGCCACGTGGCCGGTGTGCTCACCCTGCTCATCACCATCGTCATCTGCATCCTGGTCTACCGGATGCCGGTCACCGCCGCCCTTTCGGCCGCGGTGCTGGGCATGGTCAACGGCCTGTTCCCCATCGGCTGGATCATCCTGACGGCGGTGTTCCTGTTCAACCTCACGGTGGCCTCGGGGCAGTTCGAGGTGATCAAGAGATCCATCTCGGCCCTCTCCCCGGACCGGCGCATCCAGGCGCTGCTCATCGCCTTCTGCTTCTCCGCGTTCATGGAGGGTGTGGCCGGCCAGGGCGCGCCGGTGGCGGTGGCTGCGGCCATGCTCATCGGCCTGGGCTTCCCGGCCCTGCCAGCCGCGGTCATCTGCCTGGTGGCCAACACTCCGCCGGTGCCGTTCGGGCCGGTGGGCGTGCCCACGATCATGATGGCCACCGTGACCGGGTTCCCCGCGAACACCCTGACCCGCGCCATCGGCCTGGACATGGCCTTCACCGCCCTGATCATCCCCTTCTTCATGGTAGTGGTGATGGTGGGCTTCAAGCGGGCCAAGGAGGTCTGGCCGGCGGCCCTGGTGGCCGGCGTCAGCTACGCCATCGCCTCGTTCCTGGTGACCACCTACGTGGGGCCGGAACTGCCCGCCATCACCGCCTCCATCGTCTCCCTGGTGTGCCTGGTGGTGTTCATCAGGTTCTGGAAGCCCAGAACCATCTGGAACTTCCCCGAGGACAGCGAGGCCGCGCGCACGGCCAGCAAGCAGACCTACTCCGCCGGCCAGATCTTCAAGGCCTGGTCGCCCTTCCTCATCCTCATGGTGATCATGGCGTTCTGGGGCACGCCCGTCTTCAAGAACTTCGCCAACAAGGAACTCAAGTGGTTCCTCCTGATTCCGCACTGGCCGGGGCTGGACGGGGTGGTCTACCGGGCCGCGCCCATCGTCGCCAAGCCCGCCCTGTACGCCGCCAGCTACCGTTGGGAATGGTTCACCGCCGCCGGCACCGCCATGCTCATCTCCTCCATCATCTCCATGGTGGTGCTGGGCATCAGCCCCGCCACCGGGGTCCGGGTGCTGGGCAAGACCTTCAAGCAGCTGCAGTTCACCCTCATCACCCTGGCCTCGGTGCTGGGCATCGGCTTCCTGGCCAACTATTCGGGCATGTCGTTCACCCTCGGCCTGGCCTTCGCCGCCTACACCGGCATGGCCTTCCCCATCTTCTCTCCGGTCATCGGCCTGGTGGGCGTGTTCCTCACCGGCTCGGTCACCTCGTCGGCGGCCCTGTTCGGCAAGCTGCAGCAGGTGACGGCCATGAGCCTGGGGATGAACCCCATCCTCACCACCTCCGCCAGCCTGTTCGGCAGCGACATGGGCAAGCTGATCTCGCCCCAGTCCATCGCCGTGGCCTGCGCCGCAGTGGGGCTGGTGGGCAAGGAGACCGACATTTTCCGCAAGACCCTGAAATATTCGATGATTCTTCTGGGCATGGTGGTGGTGGTGGTGCTGCTCCAGGCGTTCGTCATCCCCTGGGTGCTCCCTTCGGCTCCGCCGGTGAGTTGAGCGTAAAATAATATCAATCCCATTCATGGAGGACACCGAGATGACAAAATACACCCCCGGCATGCTCAAAGGTCTCATCGATTCCACCCCGGACGTGGCGGTGCTGCTCAACCTGGGCCAGCACTACGCGGGACGCGAACTGCCGGCCACCGGCGTGGACAGCGTGGTGGTCTATGACTGCCCGCGCACCCAGCTGATGGTCCGCACGGCCGTGAAAGGGACCGCCATCGGCAACCACTACCACACGGTCTCGGACGAAATCGTGATCGTGGTGGGCGGCAAGGGCGAGATCCTGGTGAACGGCGAATGGAAGCCGGTCAAGGCAGGGGACGTCCACGTCTGCCCGCGCGGGATCATCCACGACACCCGGGCCCTGGAGGAGGATCTCCAGTACCTGTCCGTATTCACCCCCCACCTTCCCCCCGGCACCGACATCAACTGGCTCAAGTAGCCAAAAGGAGAAACCGCAATGACCGCACTGCTTCCCAACATCGACCCCGATGGACTGATGGAATTCTCGGTGGTCTACACCGACCGCGCCCTGAACCACATGTCCAAGAAGTTCCAGAAGGTGATGAACGAGATCAACCGCATTCTGAAGGTGGTGTACCACGCCCAGTCCGCGGTGCTGGTGCCCGGCAGCGGCACCTTCGGCATGGAGGCCGTGGCCCGGCAGTTCTGCACCGGCAAGAAGACGCTGGTGATCCGGGACGGCTTCTTCAGCTACCGCTGGACCCAGATCTTCGACATGGGCGGGATCCCCGCCGCGCAGATCGTGCTCAAGGCCCGCCGCACCGGCACCGACAAGCAGTCCTCCTGGGTGCCCACGCCCATCGCCGAGGTGGTGGCCGCCATCGCCGCCGAGAAGCCCAACGTGGTGTTCGCCCCGCACGTGGAGACCGCCGCCGGCATCATCCTCCCCGACGACTACCTGAAGGCGGTGGCCGCGGCCACCCATGCGGCCGGCGGGCTGTTCGTGCTGGACTGCGTCGCTTCGGGCTGCATGTGGGTGAACATGGAGGCCATCGGCGTGGACGTGATCGTCACCGCGCCCCAGAAGGGCTGGAGCGGCAGCCCGTGCTGCGCCATGGTGATGCTCTCCGAGCGGGCCAAGGGGGTGATGGAAGGCACCACCAGCACCAGCTTCTCCGCCGACCTGAAGAAATGGTCCCAGATCATGGACGCCTTCCTGAAGGGCGGCCACGCCTACCACGCCACCATGCCCACCGACGCCCTGACCAGGAACTGCGCGGTGATGCAGGAGATGGAAGCCTACGGCTTCGACAAGCTGCAGGCCGAGCAGCAGGAACTGGGCACCAAGGTGCGCGCCCTGCTGGAAAAGGCCGGGCTGCCCAGCGTGGCCGCCAAGGGCTTCGAAGCCCCGGGCGTGGTGGTGAGCTACACCACGGACCCGGAGGTGCAGTCCGGCAAGAAGTTCCTCGCCGCGGGCCTCCAGGTGGCCTCTGGCGTGCCGCTGCAGTGCGACGAGCCGGCGGATTTCATGACCTTCCGCCTCGGCCTGTTCGGGCTGGACAAGCTGCACAACGTGGACCGCACCGTCGCCTACCTGGCGACCGCCTTGAAGGAGATCGGCCTGCGATAGCTTGACGGGCCGTAAAAACGTCGGATCCTGGAGGCAAGCCTTTCCACAAGAAAGTTTCCATCCCCCGTCGGGCTTTCGCCCGCGGGGGACCTCCAGAGGAGTTCGGCATGGCACAGCGGACACTAGCAGTCATCATGGCCGGTGGCATGGGCGAGCGGCTGCGGCCGCTCACGGAGATCCGGACCAAGCCG
>Ga0302320_10024855_pt1 | contig 11669 bp, 11 predicted proteins | sample Bog_T0_3_FD_202130 | JGI IMG/M metagenome (GOLD analysis project Ga0302320, IMG submission 202130) | Peat permafrost microbial communities from Stordalen Mire near Abisko, Sweden - Bog_T0_3 | ecosystem: Environmental > Terrestrial > Soil > Wetlands > Peat | place: Sweden: Abisko, Stordalen Mire... | reverse complement strand
GCGGATTGTGCTGCCGCGAAGTCTAGACTGATGGGACAGGTTAACGCACTCATGGAACCATTCCAGTCGATCAGCGTTCTCGGCAACTGGCCGTAAAACCGGCTTTGCGGAAACATGAAGAATGGCCATGCTCAGTTATTGGCATCGCCGTTCAGCGAGCATGCGTCAAAGTCCTGGGGGTTCGTTACCCTCGAAACAAGGGTCATATCCCATAAAAAGGAGGCACTCCAACCGCTCGGCGTCCCGAAGAACGTCGTCTGGAACTCGCTTACGTTCCGCGGAAAGGTAATCGACGAGTCCATGAACCGCGGCGGCGACTTGCTTGTGAATCAGTGCATCCGCCTTAGTTAATTCGGCATAGCGTTCTGTTGCTGACCAAAACGCTTGAAACTGACTGATGGGGTATTTCCGCTTTTCTGAGGCAAGGCCCACTTGGAAATCCCCCCAGCGATCGATCGCCTCAGCAGCCAGTTTGTCCTTCTCTGAAATCGGCATTTTCTCTGTCCTTCTATCGAGCGCCATTCGATCAGAGCAGTGTACCAACTCATTTTGCTGATTCGGAACGTCTCGTGGATTTGTCGGTGCGGAAAATTCCGGAACCGAAAAACCATGAGTTTATGATTCCAGGCTTCGACACGAGTGAGTGTCGACATTCGAATTGCAAACCCCCGATGTTGGAGCTAAGTGGATATTGTTAAATGATTTGAATGCCTCATCAGGGCATTAGTAACGAACGCCGATTGCGCCAGCATTCGCCATCGCGAGAGGATGACCGGCACGAGTCGCGATGCCGACTTCCTGTTACCGATCTGATGCACATTCAGAAACCCGTTTATGGATACTTCCATGGAATCGTCGTGCCTTGCGTTGCCCATACTGCTCAGATAGCATCCTCGATATGAGCGAAGACCCTTCCTTTCGAGCGCAACTGGTGTTCCGTTCCGGTTTAGCAGCCCTGGTACCAGGGATGTTCGGCATGGGTTGGCTTGGTTCGGGTCTCGGGATAGCCCATGCGTTTACGCCCATTGTCATTATTTTTTTCGATGTCGTTGGAATCCTTGTGCTGGGATCTTCCATTTACTTCATCCGTAAGGGCAGGGCTCTGCGCCGAAACTACCCTGCGTCATTCGACCCGCGGGCACAACGGATAAGAAAGCAGTTTATCGTCGTACTCGTTCTTGAATTCACTGCAATCGCAATTCTCAGCATGATCGCTTACTTCATTCATCGTCCAGACCTGGCTCCTGTATTGGCGGCTATTGTGGTCGGACTCCATTTCCTGCCCCTCGGCAAGATTTTTCGTCAGGCCCGCTATTATTTTTGGGGAATCGCGATAACGCTCTGGTGCGTTTTCTGTGCATTCTCGTTTCGTTCCAATATGCTCGTCGCGTGGAGCAACATAGGGACGGGCGTTCTGCTCTGGGCTTCCTGCGCGCACGGTTTACTGCGAGCCCGAGCAATCGTGCATTCGCTTGACCATCAACCCGACGTTTCCCGGACAAGTGAAATCTAGGCAACTCCAGAAGTAGGCTTGGGGAAGTTTCACCAGATAGCAACCGAAAAACGCCGAGGTGGCAAGCAGATGTTTTGGGGTTGATACCGATTGTGGCGGCCAGGAATTGCCGCTCAAATCTAAAAACTTGGCCAATTTATGCTATGGATCCATTGTTTAGGATTATGTGCATGCGGTTAAATACACCGTATTTAGCTCCGGCCATTTCTTGCTGGAAGTGGCCACGATTTGGTCGTTTATTCCAAAAGTTGTGGCCCTTCCAACATCTTCGAAGCTAAGGTGTAACCATTCATGATACCAACTCATGAAACGTACGGCCGGCAGATGGCTGTAGAAAAAATGGCAACATATTCCTTTTGGATAGGTCTACGGAAGGAAAGGCCGATTGACCTTCCCCCCGATGGTTCAGAAATAGAGAACTATTTTGACGCGTTTACTTTGAAATTCGCGGGCGGTTCAAACAACGACCGCGGCGGCTCACTCAATTGCAAGTTGGTGAGCTGGTAGGTCGTTTTTCCAAAGCGAGGATCGTCGGAGATTGACTCTACGACAGCGCCGATGGCCTCCGAGAACCACGTCTCGGTGACGATCGAGATTGGCTTTTCATTCCCGATTGTCCCCGCGGGGATGGTGCTGGTCTGGCGCATGCCAGTGCAGTCGACCCCTTCGATGTTGCGAGTTCCCAGGTCTTCTTTCGCGATATTGCGATTTTCGTCCGAGACCACGAACGCGAGGTCGTCGTGATTGCTCGTGTAATCCCTCTTGAAGAACACCTTATCCGGCGCCGCCTGCCCATTGGTCGCACTGTCCTTCGCCAACTTGAGCATGATCTGCGCTCCTTCAGCGTCATCCCGTTGCACGTGGCCGAGATTGCCGGTACGCTGCAGCTTTTCCGCGGTCTTCGAGCCGGGGTCCAGCACAAGGGCCGTTCCGCTCACAGGGTCATCGATGAACACCTTCACTTCGTGCGGCGAAGGATGCTCGGGATCCACGTTGCCGAAAGTTTCCTCGCGCCTAGTCCTGCCTTCGCTATCGCGGTAGAACTTGCTCACGGTGCGGTGGGCAATGCGATTGCCGTCGGTCAGTGTCTGCACTGTCTCGGTGGAACTGTCGGCCGAATAGGGCTTACCTTTGACCACCTGCGCCTCGGCGCCGGCGATCTCCAGCAGCACTTTTTGCTGCGCCTGCTGGCCCTCCCCTGCTTCATTGTCGATGCGCAGGAACATGGTCTTTTGCTTCTGGCCGGAATCCTGCGGGAGGGGATCTGGCTGGCTGGAAGCTATCGGTTTCTCGGCCTGGCCAACCATGGCCGAACCCACTGCAAGGGCAAGCATGATCACGACTGCTTGATTGACACGCACTGTTTTCATCACAACTCCTTTTTCAATTTGGAAGTCAGAATCTGAGGCCTGGTTTTTGAGTGGTTAACGAACGATGCGGATGGCGCGGGGAAGCCCGTCTTCGCCAACCGCAAACTCTGCCAGCATGGTTTGCGCCAGGGCATCCGCGGGCGTTTGCAATCCGTACTGCTGAAGGTCGCTCCCTCTCAGCCTGATCCGCACGATGCTCAACTCAGCTGCCGTGGGAAGGCGTTCACTTGCCGGGAGGGGCACAAACGTATCCAGCGAACTCGGGGTTGGTGCATCCGGCGGTGAGGAAGGTCGCAAAGGGGCGCGGGCTTTCACGGCTGCGCGTACCCGTTCAGCTTTTGGTCCAACACTCCTGGGCGTAGCGACCGGCGATGACTGCCGTGGCCGAGGACTGACTTTGGGCGCCGGTCCAGAATGCGCCTGTTGCGTTTGCGGTTGATGCGTCTGGATCGACCGCCAAATGGCTCCCGCGACTGTAACGACAACCAGCAGGATGGCAACCGCAACCCAGGCCAATGGGAACTGAAGGCGAGGCTTTCCACTGGCAGATTTTCTGCTTTCGGCGGCGGTGTACAGCACGCGTTGCAGCGAGTCAGGGGCGCTGATGGCACGATGTTCTCGCCCTAGTTCTTCCAGCACTTCGTCCAGCTGCTCGTCAGTCATCGAGGTTCTCCTTCCGTATCCGCCATCTCCGCACCTAACAGGCCGGCGAGCCGCGCTTTGGCCCGGTGGAGCCGGGAGCGGACTGTGCCAACCGGGACGGCTAGAATGCGCGCGACCTGTTCATAGCTCATCTCTTCGAGCGCGCACAGAATCACCACTTCGCGCAGCAACGGTGGCAATTCATCCATTCCGGCGCGTACTGCAAAAACAGCTTCCTGCCGCAGCAACAACTCCGCGGGCCCATCCTTTGTGCAACGCAGTTCCGCCGCGGCGTCTCCATCAAAATCGAACAGCGCGTCTTTGCGGTGTTCGAGGTGCTTCCAAAGCTTCCGTCGAGCGATACCGCACAGCCACGTGGATAGGCTCCCGCGCGTAGCGTCGAATCGATCGATCTGGGTGAGGAGCGCGAGGAAGACCTCTTGTGTAATCTCCTCAGCGACCGATGGATTTCCGCTCATGCGCAGCGTAAACCGGTACACCAGGCCGCCATGCCTCTTGTAGAGCGCTGCCATCGCCTCCCCACAGCCCGCGAGCGCAGATCGATGCAACTCCTCATCAGTCGACTCGCTCTCCGGTGGCTTGCGCCTCAGCCGCTCAAACATAGATATCCATGATTACCTGCTGCTCCAGAAAGGTTCCCGTGTGCGAGAAAAAACTTGGGAACCTGGACCAGAAAGCGCCTTTTCCATACCGGACTGGTGCGGCTCCCGAGGGAGGCTGCGGTGAATTGCCTTGTTCAAACGCGGAAGGGGACGGGATCTCGATTGGGGATCAGGGGACGCAAGGTGCCCAAGCCGTTCATTGAAACGGCGATTAAATGCGATTGTCAGAGTTGCTCCTGACAAATGCCGATGTGGGCAGGATGCTGGTCACGGCTTGATGGTCCGGCAATTCGTACCAAGACCCCGGCTGAGGCTAGCCGCGGAGCAAGCTTAAAAACTCGGCCCATTTGTTGCTAGAGATGCAGTTTTGGATCTATCGCCAATGATTGACTCGAAGGTACATCGCTTTGTCCATTTTTGGCGGGCGGAGGCTGGCTCTGGATCGTTTCGACAAGAGGCAGGTCGTGCGACAGTTCCGTCTATATGACGTTAGTAGATTCCAGGAACCAGGCGCTTGGTGCTCCGACAGTAGGCAGCGTACTGCTCGCCGAAGGCCGCCGACAACGCTGCTTCTTCCACATGAATTCTATAGAGAAGAGCGGCAGTCGTGGGCAGGAGCACGGTGGCGGCGGCCATCCAGTTACGCTCTGCCAGTGCCACGGCTAAGAAAATCAGTATCATTCCGGAGTAGGAGGGATGACGCACCAACCGATAGAGACCGGACCGGTAGAGTTTCTGCGTGGTGCGAATGGCAACATTCACGCTGAACGCCTTTCCCAGAGAGAGAATGGCGGTCCAACGAACCAGCAGCCCCGCGATCATCAAGCCAATGGCTGCGTAGCGGACCCAATGGGCGCTTGCAAGGAACGTGCGCCCCTGCCAGCCGGAGATGAACTCAGCCGCTGTAATCGCCCCGAAGATTGTGCCCCAGAGCAACAGCATCGAACCGCGGTCGCTCACTTTGCCGTGGCTGCGGCGGGTCCGCGTGAAGAGGGCAAGGCCGATCTCGGAGGCTGTCCAGCCGTAGAACAAAACTTTCCATAAAAGAGATAGACTCACTGTGTCTCCTGGAGTGGATGGGACGATCTTCTGAACGAATCGCAAGGGCATTCCATGGCGGCGAGGAGTTGAACCAGGGGCAAACTCATCCTCTCATGAATCGGAATACGGGAATTCCTAGCGAGGAGTTCCAAATCGGCCTAGATCCGCGAAGGTTACGAGTTCCAACCCGGCGGGCTGTTGGAGAGCGAAGAGTGCATTCCTTTCCTCATCTCGCGACTCCCGGAGCCGGGTCTTGATCTGCAAGAGCTCGGCGTCCTGGTATCCGGGATGGGTCACCAACTCCCATGTTCCTTGGGGTGCGTGCTGCAGAAGGGAACGAAGGGTGGCCGCGTCCAGGGTTCCAGTGGCCAGCACGCCAATCGCTCCATCAGTCGTTGCCACCCCCTCTTGCCGCACAATTCGCCGGAACCGGGATTCCAGGTGATGCAATAAGCTGACTTCGACCCGCCGCGCCCAGGGAGCGTTCGCTGTGGCCTGGCGACTCCACAACGGTTCGAAGGGGTTGCGCACAGCGGAAATGCCTGCGCGACGCCCGGCGCAAAGAACGGCCCGCAGCACGGTGGGTAACATGTGGGTGTGTTTGTGGGTGTCCAGATGGGTAAGTTGCAGTCCATGGGCGCAGAGAGCCGCGATCTGTGCTGCTGCTTCGGCCTGGATCTCGGCGGCGTCAATCCGGCCGGAGAGCACTCGGCCCAGAAAGCCGCCGAGCGTGGGATGAAACCGGCCCGTCGCCTTGTGGACAAGCGTGGGGATCTCCGCAGCGGGGAGCACCGGCTCTCCATCCACGAGGACAATGTGGCAACCAATGCCGAGGCTTGGTGTCTTCAAAGCCAGTCGAATGGCCTCTTCGCTTGCAGAAGCCCGGGCCATCAAGGTGGCACTGGTCAGCACGCCATGCGCGTGCAGCTCCACAACGGCGCGGTTGACGCCCCGCGTCAAACCGAAATCATCTGCGTTGACGATTAACCGCTGCATCGGCCCAGTCTATCAACCCAGGGATGCGCACTGAGATGGACGAGAGGCCCAGCCGCCTGGGCAAGCCTGCACCGGTTGAGCCTAGGCCCGTTTTAAAGGCGCAAAGTCGCAACAGCCAGGAACGCCATCTGCTGGTATCATCGGAAGGGAAGGGAAGGCGTGCGTCGCCTGATTGCCGCCCGGGGGCGGTTAGCTCAGTTGGTTAGAGCGCCTGCCTTACAAGCAGGATGTCGGGGGTTCAAGTCCCTCACTGCCCACCATTGAATATAAAGGGCTTATCGAATTCTTCATTTTAATCGGTAGAAACACTACTAATGAGGGACAGTCTTCGCCCAGAAACTTGTCCATAGAATGGATCTCTGAAAGGTAGTGGTCGATGAACAAAAATACTGGTTCATTGTCGACGTAAATTGAAGATAAGGCTGACGAACACGTAAAAGCACATGCACTGAATGTGATTTCCGCGTTCACGGGCACAAGTAATTGATAATATTATATTTATATAAATGAACATGCTCTTGTACCAGCACCCTTAGATCTGAACACGCCCTTCTTGAACATGTATTTTTTCTAGTTCACTCTGGTTTAAGGAGCGTGTACTTCCCGGCCTCGCCGTATCTGCTTGATTTGGTTAGCCGCTGAACCAGGTCCAGCGGCTGAACACGATGAACGTGTGTCTGGCATGTTTCAGCTTCCACTGTCTTTAGAATGTGAGGGTTGAATTGCTTATTTGCACCGTCCAGGCCACACAGAGCGCCGCTGGAAATTGGGGCTCAGCACGAGGCTGGTAATGCCCATTCGAGCAGGCACCGCTTTTCGCCGACGAACAACTTGCCCCATGCATCAATTCCGGCTTGCACCCAGTGTACCCAGGTAACACCAACAACCTGCTGCTTTCATTTTCGATCGTTGACCAGCCTTTGCGAAGCATCTGGCGCGGTATCCAGATTATTCATTCTTCTTATGATCGGTGTGCCCCAGCTCCTGGTCGTAAGCTGCAAGTTCTGCCAGATTCCCACGGCGCGCTTGCTGCCAGGCACCTTCGGGATTCAGATAGCCTTCAGGCTCCCAGGCTGCAAACACTAGTCGAAAGCCCTTCTCTTCGTCTTGCGGGATATAGTGCATTGCTGCCACCCGTTCTACTTGTTTGCTGCCGCCTGGTTACGTTTGGGTCATGGCAGGTGTCTGCGCACATGCGGCCGATTCCGGATCGTTGATGCGGTCAAATAGATCAACAGCCTGCAAAGAGAACAAATCCATGCTCACGAAAGCGGCATTGTCATCCGATGAGCACGAGCATCGATTAGAATCTCGTTCCGAGAAGAGCAAGACAAAGATTCCGGACAAGGGCCTTTCATCCTTGCAGGTTCTTCCATGCCACGCGTAGTATCGGGCTCTCCTGTCAAGAGCCGTCCCCCGCCTTGATCCGAGCATTTGAAAGGATGGCTATTGATGAAACGCTGGACTCAACTTACAGTTTGCCTTGTTGCCCTACTATCCGCGGGAGGGGCATTTGCCCAAGATCCAGAAGCCCAAAGCGATGAAAAAACACGCGTTACGTCCTCCGCGACCGCTGCTCCGGTTGCCCTTGTCTACGTCCAAACTACGCCGGGAGTGATGGTCTATGGCACGGCGGCGAACGGAACACTGACTGTGGTCAAAGGCTCGCCCTTCAAAGTCATTGGCCAGATGGAAGACATCAGCGGAAAGTTTCTCATCAGTGTCGGTGATACTTTGCTGCACGTGTACTCAATCGCGCCAAACGGAGCGGTTGGCAAGCAGATTTCCCAAATCAACACAGCGTCGTACGGCGGTTCAGAATGTGGAGGAACGTCGGGTCAAGGCTCGGTCGTTGATCATACTGGGCAGTACTTGTATGTGCAGCTAAATACGCTCAACACGTGCGCTGCTTGGCAGACCTACCGGATCGAGCCCGATGGATTTCTGCAATTCCTGGGGGACACGAAGTCTTACCAACTCTGGGATTCGCCAACCGACGGCACTAAAGTCGTTGCGACCACGGTTCCGACCATCAGCAGCAACGACAAGTTCCAATACGGCATTTTCGACATAGCGACACTCTCTGGTGATTTCTGCCCCCCTACTCCCGGCTGTCAAAGTTTCTCGGCCTTTAAAACATCGGGAGGAATGCTGGAACCAAATTCCAGCTTCTCTGAGAAGGACCCTGTGGCTGACCCTATGGCTGGTGAAGTATTCCATTTCATCCCCTGGTCCTGGAACTCCCCGCGGGCTGATAACAATGGCCACCTCGCCGTTCTGGTGACCGAGGTGGACGACGTTGGGGACTACGAAGGTTCAGGATTGCAGGTGGCAAGTTACAGTATCAATCCTTCTACCGGAGCCCTTGCATCCACGAATACCTATAACAACATGCCTATTGTCCAACTAGGCTGGCAAGCTTATTCTACGGTACCTGGCCCTGCCGATCGGGCGCCTGACCCTGTTGATTGCTACGTTTATTGCAACGGCGAATATGAAGCTGCGCCCTACGCGATGGCCATGTCTCCGGCCGGCAACATTCTTGCGATTACCGGGCCGCTGGCCGGCGGACTAGAGCTGTTCCACTTCAATGGCGCCGCTCCGGCCACGCCTTTTGGTAATGTATTTTATGACTGGCCAATCGACCAGATAATGTGGGATTCGAAAGAACACCTTTACGCGCTGGATTATGCATTCAACAACCTGACCGTGTTTACCGTCACGCCTAGCTCCGTCAAGCAGACTGGCTCGCCTTATAACCTGCCTGCATCCCCCTACGGCACCAAGGGATTGATCGTTGTCTCGAAATAAAGCGATCGAGCGGCAACGAGAATGGGCCTCTGAGCGAGGCCCACTTCTTTTGATCGGAACGTCCCCTTGGCTGGTGCATATCTCATGAGTGTCACATGAGCAGGCATGCGGGATTGTTGAGCCGCAAACCACCGCAAGCGTCATCGCCCCCTTGACATTTGGCTTCGCGTAAATGTCCATCGTCAATCTGTCTCCGGGATCGCACCTCAGCGTACCGTTACCTATTCTGAGTGATTGGTGGGCGATCCGGAAATGACCTGGGTTTGGGGCAACTTCCGAATTGAGGGTGACAAGCTCTGAATGGCGAACTGACGTGTTCTGAATACGCCGAAGGACAGGGTTCGGGCGATCAGAATTGACCATTCATCTTGAATGCTTGAGCGTAGCGTGTCACGAGGCCAAGAAACGCACACTTACTGAGTGCTCGATCTGTGGTCGTCCAGGAGCACTGTAACGCGATATCCACTCCTTTTTTCGAAATTGCCAGAGTGTGGCTAGGGGCAAGGAGATTAAATGCTCCAATTCTTCGGGCGCTCTGGGATACGTTCATCGACTTAAGGGGGGATTCTCATGGGACGCAAAAGAAACCTCGGTCTGGCTGTGGGCTGTCTTTGGCTCGTTGTTGTGAGCACATCCTTCGCGGCGGTTTCGTTGCTCGTTGTTAGATCCGCTGCGGCAACAGTGCTGCTTGTAGCGATATTCTTGCTCGCGGTCGTTCTGGTTGTCATGAGCATTGCGACACTCCGTGCGGTGTTTCATGTCCAAGACACGACCGAGCCGCGTCCGTCAGAAGGGCGTCGGCTTGGGCGTCGCTTCGGAGCGATCGCTGGCGTAGAGGGTCTTGTTTTGACCATAGTGACCCTGGCGTGTGTTTTCACCCGTCGCTGGGCACTCATCGCTCCGCTTGACCTCATGATTGTCGGGCTGCACTTCCTACCCTTGGCGAAGCTCTTCAATGTGCCTCGATACAACATTACCGGGGCTCTGTTCTGTGGAATCCCGATCGCGACAATGCTGTTGTTTCCTGCCGAACGGCTTGTTGGTCACGCCCTCAGCTGGTTCGTTGTCCCGAGCGTGGGCTGTGCGGCAGTCGCTTTTATAACCGCCTGGGCCGGACTTCGCGAAGTCGCACGATTCATCCAAGTCCCTCGGTCGAATGTTGCATGAAGTTTGCCTGGACTGCGGATGAGTTTACTCCTGGGTTGTCGTCAAACCGGACATTATCCCAATCTTCGAGTTAAGTCTGAAGAGCTGGTAAACCGACGGCAACGGTGCCAATCGCTGCGTCCTCGGATTGGAAACCTGTATCTGTCAACTCTTTTAGGTTGCGACCGAAACTAGTCTTCGACACGCCTTCTCCGGGAGAAATCTCAATATCCACTCTGCGGCCGGGTTGCCAAACGGAGAAGTCCGCCGGTGGACAGTCACCCTTGCGTGCACCCACGATACCGACAAGCCACTCACTCCGCTCGAAGCGATTTCATCGGATCGACCGAAGCGGCGCGGCGCGCTGGCACGTAACACGAGATGAACGCTACGGCACCCAAGAAAAGGGAAACGGAAGCAAAAGTAAGAGGATCATCTGCCTTGATCCCGTACAGTAGTCCGGCCAACACACGCGTCGTCGCTAACGACAGCACGAGCCCGATCAGGATACCTATCCCCGTTAAGCGCATCCCTTGCTTGAGGATTAGCCGCACCACATCGAACCGGTCCGCACCCAAGGCCATGCGCACGCCAATCTCATTGGTGCGCTGGCTAACGGAGTAAGACACTACGCCGGAAAGCCCGATGGTCGCAAGCAGCAGCGCCACCGATCCAAACAGCGCCAACAGCACTCCAGTTGTGTGCGCCGCGAACAACGGCAGCGCCATGTATTGCGAAATCGTCTCCATTTCAATGGGCACGACATTTGGATCGAGGCTCTGAATCACGCGGCGAATCTCGCCCAGCGCAGGCTCCTCACCTGTTCGCGTGCGCACAACCAGGAACTCCTGCGACTGCGAGCCAAGCGGAAGATACATGAAGTCAAGTGGATCTTCGCTGAGACTCCGGTACTTTCCAGTCTTGACCACCCCAATAATCTCTACCGTCTGTTTGCCATCTTTGAAGTGCTGGCCGATGGGATTGCGCCCCGGCCAGAAGCGCGTGGCCATGGCTTGATTGACAATCACTTTTCCGGAGCCAGGCTGGATGTCCTGAGCCGAAAATTCGCGGCCGTTCAGGAGCGGTACGCCCATGGTATTGAAGAAGTCCGGCGCAACAGATGCGACCTGCACCGAAATGAAGTCTTGCCCCGGAGGCGGGTTCGCTCCTTCTATATGAACCCCGTGAACCGAGCGGCTGGTGCCGAGCGGCAGATAGTCCGAAAGGCTGGTGGAACTCACCCCCGGCAACGCCCGCACACGTTCCAGCAGCAGCTGATAAAACTGGCGATCCTGCGCTTCCGTGTAACCAAGGCTGCCAGGATCGAGATGTGCCACGGCGATGTTATGCGTGCTGAATCCAGGGTCAATCGAACGAGCGTTGAACAGGCTTCTCACGCGCAGCCCCGCGCTGATGAGCAGCACAAGGCAAACAGTAATTTGCGCAACCACAATGCTGCCGCGCAGCCTGGAGCGCCGCGGGCCCGCAAGCTGTCTCTCATCCTTCAATGCCGGAAGAAGGTCGCGC
>Ga0302320_10024853_pt1 | contig 11669 bp, 7 predicted proteins | sample Bog_T0_3_FD_202130 | JGI IMG/M metagenome (GOLD analysis project Ga0302320, IMG submission 202130) | Peat permafrost microbial communities from Stordalen Mire near Abisko, Sweden - Bog_T0_3 | ecosystem: Environmental > Terrestrial > Soil > Wetlands > Peat | place: Sweden: Abisko, Stordalen Mire... | reverse complement strand
GCGGATGCGCTTGATGATGCCGGGGCGTTCGGTGGTGGAGACGGCGCCCCGGGCGTCCAGGACGTTGAAGGTGTGGCTCATCTTGAGCGCCTGCTCGTAGCCGGAGAGATAGTGGCCGTGGTCCTTGAGCAGCCTCCATCCCTCCTTCTCGAAGGCCGCCAGCAGCTGCCAGTGCAGGTCCAGGTCCGCGTGCTCGAAGCTGTAGGCGCTCAGCTCGAACTCCTCCCGCTGGCGCACGGTGCGGTAGCTCACCGGGAAGACGCCGTCGTCGGTCTTCACCTCGCCCCAGGTGAGGTCGTAGAGGTTGTCGATGCCGTCCAGGAACATGCAGATGCGCTCGATGCCGTAGGTGATCTCCGCGGACACCGGCCGGCAGTCCATGCCCGCCACCTGCTGGAAGTAGGTGAACTGGGTGATCTCCATGCCGTCCAGCATCACCTGCCAGCCCACGCCCCAGGCGCCCAGGGTCGGGGCCTCCCAGTTGTCCTCCTCGAAGCGCAGGTCGTGCTTGCGCAGGTCCACGCCCATGGCTTCCAGGCTCTCGATGTAGAGGTCCTGGACCCTGGCCGGGGAGGGCTTGAGGATCACCTGCATCTGCAGGTGTTTGTAGAGGCGGAACGGATTCTCGCCATAGCGCCCGTCGGCGGGGCGCCGGGACGGCTCCACGTAGGCCACGTTCCAGGGCCGGGGTCCCAGGGCCCCGAAGAAGGTGAGCGGATTCATGGTGCCGGCGCCCTTCTCCAGATCATAGGGCTGGCCGATGAGGCAGCCGCGATCGGCCCAGAAGCGCTGCAGTCGGAGGATGAGCTCTTGGATGTGCATGGGGATCCGCAGAAAGAGGGTATTCTGGCGTTGGTGTTGAAGACATCTAGACCACACAGGATCTTAGCGCACTGCCGCCCAAGGATCGAATCTACAGGACGCCGGTTGAGGGCGTCGAGGGCCGGTACCCGACGATATCGTTCAAGGAGGCCATTCGAATAAAATGGAGCCCAACGACCTGGTTCTCCCAACCTTCCACGGATCCTGGAATCCATGATCATGCCATCGGTCCACCGCCAGGGCGCCGGAAACCTCCGCAACCACCGTCCCACATTCGCCCACCGCCTCCAGTATGGACTGTTCCTGGCCCTCCAGGCGCTGGTCGGCATTGTGCCCTGGTGGCTGGCCAGGGCCCTGGGCCGCGCCGTGGGACGCCTCTATTATCGGATCGACGCCAGGCACCGGCGGGTGGTGCGGGAAAACCTGCGCAACGCCAGCCTCGGCATAAACGACCGGGCGATCCGGGCCATGTCCCGGGCCTGCTTCGAACATTTCGGCACCCTGCTGTTCACGATCCTGCGTTCGTTCCGGGCGTCCCCGGAGGCCATCCGCCGAATCACCCGGATCCAGGGGCGGGAGTACATCGAGGCTGCCCTGGCGGAAGGCAAGGGGGTGATCGGACTCACCGCCCACCTCGGCAACTGGGAACTCATGGGCCTGGCCCTTGGCCTCGAGGGCCTGAACCTGACCGTGATCGGCCGGGAGCTGGACAATCCCCTTCTGGAAACCCGTCTCCGGCAATTCCGGATGAAATCTGGGAACTCGTTCATCGCCAAGGAAGGCGCGGTGCGCGGAACGCTCAAGGCGCTGAAGAAAGGCAAGGTCGTGGCCTTCCTCCTGGACCAGGATGCCCTGACCACCGGGGTGTTCGTGGCGTTCATGGGCCGGTGGGCTTCCACCTTTTCCACCCCCGCCATGCTGGCCTGCCGCTACGACCTGCCGATCCTTCCTGTCGCCAGCCGGGTCGAGGTGGACGGGACGATCACGGTGCGGGCCTTTCCTTCCTTCCATCCGTCCGATACCGGGGATTCCGCCAGGGATGTCTGGACCACGACCCAGCTCATGACCAGCTGGATCGAGGCCCGGGTGCGGGAGCAGCCCTGCCAGTGGTTCTGGATGCATCGACGGTTCAAGACCCAGCCCGGTCCCGGAATGCCCGGTCCGCCTCCGGAATGGCTGACAGGGAATGACCGTCCTGCGTGCGGATGATCAAGGTGGTCAAGGACGGCTGGGATCTGGGCATCACCGTGGATGGCCCCCACGGCCCGCCGCAGGAGGTGAGGGCGGGGGCCCTGGCCGTTTCCCGCAAGACCGGGGCCTTCCTGGTCCCCGTATGTGTGGCCTACGAAGACGCCTGGCAGTTGTCCTCCTGGGACCGGATGCTGGTGCCCAAGCCCTTCTCCAGGGTCATTGTGCGCTATGCGAAGCCCTGGCGAGTCCCCCCGGATGGGGACGACCTCACCTGCCGCCGGAGGCTCCAGGGGGAACTGGACAGCCTGGAGGCCTGGGCAAAGGGTTGAAAGGCCAGCGCGTCCCGCCGGAGGGCCGCAAGGGGCTTGACACTGAGCCATACTGGGGGCGAGGTTCCCCCATGACCACCCAGGCTCCCATCGCCGCCGGCCGGCTCCAGGCTTTCGTCACCGCAGCCTTCGTGAAGGCAGGGGTTCCCGGGGCCGACGCCGGCCTGGTGGCCGACACCCTGGTGCAGGCCGACCTCTGGGGCCACCAGTCCCACGGGGTGCTGCGCCTGGGCTGGTACCTGGCCCGGCTGCGGAGCGGCGTCATGGCGGCGGTGACCGCGCCGGAGCTGGTGGTGGACGCCGGCGCGGTGGCGGTGCTGGACGGGCGCGACGGCATCGGCCAGGTGCTCACGGCCCGGGCGGCCCGGGAGGCCGTCGCCCGGGCCAAGGCCCACGGGGTCGGCGCGGTGGCGGTGCGCAATTCCGGCCACTTCGGCACCGCCATGTACTTCACCCGCATGGCGGCCCGGGAGGGCTGCGTGGCCTTCCTTTCCACCAATTCCAGCCCGGCCATGGCCCCCTGGGGCGGGCGCAGGAAGGCCGTGGGGTCCAACCCGTGGTCCATCGCCGCGCCGGCCGGGCAGCACCCCGCCATGATGCTGGACATCGCCAACACCGGGGTAGCCCGCGGGAAGATCTACCTGGCCAGGAACAAGGGCCTGCCCATCCCCCTGGGTTGGGCCCTGGACGCCTCGGGCGCGCCCACCACCGACCCGGCGGCGGCCATCGCCGGGATCATCCTGCCCATGGCCGGGCACAAGGGCTACGCCATCTCGGTGATGATGGACATGCTCTCCGGGGTGCTCACCGGCAGCGCCTTCGGCACCCGGGTGAACGGTCCCTATGTGCCGGACCGCGTCAGCGGCGCCGGCCACTTCATGTTCGCGCTGGACATCACCCGGTTCATGCCACTGGACGAGTTCGGCGCGCGCATGGAGCGGCTGATCGCCGACCTGAAGTCGGTGCCGCCGGCCCAGGGCTTCGACGAGGTCTTCTACCCCGGCGAGCTGGAGGCCCGGCACGAGACGGAAAACCGGCGGGCCGGCCTGCTGCTGCCAGAGGACACGCTGGCCGACCTGGAAAGGATCGGCATGGGCCTGGGGCTGGAACTTCCGTTCTGAATGGGCCACCCCGGGGATGGTAGACTTCAGGGCATTCCGCCTGGCTTGAATCCCGCCCCTGAACCCCAATCTCGAAGCCGAGAAACCTTGGACACGCCCCATCCTGATCCTCCCGCCCAGGGGGCCCCCTTCCCTGTGGTCTGTGTCCTGGCCTCGGCGGGCGGGCTGGAACCGCTCAACGCGTTCTTCCGGCAGGTGCCCAAGGAGACCGGGATGGCCTTCCTGGTGCTCCAGCAGCACGCGGTGGTCCAGTCCAGCATGCTGCCCGAGTTCGTGGGGCGCCACGGGGCCATCCGGGCCAGCCTGGCCCGGGAAGGGGACCCGGTCCAGCCCGACCAGCTGCTTCTGCTGGAGGCGGGCATGGCCCTGGGCTGGGAGGCGGACCAGCTCCGGGTCGCCCGGAAGCCTGCCCAGTCCCATCTGCTGCCCGGCGACATCCTGTTCGAATCGGCGGCGGAATGCGTGGGCGAACGGGCGGTGGGGGTGGTGCTCTCCGGGTCGGGCTGGGACGGGACGGCGGGGCTCCGGGCCATCCTGGAGCAGGGCGGCCGGACCCTGGTCCAGTCCCCGGCCACGGCCCTGCACGACAGCATGCCCAGGCACGCCATCGACGCGGGGGTCGCGGACTGGGTCCTGCCGGCCCGGGATCTGCCCGGGAAGATCCTGGAGGGGGCCGCCGCGCCGCTCCCGCAGCACCAGGAGGAGGCCGCCGAGGCCCTCCAGGCCATCTGCGCGGCGCTGGTCCTGAAGACCGGCAACGACTTCAGCCGGTACAAGCCCGCCACCCTGTACCGCCGCGTCCAGCGCCGGATGCAGGTGACCGGCACCGCTACCCTCCAGGAATACCTGGCCTGCCTGGAGCAGTCTCCGGAGGAGACCGGCCTGCTCCTGAAGGACCTCCTCATCAGCGTCACCGAGTTCTTCAGGGATCCGGCCGCCTTCGATGGCCTGGTGGCCCAGCTGGGTCCGGACCTGCTCTCCGGCGGCGCCGGCCACAGCCCGGTGCGGGTCTGGGTTCCGGGCTGCGCCTCGGGGGAGGAGGCCTACTCCCTGGCGATCCTCCTGGTGGAGCGCCTGGAAGCCCTGGGCTCGTCCCGGCGGGTGCAGATCTTCGCCACCGACATCGATTCCGCGGCCCTCATGCAGGCCAAGGCCGGGCGCTATTCCGAGGGGGCCCTGCGCAACGTCTCCCCCGAACGGCGGTCCCGCTTCTTCACTCCGGACGGGGCCTTCCACCGGGTGGCCAAGGAGCTCCGGGACCTGTGCCTGTTCTCCACCCAGAACATCCTGAGGGATCCGCCGTTCTCGTCGCTGAACCTCATCAGCTGCCGGAACGTGTTCATCTACCTGCAGGCGGAGCTGCAGCGCAAGCTGGTCCCGCTGTTCCACTTCGCCCTCAGGCCGGGAGGGCTGCTGTTCCTGGGGTCGTCGGAAGGGCTGGCCTCCCGCACGGAGCTGTTCGAACCCCTGGACAAGGCCAGCCGGGTCTTCATCCGGCGGGAGGTGCATCCCCGGCCGATCCTCGATTTCCCGGCGGGGGGCCGGAACCCGCAGGCTTCCGGCCGGATCCGGTCCGCCCCGGAGCCCGCCGCCAGCCCCAACGGCCTGTTCGAGCGCATGCTCCTGGAGGACTACGTCCCCGCCAGCGCCATCGTCAACGAGCTCGGGGACGTGCTCTACTGCGCCGGCCGCATCGGCCGGTTCCTGCACCCGGCCCTGGGCGCGCCCAGCGGCAACCTGCTGCAGAGCACCTCCGGCCCGCTCAGGCGCGAGCTGCGCGGCCTGCTGTCCAAGGTCGCGGGCGCCCCCGGGAGGAACGCCCAGGGCCTCCTGCGCCACGATTCGGGACAGGGGGAGGAGCTCCTGAGGATCTCCGTGCGGCCCATGCCCGGGCTGGAACGGGAATCCGGCCTGTTCGCCCTGGTGATCCAGGTGGAACCGGCGCCGGTGCCGGCCGCGGACCTGCCCGGGACGGGCGAGGCGCACGCCTCGCTCCTGGACGAGATGGACCTGGAGCTCCGGGCCGCCCGGGTGGAGCTGCAGACCACGGTGGAGGATCTGGAGGCGACCAACGAGGAGCTCCGCGCCTCCAACGAGGAACTGCAGTCGTCCAACGAGGAGCTGCAGACCTCCCAGGAGGAGCTGCAGTCGGTCAACCAGGAGCTGACCACCACCAACAACGAGATGCACCTGAAGGTGCGGGAACTGTTCGACGCCAACAGCGACCTGCAGAACCTCCTCACCTGCACGGAAATCGCCACCCTGTTCCTGGACCCGGAGCTGCGCATCACCCGCTTCACCCCTTCGGCCACCGAGCTCTACGGCCTCATCGACGGCGACCTGGGCCGATCCATCCTCAACCTGGTGCCCCAGTTCGAGGGCGCCGACCTGCCCGCCCTGGCCCGGGCGGTGCTGGCCTCCCACGAGCCCCGGGAAGCCCACGCCCACAGCCTGGACGGCCAGAGGTGGTACATCGTCCGCCTGCTTCCGTACCGCAACCTGGCCCGGGTGGTGAGCGGCGTGGTGGTCACCTTCGTGGACTTCACGGGGATCCGCCAGGCCCAGCACCAGGTGGCCCTGAGCGAGGAGAAGTTCCGGAGCCTCTTCCAGAACATGGTCAACGGCTTCGCCCACTGCCGGATGCGCTTCGACGGGGACTGGCCCGCGGACTTCCTCTACCTTTCCGTGAACACCGCCTTCTCCGTCCAGACCGGCCTGGGCGAGGTGGCCGGGAGGTGGGTGTCCGAGGTCATCCCGGGCATCCGGGAGGCGGATCCCGGCCTGTTCGAGATCTACGGGCGGGTGGCCCGGACTGGCGTCCCGGAACGGTTCGAGATCTATGTGGACGCCCTGGGCGACTGGTTCAACATTTCGGTCTACAGCCCGGGGCCGGACGAATTCGTCGCGGTGTTCGACGTGGTCACCCCGCGCAAGCTGGCCGAAGCGGCCCTGAGGGAGAGCGAGGAACGGCTGAACCTGGCCATGGAGAAGAGCCACACCGGCGGGTGGGAGTTCGACCTGGTGGACAACGCGGCCTACCGCACCGCGGAGCACGCGCGCATCTTCGGCTACGAATCCACCCACAGCGACTGGAGCTTCGACTCGTTCTTCAACCACGTGCTCCCCGAGGACCGGGAGGGGGTGGGCCGCCGCATCCGGGAAGCCATCGCCCGGCAGGAGGACTGGAGCCTGGAGTGCCGCATCCGCCGCGCGGACGGCAAGATCCGCTGGATCGCCCTGGCCGGGGGCCCCCAGCGGCGCGTGGAAGGGAAACCGACCCGCATGGCCGGCATCGTCCAGGACATCACCGAGCGCAAGCGGGCGGAGCAGGAGATCCGTTCCCTGGAAGGCCAAGTCAACCACCTGCAGCGGCTGGAGAGCATCGGCCGGCTCGCGGGCGGGGTCTCCCACGACATGAACAATGTGCTGGCCGCCATCATGGCGGTGGGGTCCACCCTGATGGTCCGGCACGCTGGCGATCCGGTCCAGCTCAAGGAGGCCCAGACCCTGCTCAGCGCCGCCACCCGCGGCCGGGACCTGGTGAAGGGGCTCCGGGATTTCAGCCGCAAGGAGCTGGAAGCGCCCGCCGAGGTGGACCTCAACGCACTGGCCCGGCAGGAGGCGGACCTGCTGGACCACACCACCTTGAAGAAGATGCTGGTGGAGGTGGAGCTGGAGGAGGGCCTGCCCAGGGTGTACGGGGAAGCCAGCGCCATCGCCAACGCGCTCATGAACCTATGCCTGAACGCCTGCGACGCCATGCCCGACGGCGGCACGCTCACGCTCACCACCCGCAGCCTGGGCCAGGGTTTCGTGGAGCTGGCGGTCCAGGACCAGGGCGGCGGGATGGAGCCCGAGGTCCGGGCGCGGGCCATGGAGCCCTTCTTCACCACCAAGCCGGCGGGAAAGGGCACCGGCCTGGGACTCTCCCTGGTGTACGGGACCATGAAGGCCCACGGTGGCAGCGTGGAAATCCAGAGCCAGCCGGGGCAGGGCACGCGGGTTTCCCTGGTGTTCCCCCCGGTGGTGGCGGCTCCGGCGGCGCCCGGCCGCGGGGCGGCGCCGGCCCCGGCCTTCCGCAGGCTGAGCATCCTCCTGGTGGACGACGAGGAGCTGATCCGCCGCACTGTCGGTCCCATCCTGCAGGCCCTGGGCCACCAGGTGGAGACCGCGGCCGGCGGCCTGGAGGCCCTGCAGCGGCTGGAGAACGGGCTGGAGCCCGACCTGGTGATGCTGGACCTCAACATGCCGGAACTGGACGGGAGCGAGACCTTCAACCGGCTGCGCCGCATCAGGCCGGAACTGCCGGTGGTCTTCGCCACCGGCTACGTGGACGAGCGGATCCCCTCGATCCTCAGCCGCTTCCCCAAGGTCCGGATCCTCAAGAAGCCCTTCACCATCCCCGAGATCCAGGAAGTGCTCGCCGACTGGGACTAGTGATACTGCGGCGTCCGTTGTCCCGCCCGTCGCGCCTTCCTGTTTCGCCCGGGTCCCCTAGCGGTGCGCCGCCCCACCGGTGCGTGAATCTCTTGAAGCGTCCTCGCTTCGCTGCGGGCGCTGCAAGAGTTCACGCAGGGCTTCCCCGCCGGGTTTTTGGAATACGTCACCAGTCATCGGAAAACGATTTGCGGCAACAATTCTGGGACCCGGGGCCTATAGGATCAGACCATCGCCACCTTTGCCGTTGAACCGCAACCTGGAATCCAGGCGGGGAAGGCCTGCGTGAGACCTTGGCTCGCGCGCAGGCGGCAGAGCCGCCGAGCAGTGCGGTCGGCATGACCCACAGAAAGGAGGTGAAAGTCCATACCTGGGGCCCTGACGAAGGGAACCCAACACCGATGAGACAAGGGCGTGGGCCTGGAGCACCAGGTCGCGTCAGACCCATTGAGAAGGGGGATTTTGTACCCTGGAACTCTCAGGAGGGACGTCCCGTGAGGGCGGGTCTGGTGGAAGTCGTAGGTGTGTGACCGTTCCGAACGCAAGTGAAGCGCCGTAAGGCCTTTTCCCGGCAAAGGGTAAGCTGGCTGCCAGCAGCGAAGCCCAGTATTCGTCGGTAGCGGGAAGGGGTATTGGCGACGGGATGGGCACAAATTCTGGGGGTCTTACCCGATGAGCCCTGTTGGGTTCCGAGCAATCGGTAGGCCGTACAACGAAAGAAGGAAAGCTGATGGCCCAACAGAGCAACGAGGACCGCGCAGTACCGAAAGGCCGTCGAAAGGCGGTTTCGACCAGGGAAGTCAAGCGCCCGGGTCTAGGGAAGGCGGTCCCGGTCAACGAACAGTGGATACAACTGGAACTGCCCTTCGAGACAGCTGAAGATCCTGCGCAGGCAGGACCCGACGGCGGCCTGGACCCCCACCCAAGGGAGCCTGAGCCGATCGCGGTGCCGAAGTCGAAGGTCATTGACGAGTATGTATCTCTGGTGACGATGGAATCAGTGACGAGCGTGCTTGGGATCGCTTTCCAAAACGTGGCGTCGAACAAAGGAGCCCCAGGCCCTGACCAGCAGAGCATTGCCGATGTGCGCGAGCACCTCGACGAGATCCTGCCGAGGCTGACCCAGGAACTGCTTGCAGGGATCTACCGTCCAGGCAACATTCGACGGAAATGGATCCCGAAGGGCAGTGGTGGGGGTCAGAGAGGGCTAGGGATTCCCAATGTGGTGGACCGGATTGTGGCGGAAGCCGTGCGGTGGGTGCTTGAACCGCTATACGAGCCGACGTTTCATGAGGAAAGCCACGGGTTCCGACCAGGACGAAGCTGTCACACGGCCATTGCCCAGGCCAAAGGCATCATGGAAGAAGGATACGAGTGGGTCGTGGACCTTGATCTGGAGAAATTCTTTGATCGGGTCAATCACCAGCGCCTGATGGCCCGGCTAGCTCAGCGGGTCAAAGACAGGCGAATCCTCGCCCTGATCGGCCGGATGCTCAAGGCCAAGGTGGTGTTACCGGATGGCGTGATGGTGAACACGGAAGAGGGCGTCCCTCAAGGGGGTCCGCTCTCGCCCTTGCTCAGCAACGTCGTGCTCGATGAGCTGGATATCGAGCTGGCGAGGCGGGGCCACCGCTTTGTTCGTTATGCGGACGATTGCAACATTTACGTCCGCAGTGAGCGTGCAGGGAAACGGGCTATGGCGAGTGTCCGCACCTTCATCGAAAGGCGCTTGCGCCTCAAGGTGAACGAGCAGAAGAGTGCCGTGGCTCATCCAGAGGAACGGCACTTCCTCGGGTTCCGACTGCGGCGAGAGCCGTTGGAGGGCGAAGTGGAAATCCTGTTGTCGAAGCGGTCCAGGGACCGCATCGCCGCCCGAATCCGCGAACTGACGCCGAGAAACTGGGGGAACTCGCTTCGTGCGTGTATCCGCCAATTGAATGGCGATCTGCTGGGTTGGATAGGGTTCTTTGGAATCTGCACAGCCGGGGAGGAAAGGACGCTGAGCAATCTGGATGCCCATATCCGGCGACGGCTGCGGGCCATCCAGTTCGGAACGTGTCAACAGCGTTGAGACATTTATTTAACTGATTCATAACTCCGACCCATCCTGCTCCATCCCCTACTCGGGCGCGGATTTCCTATGCAAAACTGGGCCCCTCCCATGGACTGCGCCCAAAAGCAGGGCGCACCGGCTTACAGCGGGGAACTGCACCCCGCTGACGCCTGCCCACGGGCCCCGCCCCCTTTTACACAGGAAACCCGCCTCCCTCGGCCTGCGGCTGGAAAACCGCAAAGAGCGCGGTTTTCCACAGGGGCTGCAGCCATCGTTGATCAGCATCATGCAACTAATTCCTTTTCTTTTACTTCCGCAGGCTTGTTGATCCAGGCTGGCCCAGGGAGCGCCTGCGGCTTGGGACGGCCCCCTGTAAAGCGCTCAGGGTGGGCCTCGTAGGCTTGATCAAGCACCACCTGCCTGGCCGCGAGGATGGCCTCTGCGCGTCCCTCATGGACGCTGGCGGGCGTCAGCATGCCGATGCCACTGTGCCGGTGCTCATGGTTGTACCAGGTGAAGTAGCAGCGGCAGAAGCTGATCGCATCCTGGATGGACCCGAACCTTTCGGGAAAGCGAGGGCTGTACTTCATCGTCTTGAACTGGGACTCCGAGTACGGGTTGTCGTCGGAAATGTGCGGCCGGCTGAAGCTTCGCGTGACCTCCAAATCAATGAGGAGTTGCCCCATCGTCTTGGAAACCATGGCACTTCCACGGTCAGAATGCAGCGTCAGATCCCCCGGCTGGATTCCCTGCCGGTGGTAGGTTTCGCAATGGAAATCCCTGGCGATGTGCTCGTCCTCCTTGGCCTGTACCGTCCACCCAACCACCAGGCGGCTGAACAAATCGATGGTGACGTAGAGCTTGAAGCGGGAGCCACGGACCGGCCCCTTGAGGTCGGTGATGTCCCAGGTCCAGACCTGGTTGGGCGCGGTGGCGCACAGCTCAGGCTTCACGTAAGGGGGGTGGATGGCTTGTTCGCGGCGCTCCTTGATTTCCTGCGCATCGTCCAGGATCCGATACATGGTCCGGGTGGAGCATAGGTAGATGCCCCTGTCGGCCAGGGTGGCCTGGATCGTAGCCGGGGGGCGGTCGATGAACTCTTCCGAATGGCAAACCGTCAGAACCTCCTGGCGTTCCTGCTTGGACAGGGCCCGTTTGGATTTGGGGCGGGGACCTGGCTTTCCTTTCGGCTTGAGCTTCCGGTAGTAGGTGGCCCTGGACACTCCCATGGCCTCGCAGGCCGCCTTGGTATTGATCGTCACCGCCAGTTCCCGGGCGGCTTTTACTCGCTGTCGTCGTTCTCGAACTGAGGGCCCAGCGCCATCTTCTCCATCAGTTCGGCACCTTTTTTTGAGATGTCCAGTAGCCACTCAGCATGCTTGAGCTTCCGTTCCAGCGCCCGCTTTTCCTTCTCCAGCTCTTTGACCCGGCCCTCCAGCGGGTTCCGCTCCCGGGGCTTGGGGCCGGGTTTGACCGGTGCCAGGGCGCTCAGGATGCCCTCCTCACGCTGCTGCCGCCAGCACGTCAGGTGGGAGGAATACAGCCCCTCACGCCGCAGCAGGGCGGCGATCTGCCCAGGGAGGGTGGAGGCATCTACCTCCTTCAGGATCCCCAGCTTGTAACTGGGGGAAAAAGACCGGCGCTTGGGGCGGTTCAACACCACCTCCCCGCTGCCGAGGTTCACTACTTTGGTCATGCCATTTCCTTCCATGCCCC
>Ga0302320_10024851_pt1 | contig 11669 bp, 12 predicted proteins | sample Bog_T0_3_FD_202130 | JGI IMG/M metagenome (GOLD analysis project Ga0302320, IMG submission 202130) | Peat permafrost microbial communities from Stordalen Mire near Abisko, Sweden - Bog_T0_3 | ecosystem: Environmental > Terrestrial > Soil > Wetlands > Peat | place: Sweden: Abisko, Stordalen Mire... | reverse complement strand
GTGGGAGGGGTAACAACCGGGCAGTTTACGCCGCCCAGCATCTCCGGCGGCACCGGAAGCGGGGCGGGAGCAATCGCAACCGGAGGGTATCAGGCTACCTTTTCCAATGAGCTGAATATGCTTGGCTTTTATCCCGGACTTGGACTGGGCGTTGACATTCAGGCGCTGGCGACCAAGATCGGGGCCGAGGTTCTGGCCGAGCCGAATATCGTGGCGACCAATGGGAAGCAGGCCAGCTTCCTGGCTGGCGGCGAATATCCTTATCCCGTGGTGCAGGGTGGCTCAGGCGGCACCGGCGCCTCAATCACGATCATGTTCAAGGAGTATGGCGTTCGCCTGAACTTCATTCCGACAATCACACCTCGCGGCACCATCCGGCTGCAGGTCTCTCCCGAAGTGAGCGCGCTGGACTTTACCAATGCCGTAACCGTCTCTGGATTCGAGATTCCCGCCATCACCTCGCGCAAGGTGAAGACGGAGGTCGAGCTGGCTGACGGTCAAAGCTTCGTCATCGGCGGCCTGCTGGATAACACGGAGAGCGAAACTTTTTCCAAGGTACCTTTTCTGGGAGACATACCGGTCCTGGGCAAGTTCTTCCAGTCGATGCAAAAGACCAGGGCGAACACCGAGCTGATCGTGGTTGTGACGCCGGAGATTGTGGCGCCGATTCCCGTGGGAGCGCCCTTGCCCACGCTGAAGATGCCGGAGAAGTTCCTGCCCTCGAATTCCGGCATTCCGATGAATACGCCGGATACCAAGAACGCAGCCAACACCCTGCCTCCCGCGCAGAAGGTCGTTCCAGTGCAGAAGTTGCTTGAATTGAAGCCGGAGCCGACGCTGTCGACCGAGGGCGTCACAGGAGGCAGTATGTCTGGAATGGGCGGAGCCGGAACGGGCTCCAGCGCAACATCCACTTCCTCGTCGCAATAGGATGGCGCGCGTCTGACGGAGAATGGTCACTGAACCCCGATGTGCCGAGTGGGCGCGCCGGGGTTCAGCTTTTCAGAGAGAATTATGGCGGAAGGCGGGTCAAGCGGATGAATCCGTTGAGCAGAATCGCGGCGATGATGCGCGGCGCCTTGGCTGCGAGTAGCCAGCAGCGCCCTGAAAAGAGGCTGCGGGTGGCCAACCTGACGCGCCAGACGCTGCTGGCCAGCAGCATGGAAGTTGCCGACACTGCGGCCCGGCGCAACAAGGGTCTGCTGGGGCGCGATCGGCTCAATGCTGGAGAAGGCCTTTGGATCATCCCCTGCGAATCGGTTCATACCATCGGGATGCGATTTGCCATTGACCTGGTCTATCTGGATCGCAAAAATCACATCAGGAAGCTGGTGAGCGAAGTTCTGCCATGGCGTCTGTCAGGCTGTCTCTGGGCGCACTCCGTGCTCGAACTGCCTGCCGGCACAATTTGCGAGACGCGAACGCGGATGGGAGACACGCTGGTGTTCTCAGAAGCCACTCTGAACGGCGACAATCGGGCATAGGATTGCCTACCCTTCAACCTCCGCCCTATCCGCAGCCTGCTTCGCTCGCATTGCCCTGCTCCCCGTGGCGTAGAGATACCATGCCAGCCAGGCCGGCGCCGTCCAAAGAAAGCAGATGGAGGGTATCTTGAGGCCGCCGATGAGTTCGGCCTCGATCAGGAGACTGGCGAAGGCAAGCAGAACCAGCATCTTCCGGGAGCCGGTTCGATAGGCGCCATGCAGCAGAGCGGGTATCGCCAAACCACCATCATAAAGCCAGAAATAGGGCGCGGCGGCGAGCGAAACGAGCAACAGCAGGCTGCCGTGCCGCAGCCAATCCCATTGTTTGCGGCGGCTCCAATAGTAGCCCAGCGCCCAGAGGCAGCCCGCCGCGGGCAGTATGCATTGGATCCACATGGACGGCCGGCTGAGCCAAAAGCGCAGGGCGACGCTCAGGCAGGGGATGAACTCGTTTACGAAGGCCGTGGAGCGCATCATCTGCGCGTAGCCGGAGAAGGCTGCCGGGTCGATGCACCAGGTGAGCGCCACGCTAACGGCAATGGCAGCCACCAAACCGGCCAGAACTTTGTAGCTCTTGCAGACGAGCACCCAGGCCAGCAGGACAATGCCGAAGGGCAGAAAGAGGTGCGGCTTGAGGGCGCAGAGCCAGAGGGCCGCTCCGGCCAGGAACGGGCGCGAAGTATGCAGGCGCAGGAAGAGGACATAGCCCAGCAGCGCCAGCAGCGAGGTCTGCCCCATGGCCAGACTGAGCAGCGCCGACGCGAAGGAAAGCCCCAGCCAGTGGATTTGATTTTTGGGGCTGCCGTGCATCTGCCAGAGGATGCGCACGGAAGCCAGCAGGCAGGCGAGCAGGATGAGGGACCACAGAAATGCCGCGGCGCGCAGGCCGATGAAGCCGAGGGGCAGGGCCATGGGCAAGGCCCAGGGAGGGTTCCTCATGAAGCCAACGTCGTAGATGGGAGGCAATCCGGCGGCGCGCTCGATGCCCGTCATGGCGGGCTTGTCATAGGGATCGGCGTGATGGACGAGTTGCTGGCCTGTAGCCCAGAAGACGACGAAGTCGCGCTCGCCGGCGATATTGGTGAGGGGCAAGACGCAGAGAAAGAGCAGGGTGAAGGCAAGCGCCAGCCCGCCGACGGTCGCAATCGAGAGATCCGCGAGGTCGTGCCCTGCCGCAACCGCGGGAAGCACCGTCTTGCTTGCCATGGAAACCATTCTACTTCCGAAGGGAGATCAAATCATTGCGCGCGAGCCGGCGAATCCAGATAATAACCGGTTTTATGGCGGATGTTGAAGGCCTGGGGGGCGGCCCTGGGGATGGTCACGCGCAGGCGATGAAAATTGGTTCCCGGCGCCTGATTTTTTGGATAGTAACCAAGCAAGTATTGGGTGCGCAGGTCGTCGCTGACGCGCTCGAAGGCCTTCTGCAGGCCGCCGTCGCTGACGTAGAAGCTTTTGCCGCCGGTCTGCTCGGCCAGGGTGATGAGGGCGTGCTCGCCGCCCAGGTCGCGTCCGGCGCTGGCTGCGATGGGCACGTCGATGAGCGAGTAAATCATCACTTCGTTGCGCAGCGCCTGCTCCAGCGCCTGGGCGTAGTTGGCGCTGCTGGCGGTGTCGTCGCCGTCGGAGACCAGCACCATCACTTTGCGTGCGTCGGCCCCATTCTGGCGGTCGAGGCTGCCCAGGCGAGTTGACCCCTGGCAGATTGCATCGTAGAGCGCCGTGGCCCAGTCGCCGCGCAACTGGCCGAGGCCGTGGTCGATCTGGCTGAGCTTGTTGGTGGGTGGGGTCAACTCGCGCACGGTGGTGGCAAATTGGAGCAGGCCCATCAGGTCCTGGGGGCGCAGCAGAGCGTGGGCAAAATGGCGGGCGGCATCGGCCTCCTGGCTCATGTCCTTGCGCACGCTGCCGCTGGTGTCGATGGCCAGCGTCAGATGCAGTGGCAACTCGGACTGGCGCTCGAAGATCGCGATCTGCTGCGGCCGCCCATCCTCGGATAGTGCGAAGTCTTCGCGCGAGAGGCCGCCCACGATGGCGCCGTTCTGGTCCGTAACATTGACAAAGAGGTTGACCAGCCGCACGTCCATGTGCAGGGTCAGCTCCGGAGTCTCCTGAGCCGGCAGCGAGAGGGGCGCCAGGGCCAGCGCGCAACAAAGAGCCAGCCTGCAAATGCGGATGAATCCGCGCGGTCGATAGGTCAACACGTCAATATCACGGACATTCACCTGAATCACTCCAAAAAAAGCCGCCTGCAAGTTAGACGCGGCAGGCGGCAAACGGAGGAAAAAAGTGTGTGCGATCAACCAAATTTGTAGAGGAAGCCGGTAGGGGTGCCCCACAGATTGCGGGCGCGGTCTTCGTAGAAGATGCTGAACTCAATGCCGGCGATGTCGAAGTCAAAGAGCGGTACGCGATCGAAGGTGTAGTCGCCGCGTACAGAGTATTCGTCGCCACTGCAGTCAATCATCAGGGTGTCTTCGTTACTGAGCCGTTCGGGATGAGTGAGCAGCATGCAGGCGAAGTTAAAGACGCCGAGGCCGAACTCGTTGCCGGCCATGGAGACGCGGGTGCGGCGGGCCGAAGAGCCGCGGTGCAACATTCCGGCCTGCGCGGCAACCACGAAAAAGTCGTGCCCGGATTGCTGGTCGGCGAGAATTTTCTCAGCCAGAATTGAGCGTTCGCTCTGGCGGAGGTAGATTGGCCCCAGGCGGCCGACGATGCGGTTCTGGAATTTGCGTTTGGTGGCCAGCACATCCAGCACCATCTCGACGGCCTCGTTGTAGGTGGAAGCCAGCGCCTGCCAGCGCGGAAAGGCAAACCACGCCTCGGCGCCCTCCAGCAGCGGCTTGCGCGCGAGCTTCTCAAAGCAAGTACCTAGCGAGGGGAAGTACTTCTTCAATTCGGTGACCTGCGCTTCCACCGGACGCACCTTGTAGGTGGGTGGATAGACGCGATTGGAGGCCACCTGCTCGTCCTTGAATTTGTCGCTGATGGTATTCTTGTGGATGATCTCGACTACCTGGTCGGCGACTTCGGCTTTGAGCTTTTTGCCCAGTTCCAGAACCGTCTGCACGCTGTTTCTGTCCAGTTGTTCGATGGCGGCAAGGTAGGCGTTCTGCACCGCGGATGCCAGAAACTCCTGGAGCATCGCGTTTTGTTGATCCGTCGTGTTTCCTGATAGATGCAACGGAGTAACTAGAGAGGTGGTCGCCATGGTCACCGCTTTTCATGCGCTACCGCGCATTGGATTCTACGGCCTATATCGGCAGATTTATCCTTTTCTACACTCCACTGCACAAAAGTTGCTCGTATTTGGAGCAAGCGCCCAGCGTCGAGCCGGCCAGCCGGTTTGGGGACGTGCGGCGCGCTCTCACGTCCAAAGCATCAAAATGCGAGCGTCGCGCCCATATCTGCTATTCTTGCGGTGATTTACTGCGTGGCTTCCCAACTGGACGCAGTCGCATTTGCCGGGCAAATCAGCCTGCTCAGAGCTGTTTTCTGATAGCGTAAAGAAGCTCAGTGCCCCATCCATTTCACGTTCTTTGTGAAATGGGTGGGAAACCACGAAATCAACCTTACAGGAACTGTGAAAATGCTCTAGAGGACTCTCAGAGGATGGACTTGGCCCACAACTCGCGCTTTGCCTTGCCGGCGGGGATCGCCGTCCGCGCGGAGGGCGAGCTTGGCGCCCGCGCGTACCACGAGTCGCCGCATCCCTACCGCTCACCCTTTGCCCGCGACGCCGCCCGCGTGCTGCACACCCGCGCCTTTCGCCGCCTGGCAGGAAAAACGCAGGTCTTCGCTCGGCTGGCCGCTGATTCCCCCTCGGATCACTTTCGCAGCCGCCTGACACACACTCTGGAAGTGACGCAGATCGCCCGTACCTTGGCCCGCGCGCTGGGGCTGAACGAGGAGCTGGCCGAGGCCCTCGCTCTGGCGCACGACATCGGCCATCCGCCCTTTGGCCACGCCGGCGAAAAAGCCCTCGACCACTGCCTGCGCGGCTTTGGGCTGCGCTTTGACCACAACCTGCACGCCTTGCGCATCGTCACCTGGTTTGAAGAGCGCTATGCCGGCTTTCGCGGGCTGAATCTGACGCTGGGGGTGCGCGAGGGGATTGTGAAGCACTCCCACGACTACCAGACCGCCCAGCATCCGGAGCTGAGCGAATACTTCCTCGACCGCTTTCCGCCGCTCGAAGCCCAACTGATCGACCTGGCCGACGAGATCGCCTACACCACCGCCGACCTGGACGACGGCCTCGACTCCGGAATTCTCACGCTGGAGCAGGTGCGCGCGCGCGTTCCGCTCTTCCGCGGCTTCCACGACGCCGCGCTCGGCGAGTATCCCGCCGCCGAGCCGAAGCTGGTTGCCTATGAAACGCTCAAGCGCCTGCTCGACGCGCTGGCGACGGATTTGATGAAAGAGACCCGCCGCCGGGTGGATGAGTTGGGCGCGACCACACTGGAGCAGATTCACCAAGCGCCGCATCGGCTGGCCGCTCTCAGCCCTCTGATGGAGGCCGAGCGCGCCGCCGCCAAGGAGTTCCTCTTCGCCAATCTATACAACTCGCCCATCATGGCCGAGGCGCACAGCCACGCCACCGAGGTCGTCGAGGGATTGTTCGCGGAGCTGATCGTGGAGCCGGAACGCCTGCCCGCCGACCACCAGGCGCAGATTCCCGCCGAGGGGCTGGCCCGCACCGTGGCCGACTACATCGCAGGCATGACCGACAGCTATATCGAGCAGCAGTGGCGGCGCGGCGCGCTATGAGCGAGAATCGGTCGATTGATCTTCACAACTGCACGGTAGCCGAGGCGATCCGGGAGTTTGTGCGCTTTTACAATGGCTGCGTGAGGAGCGGCTACCGGGGACGCCTGGAGGTGATCCACGGCTACGGCTCATCAGGCTCGGGCGGGGTGATCCGCGAGGAGCTGCGCAAGTACCTGAAGGCTCACGCGGAGGTCTTCGGGGAGTTTTTACCCGGCGAGAGCCTGCGCAATCCCGGAGTCACGATCCTCTACCCCAGAGAGAAGACCGTGCCGCTGCCGCTGGGGCTGGGTGGGCTTTCGTTTGGCCGGAACGGGCGGCGCAAATGGGGTGGCTGAGCAGATTTCACTTGAATATGCGGTTCGAGTTGGCATAAGATGCCACTATGGCAGACGTTATTACAGGCTTGCGGCAGGTGATTCAGGACTTGGTTGCTCCCGACCTCAAGGCGATTCAGGCGAAGCAAGATGGCATAAGCAAGCAGATCGAGATTCAGCACGATGCACTCATGACGACGGTGGAAGCCTTTCGCGCCGAGATACGATCCGAGTTCGCCATGCTCAAGGCAAATAATCAGCTTGAAGTTTTCCGGCAGATGTCCCCTTTGAGCGAACGGATCGCTTTGGTTGAGAAAAAAGGATGAGCTCCAGGATTTGAATCAGTTGCTCTCACTTGGTTATTTCAACGGCAGAAATTCGATTTGCGCCAGATCATCCACGGCTTTGAAGTCGTAGTCGGCGGTTACCAGCAGGTGAGCGGGCGAGTCCATCGCCAGTTCGAGAGCAAAAGCATCGGCATAGGCGAGTTTCCTATCTTCTTTGATTTCGGCGGCGCGAACGGCGCGCTCGGCGGTAGCGGGAACGATGTGGATATTGATTTGCAACAGGCTCTGTAGAATTCTCTTCTCTTGCAATGCACCTACTCGCCTGCGCAAAATCCCCGCAATCTCCCCCCACTGCACGGCTGGAACTTGAATCTCCGCGCCCCCAAGCAAAACCTGTTGGATGATGGCCTCGACGCGGTCAACCCCTGCATGACCGTCGATGTGACGGAGTATTGCCGAAGAATCGAGTACAAAAACGGTCATTTCGGCGTCCTACCAGCCATCTTTTGCTAATTCTCTCTCGCGATCCCGGCGCCGTTCTTCCAGTAGCATATCGGTCATCGAAGGCCCACCAGCTGTGCATCCACGCAACTCCTTGAGTATGCGCAGCTTGGCAGCAAGCGTCTGTGGCTCCAAGACCAGTTCCTCGCCCTCGATCCGAATCGCAATCCGCGTTCCAGCTTCGATTCCCAACAACTCGCGAATCGCGGCGGGAATCACCATCTGCCCCTTGCTGCTGACGGTAGTGAATACTCTCTCCATGGCTTACATATTAGCATAGGTAAGAAGCTATTGAAAAGTAAGATTATCGTATAATAGTAAGAACTCAGAAACAATTCTTACATCCTTCTCGAATCTTACTAGATAAACCTCGGTGTGCAATACGCTCAAACGCTCATAACCGCCCTCAACAGCTCCCAGCAAGCCAGAGCCTTCCAACCGGTTGTACTCTTGTAGATGTGGATACTTCCTTGACGAAAACCTCTCTTTGCCGGTCGGCGCTAATCTTTTGCGCGGCGTTAGCCTTGCTCCTTATCTCCGGCCCTGTTTCCGCGCAAGCTGCGCCGGAGAAGGCCGCTGTGGCCACCGGAGCGCCGGTGGGCGGGGGATTCTTTCCGCTGAGCGAGGTGCATCGCGGGCTGAAGGGCACCGCCTGGACGGTCTTCACCGGCAACACGCCGGAGCCGATGGATGTGGAGATTCTGGGCGTTCTGCGCGGGGCGCGCGGCCCCGGCCACGATATGATTCTGGCCCAGTTGCACGGGGCCAAGCCGGAGTACACGGGCGTGGTGGCGGGCATGAGCGGCAGTCCGGTGTACATCGGCAACCGGCTGCTGGGCGCGCTCGCCTACCGCATCGGCGAGTTTAGCAAAGACCCCATCGCCGGCATCACGCCCATCGAGCAGATGCTTGAAGTACTAGGGACTAGGGAACAGGGATCAGGGAACAGAGATCTGCTTTCGCCGTCGGCGGGCGGAGAGAATATGCAGGCGATGGAGACGCCGCTGGTGATGAGCGGCTTCCACGCGGCGTCGATTCGGCTCTGGCAGCAGAAGATGGCCGGGAGCGGTCTGGAGATGGTCTCCGCCGGCGGAATGGGCGCGGACTCGGCGGCATCCGGTTCGGCGGCAACGGACGCGGCTTCGGCTAGGGCGATTGCCGGCATCCGGCCCGGCTCGGCGGTAAGCGCGCAACTGGTGCGCGGCGATATGGAGATTGCCGCCACCTGCACTGTCACTTACGTCGATCCACGGCAGTTGCTGGCTTGCGGGCACCCGATTCTGCAAGCCGGGCCGGTTTCGCTGCCGATGACGGCAGCCGAGGTCGTGGCGACGCTGGCCTCGCCGAGGAATTCCTTCAAGATTGTGAATACCGGCGCCACGATTGGCGCCTTCAGCGAGGATCGCGACGCGGCGATGTGCGGCATCTTCGGAGCGCGGGCCAGCATGATTCCGGTACACATCCGGGTGTACGGGCCGAGCTTGGATGCCAGCGCGAAGACCGCCGAGCGCAAGCTCAATGTGGAGGTGGTAGACCTGCCTTCGCTCACTCCGCAGGCGTTGCAGACGGTCTTGTATGAAGCTCTGCTGGAGTCGAACGAGAGCACGGCGGAGAGCAGCTATCACCTGACCGGCAGCATCGAGCTGGAGGGTTCCGCGCCCTCGCCGCTCAATCTGTGGGCGCCGGCCAACGACGAGATGGACGCGCCCGCGCAGTTGGCGCTGGCCACGGGGGAGCGCTTTGGGCGGCTCTATTCGAACGGGAGCCGGCGGGGAGCGGTGCGCGCGGTGAATCTGGATGTGGAGGAAATTCCGCGGCGGGTGGGTGTGGAGTTGAGGGCGGCGCGGCTGGTCTCCGGCGACATTGTTCATGCCGGCGAAACGGTGGTGGTGGAGGTGACGCTGCAACCCTGGCACGAGGCGGCGCGCAATCTGCGGATCGCGGTGAAGCTACCGGCGCGGCTGGCGGCGGGCAATCTGCGGCTGCTTGTCTCGGATGCCGGTACATTGGACCGGGCGCTGGAGCAGCCGCGCCAGCCGAACCATTCGCCGGATTTGGAGACGGCGCTGGCGCGGGCGCGGCTTCAGCACTCCCAGGAGCGCATCTACGTGAGCCTTTTGTTGCCTGAAACGCAGGCAGGCCTCGATGGCCAAACCCTCTCCAGTCTTCCGCTTTCCGTGGCCAACACGCTGGAGCCGCTGCGCGCGCCGCAGGATGCGGTTCTCAACGGGGAGTCGGCGGAGTTGGAGGCCGATGCTCCGGCCGGCGGAGTACTGAGCGGATTTCAACTGCTCAATCTGCGCATAGAGGCGGGCGGCGGTTTAAACTAAAGAAGATGGACAGCAGCAGACCAACATTCGGGGCGGCGCCGCAAGAAGCGCGTCCTTCTGAATGATTCCCCTACATCGAGGATTCAGGACGGACCATGAGCCAAATTCAAGGACTTGCAGCGCACGCGGCAGGAGCGGAGTTATTGCCGTTCAAGTATGACCCAGGCAAGCTTGGCCTGCGGGAGGTCGAGATCGCCATTACCCACTGCGGGGTCTGCCACAGTGATCTTCACCTGATTGCGAATGACTGGGGTATCAGCCAGTATCCGTTCATTCCCGGTCATGAGATTGTGGGTACGGTGACGGAGGTGGGGGCGGAGGTGCATTCGCTCGCGGTGGGCCAGCGCGTGGGCCTGGGCTGGCAGTCGAACTCGTGTGGAGAGTGTGAGTGGTGCAGCCGCGGCATGGAGAATCTTTGTCTGCAGGCCGAGGGGACGTGCGTTCACCGCAACGGCGGCTATGCCGACCGGGTGCGTGCCAACGCGCGCTTCGTGATTCCCATTCCCGATGGCCTGGAGAGTGAGCAGACCGCTCCGCTGCTCTGTGGCGGCATTACGGTCTATAACCCGCTGCGCACCCATGGCGTGAATCCCTCGTCGCGCGTGGGCGTGGTGGGCATTGGCGGGCTGGGACACATGGCTATCCAGTTTGCGCGGGTCTTCGGCGCGGAAGTGACGGCCTTTTCCACCTCGGCCGGCAAGGAAGAAGAGGCGCGCGCGCTGGGGGCGCACAACTTCGTCAACAGCCGCGAGTCCAAGGCGTTGCGCGAGACGGCCGGCACCTTCGACCTGATTTTGAGCACCGCCAACGCCGATCAGGACTGGGGCGCTTATCTGCAGGCGCTGCGGCCCACCGGAACGCTCTGCTTTGTGGGAATTCCGCCGTCGCCGCTGAGCGTCTTTGCCTTCCCGCTGATCAGCGGCCTGCGCTCCATCAGCGGCAACCCTACGGGAAGTCCCTATCGTCTCAAGGAGATGCTGGACGTGGCGGCGCGGCACGGGGTGAGGGCCATCACCGAATCCTTCCCCATGGCGCAAGCCAACGCGGCCATCGATAAAGTAAAGAAGAGCAAGGTGCGCTATCGGGCGGTGCTGGCGAATTAAGGGCTGTGCCGGTTTTTTTCGGTTCGACCGCAACTAATTTGCGCGCGCATTGTCTGAGATAGTAGATGCCGGTTGGGAGCAGAAGCCCCGCAGCCGTCAGAGGAGGTTCTTATGAAGATCATGCGCTTGACAATATTTGTAATGTTGCTGGCTCTGGGACTGGCTGGCGTGGCCGCGGCTCAGGTCGCAGTGGGAGTGGGCGTCGGTCCCGCAGTGGTACCCGCACCCATGGTCTACGACGCCCCGGTCTGCGAGTGGGGCTATTACAGCTACTATCCTTACGCGTGCGCCCCTTATGGCTACTACGGCGCGGATTGGTTTTCTGGCGGCGTCTTCATCGGCGCAGGACCGTGGTACGGCTGGGGCCGCGGTTGGGGCCATGGCTGGGGCCGGGGTGGCTGGGGCCGCAGCGGCTATGGCAATCGCGGCGGCTATGCTTATGGCGGACGCGGCGGCTATGCGGGCCGTGGAGCTTACGGCGGAGTCGCCGGTCGCTCGGCTTATGCCGGCGCGTCTCGCGGCGGAGCAGTGGGCGCGGGCCGCTCTTATGGCGGCGCAGTGCGCGGGGGTTCCGTAGGCAGGGCCACGACGGTCGGGCGCGGTGGCTACAGCGGCGGCGGTCGTAGCGGCGGATTCAGCGGAGGCGGCCGTAGCGGCGGCTTCAGCGGTGGCGGACACATGGGTGGCGGCGGTCACCGGTAAAAATTCAACCCTCCCCGTAACGGCTCGCTTGCTTCGGCAGGCGGGCCGTTTTTTTTGTGATTACGCCAGCGCGTGATGGCGCTGGAGGGAGGGTTCGTCGATGGTGGCCAGGTAGCGGTCAACGGCGGCGGCAGCCTTGCGGCCTTCACTGATGGCCCAGACGACCAGCGATTGA
>Ga0302320_10024850_pt1 | contig 11669 bp, 11 predicted proteins | sample Bog_T0_3_FD_202130 | JGI IMG/M metagenome (GOLD analysis project Ga0302320, IMG submission 202130) | Peat permafrost microbial communities from Stordalen Mire near Abisko, Sweden - Bog_T0_3 | ecosystem: Environmental > Terrestrial > Soil > Wetlands > Peat | place: Sweden: Abisko, Stordalen Mire... | reverse complement strand
CTTGGCGCCCTCGACGACGTGGCAATTGGTCAGCACCAGACCGTCGGGCGCGATCACCACGCCCGAGCCGACGCCGCCGGGACGGCCTTTGGCACCGCGCGTTTCCACGCGCAGCACCGCCGGGCCGGCCGCGTCGGCCACCGATGTCACCGCGTTTGAATAGGCGTCCAGAATTTCGGTGTCGGACACGGCAGGCGCCGCGCCAGTACCATCATCCTCGCCAGGGGGAGTGGCATTAAAGTCGAACATGGGAGGCAGATGTAGGCATGGCCCGGCAAAATGGAAGGGAACCCGGGAACCGGCCTGGAACTTATCGCAGGTGAGCTGCCAGCCGGCGCACCAACCGCCACAACAGGAAAGCCAATCGTATGGGTTTCGACCAATATCACGAGCCGCCAGATGAATTATCCCAGAAAACGCGCACCTTCGCTCGCATGTGCACGTCCCTGATCGAGGAAGCCGAGGCCATCGGCTGGTACGAGCAGCGCATCTCGCTGGAAAAGGATCCCGAGGCCAAGGCGATCATGAAGAGCGCCCAGAAGGAAGAATTCAAGCATTTCGGCATGGATCTGGAATTCCTGCTCCGCCGCATGCCCGAGTGGCGCGCCGAGCTCAAGGAAATCCTGTTCACCCGCGGCAGCATCGTCAAAGCCGGCGAGCGCGGCGAGAAAAAAGCCGAATAGCGCGGCACCTGAAACAGCAAAGGCGGCAATGCCTTTCGGGCTTGGCCGCCTCTGCGTTTAATTACGCGCGCGCCGCGTCGTCAGTGATGCATGAACAACGCGAGAAGTAGAACGATCGGCAGCGGGACACCCAGCAGCCACAATAACGCACCTCGTCCAAAGCCCATGACAGTCTCCTCTGTTGTGCTGATGTAAACCCGCATCGGCAAAATTGTTCCAAGGTAGTTTCGTACTCTCCCCGGAACTTTGTTCCCGCGACCGTGTTGTGACGGCGACAAGGTGCGGAATTTTTCCGCCCGCGAGGAGGCTGGGACACCATGGCGACTATTTCCAGAAATCAAACAATCGACGACGGGCTGACTGCGGTCAGTTGGGGGGCCATTTTGGCCGGCAGCACCGCTTCGGTGGCTGTTACTTTACTGCTGCTGGCGTTCGGCGTCGGCGTCGGCTTTTCGGTGGTGTCGCCGTGGTCCGACCAGGGCGTCTCGGCGACCACTTTCACCATCGCTGGCGGCATCTATCTCATTGTCGTCGCGATGATCCCCGCCACCATCGGCGGCTATCTCGCCGGCCGGCTGCGATCGCAATGGTCGGGCGTGCACGAGCATGAGCGCTACTTCCGCGATTCCGCCCACGGCTTTGTGGTCTGGGCGCTTGCGACCGCCTTGGCGGCGGCGGTGCTCGGCGGCGCAGCCTCGCACATCATTGGCGGCGGCGGCTCGACCGCCGCGAGCGCGGCGGGTGCGGCTTCGCAGTCATCGCCGGCTGAACTCACCATCGACAGGCTGCTGCGCACCGATCCGACTCCGGGCACTCCGGCCGAACGCGTCAATCAGGCGACCTCGCCTACCACGCAGGCCGAGCAGACCGCGGCGCCGATGCAAGGCGGTCAGATTGCCGCGCCGCCGCCCAGCCCACGCAATGCGCAAGGGCCGAACGGCGCTAACCGTGGCGAACTGTCGCGCATTCTGGTGCCTGCGCTCGCCAAAGGCGGCAGCGTCTCGGCGCCCGACAAGGCCTATCTCGCCAGACTGGTTTCGGCCCGCACCGGTCTGTCGCAAGCCGACGCCGAAAAACGTGTGGAAGAAGTAACCATGCAGGCCAAGTCGGCAGCGGATGCTGCGCGTAAATCGGCCGCCACCTTCTCGCTCTGGCTTGTGGTGTCGATGCTGGCCGGCGCGCTGGCGGCGAGCCTCGCGGCCATCGAAGGCGGCAGCCTGCGCAATAGCGATTGGTACGTCACCGACACCGTCCGCAATCGCAGTCTCGGCATCGCCGCCGAATAACCCGACCATCCAAACCGACAGGAGCTTGCAATGCCAATTTTGCTCTGGTTACTCGGCGTCCCCGTCAGCCTCATCATCGTCTTGATGCTGCTCAACGTCGCCTGAAGCTAACCGCCAAAACAAAACCCGCCGGTGGAAACGCCGGCGGGTTTTGTATTGCCCTCGGGCCTATTCAATCGCTCTGCAAAATGACGTTCTTGACCATCGGGTAGATCTGGTTCTGCCAGGTGCGGCCCGAAAACACGCCGTAATGGCCGACGCCCGCCTGCATGTGGTGGCGCTTGCGGTAGGGCCGCAATGACGTGCACAAATCATGCGCGGCCAGCGTCTGGCCAACCGCGCAGATATCGTCCTTCTCGCCTTCCACCGTAAATAGCATCGTGCGCTTGATGGCGGCGGGATCGACCTTGTCGTTTTCATAGGTCAGTTGGCCGAGCGGCAGTGCGTGATCCTGGAACACCAGTTTCACGGTTTCGAGATAAAATTCCGAGGCCAGATCGAGCACGGCGAAATATTCGTCGTAGAACGCCTTGGTGGTGGCGGCCTTGGCCACTTCGCCATTGGCGATGTGCTCATAGAGTTCGCGGTGCGCCTTCAAATGGCGCTCCATGTTCATGCTCATGAAGGCAGCGAGCTGGACGAAGCCGGGATAGACCCTGCGCCCGGCGCCGGGATAGCGCGGCGGCACTTTGGCGATCAGTTTCTTCTCGAACCATTCCATCGACTTGCCCTTGGCAAGCGCGTTGACCTTGGTCGGGTTGACACGGGTGTCGATTGGGCCGGCCATCAGCGTCATCGAGCGCGGCTGCGCCGGATTGTCGCGTTGCGCCATCACGCTCGCCGCTACCAGCGCGCTCACGCAGGGCTGGCACACCGCGACCATATGGGCGCCGGGGCCGATCTTTTCGAGGAAGCGGATGATGTGAGCGGTGTAGTCGTTGAAGGTGAAGGCGCCGTCGCTGAGTGGCACGTCACGCGCATTGTGCCAATCGGTGATGTAGACGTCATGTTCGGCGAGCATGGTCTTGACGGTCGCGCGCAGCAGCGTTGCGAAATGCCCCGACAACGGCGCGATCAGCAAGACGCGCGGCTGATCCTGGTCGATGTCCTTCTTGAAATGCAAAAGCGTTGCGAACGGCGTTACCTCGGCCGCTTCCTCGGTTACCGCAACCTCGCGGTTTCCAACCGTGACGCTGTGAATGTCGTAAGGCGGGCGCGTATGGGTGAGCCCAGCGCGCGCGATCAGTTCGTAAGCCGCGGTGAGATTGCTCAGCGCCGATGGCCGCGCCGAGCCATTGAGCTTGGCGCCAACATTTTTAAGCGCGGCGCCGGCAAAGGCCCGCACCGGTACCATGATGTCCGATTGTGCTTGATACGCTTGATAAAGCATTCGGTCCCCGGCGGTCCTGGTGAACCGCACCGGGACGCTAGATCATTTCATGTTGCAGTGCGAGATAAAACTACGCGCCCTCCCGTCTGGGGACAAGACTCAGCCATGCGGTTTCGGGCCACGGGAAGGTATTGATTAGGCAGAACTTTCGTCTAAGGTGAGTTTGCCGGGCCGTGTCGAACAGGGATAAGTGCGCCCCATGGCCAAGGCTGCCCTCACGATCGCCAGTAAGAATTACGGCTCCTGGTCGCTGCGCGGCTGGTTGCTGTGCAAGCTTGCTGGACTTGAATTCGACGAGCAGACAGTGGCCAGCGACGACCCTTCGGCGCGTGCCGAACTCTTGCTGCTGTCGCCCTCGTTCCTGGTGCCGTGCCTGACGCATGACGGCGTCAAGGTCTGGGACACGCTGGCGATCGGCGAATATCTCAACGAGACGTTGCCCGAGGCCGGCCTCTTGCCGACGCACAAAGCGGCACGCGCGCATTGCCGCTCGATCTGCGGAGAAATGCATTCGGGTTTTTCCAATATGCGCTCGGCGCTACCGATGAACCTCAAGGCGTTTCACCCCGGCTTCAAGGTTTGGGCCGGCGCGCAAGCCGACATCGACCGCATTCTGAGCATCTGGCGCGAATGTCTGGCGAGCACCAAGGGGCCGTTCTTGTTCGGCGTACGGCCCAGCATGGCCGATGCGATGTTCGCGCCGGTGGTGACGCGCTTTATCACCTATGACGTGAAGCTCGATTCCGATTGCACCGCCTATTGCAAGGAAATCATGGCGCTGCCGGCTATGCAGGAATGGCTGGAAGCCGCCAAGGCCGAGCCGGATGAGGTTGTCGAGTTGGACGTGGAGTTTTAAGTTTCGCTGTCGTCCCCGCGCAGGCCGGGACGACAACCAACTAATTCTTTAGCCACCCGCCGATCCGCTCCACCGCCTCATGCATCTTAGCCGCTGAACCCGCGTAACAAAAGCGCAGGAAATTATGGCCGTTGACCGGATCGAAATCGATGCCGGGCGTTGCCGCCACGCCCGCTTCATTCAGCATGCGCTTGGCGAAATCCAGGCTGTCATTGGAGAAGCGCGAAATGTCGGCATACAAATAAAACGCGCCATCGACCGGCAGGAATTTTTCAAGCCCGACTTTGGGCAGGCCCTGCGTGAGAATGCGCCGGTTTTCTTCATAGCCAAGCTTCACGGCTTCCATCTCCGCGCGGCCTTCGAAGGCGGCTTGCGCCGCGATTTGCGACAGCGTCGGCACCGAGATGGCGAGGTTTTGCTGCAAGCGCTCGACCGCGCGCGTGAAACTTTCCGGCACCACTATCCAGCCGACGCGCCAGCCCGTCATGCAAAAATATTTCGAGAATGAATTGATCACCAGCGTCTGCTTCGAAATGTTCGCCGCGGTCTCGGCGGCGAAGGCATAATCGAGCCCATGATAGATCTCGTCGGAGATCACGCGAATGCCCTCGGCTTCCGCCACCGCAATCAATTGCGACAGCGCGTCGGCATCCATCATGGTTCCGGTTGGATTGGCCGGGCTTGCGATAACGACGCCCTTGAGCGGGCTTTCCCGGTGCGCGGCAATGAGCGCTTTGCCGGTTATGGCCCAGCGTGTCGCCGCGGAAGTCTCAATCAGAACCGGTTCGCAGCCCAGCGCCGAGAGGATGTGCCGGTAAGGCGGATAGCCGGGATTGGCCAGTGCCACCCGGTCGCCTGCTTCAAACAGCGCCAGAAACGCTAGGATGAAGCCGCCCGAGGAACCGGTGGTCACCACCACGCGGGCGGGATCGAGCGCAAGCCCGTAAACCTCGTCGTAATGGCGGGCGATTCGCGCCCGCAAGGACGGGATGCCGAGCGCCTCGGTATAGCCGATGCGGCCGAGTTCCAACGCAGCTTGCGCCGCCTTGCGCGCGGTTTCGGGTGCCGACGCGGCCGGCTGGCCTACCTCCATGTGCACAACGCGACCGCCGCCGGCCTCAATAGCGGCCGCCGCCGCCATCACATCCATGACCATAAACGGCGGCACATTGCTGCGTTTGGAGGGTATCAGCAGGTGTTTTGCCGCCTCAAGCATGGGTTTTGAACCGCTTTGATCGCTATTGGCCGCCCCGCTGTCGCCGCATTCAAAATGCTTGTCTGGGCTTGCTTGTTTGGACGCGGCTGGCGAGCGAGCGAATTTCCTGAGCCTTTGGTGATCGCAAATCGTGATTTAAGTCGCGTTGACCGCTCAAATGGCCGTCACTAGGTTCACGCTTATCATGATCGAAGACGGCACATCAATCAGGACGCGCGGCGCCACGCTAGCGGCGCGCGGGTTTGCGCTGGTGACGGCATTTGCCCTTGCCACCGCCGGCGTCTTGCCCTCGGAGGTCAAACCGGCGCGCGCCCAAGAGGATGTCACGCGCGGCCTGCCGATCATCCGCGACACCGAGATCGAACAGTTGATGCGCGACTATGCGCAGCCGATCCTCAAGGTGGCGGGGCTCGCGCAGCAGAACGTGCGGGTGGTTGTGCTCAGCGACCGCACCTTCAACGCCTTCGTCATGGACGGGCGTCATATCTTCATCAATGCCGGCGCTTTGTTTGACTCCAAGACACCCAACGAGATCATTGGCGTATTCGCGCATGAAACCGGCCATCTGGCGGGCGGCCATCTGTTGCGGCTGCGCGAGCAGCTCGCCACGGCGCAGACTGCCTCGATCGTCGCGCTGCTCGCCAGCGTCGGCGCCATGGTCGCGGGCGGGCGTTCCGGCAGCGGCAATGTCGGCGGCGCGGCCGTCGCTGCGCCGCAAGCCACGATCATGCGCTCGCTGCTGGCTTATGTGCGCACCCAGGAAGACCAGGCCGACCATGCCGGCGTGAAATTCCTCACCCTCTCCGGGCAATCGCCCAAGGGCATGGTGGATTTGTTTACCCGCCTGACCAACGAATCGTTATTCAATTCGCGCTACATCGATCCTTATCTGCAGAGCCATCCGATGCCGGCCGAACGCGTCGCCGCACTCGAGCGCCTCGCCAAGGCCAGCCCCTATTGGGACCGCAAGGATCCGCCGGAATTGCAACTGCGCCACGACCTGATGCGCGCCAAACTGTCCGGCTTCCTGGAACAGCCGGACACCGTCGCTCGCCGCTATCCGCTTGGCGATCACAGCCTTGCCGCCCGCTATGCCCGCGCCATCTCGACCTATCGCCACGCCGATTTGCGCCAGGCCATCGTACAGATCGACGGGCTGATCCAGGAGCAACCGGCCAATCCCTATTTCGAGGAACTCAAAGGCCAAGCGCTTTTGGAAGGCGGCCGCGCAGCCGAGGCGGTCGCGCCGCTGCGCCGCGCCGTTTCGCTTTCGCATAACGCGCCATTGATCGAGATCATGCTGGGCCAGGCATTGATCGCCACCAACAACAAGGCCGTCGCCGAAGAAGCGGTCGAAATGCTGCGCGCGGCGATTACCCGGGAACCCGACGCGCCGGAAGCCTATAGCCAACTGGCCATGGCCTATGGCCGCAAAGGCGATCTCGCCAATGCCGATCTTGCATCCGCGCAAGCCGCCTTCACCCGCGGCGATATCAAGACCGCGCGCCAGCTTGCGACCCGCGCCAAGACCAGACTTGCCGTCGGCTCGCCGGCCTGGGTGCGCGCCGACGACATCGTCAATGTAAAACCGCCAGCCATCAAATCGCAATGATGATCACAAGGATTAACCCAATGATTTCGACCCCACGCCTCATCGCCGCCGTCTGTGCCGCGATGCTTGTCACTGCCCTGCCGCAAGCCACGCGCGCGGCCGAATTCTCGGCCTCGCAGAAAACCGAAATCGAGAGCACGGTGCGCGACTATCTGATCGCGCATCCGGAAGTGCTGCAAGAGGCCATGGCCGAACTCGAAAAGCGCCAGACCGCGGCTGAAGCCGAGAAGCACAAGAGCGCGGTCAAGGACAATGCGACGGCGCTCTACTCGTCGCCGCGCCAGGTCAATCTGGGCAATCCGCAGGGCAACGTCACCTTCGTCGAATTCTTCGACTACAATTGCGGCTACTGCAAGCGCGCCATGACCGACATGCTCACGCTGCTCAAGGACGACCCCAAGCTTAAAGTCGTGCTCAAGGAATTCCCCGTGCTCGGGCCCGGCTCGGTCGAAGCGGCGCAGGTGGCGGTAGCCGTGCGCATGCAGGACAAGACCGGCAAGAAATACCTCGAATTCCACCAGAAGCTATTGGGCGGCCGCGGTCAGGCCGACAAGGCGCACGCGCTCGCGGCCGCCAAGGATGTCGGCATGAACATGCCGCAGATCGAAAAAGATATGGCGAGCCCCGAGGTGAAAGCCACCTTGGACGAAGACATGAAGCTCGCCGAGGCGCTCGGATTGAACGGCACGCCCAGCTACGTGATCGGCTCGGATGTGGTGATAGGCGCCGTCGGCCTGCCCGCGCTTGAGGAAAAGATCAATACCGCACGCTGCGGCAAGCCGTCGTGCTCTTAGCGCCGCCCGCTCATATCCTGTAACGATTGATCGGCCGCCGGTGGCTCGCTCCCCCGGCGGCCGTATTGCATTGCGAAATCGAGGAACCGCACTAGCCCCAAGCGAGTTGTCGCGCGCATGTATACCGTCGGCATGGAAGAGGAATATTTCGTGTTCGACGCCAAGACGCGCCGGGCCGTGCGCCGCATTGACAAGAAATTCTTCGCGGCGGCGCAAAAACGCCTTGGCGATCGTGTCATGACGGAAATGCTACAGTCGCAGATCGAGGTGGCGACGCCGCCTTGCGCGACCATGGACGAAGCGCGCGCGCATCTCAAACATGACCGCCGCATGCTGGCCGAGGCCGCGCGCGAACGCGGGCTTGGGCTCGCCGCCATGGGCACTTTCCCGCTCGCCTATTGGCCTGAGCAGAAGCCCACCAAGAAAGTGCGCTACGACGCCATCATGGACGATCTGCAAATGATCGGTTACCGCAACATGCTGTGCGGCATGCATGTCCATGTCGAAGTGCCCGATATCGACACGCGCATCAATCTGATCATGCGGCTCACGCCCTATCTGCCGCTGCTCCTGGCGCTCTCGACCTCGTCGCCATTTTGGCAGGGTCAACTCACGGGCCTGCGCGGCTATCGGCTCGCCGCTTACGATGAATTGCCGCGCACCGGATTGCCTGAACTGTTCCGCACCAAGGAAGACTACGACGAATTCGTCGCGGCTTTGGTTTGGGCCAAAATCATTCCCGACGCCAGTTACATCTGGTGGGAGCTACGGCCTTCGCTGCTCAATCCCACGATCGAATTGCGCGTCGCCGACAGTTGCACGCGGCTCGACGACGCCGTCGCCATCGCCGCGCTGTTTCGCTGCCTGGTGCGCGCGCTCGACCGCGACCGCTCGCTCAATGCCGGCTTCGACCGGGTCGGGCGCGCCATCACACAAGAAAACAAATGGAACGCCCAGCGCCACGGCATCGAGGCGCTGTTCGTCGATCCCTTCACCCGCTCGCCGCTGACTGCCAAAGAATGGCTCGACCAGGTGCTCGATTTCATCGCCGAGGATGTCGCTGCGCTCGGCTGCGAAGCCGACATCGCGCATATCGGCCACATGGTCGATGAGGGAACCAGCGCCGACCGCCAGATCGAGGTCTTCGCCAAGGCCAAGGGCTCGGGGCGCAAAAGGTTAATTGCGGCGGCCGATGTGGTCGACTGGGCCGCGACCGAAACCCTCGACGGCGATTGCCCAACTTGCGCCCGCAAGGCCTTAAGCCTTTACCCCGTCCGGGCTTTCCCTTTGCGCTCCGGCCACCTATAAAGCGCCGAGTGCTTGAAACGCGCTTCGACAAAAAGCGCCTGCTCCTTGCCGGAACAGCCCATGTCTAAAACAATCTACGTCCTAAACGGACCCAATTTGAACTTGCTCGGAACGCGCGAGCCGGAGAAATACGGCACCGCGACGCTGGCCGACATCGAGAAGCTTTGCCACGAGACCGCCAAGCGCTTCGGAATCGACGTGGTGTTCCGCCAATCCAATGTCGAAGGCGAATTGGTCGACTGGATTCAAGAAGCGCTGACAAGTAAAGCGGCCGGGCTTGCCATCAATCCGGCCGGCTACACCACGACCTCGATCGCCATCCTCGACGCGCTGCTGATGCTGAAGGTTCCGGTGATCGAAGTGCACATCACGAATATTCACGCGCGTGAAAGCTTTCGGCAGAATTCCTATGTGTCGAAAGCCGCTAAAGCCGTGATCGCAGGCTTCGGCACCGGCAGCTACACACTGGCGATCGCCGGTCTGGCCGCCATGATCGGCGCCAAAGAAACCGTCTAATTCACAAGCCGAACCGGGTTTAGCGCAATGGCAAAACCGCCCAAATCTTCGCCGGCTAATCCGATGATCGACCATACGCTGATTCACGAACTCACCAAGCTGTTGGACGAAACCGGGTTGACCGAAATCGAAATCGAACGCGACGGCCAGCGCGTGCGCGTCGTGCGGGGCTCAGCACCGGCGGCGCCGCAAGCCCCCCGCGTCGAGAGCGCGCCACCGCCGCCGCCGCAAACGGTTGCCGAATCCGTTTCCGCGCCGCTCGATCCGGCCAAGCATCCGGGCGTGGTGAAGTCGCCGATGGTCGGCACCGCCTATTGCGCGCCCGAGCCTGGCGCCAAGCCGTTTGTCGAAATCGGCAGCCGTGTGAAAATGGGCGACACGCTTCTCGTCATTGAGGCGATGAAGACCATGAACCAGATTCCGGCGCCGCGCGCCGGCAGCGTGATTCAGATTCTGTTCGAGGACGGCCAGCCGGTCGAGTTCGGCGAGCCGCTGGTGATAATTGAGTGACCGCAACCAGTCGTCGCCCTGATGTTCGATAAAATCCTGATCGCCAATCGCGGCGAGATCGCCATGCGGGTGATCCGCGCCTGCAAGGAGCTCGGCATCCTCACCGTCGCGGTGCATTCCACCGCCGACGCCGACGCCATGCATGTGCGCTTTGCCGACGAAAGCGTCTGCATCGGCCCGCCGGCCGCCAAAGACAGCTACCTCAACATCCCCGCCATTCTCTCGGCCTGCGAAATCACCGGCGCCGACGCCGTGCATCCTGGCTACGGCTTCTTGTCGGAGAATGCGCGCTTTGCCGAAATCCTCGCCGATCACGACGTGCAATTCATCGGCCCCAAGCCCGAACATATCCGCCTGATGGGCGACAAGATCGAGGCCAAACGCACCGCCAAAAAACTCGGCATTCCGGTGGTGCCGGGTTCCGACGGCGGCATCACCAATGATGTGGACGCCGCCAAGATCGCCAACGAAATCGGCTTTCCGGTGCTGATCAAGGCGGCCGCCGGCGGCGGCGGGCGTGGCATGAAGGTCGCGCGCAATGCCGGCGAGCTCTCGGTCGCGCTCTCGACCGCGCGCTCGGAAGCGAAGGCTGCGTTCGGCGACGACGCGGTTTATCTCGAGAAATATCTGGAGAAGCCTCGCCACATCGAGATTCAAGTGCTCGGCGACGGCAAGGGCAACGCCATTCATCTGGGCGAGCGCGACTGCTCCTTGCAGCGCCGCCACCAGAAAGTGCTGGAGGAGAGCCCCTCGCCCGCGCTCAACGAGCCGGCGCGCAATGCCATCGGCGAGACCGTGGCCAAAGCCATGCGCGAGATCAATTATCTCGGCGTCGGCACCGTCGAATTCCTCTACGAGGACGGCAAGTTCTATTTCATCGAAATGAACACGCGCATTCAGGTCGAACATCCGGTGACGGAGATGATCACCGGCATCGATCTGATCTTTGAGCAAATCCGGGTCGCCGCCGGTGCGCCGCTCACGCTCAAGCAGAGCGACATCCGCTTCCATGGCCACGCCATAGAATGCCGCATCAATGCCGAGAGTCCGGTGTCGTTTCGCCCGTCGCCCGGAAAAATCCTGCATTATCACGCGCCCGGCGGCTTGGGCGTGCGCATCGATTCCGCAGTGTATCAGGGCTACACCATCCCGCCTTATTACGATTCCCTGGTCGGCAAGCTGATCGTGCATGGCAAAACCCGCACCGAAGCGCTCATGCGGCTCAAACGCGCGCTCGATGAAGTGGTGGTGGACGGGATTGAGACGACGCTGCCTTTGTTCCGCGCACTGGTGCGCGAGAAGGACATCATCGACGGCAACTACCACATCCACTGGCTAGAACAGTTCCTCGCCAAAGGCGGGATGGACGAGTGAGTGCGCGCCGTAACGGCGCTGCGGCGGCCCCGGCGTTCTAAACTCAAGCAAACATTGTAAAGTTGCGCGCGGGCGATTCGCACCGCCGGAACCGCGCGATGGAATGCATCTACATCAATCTGGA
>Ga0302320_10024842_pt1 | contig 11671 bp, 12 predicted proteins | sample Bog_T0_3_FD_202130 | JGI IMG/M metagenome (GOLD analysis project Ga0302320, IMG submission 202130) | Peat permafrost microbial communities from Stordalen Mire near Abisko, Sweden - Bog_T0_3 | ecosystem: Environmental > Terrestrial > Soil > Wetlands > Peat | place: Sweden: Abisko, Stordalen Mire... | reverse complement strand
TACAACGACGCCGACGCCGGCGATCGTGGTGGGGAGGGTCCCTCCGGTCTGGACCGACGCCGATTCCGTATCGAATGCCAGATTGGTGCCATAGATGGTGGCGATGGTATTCGGAGCGAGCGCCTCAACGGTCTGAGTCGCGGCGTGGACGATGCTCTGTGCCGAATAGAAAGGTGCGCCGGGTGTTGTTTGGGCGAACCCGCACTGCGCGGCCGCGATCATGAGGATCGCAGCCAGGCAAGAACATCGGTTCAGAGCTGGGATGAGTGCTGCGCGGCCCGGAATCATAGCCAGTTGTCCTTCTACTGACTCTATTTTCGAATCCGGGACGCGCTCAGGTCTATACCTCTTCGCACTTTCAGGGGATAGGGAATTTATCCAGGTTTATTGCTGTACGGGCTATTGCAACGACAGGACGGGGCCCGAAGGCGTCGAAACGCCCGCCACCATCGCCTGCAACGGAACATCTCCGGTCCCCAGGCCCGACGGTACCGTCAGGTTGAATTGATAGAGGCCGGCGGAGGTCAATCCGGCGAAGGGAGGCGTGATGCTCATGCTGTTGATGAGCAGCGTCACCGGGTTGGTTGTCGGCGCGCCCGCCGGGGGAGGCTGGGCCGCAGCGGCAACGGACGGGTTAGTCGGCCCGAACCCCACTCCGAACAGCACCAGGCTGTCTCCCGCTTTGGCAGCCACGGTTTTGTACCCCAGCGAAGTCCCGGTGGGGCCGACGATGTCGTACGTTCCGCCGACGCCGTACGCGCCTGAGCCGTCAAATCGCAGAATAATCCCGGCCACATGTTTACCGTCGAGAAGGCTGAACGAGGGACCGAACTGACCGAGCGTAACTGTCGTGGTGGCGCTGCCGTTGGTCGTGGTGACCACTACAGGGACGCTGCCCGTTGCAGTATCGCTGGGAGCCTGAAGGTTTAGTTGCGTGGGACTGGCGTAGTAGAGGTAACCGGCTCTTCCATTGACGGTAACGCTGGCACCTCCCAGGCTGGTGGGGAAATTACCGGTCCAAAGCGCCGTAGAGGTGGCGAGATTGGTGCCGTAGATCGAAATCCAGGACGTCGGCTGGATCGTCGTGGCGGTGCTGTAGAGGGGTACGACGCCGTTGTTCGTGATTGCCGGCACATTCGGGTTAGTTGCCGAGCCGGGCGTCAGGACTAAAGGTGTCGCGGCGCCGAAGGAATTCATGTAGACATCGGTCGGTGTCACAGATGCCGTTCCCGTACCGCAGTTCGCCGCGATGTACATGGTGACATTACCGACCGCTGTTGCGGGGGGCGTCCACGTGAAAGTGTAGGAATAAGAGCCTTTGCTGCTGATTGAATTCGACCAGCCGGCTGCTGTGTGTTCAATGTCCTCTATGGGGAACTGCGATGGGCAAGTAGCGCCGTTAGCCTTCATACTGCCATCCGCACAGAGAACTTGGGTGGGGCACGTTTGCGACGAGGCGGTACAGGCCGCCGAGTTCAGTTCAAGTGTCGTAAAGTCGCCAGCTTGGGTTGTGTTGGTTGACCCCGATCGGGCCGTAAGCTGGAAGCCGTAGGATCGCATTTTGGCGTCGGTGATCAGAATTGTAATCGGGATGGCCGGACCGCCGGGAGTGTAAGTTGTGACGCCGTTCGGCAACGAAATTTTGACGCTGCCCGTGCCTGAGTTGGGTGTTCCCTGGTGACACCCGGACGCGATGCAGCCGGTCTTATTGTCGCCCGGCGCACCGGTGTAACCCGGATTCGGCCCGTATTCATATGCGAGCAAGAGAATTGGAATGGTGGCCAGAATTACGAAGAGCTTTATAAATCTGTGATTTTTGCGCATTGTCCCCGTCATGGTTAACCCGGCGCTGTGACAAACCTCTCGCAGCGGCCGGGAGTGTGTCAAAAGTTTAACGTACTCTGTTCGTCACTCTGCGTGACTCGCTTTGTCCCGGCGCGGGAACGTTTTTCGTGAACTTCGGCCGGCGAAAGGGCGGCCAGTGCCTTCCGGGTCACGGTGGTGACGGGGACGGAAACCAGTTCCGCGAGGGCGAACCAGCGGCCGTCCGCCGGCAGCGGGCGTGATGAGGGAACAGATTTCCAGACCGCGACGCGGAAGCGGTCGTTGACGATGCGGTGAGTGAACGCGGCGGCGGGTTCACCGGAGACTTTCAAGAAAAGATTTTTTTTCGGAAGCTCCCAGAACCCCGCCATGCGCTTTTCCGAATCGTCGCGGCGAATCAGAAAAAGCTCTTCGTCGCGGATGAGCGCGAGCAGTTCCAGCGCGATTTCCGTCACCTCCGCTTTGCGCCGGCGCACCGGCAGTTCGCGCTCCCTTCCCGCCGCACGGCCGGCGCAGAACCGCAGCACGGCGCACTCCCCGCACGCGGGATTGCGCGGGACGCAGACGGTGGCACCAAGTTCCATCATGGCCTGATTGAAATCGCCGGGGCGGCGCGGATCGAGCAGCCGTTGCGCTTCCTCGGCGAACCGCGCGCGGGTGCGCGGGGCGGAGATTTCGGAAGCATCGTCCGTCAGGCGGCTGATCACGCGCACCACGTTGCCATCGACGGCGGCATGCGGCAACCCCAGCGCGATGCTGGAAATGGCGGCGGCGGTGTAGGGACCGGCGCCGGGCAGGCTGAGGACTTCGGCATGGCTCGCGGGCAGTCCGCGCCCGGCGACCAGTTTCGCGGCGCGGTGAAGATTGCGCGCGCGGCTGTAGTAGCCGAGTCCGCTCCAGGCGGCCAGCACGTCGGATTCGGGCGCGGCGGCCAGAGATTGCACATCGGGAAAGCGGTCGAGAAAGCGGTGGAAGTAAGGGATGACCGCTTCCACGCGCGTCTGCTGCAGCATGATTTCGGAAAGCCAGACGCGGTAGAAATCGAGCGACGCACGCCAGGGAAGGTCGCGCCGGGCAGCGTCGTACCAGGCGAGAAGGGCGCGGCGGAAGGCAGGCGCGGACAGGGCCTTCAAAACCGGCTTTGCCCCGCGGCCGGTAAGCTCAGAAGGAGAGCAGGATTTTCAGACTCTACTCGCTCCGCGCGGGGCAGAAGCGCGGCGGCAGGGCCGAAGCCCTGACCCCACGCGGACCCGGGTCTGTGTGGCGGTGAGAAATTCATTACCGGTGCCCGAAATTGTAGCACCGGCATCGCCCGGCGGTGTTTGCGGCCCTCAGTCAAGTACCGCTACGAACTCGGCGATCACGCGGAACGCATCGGGATGAAGGCCGAAGGCGGGAAACTCCCGGTTGAGGGGTTCCAGACGGATATCCTCGTGCTCCCAGGAGTCGCCATCGGCGGCCATACTCTTGGTGCTGGTGTAGCGTTTGACCGTGTACCGGGACGCGAAATCGGTTTCGCCGAACTGCTCGATCAGCAGGCGTTTGCCCTGGCGGGTGCCCGTTACACCGGTGCGGAAAACGCAGAGACTGCCATCCGGAATCAGCGGTTCCATGGATCGCCCCACCACGCGGGCCACGAACATGTTCTCGCGCAGATGCAGGTGCCCGGGCGCGCGCACCCAGCCTTCCTGCTCGCTTTGCATGCCCTCGCCGAATTTCGTGGCCGCCGCGCGCAGGCTGTAAAGCGGCAGGTGCGTCACAAAAGGCTGAACGGCGGAATCGACGTATTCGTCGAACAGGCGGTCGGCGGTCTTCTGAGGGTCGCCCGTGTAGGCGATAGCCACGCGGTCCGCGATACGAAGGAAGTTCGACAGCGAATCTTCCAGGGAATCGATCAGCGCCTTGCCACCGGCATCGCTGTCCACCGCTTCATTAACCTCGGCTTCGCGGGCCTTCGCCCGCAGATCGCTTGCGAGGAATTCGAGAATATCGGCTTCATCCTCTTCGAGGAATTCGAATTCCGAAGCGTCCCGCATGCGCAGCGTGAGTTTGCCGCTGGCATCGTCGACCAGCAGGATACCCAGACCGACCGGCTTCCCGCCCGGCCGCGCCATTTCCAGAAGAGACCACGTTGCGCGCCTCGCGTGGACGCGCGGAGCATTGCCGATCGGGATAACAACCGCAGGCATGAGTACTCCATCGTACAGCGTTTCGCCGCACGCTGAAATAGGCGTGGTACTTTTTCCGGCAGTAGTACTTCAGGCTAGGCGGGCGGCGCAAACGGATAGTACCCGTCGCGGTAACGCAGAATGGCTGCGGGCAAACTGGGAATGGTCACTTTGATCCTGCGGAAAACGCGCGCAGAACCTTTCTCCGCCACGTCGGGTGTGTAGCGCATCACATATTGCTGGGTGATTTCGCCAGACAGATCGGCGATGGCCCGGAAAATGGCCCCGCTGGTTTCCGCCGTGTAACCACCGGTCCCGACGGCGAGCGCGTAGTTACCGTCGTCCGAGGGGTTCGAAAGATAACCGGAAATATCCTTGTAGGCATTGCTCAGCGGCATCAGGACCCGGCCCCCGGTCTGCTCGGTGAGCATGGTCAGATCGTCCTCGGTATCGGTGTGGAAGCCGAATGCCAGAGTGCTGAGGCCGTAAATCGTCACCAGATTGCGCTGCGCGATTTCGATGACTTCTTTCAGACTCTTTTTGCTGGCCGTATCATGGCCGTCGCCGATCACGATGATCACGCGGCGCGGCTCGTAAGGTTCGCCCTGGATCGTTTTGCGGCTCGTGCAAGCCATATAAACGGCATCGAAAAGCGCCGCGCCGCCGGCGGGCTTGAGGCGCCGGACCTTCTCCACCATCTTTTCCGAATCCGAGCTCGTGTCGGAAACCAGCTCCGCCGTGTTGCTGTAGGTGATCAGGTAGCCGCTGTAGCGCTTGTCGATGGGGAGCAGCTGCAGCATCAGCTCGACGACGGCCTCCTGGTAGTACTTGGCCCAGTGGATCTTCATCGAGTTGCTCTGATCGAGCAGGAAACCGATCACGACCGGCTGCTCCTGCTTATGGCTGAAGAAGTTGACGCTCTGTTCGCGGTTTTCGTCGAACAGGTGAAAGTCTTCTTTGACCAGATTGGAGATGAAGCGGCCTTTTTCGTCGGTCACCGTCACGGGTACGATAACGTCGTTGACCGTGACTTTGATGGTGGTGTCCTGCGCGCTGGCGGGCCATGCGGCCGCGAGTGCGGCGGCGGCCCCTGCGGTAATAAAATCGCGGCGGATCATGCTTGATCTATATTGTAGCCGCTTCCCCGGCGTTCGGGGGAAGAGGTGGCGCCGGGATCAGTTACGCCGTGACCTGTTTCCGATTCGGCACGGCAAAATGGTCTTCGTAGACATCCGGATCAAATAGGCTCTTGGTCCGGACCGGTGCCAGCGGCAGAATGATAACGAAATCGGACGGATTCACCTCGGGCCGTGAGTAAACGTCGTCATATCGCAACGTCCGCGTCGCCTCAAGGGTGTCCTTATCGCGGTATCCGCTGATGATCGGAAGGATCGTAAAATACTTCTCGCTTGGTTTCAGATTGGGCGCTTCGATGATGTAACCGGCGTACCATTTGCGGCTGTCGAACGTGATTGAAACCATTCTGTCGCCGTTTACCGCGGCCTGCATCAGACCCATCAGATAATCGCCGTGTTCATTGATCTCGTTCTCTCTCTGCCGTTCCGAATCGACAAAGCAATTCCAGATCCAGGCGGCCGCGAAGCTGACCGGAAGACAAAGCAGGAATGTGCCGAGATACGACACGTCGGCGACTTCCTTCCAATAAGGCGTCAGCGTCCAGAACAACGGGATAAGCTTCGCCCCGCATACCAGCAGCCTGGAAGTTGCCAGAATGCCCGCGCCCGCGAGTGAGCAGTGCAGGAGTAACCGATACCCGTCGAGCAGTTGAGCCCGGAATCGGAACCGGTCACAGCTATGAATGAAGCAGAAGCCCGCCAGCAGCGCCAATACGAGCCAGCAGCGCCAATACGAGCCAGCAGCGCCAATACGAGAAGGTTGCTCGGCACAGGCTGGAACGTCAGGGCTCCGAGATTTCCTGGATTGCAGCGTCCTTGTCGTTGAACCGGCGTTCGTCCGCCTGCCCGAGTTTAACGCGGAGCGCGCCCAGATCCTTTCGGACTCTTTCGGACCGGAGGAGTTCCCTGACGTCTACTGAGATCTTGCCGTCGGGGCGCATCGAAACAAAATTTCGCTTCATTTACCGCTCCCACCAACAGACTAGCATTTTTCGCAAAGTCCATCTGCGTTATAACGGAAATCACGATGCGCGCTCCCGTCATACTCTTCCTCTTCGCCGCCCTCCGCCCCGCCGAAACCACCTTCACGCGCGACGTCGCTCCCATCCTCTACAAACACTGCGCCGGCTGCCACCACGCCAACGACATCGCGCCTATGCCGCTCATCACCTACGCGGAGGCGCGCCCCTGGGCGGCGGCCATCGGCGAACAGGAAGTTACCGAGTGCCACACCTTCGAAAAGGACACGTACATCACCAGCCTCACGCCGCACATGCATCTGCGCGGCAAGGCAATGCAAGATGATGGTGACCTATCCCGACGGCCAACGCGAAACCCTGCTCTCCGTGCCGCATTACGATTTCAACTGGCAGATCACCTGCCGCGCCGCGCAGCACATCTTCATTCCGAAGAGGACGCGTATCGCGGTGGTGGGACACCTCGACAATGGATGGCTGGATCGAATACCTGGACGCGCGTCGCGGCCTAATGCGCCTGGCGCCGGCGGCGGCCGCTGATGAGATAGATAGCGGCGCGCAGTTCGAGCAGCGGGTCGGCCGAGGGCTCAATGCCATCCACACGCGGAATCGGATCGAAGATGATCTGCTTCTGCTCCTGCGCGTTGTCGGGGGCAACGGAAGTCAGCAGGACCCTGCCGAAATTCACCACTTCGCGGTCCGCGGGCCAGTGGACAGTCACGTCGTCCGTGACGTCGCCGTCGTTCGCCACCTGCACTTCGATGCGAAATCCGGCCGGGCCTTTCGCGAGGCGCTCCGCGATCTCCGTGAACAGGAACTCGCTATCCTTGCTTTTCGCAGCCTCGTCGTCCAGATGTTCCACGCCCGCATCGGGCACGATGCGATAGCGCCCGTAGCGGCTCACGCCTTCCGCGTTGGTAAACCGCATCGCGGTCAGGCCGAAAAACGCTTCCGTGGCGAAGCTGGCCGGCGCGAGTTTCGGCGTCTGTACAAACGCGAGGGCGGCGGGATGCGTCGCGAGGAACGGCTCGGGCTTTCCGGACACGACGGCGCGCAGGAACTCCAGAAACTCCTCGCCGGTCCTGGTGGGGAAGCCGTCGGTCGAATGCGAAACGATGTCCGTGTGAACGTGCTCGGCCAGGCTGAAGCGAATCGCGAGCCCGCGCGGATTGGCGTTCGGGTCGTTGTCCGGAATCGCGGGCAGACCCGTCGAGTCCGAAAAACGCGCCAGCACCGGCGTGGATTCGCGCGTGGCGTGGGGCGCACGAGTCAGTGAGGCAGCTTCGCGCGTGGGAGTAAACGTGCCCCGCAGCAGGATGCCTTTCGCGTGCGCGGGGCGGAAGCCGGGGTGCAGGCCGAACAGGGAATCGAACAGCGCGATGAATTCATTGCCGAGAGCAATCAGCTTTTCGTCGGAGGGGAGTGGCATAGGAAGTCTCTGATAGCATAACGTTCCGGGAGCAAACCATGAATGTGAATCGGCGTCAATTCGCACAGAAGTGCGTGGCGCGCGAAACGCTGACGGTTCTGAAGAAAAACGTGTCGCCCGCCGACTTCCGCAAGCTGGCCTGGGATAACGCTCACCGAATCTACGGCCTCAAAGCCTAGCCTGCGCCATATCGCGCACGGTTCCTGAGTTCAACAGCGCCCACCGCCCCAGCTTACGGTCCGCCGCAGCCCTGAGGCCCAACTGTGCAAGGCCGACTTGCCCTTGATTTCATATGTAGCGCGGGCGTTTTTGCCTGCGACCTCACCCAACTGGCGCTCGAAATGCCTTAACCCTCTCAGCTATGAATCGATTTAAGGACGCTGAGCACCTCGTCCGAGTCGCCGGCGTCTTCCTGGTAGGCATTACTCTCTTCCTGTGCTTCCGGGCCTGGTTTGTTCCCAAGAGCTTTGGCGAGTACGGCCACTATCGCGGAGATTCCATCACGGAAATTGCCGCACTTCCCATCAAACACGCCGGTCACGAAGCCTGCGAGACCTGTCACACCGACGTCTTCGAACTCAAGAAGGCCGGTAAGCACGCGGGAGTGAACTGCGAGGCCTGCCACGGCCCTCAGGCGAAGCATGCCGAAGATCCAACATCGGTGAAGCCGGTTCTGCCCGATACCAGCGTTCTCTGCGCCCGCTGCCATGAAGCCAACACCGCCAAGCCCAAGTGGTTCCCGACGGTGGTCACGGCGGAGCATGCGCAGGGCCTGCCCTGCAACACCTGCCACACACCCCACAGCCCTCACATAGGAGCGAAATAATATGAACCGACGCTTCTTCATCACACTGACCGGCGCGGCCGCCATCGCATGGGAACACGTTCTCGCAGGCGCGCCCGAAGCCTCGCCCAACTATAAGGTCGCCGACCACTGGTGGGCCATGCTGATCGACGTCGATAAGTGCATTGGCTGCGGCAACTGCGTGCGCGCCTGCGCCGCGGAAAACAACGTGCCCGAAGGCTTCTTCCGTACCTGGATCGAGCGTTATCAGGTGGACGACGAACACATGGAAGATCCGCTCGTCGATTCGCCCAACGGCGGTAAGAACGGCTTTCCGCAACGCGCGCCCGGCACCGGGTTGACCGGAAATGGGGTCAAGGAATTCTTCGTTCCCAAGCTCTGCAACCATTGCGCCGATTCGCCCTGCACGCAGGTGTGCCCCGTAGGCGCGACCTTTACGACACCCGATGGCGTCGTGCTGGTCGATGAGAAATACTGCTTAGGCTGCCGCTATTGCGTGCAGGCCTGCCCTTATGGCTGCCGCTTCATTCATCCGGAAAAGAACGTGGCGCAGAAATGCACGCTCTGCTATCACCGCATTACCAAGGGCCTTACTACCGCGTGCTGTGAAGCTTGCCCCACAGCGTCGCGCCAACTGGCGGATCTTAAGAATCCCAACGATCCGATTCACGATTTCATGAAGAAGCACAGCGTCCAGGTTCTTAAGCCGCAGATGGCAACCGGCGCTAAGGCGTACTACGCCAATCTGGACGGTTCGGTCCGCTAGGAGCCTGCCATGCATCTGTTTCCCGCCGTTAACTTTCTATATCCGAACGAGACCGAATTGCAGTGGAGCGTGCTGATTGTGCTCTATCCGTTTCTCACCGGCCTTGTTGCGGGCGCTTTCATCCTTGCGTCGCTGGAGCGTGTGTTTCGTGTGGAAGCGGTCAAGCCCACCTACCGCCTGGCCCTGCTTACGGCCCTTGCGTTTCTGATTGTCGCGCCACTGCCTTTGCAACTGCACCTGGGGCATCCGGAGCGTTCGCTTGAGATGTATCTCACGCCGCACCGTTCCTCCGCCATGGCTATGTTCGGCTTCGTCTATCTCTGGTACCTGATGGTGGTTCTGGTGCTTGAGATATGGCTCGATTACCGCAAAGACATCGTGTTGTTGGCGCGGTCCAGCAAGGGCTTTCTGCGAATCGTCTACAAGGTTATGACGCTGGGCTCGGATAACATCTCCGAAGGTGCTTTGCATGTCGATGAGCGCGTTGGCTGGGTCATTACGATTATCGGTATCCCCTCGGCATTTCTGCTGCATGGCTATGTAGGTTTCATCTTTGGCTCCATTAAGGCCAACCCCTGGTGGTCCAGCCCGCTTATGCCGGTGGTATTTATCTTTTCCGCCATGGTATCCGGGATTGCCGCCGTGATGCTGCTCTATATGCTCCTCGCGAAGTTACGGCGCGTGCGTATCAGCATCGATTGTGTGGACGCCATCGCGAAGTACCTGTTCTACATTTTCATCATCGATTTCAGCCTCGAAATGCTGGATCTGATTCATCGGATCTACGAGGCGGACGAGTCTTTCCGCAGCCTCGATTTCATGGTGCATAACGGGCTGTGGATTCCGCACGTCATCATTCAGATTCTTCTGGGAACCCTTACTCCCATCGGACTTCTTTTCGTGACGCAGGTGGTTCCGCTTGCCCCGCATGTCCGGAAGAAGATGTATGCGGTGGCCGGCTGCCTCACGATGGTGGGCATTTTCGCGATGCGGTGGAATGTAGTGATCGGCGGTCAGCTGTTCTCGAAGAGTCTGCTGGGTTACACGACTTACAATCTGCGGTTAGGCTCGCGCGAGGGGCTTGCCACCGCCATTGTGCTGACCCTTCTGCCGCTCGGCATTCTGTATGTTCTGGTGAAGCTCCTTCCGCCCTGGGATCGGGAAGCGCCGCAAAATGAAACCGCATGAGGAAGAGATTGCCGAACTTGGCCTGCTGCGCGATGAGGTGCATCGCCTGGAGCAGCGTGTGTATGCCCTGGAGCATAAGGGCGAGGCCCGCGCTCCGCTCACGGCACACCTTGCGGGAGCGCCGGACGTCCCCTCATTCGCGCTTCCGAACGTAATTCCCGTTGCGGGACGCGCCACGCTGGGCCTGGCGGGCGCTTACCTGCTGCGCGCGCTCTCCGAAAGCGGCTCGGTACCGCAGTTGCTTGTGGTGTGTGGGGCCATCCTCTACGCTGCGGCGTGGATCGTTCTCTCGGTGCGCGCCCGCCAGGAAAAGGCCATTGCGGGCGCAACTTACGGGATCACAGCTGCACTCATCCTCGCGCCGCTTCTCTGGGAAGCCACCGTGCGCTTCAATGTGCTCACGCCCTCCGCAACCGCGGCGATTCTGCTGGCATTCATCGTCCTCAGTTCGGCGCTCACGTGGTCCGATAAACCAGGTGCGGTTTCCGCCATCACCATTCTGACGGCCCTGCTCACCGCGCTGGCGCTCATGGTCCGGACCGGCGATCTGGTCCCGTTTGCGCTCGCGCTGCTGGGCATCGCCGTCATTGTGGAAGCGGGCGTCTGCATCGGCCATACCAGCCCGATGCGCGTCCCCGTGGCTATCGCGTGCGATCTCGCGGTAGCCCTCGTTTTGTACATCATGACGAGGCCCGGCGGCGTGCCGGAAGGCTACCAGCCGGCGCGCCTCATCGTCTCGCTGGCGCTCTGCGCGCTGCTGTTCCTGATCTACGCCGCAGGCGCCGTCTGGCAGACCGTAATCCGCGAGCGGAACATCGCCGGTATTGAAATTGCGCAGACTGTCGTCGTCTTCGCGCTGGCGGCGGGCGGAGCTTTGCAACTCACTGAGGGCGCGGCTGCGGGGCTGGTCGGTTCGCTCGCCGCCATCTTCTGCGCGGCCTGCTATTTCCTCGCGTTCCTGCGCTTTGACGGACTGCCCCGCCGCAACCATTACGTTTTCGCATCGTGGGGCGCGGCGCTGGGGTTAATCGCCTGTTTTCTGATTCTGCCCGGAATCCAGCTAACGCTTGTATGGAGCGCCGCCGCGCTGGTGGCGACGCTGGTGGGCACCAGAGCGTCGCTGCCCGCTCTGGACGTTCACGGCGCATTCTATCTGCTGGCGGCGGCGCTGGTGTCGGGGCTTCCGGCCGTTGTTCTGAATGCCTTCACCGGGGACGTGCTCGCGCCCGCGACGGCGGCGTTGTGGATCGTCGCCATCGCCGCGCTCGGTTGCTATGCCGAATGCTTTTACGCGGCGTCGGAGGGCGCGACGGCGAAGATCAGCCTGATTCCGGCTGTCGCGGCGGCGCTTTCGGCCGGTGCGCTTTTGCTTCTGGTT
>Ga0302320_10024838_pt1 | contig 11672 bp, 16 predicted proteins | sample Bog_T0_3_FD_202130 | JGI IMG/M metagenome (GOLD analysis project Ga0302320, IMG submission 202130) | Peat permafrost microbial communities from Stordalen Mire near Abisko, Sweden - Bog_T0_3 | ecosystem: Environmental > Terrestrial > Soil > Wetlands > Peat | place: Sweden: Abisko, Stordalen Mire... | reverse complement strand
GACGGCGCCATCGGCAGGAACGGCTTGCTGGCCCTGCACGCGCTGCTGTTCGATTTCATGCACTACGCCAGCGGGCGGCTCGATCCGTCGATCAAGGCCATCGCCCGCGCCGCCAATATCTCCGAAAGCAGCGTCAAGCGCGGCCTCGTCAAGCTGAAGGCCGCCGGCGTCGTCACTTGGCTGCGCCGCTGCGCCGAGGACTGGATCGGCGGGCGCTTCGTGCTGCGGCAGCAGACCAACGCCTATGGCGTGCTGCCCGCCTCGCAATGGCGCGGCTATGCGCCGCCAGCGGCCCCGCCGGTGCCGTTTGCTGGCACATGGGGAGATTGCCCTCCCCTGCCCGATCCGCTCACCAACGCCTGCCAGGATGTCAGCGTCGCGGCCATGTCGAGGGCGTTGGACAGCGACCCTCACGACGGCCTCGCGGCGGCGCTGGGCCGACTGGGGCGCGCCGTCATGGGCGCGAAAGCCTAGTTTTATCGGAGGTTCAGGCTGAGCGAGAAACTACACTCAGGATCATTCTTCACGAACAAATCCACCCCAAACACCCAAAACAAGCGGAGACGCCCCAACGGGCGTCAAATCCGCGCGCCGATCCGCGCCCTAACGGGCGCACGGCGCGCCTAAAGAGGCTCTCCAACAAACTGAAGCGGCGAGAGGGCTGATGCGATTCAAAATGGCGCTGGCGCGTCATCCGCACCAGCAATTCCTACCAGCTCGCCGGCGCGGAAAGCGCCTCGGCTCTAAGAGTTGAATCTCTTGGACTTGGTTCCGTGACGAAACTTGGACTCTCAAGTCCCGAGGATACGCCGGACGCCCCGCCCTCGCCCTTGGAGGCGGCGCTCGGGCGTCTTGGCGAGCATGTGGTGGCGGCGAAAAGGACTCTGCGATGAGGCGAGGGAACTTTCGGAACGGACTAAACGAAAACTAAGGGACGAACTGCAACTAAAACAAAGCGGGGAACTACGGGATGGACTACAACTAAGACTACGGGATGGACTACAACTAAAAAAAGAGACATATCTCTCATACCCCTGAGATACCCCTGAGATACCTCTACGGAGAGAAAAAAGTTACCGCCATGATCCCCGCAAAATTGCAGCCTCCCTCGAAAGCCCCTGCCAAACGGCGGGAATTTCGCGGCTGGAGCGCGCCCGCAGCGCCATCCAAGAGGAAACCTTCACCCCTCTTTAAGGAGTACAGCCTGGTCAAGGCGCGGCGCGAAATCCGCGAAGGTGCCCATAGCGTTCCGGCTGGCGCGATTGGAACCATCGTGGATGTGGTGCGCGGCGGGGAAGGCTATCAGGTCGAGTTCACGGAGCCGAAGCACCTCGTCATTTCCGCGCGCCCGACTGAACTTCTTCACGTTTGAGGTACGGGGGTCGCCGCGTTTACGTGAAAACGCACGGCGTTCGGCGGTATCGCCGCCGGCCCGGCGACTGCTTCATCGCCCCCGATAAGATCACCAAATATTTGCTCAACCTCGACCACCGCACGGGCGGACCAAAAGCCAAGTTCTTCATCGGCGGCGGCTTCTCTCCCGACGACCCAAAGGCGCTGGCGGAGGCACTGAAACGGCATTTTCGAGGCAACCAGCCGACCGTGCGCGAACCGGACGGCTGTGGCGGCGAGCGTCTTGTGATCGACGCGCCGATGGAAGTTCCGGACGGGCGCAACCCTATGGTGAGGAGCGTCTGGGACATCGACCGGGGCGAGACCGTTGCCCGCCTGATCACTGCCCATCCCATCGGCTGACCGCTATCCTTACAGCGAAGGCGGATTCCGTCGCGCGGCTGGGCGGCCGCTGGCGCGTCTTTCGCCGTCCGGCATGGGTAGGCCGCCAGCCCCGGAAAATGCGCCCACGGGCCGACTCTGGCGCGGGGGGGCGCTTTTGGTGCGGTCGCGCCATTTGACCGCACCATTTTCGAGCGTCACACATGGCGCGGGTGCGGACCCGTTTTCTCGCGCCGGCGACGCTCAATGTTGAGCCGCTCTATCTCTTGATCGCTTGGGCGGCGCTCGCGGGCTCGGATTCGCCAGTCAATTTCGGCGTCGAGTCGCTCTTGCTCGGCGCCCGCCTCGCGCGAGCCGGCTATTTTGCAGCGCTCGGGATCGGGGCCGCGCACGTCGGCATAATGCCCGTCGACCGTGCGACCAAAGCCTTGCGACGAACAGCTCGGGCCGTCGTGTTTCCAGCGCTTGACGCCCATGTTTCTCACCTTTCGAGTTGAGCTTTTCTCGACAAGCAACGCGCGATCGGCGGAATCCCCTGACAGGCGAATCCGGCGCGTCTCGCGACATATTTGGCCGCCGATGAGGCGACGGCAAGCGCTCGCGCCATAAAATTACAGTGTATTTACGAAAACTACACGTTGTGCGCTTATTGCATTGTCTCCCTCTATCCGGTGTGCATATGATTCTCGCGGTTGGAAATATCAAAGGCGGCGTCGGCAAGACCACGCTCGCCGTCAATATCGCGGCGGCGATCGCCAAGCGCGGCGCGGACGTTTTGCTCATAGACGGCGACGAACAGGCGAGCGCGTCGACCTTCGCGGAACTGCGCGCCGACCAGGCGGCGGCGTCGGCGTTTTCCGTCGTCCGGCTGCAAGGCGCGGCGATTCGGCAACAGATGCGCGCGCTTCGCGAAAAGTACCGCGAGATCATCATCGACGTGGGCGGGCGCGATACCGGAAGTCTTCGGGCGGCGCTCACCGTCGCCGACGTGATCCTGATTCCGTTTCAGCCGCGCTCCGTGGACCTATGGGTGGGCGCGCAAATCGCCGCCCTGGTGTCCGAGGCGCGACAGGTTAACGAGACCTTGCGAGCCTTCGCCATGCTGAACATCGCCGACGCGCAAGGGCGCGACAATGACGACGCCGCCGAGGCTCTCAAGGGCATGGACGGCATCGAGGCGCTGCCCTGCGTGGTCGTGCGGCGCAAGGCGTTTCCGAACGCCTTTAGCAATGGGCTCGCGGTCACTGAGCAGAGCCCGAAAGACTCGAAAGCGGTCGATGAGCTGCTATCTGTTGTAAATACACTCTACACACAGGAGACCCCCAATGGCCATTAAAATGCCGCACGGTGTAAGCGCGCCAGCGTCGGAGCGAAAGGCGGAGGCGTTCATATCCGGCGCGGGCGTCGGCAAGCCGGCGCCGGTCGCCGAGGAAGCGCCCAAGGCCGTCGTCAACATGCGCTTCGATTCAAACTTGCTGGCGCGCATTGACGTCGACGCGAAGCGGCGCGGGATCAGCCGGACGGCGTGGCTGCATGTCGCCGCGTCAAAGACCTTGGACAAAGACTGACGGGCGTAACAGCGTAAGGAGTAGCAGCCCATGACAACCAAGCTCGACAATACTCTCGCCCATCAAGCCGCCGAGGAACTTCGCGATATCGCCAACCGGCTGGACGGCGCGAACGATGCGCCGCGCAAGCGCGAGGATGGCGTCGACACGAAGCTGATCGCCGGGCATTTCCCAAAAGCGACGTGGCGGCAGTTCCACAACCTATGCACCGCGTCGGAACGAACGGCGCAGCAGTTGCTCGAAGAAGCTCTGACCGATCTTTTCATCAAATACGGCTACCCAGAAATCGCGCCGGTGAAAGGCAGGCGGTCATGACAACCGAAACCAAGCTCTCGCAACTCACCGAGGTCGCCGAAGAACTCCGCGACATGGCGGACCGGCTGGACGGCGCCAATGACGCCCCGCGCAAGCGCGAGAACCGGGTCGCCGTGATCGTCCGCTTCGATCCGAGCGTGTTGAGCAAGCTGGATACCGCGGCGCAAAAGCGCGGAGTCAGCCGCTCGTCCCTGGTTGGCCTAGACCCAACAGTCGTGTCACCAGCCGCCATTTGGCAGGAATGCCCACGAAGTACGGCTTTTGAGGACGGGACGACGCCCTCGTGACGACACTTTTGACATTTCGCCCCTTGAACCGGGCCTCGTTTCGTCGATCAAATCCACAGGATTCCATCCTGCGGGGTCATCACTTTTGACAAAAGACGCTTTCTGTAAAAAGTCGGGCCTTCGGTCAGCGCAAAATCGGCTCAGAACCGATTTGGCGGCCGGTGACACGACTGTTGGGTCTAGGCCACCCCGCTTTGACGCGATTGGATTGAGGCGCGGGAGCTTCCGTGAAGAGGGACTGAAATGGACAAAATCCGCCGAAAGCGGCAATCTCGGGATCGACAGAGCCGCCATCCGGCGATTATCGGTTAAGAGGAGTATTTCAATGATTGACAGAGATGACTTGGAGGTTCGTCTAGCTACCGCGCTGGCTCCAATGCTTCTGGCGGCGGCAGTTTTCTCGCTTACAGCCTTGAGTCTTGTTCCTAAGCCCGACGCCACGTTCACGGATGAATTCCTCGCGGCCCTAGCTGCGCTCTGTATTTTCGGCACTGCACTGGTTCTTGATTCCGCTTTAGACGCAGCGAAGGTCACTGAGAAAGCGCGTGTTACGCTGCTTGGCGGCGGCTATCTCCTTTTCTGCATCGCGGTGGGCGCTCTCACTACGGCTGTTCCAATTATCTATGCTACGAAGCAAGCCGACGCGGCAGGCATAGCTTACATTTGGCATTTACCGTCGATTATGATTTTTCTTGGAGCAGGAGTTTCTGTCATTTTTAAACTAATGTGGTTTCGAGATCATAATATTTTTCTAATGGCGATGGGCTTTTTCTATGGACTCAGCATCTCTGCTTTGTGGCATTGACGCACCCCAGCAACTGTTTTTGATTTTATTCAGGCACCCTACTGTCCCATTGGGGTATTCCCCACGGAGGCGCTGGCGTGAGACACTTTCCCTGCGTCATTATGGTTGGTTTTAGCCTTTTGAGGCAGCCCAGGCCCACGGTCTAAGGCCATGTGAGACGCCGCATCTCCCAATAGACCTTGCCCGTACGATAGGCTGAAAATGGCGGCTAAAAGCCTATCACTAAACTTGTATGTGCCATTATGATAGCCTCGTATCGCTATGTTCTAAATTTCAATGATAGGAATAGGGCGGCGATGCTCATCGGATACGCCTGGGCCTCAACGCACGACCAAATCGCTGGCTTGGAGGCGCAAGAGCGGGACCCGCCAGCCCGAAAATGTCCTCGCCGTGGTTTATGCCAGCCGATCATGCGGGCCTTCGCAGCATGGCCGGCGGCAATGTGGAGGCATGTCCGGATTCGGAGAAGCGCCATTATGGAACGCGGCGCGGACGGAGAGAGGAAGATGAAAAAGATCGACTTGCCCACGATAATTGTTTGGGGAAGCGCCGCCCTTGGAGCGGCTCTTATATCCGCCATTGGCAATAGTCACACCGTCCCAAAACCCTACGAATATCCGGTTGCCGCTACGGCAGGCGCACTGATTTTTGTTGTGTTTCTGCAACTGCCGCTTTGGGTCGCGCATTTTTGGTGGCCAAACTTTGTGGCTCGCATCTTTACAGCGGGTTTCAAGGCCGCAAAGATTCTGCTGCCCGCGTTTTTTTTGGCGCTTGTCGTTGCGGGGCTATTTGAGCCTCCGCCCCGCTCTCCTGCAGAAATCTGCAACGGATTAGTAGGAAGAGAATTTGAGGATTGTTCGGAAAGTTTTAACCAAGATCGCGATTACCCTGATCCAGAATGAATAAGGAACAGACTCTGCCGCTTATTGCACAGAGGCCACCCTCTCAAGAATCTTGGTTGCCATATCGCGAGCGGTCTCCCGAGACATAGTCCGGCGATCATCTCGATTATCTGGCGACGAAACGATCACGCCTGTCCCACGCCGCTGAATATCAGCGTCGGTGTCTAATTGGAGGAGGGCTCCCCCTTTCTCGGCAACGCGCTTGAGATCGGTTGCAAAATTTTGGGCTCCAGAACGTTCGAGCGCGGGAAGCCGCAAACCAAGAATGTCGAAAATGAATTTGTTGTCCTCGGTTTCGATGATGTCGAGTTCCTCGACTACCGGAAGTTCGCACGCCTTTGAATCGCGCTTTATCAGGTCTGCAAGCACCGCCGTCATCGACATATTGTAATGATCTGCCAGACGGCGCAGTTGCACGCCGGCGGCATATGGGAGTTTAACCGACATAGTTTCGGCCATTCGAATCTCCTCTACCTAGTGGAGTAGGTAGAATAGGTACGCCGTAGGTGGCTGTCAAGCTGGTCGTCATGCTTCAAGCCTTGAAATCGTGCTGTGCGAGACATTGAACATCCGCGCAATCTCGCGCGTCGGCTCGCCCGCGTCGCGGCGTTTGAGCGCCTCTTTTTTCTGGTGCTTGGTGAGCTTCGGCGGTCGCCCCATGTGAACGCCCCGCGCCTTGGCGCGTTCGCGGCCTTCGCCCGTGCGGGCGCGGATCAACTCGCGCTCGAACTCGGCAAGCCCGCCAAGCACAGTGAGCATAAGCCTCCCATGCGCTGTCGTGGTGTCCGCCCATGCGTCGCCAAGCGAACGGAAGCCCGCGCCCTTCTCGGCGATCTGCGCCAGCGTGTTGAGAAGGTCGCGCGTCGAACGCGCGAGACGATCAAGGCGCGTCACAAGGAGCGTGTCGCCGTCGTCGAGGGCGCGTAACCCTCGCGCCAATTCCCGCCGCTCGGTTTTGGCTCCGCTGGCCGTTTCCCGAAACACCTTCTCGGCTCCGGCGGCGCGAAGCTGCTTCACTTGAGCGTCAACGCTCTGGCCGTCCGTCGAGACTCGCGCGTAGCCGTAAATCATGGCGTCATTCTGCACCAGACTTGTGCAACGCGGAAGCCTTTAAATATCAATGAGCTGGTTTTGGAACGAAAGTCTTACTTTAATCAGCCCAATCATTACTATAATAATTATGGAGTAATCGCCTCAATAGCTCTCTGCGTATTCGTAATGTTACTGATCACTTCCGAACTAAGCGCCGCCATGTCACCTCCACGGGGAATTGCGATGCCATGTGATCCACCTGGACAACCGCTATCCAAAGCTATCGACCTTACAGTTTGCAATTTTGAGATTGATTCAGCTCCACTCCTGCCAATGTTGTTTAACACAGCTCTTTGTGAGTCGGATTTCTGCCTGTAATTATTCGCGTCATTCTTAAAATTGTTTGCGAGATTAATTGAATCGCTTACATCTATAATTGCCGTCACATCAGACTCTACAAAATACTTGCGCGGCGCAGCTGTCAAGACGTCCGAATTTATTGTTACAATTGGCGGAGGAAAATTTGAGCTTTTGCCAGATTCCATTGGCTCAACCCTAAAATATACCATGTGTCCCTTTGCATTAATTGTTGGAATCAACGCAAAAATACAGGCCACAAAAAAGCAAAAAGACCCCGCGTAAAGAAACTGTTTCAAAGTACGTTCTTGTCTTTCATCAATTGGTTGCCGCAGAGCACGAATAGTTAAAATGAGCATTAGCCCTGCCAACCCAATTGGCCCCAATTTTAAAAGTTCTACGTAAGCCATTTTCGTCTCCAATAACGACCGCTTTTGAGACAGCCCCAAAATAGCTCCCCAGCGTACGGTCTTAAGGGAACGCATTGGCTCTCACCCGCATGAGGTATTCGCGGTTCGCGCGGCAGGGATGTAACGATACAGCGTCGCGGGAGAAACGCCAAGGCGATGCGCGATTTGAGTCACGCCGATGTCAGGATTGGCGAGCATCGCCTTAGCGGCTTCGATGTCGTCGTCCGTCAATTTCGGCGGACGCCCTCCCGTGCGGCCAATGCGTCGCGCGGCGGCAAGCCCTGCTTGGGTGCGCTCTCGGATCAGGCTGCGCTCGAATTCCGCCAATGCGCCGAACATGTGAAAGACGAGCCGCCCTTGCGCGGTCGTCGTGTCGAGGGCTTCAGTCAGGCTGCGAAACCCGATGTTTCTCAGCCGCAATTTCTCGATGGTTTCGATCAACTGCTTCATCGACCGCGCCAACCGATCGAGCTTCCACACAATCAGCGTATCGCCGCTGCGCGCGAATTCCAGCGCCTCGTGCAAGGCCGGTCGATCCGTAACCGCGCCCGATAATTGCTCGGTGAAAATCTTCCCGCATCCCGCTTCATTGAGCGCGTCCCGCTGCAAGGCGAGATTCTGGTCAACCGTCGAAACGCGCGCATAGCCAATCAACATGCCTTTCGACGGCGCATCCCCGTCGACCCGTGACGACGAATTTGCCCGCGCGGCTTTGCGTGCGCCGGGGTGTCCTCGTCCCTTCCGCAATGGAGCAGCATCGGCAATCGGCTTTTTCTTCGGCATGGCCTGACCTCACTAAACTCAGCCATACGATGAGCTTTTGAGAGGCTGAAATCAAGAATGAGTTTTGAGAGGCATTTAAGCCATTTTCCGGGTTGACTCTTCCGTCCCGAACACACCTCTCAAAAACCTACGTTTTTGAGAGAGCTATTTCGAAGCTCGGGAAACTATCCAAGCGCTCGCATGATGGTATCATCGCGTCTCGTACGTGGATTTTTTTGGTCAAAGGGGACTTCAGAACATGTATGCAAAATCAGCCCTATTTGGACTTTTTGTCCTTGTCATACCCCACGCCGCGCAGGCCGAGACCCTCACCGTCTCGGCCTGGATCGACCAATTTATCGATATGTGCGTGGGAGCTGGCTCGACCTCTGTAACAAGCGGATCGGGAGACGCTAACGCCGGGATCACACTCAAGTCGTTTTCGTTGGGCGGTGAATTGAAAGGACAAATCAGTTTGAATCGTCAACAGTTCAGACTGCTAAGCGAAGGGATTAGCAACAAAATGTCGGACGTCGCTGCCGGTCAAGCAGACAAGGTGCGGGATTGCTTGGAGCCAGTACGCCGCCAGATGCTTGCCGTCATGTCTGCACAACTTGGCACTTCCACATCTCCCCAATCGACAGTGCAAATATTGTCTCCAGATGAGGACAAATTAATTCGAGCCTTGGCAAACACCCCAGGAACCGCTGGCGCGGTGGGTCAACTGGTGCCGCTTTCTGCGATCAGACAGAAGACGGGTTTGGGAGAAATACGTTCAAACGCGGCGTTTCGCTCTCTAGCACACAAGCAATTAGCAGGCGCGGTTCCAAGCCTTGGTTCCTTTGAGTCCGTAGCGTCTCTTTGGCCTGCGGGCGAAGAATATGCATTAGCTATGAATTATGCGAATTGACTGAACTGAACCGCCCGGGATTGCCTGAGACTCGTATCATCCGTCTGCCATGCGCCCGTAGCGACTCCTCAAAACACCCACGTTTTCGCGTCAAAATCGCTGTAACGAAAATCTTGATAGACGCACGACGCCCCGCCGGACTCGGAAGCCTTAGCCTCTCGAAAGTCGCTCGTTTGCGAGAAGCTGATGAGTCGCGTCAACTTCTCAAAACACCCCCTCATTTCGGGGCGAAACGCGCTGAGCATAAATCTTGATTTATGCACCTTAGAAGATGAACCTTAGAAAACGAAGCGACTGACGACTTAATCCACACTCGATACATCAATTCCTGTTCAACCCCATTTCTCTGCTCTGTATTTTTGCCTTCCATCTGGCTTCCATTTTTAGAACATCTTCAACCTCCGAACTGCTTCCTGCGACCTCAAGAATCGAGACCTGATAGTCACTTGGCTCTCGGCTCTTTAGGGCGACGTTACCGCCGTGACCGGTCGTCACGTATTCCATCCATCGATGCCAAAATCCCTCGGTTCCATAGGCTGAACCCACATATTGCTCCTTGGTCTTTGGGCAGGTCAGAAGATAGACGCCGCTTGCGTGCTTGAGAATTTCAATCCAGCTTTTGGGGAACGCCGCCACTTTGGACAATGGCTCCATGAGGTTCAGAAAGCCGGGGAAATCCGGTTCCTTGAATTCTGGGCGCAATTCAATGATCGTCTTGTTCTGGCGATCAGCGCGTTGCACCCAAGACCGTAACCCCTCGCCCCATTCAATGAAAAGCTTTCCTTCCAGATCGGCCAGTCGATCATCACGCCGCAGGTCATAGAGGTCACAGGTTCCTGCGAGATCAATCCCATCGGCATGCGGCCATGGTGTGTCTACCGCCAGGAGGCCGCTGTATTTTGCGGCATACATACCAACGAACATCGTTGCGCCACTAGGAGTGCCGACGAACGACGCCCACACCGGGGCGCGCGAGAACTTAGGCCTGTTCTTGCTCCTTTGGGTCGATTGATAACTCTCGAAGGCGGGTCGATTGTCGCGCCACAACTCATATGGTGTTCGGCCACGAGCTGCTCGCTGGTCTTGATGTCGAAGCAGTATGACATTCGCCGCGTCGAGCGCGTTCTGCGTAAGCACCGAATTGAACATGATTGGCATCGCGTTCGTCGGCCTCCCAAATAAAGCTAGGCTATTTAGAGCTTAGGAAAAAGGCCTAAACCGTCAGCGCGTTCCGACAAAACTCAAGTGAAACAGCAATTTAGATTCTGTGCGTTTTTCTTGATTAATGCAAGGGCGGCCTAGCCAATTGCGAGGCCCACGCTTTACGCAATCCTGACGATCAAATCTAATCGCCGTGACTAAGTTCACGCCTGCGGCTGCGGGAGCAGCAGGTCTCGCGCGCGAAGCAGTTGGTTGGTAAAATAGCTCGACCCACCAACGTCCGGGTGCACGAGCTTCATCAAGCGTTTAAACGCCGAGAGAATTTCCTCTTCAGTCGCCCCTGGTTTTAGTCCAAAGATTTCGAGGGCTTCAGCTTGTTAATCAATTATCGTGGTAGGCGAGTCCCCGACTTGACTGCGTGAGGCCGTAAAAATTGCCTCCCAGATGATCCCGACAAAAGCCCCAGCCGAGCCTAATATAAGCGCTACGGGCACGGCGATGGCGAACCGGCCTCTTACAAGGCCTGCCCAGCCAAGCTTCAGCCCGACCAAAAGGCCCATCGCTGTGAGGGGTATCGCGGGCTGTTTCTGGGCAAATCGCTTTATTTCTCCCGCGAGCAGTTTTACGATCCGCCCGATCACCTGTGCCTTTTCCAGGTTTGGTCCAGGCCCTTGCGCAATCTCCTTTATAGACCCGATCCAGCCAGTGATAACGGCTCGCTCCTGTTCGGTAGTGATTGGCACGAGTTGCTTCGGCTTTGTGTCATCCACCATCGAGCGCTCCTGATCTGCATAAGTTCCACCATGCGGCGATCATTTTGTCCTCGCAAACCATTTTTTCTCGAAGGCCATCGGGTAAAATGCACCGCACGGAAACGCCTGACCTCTCGAAACTCGCTCGTTTGCGAGAAGTTGACGAACCGCGTCAACTTCTCGCAAACACCGCGCGTTTTCGCGCCAAAATCGCTGTAACGAAAATCTTGATTTTCGTGACAAACGCCTTGCGCTGTCGGCGCTGCCAGGGGAACCGTTTATGTTGGCAACGGCCGCCTTTCCCGGGGGCCATTCCGGTGGCACGTCGATCCAGCGTCCGCCCGACCTCAGAGTATGCACGATCCCGCTGACGGCCTCCGGGTCAACAACGCGCCGCCCACGAAGCGACCATGCGTAGCGCGCGTGTCGTAGTCGCATAGCCGCGTAAGATGCGCGGGGTCGCGTTTATCGATAGTACGTTTGTCGCAATGTGTACTATTGGCCGATTCCTAGGCGTTTCAGCCATGCTCTCGCCGGCTTGGCGTCGCCTGAGACGCCTCCAGCTCGCTGGGCCTTGCCCGCGGCCGCCGCGATCAATGTCGCGGCGGCGGGGCTTTGATCGCGGCGCGCGTAACAGCTAGAGCGACGTGACCAGCCGCCGCTGCCCGCCCGTGTCG
>Ga0302320_10024837_pt1 | contig 11672 bp, 5 predicted proteins | sample Bog_T0_3_FD_202130 | JGI IMG/M metagenome (GOLD analysis project Ga0302320, IMG submission 202130) | Peat permafrost microbial communities from Stordalen Mire near Abisko, Sweden - Bog_T0_3 | ecosystem: Environmental > Terrestrial > Soil > Wetlands > Peat | place: Sweden: Abisko, Stordalen Mire... | reverse complement strand
CTTGCGTGGCGCGATCCAGGCCTTTGAGCCTGCGCTCAAAACTGAGCCAAAATCCTCCCCACAAGCCCTTCGGCTCGTCACGCTGATCGGTATGGCGCATTTTGGTTTAGGTAACTACGCCGCTGCGATTCCCTACTTGAAGCAGGCCGCGGCAGGCGATCCTGAAAACCTCCAGTTGCGCATGAACCTTGCTCAAAGCTGTCTCTGGTCAAAGCAGTACCAGTGCGTTGTCGACACCTATCACGAAATCCTCTCGTTAAACGCCGAGTCCGCCGAAGCCGATATGCTCCTCGGCGAAGCCTATAACGAGATGGAAAACGATGCTGGAGCGCTCACCGAGTTCCAGGCCGCGGTCAAGGCCGGTCCCACTACGCCCAATGTGCATTTTGGTTATGGCTACCTGCTCTGGAAGGCCCTGAAATTCGACGAAGCGGAAAAAGAGTTTCAGGCTGAACTCGCTAACAATCCGGAACATGCCCTTTCGCTGGCCTATCTCGGCGATTCGGAGATTCGGCTCAAGCATCCCGACGATGCCGTAAAGGACCTTGAGCACGCCGTTAGAATCCAGCCGTCCATTCCCATCGCCCATCTCGACCTCGGCATCCTCTATGGAGACCAGGGGCGCAAGGATGACGCCCTTCGCGAGCTCTTGATCGCTGTGAAGCTCACCCCCGAAGACTCCATGGTTCATTGGCGTCTCGGACGGTTCTATCAATCCGTGGGCCGGAAAGAGGACGCCAAGGCTGAATTCGATAAGACCCGTTCCCTCCAGCACTCGAAAGAGCAATCCCTCCAGGACAAGCTCCACCAGGCCGACGCCCTCCCAACGTCGCCGAAAGTCGAAAACGAACCCAGGTAACCAGAGGCAATTGAGCGCTCCGGCGCAAGCCGTGGGCCACCCCGAGCGGATTGGCGCTTGAATTGCTGGTGATTATTCAGCCGTCTCCTCATAACCCGCGAACGGCCGGTCCCATGCCGGCCATCGTATCGGTCCGATGTTTCACGGATCAGACGGGAAAAAGTGGTCCGGGGATCATCAAGCCAGCCCCCTGGGGTAAAAGGAGCGCGCGGGCCAAGGTCCACAATGACTCCTCTCCGCTCCTCCCTCATCCCGGCCAGGCAAGCGGTTTCCAATGCAGCGGAAATCCACGCTAATCTGTTCCGTTTCTTCGAGTTATACGCGTTTTTTAGGCCCGCTTCTGGGCTCCGAACTGGTATCTTCACTGCCACTGGGAACCTTCCCGAAGTTACCGGAAGTGCCAAAGCCGGCCACTCGGGCAACTGTAAACATCCATCGGCGAGGAGATTTGTCACCATTCGGTTCGCAGAAGTAGGCTCTGCAAAAAAAACCGATCAGGTAACCGCAGGGCAGACAGCCGACACGACTTACGTTATCTGTCCACCAAAGAAATCTCCGCTTTTCCGGATTGACCATCCAAGATTGAATAGACCCAAGCCAATCCCATATCTCGCAGCAGAATCAGCGCTCCAAGTTGTTAACTCGCCCCAAACTCTGGACCGCCATCAGCCGGATACTGTCCACCCAAATGTGCGGTTTGCGGTCGTGCAAAAATGCACATGTACTCAGAAAACCATTGTCTGGCCATCGTTTTCGCTTGACAATGCACTTCTGCAACAAACATCCTTAGCAGTGTGGTTTTTTGCCCATGCAAATCGCTTTACTAACGATTGGCTGCAAACAGCCCTGAAGCGCCGGAGTTGCTCTGATGAGTCTTGAAGTTGTCACCGTGATGCATCCCAAAAAAGCTCCTGCCGAGATTGACCGGCAGCAAGAGGAATTGGTGCATCGTGTGGCCTCCAGCGTGACTTTTGAAAAATCACCGCGCCTTCGAGCCTTCTTTTTGCATGTGTGCCGATGCGCCCTCGAAGACAAGTCAGAAGAAGCGACTGAACAGCAGATCGGGATCTACGTCTACGGCCGTCGGCCCAGCTACAACCCCAACGACGACAATATCGTTCGCTCGCAGGCCCGCGTTTTGCGGATGAAGCTGGAACACCACTTCATCAATGAGGGCAAGGACGAGCCTGTCGTCATCACGATTCCCAAAGGTCAATACCTGCCTATCTTTGAGAATCGGCACATTGACGCACCGCCGCCACCGGCGCCACAGCCCATACTCGTTGAACCGGTGGAGCGTGAGCCGCGCCGATCAAACCAGCTTCTAGTCGGCGCAGTTGTACTTCTCGGGCTTGGAGTCGCCGTGCTCGGCTATATGTGGTTCGAGTCCAGGCATCCCCATCCCCGCCAACAGCTCGCCGACGGTTCCCCCGACCCGAGTTCCCAGTCGGCGCAAAATGCCGCGGGGCTCCCTGTGGCTATTCCTGCCATCACCGTAGCTCCTGAATCGGGCGCCATCCGTTTTGCCGCCGGTCACACTGGCGCCCCTTACATCGATCAGTGGGGGCACAGCTGGGATTCCGATCGTTACTTCGAAGGAGGCGTCGTCAAACCCGGCCCCTCGCGCTTCTTCCCGCCAGTAGCAGATGCAGGACTGTTTAAATCCATTCGTGAGGCCGCGTCAGTCGACCAGATGGCTCCGCAATCGGAGCGCGGATTTGAGTACAACATTCCGCTGCCTCCCGGAGTCTACGAGCTCAAGCTCTTTTTTGCCGACCCGCTTCGCTTGTCGGACGCCGACCGGAAAGAGGATGCGCAGAATCTGCGCCACTTTGAGATCGACCTCAATGGACATCCCTTGTTGGTCAACTTCGACCCCGTTGCCGATGGTGGGTCTGCCCCGTTGGACATTCGCGCCTTCAAAGATGTCCGCCCTGCCGCCGACGGCAAAGTCCACCTCCGCTTCCAGTCCGAGTGGGGTGAGGGGGCTTTCGTAAGTGCCATTGAACTCACTCCGGGTAAACCGGGAAAAACGGAACCGATCCGGATCAGAGCTACCCCGTCCGATTTTGTCGATGCCGATGGCACGCGCTGGAGCGGAGACAAGTTCTTCATCGATGGGCGCTACTGGGCCTATCCAAACCCCGAGATTGGGCCAAGAGTCCCGGACCTATACTCCGGCGAGCGGCACGGTAATTTCAGCTACTCCATCCCCGTTCCGCCGGGAACCTATACGGTCAAGCTCCACTTCCTCGAGTCGTTCTTCAGCCCCTTGATTCCCGCCGCGGAGTGCCACGGCGTGGGCTGCAGGGTCTTCGATGTCACCTGCAATGGCATCATGCTCCTCCAGGATTTCGATATCTTCAAGTCAGCGGGTGGGGCCTTCCGGCCCGTGGTTCGCGAATTCCACGGCCTCCATCCCAATGGCCAGGGCAAGCTCCTCCTTACCTTCTCGCCAGAGGTTAACTACGCGGAAGTTAGGGCAATCGAAGTCATCGACGAAGCAAAGTAGAGAAAGCATCCCTCACGATTCGCGGCCCGCACCTCAATTGCACTCACTCCCACCCCGCAAATTGCCCCAAAAATGACGCCTTAAAAGGCGCTTTTTTATTATCTTTTTGAGGCATAAAATCACCCCATTTCTACGTGTTTTGTTTCGATACGGAACCCGTTATCCTGGAAAGCATATATCCGGCTCCTGAGCTCCTCCCATCCCCCGCCGGACAGATCGAACTTGCCACTCGGATCCGTTTCCACCTTCATTCCGTATACATCTATATTCAAAACACTTAAATCAAAAAACGCCCGGAGGTTTAGCCCCCGAAAACCCATCTCCAGCACCTGGAATTCTAGTTTCAAGAGGGCGCTCCGCGGTTCAGCATGCCCCCCTTTTGAGGCGAATAGTTTCGCCTTTTATTCGCGTGAATCACGGTGCTTATCCAAAACCTCCACTGTGACACCCCTTCACAGCGTTTGCACTGGCTGTTTTAATTCTCTGCGGTAATTGAACAGAACTGGGATAGCACCTGTACAAAGTCCGCCCTTCAAAGTCAGGGCGGTCGTGTGTATGGGGTTGTCTCGAAACTTTCGACTAGAAACCGTTAATTCAGGAGGACAGAGTGAAAACAGCAGTTGGAAAACGCATCTATAACATGGTGCGAGTACCGATGTTGTTCATTTTTGGGTTCGTATTGCTGAGTGTCATGGCAAACGCCCAGGGAACAGGCAATATCGGCGGTACGGTCACCGATCCTACTGGCGCCGTCGTACCAAACGCCAAGGTCACGGTCACCAACACGGACAACGGATTCATCCGTAACGCCGAATCCAACAGCACGGGAAGCTATTCCGCCCGTGAACTCCCAATCGGACACTACCAGGTTCAGATTGAGGCCCAGGGCTTCAAAACCTTCGAGCAGAAGGACATCAACCTCCAGGTTGGTGACACACTCCGCGCTGACGCCGCGCTCCAGGTCGGCAGTGTTGGTCAAAGCGTCACGGTTGAGGCTGAAGCGCTCCAAGTTCAGTCCGAAACCAACGAAATCAGCCAGACCATTACGGCCAACCAGATGGAAAATATTTCCACCAACGGACGCAACGTGCTCCAGCTCACCACCCTGGTTCCCGGCGCGGCCAACAACATGCCCGATTTCGATTCACCAGGCGCACAGTTCCAGAACCGCTCCATCCAGTTCAACGGCATGCGGTCGGACGACAACAACTGGCTCATCGATGGCGGCGAAGCCTATGATCGTGGCGGCGGCGGCATTCTGCTCGTCTCCCCCTCGCAGGACGCCCTCGGGCAGTTCACCATTACCACCAGCAACTTTGCTGCCGACCTCGGCAACTCCTCCGGCGGCATGATCAGCATGGCCATCAAGAACGGCACCAAGCAGTTCCATGGTGGAGCTTGGGAGTATGACCGCAACGACAAGTTGGATGCTTTCTCCTGGTCGGCAAGACAGGCGGCAAATCCCACCAAAGCGGAACTTCGCTACAACGCGTTTGGCTTCAACATCGGCGGGCCGGTCCAGTTCAAGTCCAGCAAGCCCCAGACGTTCTTCTTCTACAACATGGAATGGCGCAGAGAAATCAACGGCGGCGCAATCCGTAACGCCGTGCCGACGGCCGCAATGTTTGGCTTTGGCGGCTCGGGCACGGCTGTAGTCAACGCCCCCAACATGACCGGTGAAGGCAACCATATCTATGTTCCCACCACCACTGACCCTGTCGCGATCGCAAAGTTCGCCGCCGACAGTCTGACACCCGGAGAGCAGTTCCCCGGCGATGTCATCCCGCTGAACCTCGTTGACCCGACTGCCAAGGCCTACCTTGCGGCCGGCATCATGCTGCCCCCGAACGACACCACCGGGCACTATTACATCTCCGGGGCCAACACAGACACCTTCTACCGCGAAGAAATCGGTCGCGTCGATCACCAGTTCAACGATAAGTTCTCGGTGTTCGGCCACCTGATCTATGATTCGCTCACCCAGGGCGCACCCACCGTGGCTTGGACAGGCAATACCTATCCCACCATCGGTTCGCTCGAAGTCGTTCCTTCTTGGGCAGCTGTTCTCCATGCGACCTACCAGCTCCGCCCCAACCTGCTGAATGAAATTGCCTACAACGAAAGCGGCAACAACATTCTCATCACCAACACCAACGCGTGGCACACGCCAGCCGGCTTCGTGACCACACCGCTGTTCCCGCTCGCCAACACCATCAACAAGGTCCCCGGAATCGACTTCAACGGCGGCACCTACGGCGCAAGCATGGACAACGGAAACTGGCCATGGGTCAATACGTGGCGCGCCAACCAGGTCAAGGACGATCTTTCCTGGAGCAAGGGCGCACACAACATCAAGGTCGGTTTTGGATGGTATAACGGCCACAAGAACCAGAGAATCTTCACCGACACCGCCGGAACGTATCACTTCTACGGCGGCGCCACCCAAGCACCATCGTCCGTTAGCAACCCGAACCCTGCTCCGGGCGTCGGACTTGCCGACTTCCTCCTCGGCGATGCGCATGACTTCGGCCAGGCGCAGACGCAGGATGCCGTCTCCATCTCCTTCAACACAATCGATGAGTATGCCATGGACGACTGGCGCGTTACCCATCGCCTCACCCTCAACCTGGGCGTCCGTTTGGAAGCCCTGCCCCACGCCTTTGACACCAACGGCCGCATGTCTAACTTCTATCCCAACCTCTGGGATTCGACGCAGGCAGCGCAGTTCATTGGCACCACTGGCGCTTTGAACACTGCCGGCCCCGGATTCAAGCTGGTTGGCGGAACCCTCCTCCCGACAGTTCCCTTCTATATGAATGGAATTGGCCTCTCAGGACGCAACGGCGTTCCCAAGGGTCTTGTGACCAACCACAATTGGAACTGGGCTCCCCGCATCGGCTTTGCCTACGATATGTTCGGAAACCAGAAGACAATCCTCCGTGGCGGCAGCGGCATGTTCTTTGAGCGCAATGCCGGCAACGAAGAGTACAACATGGGCGCCAACATCCCGTTCAGCAACAGCTCCACCACCAACTTTGCTTACATGGATAACCCGGCGGTCTCTTACACCAATGGCGTAAGCGCTGGTTTGTCTCCCACAACTCCGCAAGGATTCACAGGCGTACAGAGCAACCTGCCGATTACGACGGTATATCAGTACAGCTTGGGAATCGAGCAACAGTTGCGCAGCAACATGGTGGCCAGCATTGGTTATGTTGGCAACAACTCTGTTCACATGTCACAAACAGTTGACCTCAACGGCATGTACCCCTCCGACATTACGGACCGCACGCAGGTTTGCGGCCCCTCTTGCGGCGGAGCCGGCGGCGTCAATGGCAACTACTTCCGGCAGTACCGCGGCTTCAGCGACATCAACATCGTTGGTGACGAAGGCACTGCCCACTACCATGGGTTGCAGGCCACCTTCCGGGCCACTGCCTGGCAGGGTCTCACTCTGGGCGCTGCATACACCTACTCTCACGCCTGGGATGTAATCGATGCCCAGCTCTTTAACAACCTCGAAAGCTCCATTAACCCACGCTACTCGTTCGGCACCTCCGGCTATGACCGGCGTCAGATCGGTGTAGTCAACTTCGATTACACCCTGCCTATCTTCGAGCATTCGAAGGGGATGGCTCATAACCTGGTTGGCGGATGGACAATCTCCGGCGTAGGCGCCATGAATGCCGGAAACCCGTTGACCATCGGTGCGGGCTCCAACACTCTCGGCTTTGCCGGTGGTGAAAGCTCCTACGCCGACCGCGTCGGGCCAGTCAAGGCTATACATTCCAGGCAGCAATGGTTTAATGGCGTGGGTGCGTTCGCGCAGCCCGCTCCGTTGACCTATGGCAATGCTGGCAAGAACAGCGTACAAGGCCCCGGACGTGACTCCTGGAGCATCTCGGTGTTCAAGGACTTCCACTTCACCGAGCGGACTGGAATCCAGTTCAAGGCTGATGCCTTCAACGCCTGGAACCACACCCAGATCACCGGCGTCAACACCGGTGTTCTCACCGGCGCTCTCGGCACTGGTGCCAACGCGTACAACAGCAACGAAGGCACAACTAGCGGCGCTGCCGATCCGCGTGTCTACCAACTCGGCGCCAAGGCTTACTTCTAAGCTTTAGCGTTCGCATCAACACCCTGGCATACGGGCCGCCTCAAAGCCGGTCCGTATGCCAGGGTTTTTTATTGCCCTTTACAATAGCCCGTCATCAATCGGTCCTCCAATCTCCCACAACAAGCTGCCTATGCATTTCCATCAACGCCTTCCCTGGGTGTTAACATTGCCACGTCCTAGAAAAGGTGAGGCAATATGAAGTCACAATCCTTGAAGGCGACGATCATTTCTCTTTCCCTCCTGGCTCCCTGCGGATTTGCGCAGAGCTCGAATTCCTGCACCGGCCTGATGAACTTCAAAGCCCCAGGTGTCGAAATCCTCAAAACCACCGCGATTGCGGAAGGAACCACTGAACCCAATCCCCGTGGAATGCCCGGAACCGCCGCGCCCCTCCCCGCAAACTGCCGCGTCGAAGGCGTCATCGACCGGCGCACCGGCGTTGGCGATGAAGAGTTCGGCATCCGCTTTGCCCTCGCCATGCCCGACAAATGGAACGGCGATTTCCTGATGCAGGGCGGAGGAGGAGGAAACGGCGTCGTCCTTCCCCCGCTCGGCACCGTTGCGGCAGCCGGCGCGCCGGCCCTGATGAGAGGCTTTGCGGTTGTCAGCACAGACACCGGCCACAAAAGCCACGCCGGCGCCTTCGACTTCAGTTTTGAAAAAGATGAGCAGGCCTACCTCGATTTCGCATACCAGGCCAACGCCAGGGTAGCCGCGCTCGCCAAGCAAATCATTGCGGAGTATTACGCCAAGCCAGCCGCTTATTCCTATTTCGCCGGCTGCTCTACCGGCGGCCGCGAAGGCATGATTCTCTCGCAGCGCTTCCCCACCGTCTTCAATGGCATCATCTCCGGCGACCCGGCCATGCGCACCGGCCTTTCCAATCTCGCCATCGGCCAATGGATCCCCGTCGCGTTCAATCAAATCGCTCCAAAGGATGCCAACGGAAAACCCGTCGAGGCGGAAGCCATCACAGACAGCGACCGCAAGTTGCTCGCCGATGCTCTCATCAAGCAGTGTGACGCAATGGATGGAGTGGCGGACGGCATGATTGAGAATCCCCTCGCTTGCGATTTCGACCCCAAGGTTCTCGCCTGCCAGGGTGCGGCGACCGACTCCTGCCTCGCTCCCGAGAAAGTCGCAGCAATTCAGAAAGCCATGAGCGGTCCAAAGACCTCACGAGGCGCCCAGGTTTATCCCGGCTTTCTTTATGACGTCGGCATTACGGCCAGCGGCGGTCTCCGTGGTCTCTTGGCGCCAGGGCCTGGCGTCTTCGGCCCCGCGCCAACTGCTACCGAAGTCGACGTTGATGCTCTCGCCATGAAAGCCGATCAACCGCTCGTAGATGCGATGTCGACGAACCTCTCAACCTTTGCCGCGAATGGCGGAAAGCTCATCTTCTTCCACGGCGACAGCGATCCCTGGTTCTCGCCGCTCGATACCTTCGGCTACTACAAAGACATGGCTGCCGCCAACGGCGGACCCGACGCCGTCTCTCAGTGGAGCCAGTTCTATTTTGTTCCAGGAATGAGTCACTGCGCCGGCGGCCCATCGCTGGATCAATTTGATTTGTTGGATGCATTGACCAACTGGGTGGAGAAGGGCGTCGCCCCGCATTCAGTCATCGCTACCGGAAAAGCATTCCCTGGCCGAAGCCGCCCGCTTTGCCCCTATCCAACCCACGCGCAATACAAAGGACAAGGCAACACCGAAGACGCAGCCAACTTCGAATGCCGCTAAATTTCGAGGTGCTGCCCGCCCACACGGGATTCTAACTGTGCCCCATCCATCGAGCGTCTTTTTGCTCGATGGGTGGGTGGCGTCAAAGGCCGGCAATCGGCAACATCCGCAACCCACTCCGCGCTATTTAAGCTTCACCGTAATTTCCTTACCCTCGTACGCGATCTCCTTGTCCACCTTGCCCGTCACATCGCCGCCAATTCCATGAGCGCTTCCAACCAGCACAACCCGGAACGCGCGCTTCTCTATCATTCCCGGATATGAGCCTTCGCGCGCCCCAATCGTCAGAACATTCCCGCTGTCATTCCAGCGAATTGGAATCACCGAATGTTGCCCCTTCTCATAGTCGTAGCTGTCGCCCGCGTCGTCGTACAATTTAAATTCACCATCCGCCCCGCGATAGATGCGAAGCTCGATTGCGCCTTCAGGATTTTGCGCGGCGTACTCGATCTCCGGTCCCATCGGAATGATGGATCCCGCGCGCACATAGAGCGGCATCCGATCCAGTGGCGCCTCCGCCTCAATCTCCTGTCCGCCTGTGGTCGAGACTCCCGTCCAAAAGTCATACCACTTCGGCGATGCGGGCAGATAAACGCTGCGGCGCGTTGCGTCAGCCTTCAAAACCGGATTGACCAGCATCGCTGGCCCAAACATGAACTCATCGGCGATGTTCAAGGTCTTCTCATCCGTGCGCCAATCCATCACCAGCGGACGCTGGATCGTGTAATCCTCGCTCGAAACCTTCCATGCCAGCGAGTAGATATACGGCATCAGGCGATAGCGGAGCTTGTCATATTTGATGAGCGTCGGCTCCACCTTGTCATACGTCCAAAGCTCGTTGTTCGGCCGATGGCCGTGTGTGCGGAAAATCGGACAGAATGTTCCGTACTCAAACCAGCGCGTATAGAGTTCCTGGTAGGCAGGCTGTTCCACCACGCCGGGAAACGCGGGCCAGTAGCCCCCAATATCGGTTGTCCAATACGGATACCCGCTGATTGCAAAATTCAACCCCGCCGGTATTTGATGCGAGAGCGCCCAGTAGCTGGTGAACACATCCCCTGACCACACCGTCGCGCCTACCCGCTGTTGGCCCAGAAACGCCGACCGGGTCAGCAGAAACACGCGTTTCCGGTCTGTCGTTGCCTTCCAATGATCTTGCACGCCCAGCGTGTGAAGCAGCGGAAACACATTCGTGTACTCTGCGCCGTTGCCCATGGAAAGTTGCTTGTTGCGCAGGATCGCATCTCCCATATGTGGCCAAAACTCTTCCGGCTCGGCGCTGTCCAGCCAGAATGCATCCCATCCCTGTGCGAGCAATTTGCCCGGCAGCCGATTCCAGTAAATATCGCGCGCCTCCTGGTTGCTCGGATCATACACATGCGCACCGGGAATAAGGAGGTTCTTCCCTTCAAGCGTCTTGTATGTTTCCGACATTGGATCTAGCAGGCCCCACACGGAGATCATGGTGTGCACATTCTCCTTGTGCAGAGTTTCCAGGTCCGCCGGTACATCGTGGTAGTTCTTATTGAAGTCCGGATCCCCCTCCTCTTTCCACCAGAACCAATCCTGCACAATCGCATCCAGCGGAATATGCTCGGCGCGGTAGCGTTGCGCGATGGTCTTGATCTCGTCGAGTGACTCATACCGGTCCTTCGACTGGAAAAATCCGTAGGCCCACTTCGGCAGCAGCGGTGCGTGTCCCGTCATGCTGCGATACTCGTGGATAATCGCATCCGCATCAGGTCCGTACATGAAGTAGTAGTCAACCGCTTGGCCGGCGAGGGCGCTCAGCGAAAACTCACTCGGAAAGCGATTGTCGAAGTACGTAAGCGCTGCCGTGTTCCACATCAGCGCGTAGCCGCGGCTCGAGACCAGCACCGGCATCGCCACGTCGGTGTTGTTCTGGCCCAACTCGACCGTCGCCCCGCGGTAGTTCATCATCCCGCTCTGGTGCTGACCGAGCCCAAAGAGCGCCTCAGTCGGCGTCGGAGAAAATCGATCGGTCACCTTGTAAGTACTCTCACCATTCATTTGCTCCGGCTCGTACGTTCGCGGAATACTGTTGCCTTCCCGCAAAAGTGGCTCTCCTCCGTTCACCGCGCGAAAAGAAACATTGCCACGCGCCAGGCTGAAGCTCACTTCAAGCTTGGCCGTTTTGATCGTTGCCGACCTCGCATCCTGCGTGAACTGAAACGGAGCGCCAGGGCACGATTGGCTCGCATCCAGCATCCAGGGACGCTCCCCAACCTTCGCCGCCACATCAACCTTCGCCAACACGTGGATCACAGAATCGCCGCAGACCGTTATGTCGACCACCTCTGCACCCACGGTGGCGCGTATTCCATGCTCAGACTGCTGCGCCGCAATGGGCGGCAAGCCGGGCATCTGCTGGCCGGGCATCTGACTTAAAGCAACGGGAACTGTTAACGCCATCGCCAGCA
>Ga0302320_10024836_pt1 | contig 11673 bp, 6 predicted proteins | sample Bog_T0_3_FD_202130 | JGI IMG/M metagenome (GOLD analysis project Ga0302320, IMG submission 202130) | Peat permafrost microbial communities from Stordalen Mire near Abisko, Sweden - Bog_T0_3 | ecosystem: Environmental > Terrestrial > Soil > Wetlands > Peat | place: Sweden: Abisko, Stordalen Mire... | reverse complement strand
CCTCGATCCCGGTGCTGGTCTGGGACGGTTCGGTTCCGGCGAACAATCTCAACTACAGTTTATTGCAGGTTGGCAATAATGTGGTGCTTCATTTCTCGGCCTCCACCGCCCCGTCGGTCACCGCCTCCGTGAGCCCGACTTCTTCCGCCCGCAACCAGGCAGTGACCGTCAGCGCCGATGTCACCCAAGGCAGCGGCAGCATCGTGAGTGTGACGGTGAATTTGACTCCGATTGGGGGCGCGGCCACGAGCGGCCTGGTGTTGGACAGCAACGACAGCACGCCTCCCACTTATGTTTATACCAACACCTTTTTGATAGCTGCAGGCACCGCGCTGGGAAGCCCGCCCCTGACCGTTACCGCAACCGACAATTCCTCCCCCACACCTTTGACCGGGACCTACGTCATTACGTCGCTCACGATTGCGCCCAACGCCGCGGATTGGGACGGCGGCGCGGCTGACAACAAGTGGTCCTCGAACACCAATTGGACGAGCGATATGGGGCCGGGGCTCGCGGGAGACAATGTCACCTTTTCCGGCACCACGCGGCTGACGCCAGACATGAACACCAACTATAGCGTAACGAGCGTGACCTTCGACGGCACCGCCGGGGCGTTCACCCTCGGTAGCAGCACCGGCAGCACACTGACCGATAGCGGCGGCATCATCAATAACTCCACCAGCGCGGAGGTATTCAATGTGCCGGTGGTGGTCAGTGCGGCCCAGACCTTCAATGCGGCGTCAGGCAATTTGACCCTCAACACTAACCTCACCCTCGGCGGCAACACGCTGACCGTGAATGGCGCCGCGAATACGGCCATTGGCGGCGTGATTTCTGGAACTGCAGGCCTCGCGATAAACGGCAGCGGCACTTTGCTGCTCTCCGCCGCGAACACTTATGGCAACAACGGCGCTTCCGACACGGCAGTCAATACCGGCGTGCTGGCGATCGGCAATGATTTGGCCTTGGGCAGCAGCCGGCTGAACATTGGGAATGGTGGCATCGTGGAGTCGTCGGACAGCTCGGCGCACACCATTACCAACAACCTCAATTTTGGCAGCGGCGCCGGCGGCCAGGTGATCTTCGGCGGCACGGGGAATCTCAAGCTTACAGGTTCGGCCAACAATGGAACCGACAAAATCTTGACGGTGAATAATCCGCAGACCGAGTTGAGCGGGGTCATGAGCGGCGCCAGCGCGCGCACGGTGGATGGCGCCGGCGTCCTCATTCTCAGCGCGGCCAACACCTACAGCGGCAACACGACGATCAATTCCGGGGCGACTTTGCAATTGGGCCACGGCGGCACCAACGGTTCGCTCGCAACCAGCAGCACCATTGACGACGAAGGCACCTTGATCATTAACCGCAGCAACTCCGTGGTGCAGGGCGTTGATTTCACCGCCAGCCCGATTGTTGGCGGCGGCTCGTTCGTCCAGGCTGGTTCCGGCACCACCACGCTCAATGCGGCGAACACCTATTCCGGCTTGACGACCGTGAACAACGGTGAGTTGTTCTTCACTCCAGCGTACCAGGCCGGGGGCAACGTCCTCGTCGGCGATGGCGCCAAGTTTGGCATCTCCGCCAGTTCCGTGAGCAACAGCGCCACCATCGGCAGCCTCACGCTGGGAATTAGCGCCGGAGGCACGACCTTGGATTTCTCCTTCGGCTTCTTGGGCAACCCGACGAATGCGGCGCTCGCGGCCGGCGCGGTAAACCTCAACGGCGCCAGCAGCATTCGCATCAGCGGCAGCTTTGCAGTGGGCACCTTCCCCGTCCTCAGCTACAGCAGTCTTTCTGGAACGTTTGGGACCATGGTCGCCGGCCCGCGCGGGGTCACGGCCACCGTTTCCAACGACGCGGTCCATCAGATTATCTATGTGACGGTTTCCTCGGTCGGGGGTGGCATTGTCTGGACTGGAACCAACAGTGTTTCGCCCAACCTGTGGGATCTGAATACCACCACCAACTGGCTGATTGGCGGGCTGCCGACGGTCTATCTCCAAACGCTGCCGCCGGGAGACGCTGTCACCTTCAACGATCAGGGCAGCGGCCTGGTGCTGTTGAGCAATACCGTCAGCCCGGCCATTGTCACGCTCAGCAACACCTTGGTCAATTACACCTTCCAAGGCTCCGGCCAAATCAATTCCTCCGGCGGACTGACCAAGGTTGGGACCGGCACTGTGACCATGAATGTGCCGGCTGCTTTCTCGGGCAACACCATCGTTTCCAATGGCGCCTTTAACTTTGGAGCGAATCAATCTTTCGGCAGCCTCTCCGGCAACGGCGCCCTGGGGGTTTCCAGCGGCACGCCGACGCTCACCGTCAACGAAAGCTTGAACACCACGTTCGCGGGCGCCATCGCCGGCGCTACCCTCACTCTGACCGGCGGTGGCCAGCTCACCCTCACCGGCACCAACAGCCTCTCCGTCAATTTATTTGTGGGTTCGGGCACGCTGTCACTGACTTCCGGGCTCATGAGTTTGAACAGCTACGCCAGCATTGGCCATATCGGCACAGACAATGGCATTCTGAACCTGAAAGGCGCCGCGAGCATGACCGACCCCAGTGATTTCAACGTGGGCGACGTTGGCGCATCCGTGGGCACGTTCAATATCCAGGACACCGCCGCCCTGACCGCGAACGCAATTTATGTCGGCTCAGCGAATGGCACAAGTTCCACGGCCAGCGGCACAGTTAACCAAACCGGCGGCACCGTGACCGAACTCAACACCGCGGCGGGAACCTTCGCCATCGGCGGGCGAACCACCACCACGTCCGTTAGTGGAGTGGGAATTTACAATTTGAGCGGCGGCACTTTGACCGCAGCGAGCCCGATCCGCGTCGGCGGCGTGGGCCAGGGCACCTTCGAGCAAAACAACGGCCTGGTCATTGCCAGCGCCGGGGTGGATATCGCGTCCGTCCCAGGCTCCAGCGGCGCCTACTACTTTGATGGCGGCACGCTCCGGACCCTGAATGTGACCTCCTCTTCAGCGGAAAATTCCATCCTGAACTTAAATGGCGGCGTGCTGATTCCGCTGGCGAACAACCCGGCTTTCGTCACCAATGTGGCGCAGATCAATGTGCGGAACGCGGGCGCGGTGATAGACACCACCAATTTCAGCGTGACCATCAGTCAGCCTTTGCAGCATAGTTCCCTTGGAGGGGATAATGCCATTGACGGCGGGCTGACCAAACGCGGCAATGGAACGCTCACCCTGACTGGTTCCGGCTCTTCCTACACGGGGCCAACCGTGGTGGCCGGAGGCGCGTTGAACCTGTCCGCTGGCTCAGTCGCCAACTTGAATAATCTGACGCTAAATAGTACGACGCTTGGACTCGGATTGAACGGAGGCTCGGCCTCTTTCCCGGCCGCGAATGTGACGCTGGCGGGCAATTCTGTTCTGAACTTTAATTACAGCCTGATTTCCGGCACCCCCGTCGCAGCCCTGACTGCCAGCGGGAGCCTGACAGCCTCGGGCCGGACTACGATCAACGTCTTCGGGTATGGTTGGTCCGCGGGCCAGTATGCCCTGGTGAGTTATACCGGCGCGCCGCTGGCCAACCTGAATAACTTCGCGCTGGGTGCGCTCCCGTACGGCCTCTCAGCGAGCTTGTCGAATAACGCCGCCAATCTGTCCATCGACCTGGTGGTCACGGCCGTCGGCCTTTCGACTTGGATTCCGCTTACCGGCACTGATCCCGTCGGCACGTCGGGATTTGACACCGCGGGAACCTGGCAGAACGGCCTTCCGCCAAGTCCTGGAAATGGCTACCTTACAGAGACCTTCGCCCTCCGGTCCCCGGCAGATGCCAATGCCTACTCCTTCGCCGGCACGGTGCTCAGCGTTGACACCGGCGGACGCTTCATCATGAAGGGCACGAACGGTCAGGCTATAACCGTCAGCAACTTGATCATCAACGGCGGACTTGTGGATTATGCCAATTCCAGCGACAGCTACACCGAAACGCTGGCCGGCAACATCACGCTGCAAGGAGGCTTGACCAGCTATGTGGGCGCACTTTCGTCGGGAGGCTCGGAAACCTTATTTGTGACGGCTCCCATCGGCGGCAGTGGCAATCTCCAGCTTGGCGGATCCACCGTGAATAACGGCTCGGATACCGGCGTCGTGGTGTTGTCCGGAACCAACACTTATACCGGAACCACGACCGTGGCCACCGGAACGCTGCTGGTAAACGGAGTGAACGGCAGCTCCCCCATTACCGTTGGCGCCGGCGCCTCGCTGGGCGGCACCGGCAGCCTTGGCGGCGCCGTGACGGTGCAGGCGGGCGGGACTCTCGCACCGGGGATTCCGACGCAGGGCGCTTTGAGCGATGCCATTGGCACACTTACAGCGAGCAGCGCCGCGTCAGTGTCCGGTGCGGTGACGATGAAAATCAACCGGGCTGGCGTCCCCACCAGCGACGAATTTGCCGCACCCGCCATCACGGTGAATTCCGGTGCGGCGCTCACAGTCGCCAACATCGGCTCGACCAATCTCGCCGCGGGCGACACCTTCACCCTGTTCAGCGCGCCCGTCAGCGGTGGATTCAGTACGGTTACGCTGCCGGCATTGCCGGGAGCGAATTTATACTGGACCAATAATCTTGCCGTGAACGGCAGCATTGCCGTGGTCAGTGTGTTCACCGTCAATACCAACAGCACAAATATTGTTTTCACCGCGAATGCCGGGGTGCTCACGCTCGCCTGGCCTCAGGATCACACCGGCTGGACCTTGCAGGTGCAGACCAATACTTCCAGCGTGGGACTAGGCACCAATTGGGATGACGTTCCCGGCTCGGCTGCGACCAACACGGTCAGCCTTCCGGTCAACGTGAACAACGGCGCCGTCTTCTACCGGTTGAAATTATAGCGGACAGCTGGTCCGAAAATAAACCTGTGCGGTGGTGATGAGCGCCCGCAAACAGGTGTTCAAATCAATCGAACTGGCGGCGGCCAAAGCCTTTGTGGGGCTTCAACTGGCAAGAGGATGCTGAAGAACACGTGTGCTTCATGGTCGCTTCCTTTGACTGATAAACTCATTAACAGCCTGGATGACTTCCGGGCTGTTGCGGACACCCTCCCAGTTGAATATGCACAGGTAACTGCAGCGAGGCTGGAGAGTTTTCTCCAAGGCGCTTTTCCAGGCTGCCACTTCACGCGGCCCCTGAAAGAGCCACTCAACCGCAGCCCACTGAGGGGCGTCACTCCGCTTGAGGGCGTTCTGCACGCCCGCATCCTTCAAGGGATTGTCGGCATGCCTGTAGAAACTCCAGCCAGGACAGCTGAACTCGTTCACGGACGCCTGATACAGCAACTCATTTTCCCTCCAACCCACTCCGTGCGAGAAGAGCCGATCGCGCGGAACTCCAAGCTCCGCTGCGAGCCGGCAGAGGTCTTCAAGATGACGGCGGGCTACTTCTGCAAGGTCGGCTTCCGTGAGCGGGCCTTCCCGGCGCAGGCCGGCGGTCTTCACCGCGGCATAACCGATCTGCGTCACACCTCGCGCCGGGAGTTCATCCAGTTTCAGACCAGTCGTGGGATCTTCACTGGCCGGGAGATTCAGGAGGTGGTTGCCGCCGGGATAATACCAGGCGTTTACACCTATGGACGACTCATGTCCCAACTTCAGTCCCACCCACAAATACTTTTTCTCGGTCGGGAGCGCCCGCCACCACTCCAGCACGATCGGAATCAGCACCCGCATTTCCTGATGGCAGGCCGCGCGATAGCGCTCACTCATGAGGTTGGGCGGCGGCAGCACGCGAATCTGCCGGCCCCAGTCACGCCACGCAATCTTAATGGCATCTTCCGGAGACCAGCTTGCCCACTCCACATTCGTCCGGTTATTGGCGGCATAGCCGGGTTGGGCCGGATCCCACCAGTTCCATAAGTCGGGCCGATCCGCCCACCAGTTCTCGCCGTCCAATTGCACTACCACCGGCGTGTCGGTCTCCTCAGCTTCTCGCAAGAAGGCTCGTAAATCCGCCACCGAGGCTGCTCGAGATTGGTTTAGGTAGCAGAAAATCGCCGACACCCCCACGCGCACAGAGGCTCCAGGCGTCGGCTTGAACTCGCGGCTGATTTCTTTGAAGGCATCCGGCTGGGAGTTCCAGTGGCAGCAGAAAATAATGAATTGTTTCGGCTCCGCGTGGGCAATCTGGACCCACCCGGCGGCCAATACCAAGAGCCAGAAAGTCAGCCGGTTCAGCTGCGGGCGGGATATCAACACCTCCACCTCGCCGAACGTGGCCATGATTTATTGTTCCGGCTTCCCGATAGTCCCGGCGACAATTTTGCTGAGGAAAACGAATCTGGCTTTCCTCTTTCCATGGAGAGGGTAACCGTGGTTTCAAGTTTCCGGAGCGGCATAAACAATTTGTACTCCCAAGTCGCCTTCTGCTCAAGGGGTTTCATGACCTTGAGGCTGGCTTAAAATCGCGGGCGTGCGGTCTCCATCGTCAATTTCCCAAGCCAACCGGAAAAGCGATTCTCGGGCCTCTTGTTTCTGACCGCCTTCGCTGATGGTGTGGTCCCCAAAGAACAAAAGACCATCACGGCTGCCAGCACGCGCGCCAGAATTGCGCTGAAGAACCCGGGTTAATCGGATTGGTGATGTTCAGCGTGCCAGCGGGCAGTGCATTGGTTGAAGTCGAAACCCACGCCGTCAGATTCGTGGAGGTTTGAACGCAGTATGGCACATTGGTGATTCCCAGAAGTTGGAAGACAAACTGACTGGAAGCTGTTGACAGCACGCGCAGCTCGGGTGGGGCTGGAATCGTTGAAAGAATCGTGAATGAAATGGACAGCGGGGTGACCGGCAACCGAGGATCACTGGTATTGGCTATCAAGTTGAAGCGGTATGTGCCGGCGGCAAGGCTGCCTGGATTGAAGGCGAGATAAATCGTTTGCGTGCCGGACTTGGACACATATCCATTGGTGGAAGAAAAGCTCAGCCACGCCGGAACCGCACTGGTGAAGGAAAGCGAATAAGCCAGCGGCAGACCGCCGCTGTTGGTGATCGTCAACGGCAGGTTAAAGGACGGTGAGTTTGAGACCGTAAACTGGTTCAGATTGGGGGGGACTATTGCTGCCTGTGCCGGAACGCCAACATACAGCGCTATTGAACGCAAAATTGGCGGGGTCGCGAGCGTCACCGGCGCATTGTTGCTGACGACCGTAAAAGTGAAATTACTGATGGCCCCGGTTCCGAACGTATCCCACCAAGTGCCGGAATAAGTCCCTGCCTCCAGGCCAGCAACACTCACGGTTCCACTGACGCTCGGGCCCGGGGTGGCGGCGAAGACGTTGGCGTCATGGCGCGATGATACGTGCCCTGTAGATAGCTCGGCGCATTCCCGATGCCGTCAGGCGCGGCATTCTCCAGCGTGAATGTGCTTTGTGTGTTTGTGGCCCAACCGCCGCCGGGCGCAAAGGTCAGCGGGCCATTTGCACCGCCTGTCACCTGCGGTGAGGATTTTGTCAGGGCATCCTCATCTGCCAGACCGGAGGCCGTGACAAAATCAGCAGCGGCTTGAACGAGAAAATAATCATTGTTCGGATCAATTGTGTCCCAATACCAGGGCATGGCATCGCCGGACTGGCCCGCCATGATTCCAGCCCAGATTGGTGGACTGATTCCAACGTGGGGCGTCGTGTCAATTCCGCACTCACCGCTGTAATCCGGTCCTGCGGGTTGTGCCGCATTGATATCCGGGGCGTCTTGGATTCCCGTTATTAAATCTGCAGGATAATCGTGGTGCTGGTAATAGTCGGTTTCGTCCCAAATCGGCTCGTTGAGCACGGAACTGGAGGTGATTAGGTGGTGGTAGGCGTCTTGAGAACGGAGGTACGTAGCCATTACGTTGTTTGGACTATCAGAACACGCAAATCATTGCTGTAATCAAATGGATCTGCAATCGGTTTGTTGACCGTGAAAGCTGCCTCGATTTTCGGATAAGTGCCCTGGGCGAAAGCCTTGCTGAATAATCCGCACAGAAGTAACGCATAAACCACCGTTGCCAAAATCATGCGCATGACGCCGAGGGTGGCAGACCTCAACCGGATCAGCAAATTGTTTCCCGGAATGTCACGCTGGTTTCGACCGAAATGCAGGATTCGGGTGTGAGACAAAATTCTTCGCGGTCGTCCGCTTGGCCCTGAAAGGGCAACGGAGATTAGCCAGACACGCCAGTGTCTGGTAACGCGGGAAAAGTGAATTCGTCCTGGAGGGACGACGGAAACGGGTGAAGAAACCAAAGCACCTCATCGTCTAGACACCATTTCGCGGAAAAATAGGCAAAAACCGACGATTGAAGAATTTTGTCTCACACCCTCGGGATTCTCAACAAAATCAAGGGGCGCGATTTAATCAAAGAATGGCTTTAACGACCGTTTGATGGAGCAGGTTTTTCACTTCAATGCGCTCCGGTACCACGCTCGCTTTGACCAGGGTTTTTAGGAGGGCATTCAGCCATTCACGCGACACCTCAATTGTGCCGGGTTCGAACTGTGGATTGTCACCGGTTTCTTGAATGAGCCGATACTTTGAAAGCGTAATCAGAACGGGCGCTTGGTCTCCTTTCAAATCCAATTCCGCGCTGATGGTTTTATGCTCACGATCAATTTGCAGTTTGGTCATCTTGCCATATTTTTTCAAAAGACCATGGTTGATTTCCGCCCTGACTTTTTCGATTTGGGCTCTTCTCGGCAGCATTCTGAACAGAACAATTTTCACCGTATCTGCCACCCCGCCGCCGGCGCTGAGGAAATCGCTAAATTGCATGGGTTGCAATATGCGTCCGGTCATGGCTTGCAGCAAGTTTTCTCAAGGCCCACTTGTCCTGCTGCACCCTTTCAAACCAAACCCAGCCTCGCCCTCTTTCCGGTGAGGTCAAGCCCGTCAAATCGGTCACTTTTCGCTATCCTTTGAACCGCCAGCCGCAACCAGCGCAATGAACCGGATCAGCAAAACCAAGGCCGTAAAGCCCCGGACATCGCTGCCATGGTGAAATAGTGGAAATCCTCGAACATATCGCTGCGTTGGCCTGCCCGCTAAAAAAGCCGGACCGAAGACAGGCTCGTCAGGCTTGGAGTTTTTTAAACTGCTTCAACCAGGAATGCGGCGGGGCTAAACAAATCTTGTCTGCGCGAGTCAAGGCACACACCTTTGGCAACCGGTTTTTAGCGCAGAAGTCTGGAGTGCTGTGGCGACACCCAAAAGTTTGTGATTCGCGATCGAGTGGATGGAGTGGTGCGTGAAAGGCGGATGGCTTGTTCATTCAGTGTTTCCCGTTAAACCGAATCTGGTCCAGTTGCGCGATTTCAGTGCGAATGTCCGGAAAGATCATCTTTACTGGCCTTGGTTCTGGCGATGATGGCTTCGCGCTTGGGATGAGTGCAGTATGGAACTTCATTGAAATATCGGACGTTTTTGCACTTGTCGGGTTCGTGCACCAAACAGTACACGGTGTTCGGCCAGATTGCTGGCTTGGCGCGGCAAAAGACCGGATCAGCCAGCTTCCGGCCCGCCTGGGCACCTGAAGCTCTCTCACCCTCGTAGGACATGCATTAAAATTGCAAGTTCGTGAGGATTTGTAAATGAAAATTATCCCACTGCCGAAAATAATTTGCCGGCCAAAACATGAACGGCCTTGCGTTTATCGAGGCTTGGGCGGGCACTGAACTGAGCGAGGGATGGAGCGGGAGAGGTGGTGCGGAATCAAAAGCAATCAGCAACAGAATTGACCGCAACCAGCAGGTTTAAACCGAATGAAATCGACTTGGCTTTGGCAGCACTTTTGGCAGCACTTTTCGGTTTGGCGACTGGTCAATATTGAATATCTCCTGATTTAACGAATGCAATTTGAAACCTGGTGCTCCCGCACGGAATTGAACCGTGATCACAAGTTTAGGAAACTCGTGCTCTATCCATTTGAGCTACGGGAGCACAAACCGGGAAAAGACTATTCGGTTTTGCCTTCCTTGCCAAGACCGCAACCGCGCAGACTGCAACGCCGCGAGGACGCACCGTTTCACATTGGAAAGCGCAACGAAACCGGGGAATCCGACCACCTCAGGCCTCTGGGGCGGGCCGGGCCGCCATCGCAATGGAGAAAGCGTTTTGCAACTTGCGCATGGTTACGCGGCTGCGGGGATTGCGCTTGCGGCACGCGTCCACCCAGACTTGTGCGAAACTGACCACCACCCGGCGAAACCGGCTCCGGACGAACGCGGCTTTGGGGTTGCGGACCCGACTGTGGTCCTCGCCCAAGGTCACGTCCAGCGCGTGATGCCCTTGATGACGCTCAAGGTTGACCCCTTAAGCCATTGCTGCGTGGGCGGACTTTTTCGGTCCACTACGGACTGCGGAGCCGGAAAAACAAATCTCCCGCGGCCAACGGGACCGTGACACTGTTGGTCCCGGAGGTCGCCGTGAACGTCGTGTTGGTGGTCCAAACGCCGCTGGCCAGGTTGGTCGTTTGCAGGAGGGTGTTGGGGTTGATGGCGGGCCACGAAAGCGTGAGGCTGTGGCTGGAGAAAGTGATGGCCAGATTGGGCACACTGTTGAGGACCACGGCCGTCACTAATTTCGCCGTGCCCAAATCCGTGGGAAACTCGGTGTAGATTACCCCGCGCGCCTGCAGCACGTAATTTCCTGCCTGGGTGGGGGTGAATACAAAATTGGTCGAACTGGTTGCGTTGGTCGCCTGATTGACCAGTTGGAGCGTGTTCGTCAAAATCACATTTTCAATAGACCAGCCAATATCATTGTCGGTGTTGAAATAACGTGAACCGCCGATATAGTCGTAATTGAAACGCAATTGCGTGTTTTCGCCCGCGTAGCTGGCGAGCGACAGGCTGTGTGGCGTGAAAGACGATTCAGAAGAATTATCGCCGGCCTGGGTGTAAATATCCTGCCAGGTCGTTCCGCCATCGGTGGACACTTGGACCCGCGCAACTTCGTCCGGTGTGGCATAACCGAGCAGGCTCTCGAAACTCACCATCGTGGTGTTGGAGGGATACAGCGTCTCCTTGAACTGCAACAACTGCGGCGCCGGATTGGTGTGCGTCAAATGAAAACACAATCCGGGACCCGTGACCGGATTGGTGATGATCGGATAAATCGGCGTCGGCGAAATTGTAAAATTCACCAGGCCGTTCAGGGCGTTGTCCGCCAAATTGCCGTTGGTGGCCTGCGCGGTCAGCCACCAGTAACCCGTGATGGCGGGATTGGTGGAGGCGGTGCAGCTGTAAGCATTGGCTGCGTTGACCGTCGGCTGGCCGGGACCGCTGATGACCAGCGGCGAATAGTCCGCGCCCGTGGTCGCTGGATTGAACACCGTAACGGCGTATGAATAACTTTCCGTCCCAACCGGCGTGGAGACGTTATTCACGGTGATGGCATAAACGGTGTCGGTGCCGCTGAACGGAAAGCTCGTGCTGGTGGTTGGATCGAGGCTCGACGGATACCACACCAAAGTATTTTCCCCATAGCCGGTCTGGTACGGTTGCAGCGTGATTGCCACCGGCACTCCGTTGCTGGTCATCGTAACCGTCGCGGCGCTCAAATTCGCGTTCGACAAAGCAAACGACCATTGTGGAAAAACCACTTGATACGGCACAAAACCCGCCGGCGGCCAGGTGACATACGGCGTTCGCGTGGCCGGACGCGG
>Ga0302320_10024835_pt1 | contig 11673 bp, 9 predicted proteins | sample Bog_T0_3_FD_202130 | JGI IMG/M metagenome (GOLD analysis project Ga0302320, IMG submission 202130) | Peat permafrost microbial communities from Stordalen Mire near Abisko, Sweden - Bog_T0_3 | ecosystem: Environmental > Terrestrial > Soil > Wetlands > Peat | place: Sweden: Abisko, Stordalen Mire... | reverse complement strand
TTTTGATTATTCTCTTTAAAGTGCGAACAGGTATGGTTTAAGTAAGTAATATCGCCAGGATAAGTAATACCCATTGAATCCATGGCAGATTTAGAAAGATTATCAAAATCAAGATATAATAAACTATTGGAATAAGATGTATTTTTTATTCTAATGGTTTTATCCTCAAAATTAATCAGGAAGACAGAATCAAACCGCGTAACCACCTCCGTTTTTAAATGAATGACAGATCTCCCTTTTCCAAAAGAACAAGAAGAAACAAGGGATTTTATTTTCCCAAAATCAGAAAAATACTGAACCGATAAAATAGTGTTATCAAAAGTCGTTATGTGTTGTTTTAAAATTCCTTTTTCAACCCCATAAAGGACTCTGTTAGCGGAAGGTTTAACAAATAAAGATTCTTTCAGGATCGTCCTGTCAGATGCAGGAATCAAAGCATTAAAAAATTGTTTTTTAAAGAAAATTGCCGCCATCGCAACACAAAGAATAAGTCCGGAAAATGACACCAGCCCGGAACTGATTTTAAATGTTTTCTTTATTTTATCTTTCATCACTATTTCTTTGTTTCAGAAGAATCTTTTTTCTCTTTATAATTCCAAAGGATATTGTCAACATCTTTATTAATACCATCATAATTAATCATCATCATTCTTCTCAAAACCTGTTTGTCTGTTTCATGATCACCCGTAGTATCTTTTATATTAATTGCAAAATCAGGAATCTGAATTTCTTCAGACGATAGTTTATAATAGTCAAACTGTAAGTTAAAATAAGGTGGTTTACCATCAGCAACCTTCCCGATAAAATGACCTACCGGTTGACCCTGAACGTCTCGTTGTTGAATAAGTTTATCATTTTTTTGACTTTCGGAGACTGACATACTATCCGGGTTCTGTGAATAAGACAGTTCTGTTTTTCTGACATTTCCGATCATATCAGAAACGTATCGGGCTGTTTTTTCAGAAGAGGTGTACCCAAAAAATTGATTGGACACATTGTCCCGGATAATGTTAGCGCTTTTGTCTCCATAGTTTCGCATGAACTGTTCATGTGTTTGCAGTCCGAATACACAACAAACATGATTCTTTCTGCAATTGGCAATAAAATCATCTACTCCGTACAGCATGATCGTTGGAATTTCATCAAAGCAGAAAATAGAATCCGTTTTACCGGGTTGGTTCATGAGGTTCTGGCATGTCAGTACGACAGAAGAGATTGGCGCAGCAAGAGCTTCTTTAAGATCGAAATCGCTTCCGATACAAAGAATGGCAGGATTGTCAGGATTTGTGATATCAAGATCAAACTCGTCAGCAGAATGTACCCAATAAATTTCAGGTGTCCGGAGTTTCAAAAGAGGAGCCTGAACTGATGCAATGGCCCCTGCAAGCTGCGCTTCAGCGTTACTTACATACGCGGAATAAACAGGCATAAAATCTGTTCTAATTTCAGGATCAGAAGCCAGCCAGGGAATGGAAAGGTTATAATCTGAAAGCAGAAACGAAATAGCGTGAGGAAGCGTACAATATTGAGGATAGTTTTTATGCAGCATATGGATCGTTGCAGTAAGAAGTGCTATCGCATTCTGACCCCAGAAATCCATTTTTTCCCTCCATGAAGGTTCTAAATTTTTGAGTATCGAGGTAGCGTTATTGATGATATGAAGTTTATTTTTTATATATCGTGGAGAAAGCGTATTGACACGGACTGTTTTTTCCGGATTGGAATAATTTAAAAAAGCAAACCGTGTTTTATATTCCCATCCTTCCTTTTGCGCTTTTTCTTTACCACGTAAAACACTTAAGTATGCTGTTTTTGTCAGTATGGGCTGATTGGGTTTTGAAGGATTACCGTTAAGGTCATATATCAAGCCTGCCATTCCCTTCATTCCTGCCTGATAGATAATAGGCTGAATAATACTTGCACTCTTTCCTGCTTTAGGACTTCCTTCCGTAATAATCCCTGTGTTGGCATAAGGTATTACAAGTTCTTTACAACCGGTTTTGTTCGCTTCAGCATCTGACAGGTTCAGACGGAAAACGCAATCTCCCTGATCAAACCGGTTCACTCCGAAAATAATATCCTGATCAAATTTCTTTCTTAAAAAGGCCAGCGCTTTAAATGAAATAAACAGGTTTGCTAGGATGATCACAGGAAAAATAATAAGGTCATAAAACGGGACACCTATATATCCAATGACAAAAACAATATTTGTAAATAAGGCTATGATCTGGTAATTGCGTATCGCTTCTTTTGATTCTTTCTTATTCAGTTTAAGAGAGGGTATCAGGGTTGCATAAAAAACCATTAAAAAAATAAAGACAATACGAACAGGAATATCCAGGTCATGCAACTTAAGAACAGGATTCGATAAAGCATCGGCTAATTTTGTTGCCGGGGGAACCAGAATTAAATGATTATAAAATAAATATTGTGCAAAAACAATAATAACAAAAACGACAAAAACAATCAGGACTACTGCATTTGTGTTTTTTTTCTCTACGTCCATAGAATCATGTTTGATTTCAAAATTATATAAATAATTGATATCAATAAAAAATTTATTGCAATTCTTCTGTCTCTAACACAATTCTAACAATCTACAAAGAAAATACAAATAAAAAAAAGAGACTTTTGTTGGGACTCTGAAAAAAAAATTATCTTTGAACTATTGATTAATACAAGGTAGCATGGCAGTAATTATATCCAATGATAATCTGAAAGAAGGAGTTGGAAAGACAACATTAAATTTGCTTCTCGCGAACTTCCTTCATGAGAAATTAAAAGAAAAAGGGAAAAAGATTATCCTTCTTGAACCTGACCAGTTCCATGATTCTATTACACGAATCCGCGAAAAAGAACTGGAATTATTTTTGGAAATGGTTGAAGCCCGGTATGAGGATGAAAATGGAAAGGATTCTTTTGGAATGGAACAAAAAGATGATGCTATAGGAATGTTCAATAATGAAACCTTCGGTGTTGTTTCTGTTCAGTCTGATGAGATGGTTTCAACCATTGATATGATCGCATCAGAGTGTGATGTCATTATCATTGACTCCCCCGCGGGATCTTTGGCTTTAGAAGAAAATAAAGTCTATAGCCTCATAGACTATTTATTCGTCGTATTTAACATGGGGGGATCAGAAGAAGAGAGCACAGGGGATTTCATAGAAATATACAATAAAAAAGTACGCCCCATCCGTGAAGAAATGGGATCTGACATCAATGTCTATGGTATTCTGAATAAGTTTAAAACAACAGGAAAGGACTTTATGGAATTCAAGCAACGCATGGAAAATGGAGAAATAACTAAAAAGTTCCCGGACATAAAGTTTTTAAAAACGGAGCTGCCGTATTCTTTTCAGTTAAAGCGTGAACCCACGACAACCCGACTCAATAATATAGTAAATATATTAGAACCAGGTGATGTTATTTTTAATTACTGCCATGAAGTATACAATATTATTTACAATAAAATTTCATGAACCATTTGTTTTAATAGGACGACCACAACATTATCAATAATTTGTATTTTTTGTAGAAAAAAAGGGCAAAAAGAAAATAAAAAAATAAAAAAAGATAATACCTTTGTTACCGGAATCATAAGTAATACATATAACATTAATCATGTACGCCATTTGCAGATCTTTAAAAATAAAAAATCCTGCTGACATTTCAGCAAGCGATAACCATTGCCAACGGGTAGAAGGCAACCAGACAAACAGAGCACATATCAACTCAGAACTAAGCAAATACAATATAACCCGCCATCATTTTATCCATGAAGACGGGAGTCCGATGGGGTTGAACGAGGTAGTGAATGATTTCATGAAATGTGACAATATCAAAATACCCCGGAAAGACAGCGTTAGAATGGTGGAATACGTGCTGTCAATATCGCATGCGTACTTCGATGGGTGTGATGTAAAAAAAGGATTAGAGGACGAAAAAATAAGAAAATTTGTAGACGGTGCGGATGTATTCCTGAACAAAGAACCTTATACATTATGTCTTAACTGGCATTTGCATTTGGACGAGTCAACCCCGCATATTCATGCGCATTGTATCATTGCAACTCAGTCTAAAAAAGGGATTATTCTAAATGCTTCAAAGGTTCTGGGTGGAAAGAAGAAACTTTCCGCGCTTCAGGACAGATATCATCAGACGATGTTAAAGTACGTGAATAATATAAAGAGGGGAATTTCGAGTGATATAACGAAAGTATCGCACACAACCATCAAAGAATTTCATACGGCCATGAAAAAACTCAAGAATATTGGGTTTAACGATGAAATGGTAAGCAGTATTTCAAATAAATTGATAAAAGAGCCTGATAAAGGGCTTGAATCAGCCATCTATATTGCGCTGGAAGATCCTGAAATATTCAGGAAACGGGCAGAAGAGCTTATGAAACAAAACCTGAGGAAAAAAGAACAGGGCTTTTCCCGGAACCCCGGCCAAAATAAAACAGAATAACAAACCAAAAACCACCCATATGAGCAAAACACATGACAAAATTGAAAAAGCCTGCATTGATGCAAAGCTGAAATTTGAAGAAATCGGAGATCTTAAATATTCCGATATCAGATCAAAACTTGAATTTGTATTAGGCAGTTATGCATTCGACAGGAATCCTGTTGGTCTTTACGAAATCGGGACTCAGGCATTATTCCTTTTGCAGAAACATCATGAAACCAATGCAAAACAGGTCCCTAAAAAACTGATAACAGATTTGGAAAAAGCGCTTGCTTCGCAACACAGTCTGAACTACCAAAAGTAATCGGAAGCCCTTGAACAGACGATAATCTTCCGTGAGAAAGACAAACAGTCGTTTGACTAATGCAATTTTATAAAAATATTTGCGATGGATACTTTATTTTCGGTTTTCCAGCCGGGATTAAAGGGATACAAGTTTCTCTTCCTGCAAATGCAGGATCAATCTTAGGGTCTGCATCTGAATGTATAGGACAAGATTCTGTTATTTATGCCGTTCCAACAATTACGAATGCTACTTCGTATATTTGGACTCTCCCCACCGGTGCTTTAGGGACAAGTACAACAAATAATATTATTGTTAATTATAGCGGATCGGCAGTTTCCGGTAATATGACTGTAGAAGGCAATAATACTTGTGGGTTTGGCACTTCTTCTTCATTGGCATTAACGGTAAATGGAACTCCGGAAAGCCCTGGAACTATTTCAGGTCATACAAATGTTTGTCAGGGACAAAATGCTGTCTCTTATACCGTACCGGCCATTCCAACTGCAACTTCTTATGTATGGATTTTACCAACCGGTGCAACAGGTTCAAGTACCACAAATAGCATAAAAGTTAATTATGGCCCTTCGGCTGTTTCCGGGGGTATTGAAGTATATGGTCAAAACACTTGTGGCATTGGGAATGGATCTATTCTTGAGATTGCTGTTAATAGTCTGCCTAATACACCAACAATCATTGAGAATGGAAACACACTCCAATCTGACGATGTAAATGGAAATCAATGGTACAATCAATCCGGTTTAATTCCGGATGCAACCAATCAGGATTATACACCTTCTGTCAATGGCAATTATTATGTTATTGTTACAGGTAGCGGATGCAGTTCAGCGCCATCAAATACAATCAGTGTCATTACAGGTCTTAATGAAGACCTGAACAAATCAATAAAAATTTATCCAAATCCTGTAAAGGATGAGTTAATTATTGAGATGACTAATCAAACCGAAAAAACAAGCTATGAAATAATAAATTCAATGGGTCAGATTGTTATCAATGGCTGCTTAAACGAAAAAACCACAGTACAAACATCTAATCTGGCTTCTGGTGTATATCTGATAAAAATTACAAATGGCAAAACTGTTGAGTTAAATAAGATTGTTAAAGAATAATATACATTACCTGACTATTCACACTGTGGAGCTTTTGGTAATAGTATAATTTTATATTTATATTTCTTTAAGGTCTTGATCAATAAATCTTCGGGTTCAGTTTTTAAGATCATAACTGAAAGAAGAGCAGGTTCAATTAGTCTACAACTGGCTAAAAAGCCTTGAATTGCCATTAGTAATCTGTATCTGAACCAAATTTTGTTTCGTTGAATGGTCTTTACTTTATCTAATCCATCAAGCGAAACCATGCTGACTGACTTATAGGCAACTATCTGGTAACTCAATCCCAGTGCCACTTTCTCTAACTCGCGAAGGGATATTTTATAAACATAATTTCCCACTTCTTCGTAGGTGTGCTTTTGAATATGTTTACCATACAGCAGTTTAATAACGCCAATATATTCAAAGAAAATTATCATTTTTCGAAATAAAAGCTGAAAAATATTGCTATAAATATATTGATCAACCGGTTCCAAAAGAATGACGCCCTTGCGGCTTATCCTTAACATTTCGTATAAGGCTTTCATTGGACGAGGGAAATGGTGGTACGCTTCTTTACATATTGCAAAATCGAATGAATTATCTTTATATTGAATATTTTCAGCATTTACTATTGCATATTCTTTTATATAATTCTTTTCTTTACCTTCCTTTAGCAGAAACTCACTGATATCAGTAGCGAGTGCAGTAGCCCCCTTACTTATAAGGTAATTTGCATCCGAGCCAAAACGTCCGTCTCCAATAGTAATCCAACTACTATTAGGAAAATATTCCAATAACGGATCTGAGATTGCATGTCTGTTGTTTACTGATTCCTCTAATAAAGTTCCTTTTTCAAACCAGGCAGTTGTTCCTTCTGATCGTTCTCCTCCTTTAGCATACTTCTTAAAATGTTCTGCATGTTTTTGGTAACTCTGATTTTCAAAACCTAACTTTTCCATATTCTACTTTACTAAGTCCTCTTTAATCATTGTATTCATACGTCAAATATACATTAAAACTTATTGCCCTCTAAAAAATAATGACTGATTTAAAATTATCCTTTCCTTTCACTTATGAATCATATAACAAAAGTGAGTTAAGCTACAAAATCTGTTAATATGTATATTTAAGATTGTAATCATTGATTTGCAGAACTCTTCTTATGTTCCTGTAAACACTGATAATAATCGTCTGTATACACCGCCATTTAAAATACCTATATAGGCATAGGTATTGTCAAAAACAATACTATTGACTGTAGCTTTCGCTGGCAAGCCTGGATTTACAGCAGACCAATTATTTCCACTATTTGAAGACATATACACGCCATCACTGAAATTAGTCCCGGCAAAAATGTTGTTTCCATTGATCACCAGTGCAGTAACCATCGTATTTTTGGGTAACCCGTTATTCAAAGTCGCCCAACTGGTTCCATTATTTGAAGACATGTATACTCCGTAACTATAAGTCCCGGCCAAAATATTGCTCCCGCTGAAGGCTAAACAATTAATTTCAACAATATTTCCATTAGGATCTGTCAAATTATTATTGACTGCATTCCATAAAGTTCCGCTATTTGAAGAAAAATACACGCCTGAGTTGTCTGTCCCGGCAAAAAAACTGCTCCCGCTTGTGATTAAAGAAGTAACATACGCATTTGCCGGAAATCCAGCCAATGAAGACCAACTGTATCCACTATTTTTAGTCAGATAAATACCATTGGAAGTTCCGGCATAGATGTTGTTCCCGCTTATCACTAGGGTAGTGACAAAAGTATTTTTCGGAAACCCTATTGTATCGGCAGCCCAACTGCTTCCATTGTTTATTGACAAATACAAACTTACACTACCCCGGGTGGATGCAAAAATATTATTTCCGATGATAGCTATTGCATAAACAGAAATATGGACAGGCAATCCTGTTGTATCAGCAACCCAGCTGCTTCCACTGTTTACTGACACATATATACCACTATCCGTTCCAGCAAAAATTTGACTCCCGTTTATGGCTAAAGCATAAACATTGACATTTACCGGAAGTCCTGTATTAACAGTACTCCATGCTGTTGTATTTGTCACTTTTTTACAGAACCAGGCAGTAAAAGCCAACAAAACAATAAAAATGATTCTGAAAATTTGTCTTTCCATAGTTGTTTCCGTTCAGGGCTATTTAATTCGATTTACCCGTTATCCAAAATTAGTACAAAAAAGCAAATTTCTATCGGATTCCTCCAAAAAAAAGAATGGACAAACACCAACTAGCTAAAATACCATTATTATCAGCTAAAAAAAGGGAAGTAATCAACCTTTGTTTTTCATTATATTTGTAATAGAATTAAAAACTTAACCAAATGAAAACAAATTTACTGAAGAAAATACTTATCCTTTTCTTTATATTACCTATTGTATTTGTATCTGGTCAGGATACTATTAATGTAGATTTAACTACAAGCTATCAAACCATTACAGGGTTTGGAGGCAAATACATTTATAATGAGGCCAGTATCCTGATCAATGACCTGGGACTGTCAATCGGACGAATTCCTCTCAATTCCGGTTTTCAAACATCTCCTACATCCGGTTACAGTTTTAGCGCGGGTATGGACTTTGAGAGTGGAGTTGATATGAGTGAAGCAAATATCACTCAATTTCAAGCCTTAGGCATGACAAGTTATTATGTTACTCCATTTACCCCGGCGGATTTTATGAAGTGGGTTGACAATGATGCATGTAGTGGTGGAACATGCACTACATGGAACCGTTTGAGCAATGGTTTAGGACCGGAAAGCAATTTACAGGATGGATTTATAGGTCCGGATACCGGCGCTTTACCCAATTATTATCCTGCTTACGCGGATTATCTCGTTGCCTTTTGTAAGGATTTTAGCCAGACTTTTGGATTTGATGTTAAATATATAAGTATGCAAAACGAACCCCGGTTCACCGAACCCTATGCATCATGTATATTTAATCCGCAACAAATGCGGGACCTGGTAAGATTGGTGGGACCCAAATTAGATTCAGCCGGTCTGACAACTAAAATTATGGCTGCAGAAGATATGGGATCATATACCATAGAAACGCCGTGGATAGATACGTTGCTTTCAGATCCGATTTGCAGAAAATACATAGGTGTTTGGGCAGTCCATAGTTATATTGATGGTGTAACTCCTGATCTTGGCAGCGCAACCGGCTGGTCAGAACTTGTTAATACCATTCATGGATACAATCTGCCTCTTTGGATGACGGAAACACAATTTCCCAGCACGAATTGGAGTACGGGAGGCTTTCCAACAGCACAAGCATTGTATCTTGCACTTAAATTTGGACAGGTAAATGTATGGTCTACCAACTGTATTGTTGATCCGGGATGGGAAGGTGCGGAATGTTTTATAAGTTCCAATGCCAATGGCAATGTGCCTACAGTTGATTATTATGCGGCAAAACAATTTTATAAATATATTAATCCGGGAGCCGTTCAGGTTGCAAGCAGCTCGAACTCTGATTTGCTGGTAGCACTGACTTTTAGAAATCCTGCAAATTTACTGTTTACGATGGTAATCCTGAACCTGGATACCGTGTCATCACACACTGCAGTTTTTAATCTTGCCGGGCTTCCAGCAACCATGCAAGGATACGAAACTTCATACACACAAAATTTCGCGGATCTTGGGTTGGTTAATATTAATTCTGTAACCTTTTCTCCTGGCAGTGTCAGTACTTTTATTTACCAGGGAACAGTTGCTCCTCCTGTTATCCATCCTGTACACGATACAGCTATCCTGATGAGTTCTACCTCCAACCTGATAACACTAACCGGAATAAGTGACGGAGTCAACGCGTTCACAGTTACAGCTACCAGCGATAATGACACTTTGATGGCGAATCCTGTGGTTTCAAAAATTAACGACAGCACCTACCAGTTGAATTTGGTCCCTGTAAAAAATCAGGTCGGGAATGTAAATATTGAAGTTGCTGTAAAGACGAATAGTACATCAGATGTATTTAGTACTTCCTATCAATCGTTTCATGTAAATGTGATTCCATTTGTTAACAAAGCGCCTACCATCAATTCTATTCAGGCTCAGAACATCGACGTAGTTATCAATCATGAATATACGATTTCTTTATCCGGAATTACCGATGGAAACAACGACAACGAAGCTGAAACAGTAAAAATTGCTATTGCAACAAGTAATAGTTCAATAACACGATCATTAAAGGTCAATTATACTTCAGGTGAATCTACCGGTACAATAACTTTCTATGCTCTTGCTTTAGGAATGTCAAACATTACATTGACTGTTCAAAACAGTGGCAGCACTGATCTTGGTGGCAAGAATACCACAATTATTACTTTCCAGTTGAACTTAAAAACAGCTTCTGAGTTAAATGAATCTGCTGGTAAACAAATGAGTATTTATCCCAATCCTTCTTCTGATTTGATCAATCTGATATTACCTGATGAGTCATACAGAGAAGTAATGATCATTGATATCACAGGAAGAGTGGTCTTGCAACAATCTGTAAACTCCTCTTCAGCAATTATTAATGTTGAATCTCTTGCAAAAGGCGTATATATCGTGATTGCTAAGAATGATCAGGACATTTTACAAACAAAAATAACGAAAGAATAAAAATTCGAGCTCAGGACATCCGGCAAGCATAACCCTGAACCGAGCATAAGCCTTCATTAAAAATGATGGCTTATATGTGAGCTCCATGAGACAATTAAAAAAATAAATATGTCTCGAATGAAAAAGCAGTTTTTAGATATGCCCTTAACTGAAGAAATTTTTCTGATACTGGGTAGGTGTAATATTGGTAATTTTTTTAAACTGTTCATTGAAATTAGATAAATTATTAAATCCACAATCGTAGCAAATCTGAATAATTTTCTGATGATCTTCTTTAAGTAATCTTTTCGCGTACCCGATCCTGATCTCATTTAAAAAGCGCGAAAAGGGTTTATTGGTTCTTTTTTTAAAATATCTGCAAAAACCAGTCTGAGACATGTTTGCAATGGCTGCGATCTTTGCAAGTTCAATCTTTTGATTAAAATTATCAAAAACATATTCAAAAACTTTATTTATCTTTTCACCGTCCTGGAAATTCTCAACTTTAGTAAATTCCGTACTGGAAAGCATTTCCTGATCTTTTGTCTTTGACATGATATTAATCATCCGGAAAAATTCAATAAGCCGCTCACTTCCTTTCAGGGTTGATATCAAATGGATTTGTTTAATAAGGATATTTCTGGTTTTTCCTGTGAATTTAATTCCCTGCTTCGCATTTTTAAAAAGTTCTTTTACCTTCTTCATTTCCGGTAAATTAACAAATTCAGTTTCCCAATATTTACCGAGAAATTGAAGAACAACAGCTTTGGCCTTTTTCTTTGATATCTTTCCGTAATATTCTTTATTGTTTTTCCATACATGTGGCAACTTCGGACCCATAAATACCAAATCACCGGGAGCAAAACTTTCGATACTGTCACCAACAAAACGGGTGCCCTCACTCTCTGTGATAAGAATAATTTCATATTCAGGATGAAAATGCCAGGGCGTGAAAAAATAGGGATGATCTGGTTTATGTAAAATAAACGAACTTTCTTCGGAATGGGATAAGACTTCCAGAATAGGTTTCATAAGAATAATATTTAATTTTTAATTGCCTTATGGAACTCGCATACAATTTATTATTTTTAAATGGTTATGCTCGGTTCATAAATATTATTGCCTGAATTCTGTAAATATAAAAATTTTCAGCTAAAATACCATTATTTCCGGATAAAAAATCAGTAGAA
>Ga0302320_10024833_pt1 | contig 11673 bp, 5 predicted proteins | sample Bog_T0_3_FD_202130 | JGI IMG/M metagenome (GOLD analysis project Ga0302320, IMG submission 202130) | Peat permafrost microbial communities from Stordalen Mire near Abisko, Sweden - Bog_T0_3 | ecosystem: Environmental > Terrestrial > Soil > Wetlands > Peat | place: Sweden: Abisko, Stordalen Mire... | reverse complement strand
TACGGCTCGGGCGTCTCGCCAATCTCATTGATGGGCGCGTTCTCTGCGACACCGATGACACGCGTGTCGATGTTGGAGGTGGCAAGGCGCACGACCTGGCCGAGCGGGTCGCGGCCGGGCCAGAATTTGTCGGCCATGGCCTGGTTGATGACGATGTTCATCGGGCCGTCCGCATCGTCGGCAGAGGTGATGCCGCGGCCACGGAGGATGCGGGTGCCGGTGGTGTCAAGGAAATCGGGGCTGATGGCGTTGAACTTGATGGAGGCGGGCTCGCGCATCTCTGGATGGCTGGGAAGCAGGGTGCGGATGGCAATGCCGCCTTCCGAGAGGCTGAGCGGGGCGCGAATGGCATAGGCGACGCGCTCGACGCCGGGCAAGGCCTTCATGCGCTCGACCACTGTATCGATCATGGGAGCGTCGGGCTCCTGGGTCCAGGCGAGGAGGACCTGGTTGCGCGTGAGACCGATGGGCTGGGTGCGGGTGTTGAGAAAGCTGCGGACCAGCGCGCCGGTAGAGACGAGCAAGGCAAACGAGATGGCGATCTGCATCCAGATGGCGGCGCGGCGAACCAGCGGGGCGCGGCCGGCGGTGCGCCCGGAAGAGTTGCCCTGGAGCGCGGGGAGCAACTGGGGCCGCATCACTTGCGCAAGGGGCACCACGGCAAGCAGCAGCATGGTGATCAGCGCCAGCGCGGAAGCGAAGAGGAAGACGCGTTCATCGATGTGGAAGCTGACATCGGGAGAGCCAACCTGGACGAGCATGGCGGGCTCGGTGATTATCATGCGGGGCAGCAGCGCGGCGATGCCGGCTGCGAGGCCGAGGCCGGCTGCGAGTCCAAGCACGCCGAGCAGGAGGTTCTCCGTGAGCAACTGGCGCGCGACCACCCAGCGGCGCGCACCGAGCGAGAGACGCAGAGCCACCTCAGGCCCGCGGGCGAGGCCGCGTGCCAGCAGCAGGTGCGCGACGTTGACGACGGCCAGCAGGACGACGCCGGCGACGATGGCAAAGAGGACCAGGCCCGCGATGCCGGCGCGGCCCATCCGATAGTTGAAGTCGCTGATGGCGCGGGCGCTCTGGCCGTGATGGAGAGCCGGATCGGCGGTTTCCCATGCGCGCGCGATGGCGGCGGCTGCAGTGTTGGCCTGTGCGGCGGTGGATCCGGGCGCGAGGCGACCGAGAAGGTTGAACCAGCGGAAGGAGGGCGAGGTGAGATCTTCAGGGCTGGCAAGCGCAGCCCATGACTCGGCCGGCATCCACAGGTCGCGGTCTTCGCCGTTTTCAATGCCGCGGAACTCCGGCGGGAGGACGCCCCAGATGTCGACCTGGCTGCGATGATCTTTGCCGCGCAGAAGCGTGATCTGCCTGCCCACGATGGTTGGATCGCCGGCGAACTCGCGACGCCAGAAGCCGTAGCCGAGCAGGACGCCGGGATGGGTGCGCATGCGGTCGCTGTCGGCGGAGGTGAAGCTGCGGCCGAGCATGGGGCGCACGCCGAGCGCGTCAAAGAAATTCGCGGAGACGACGTTGGTGAGGAGCAGTGCGGCGGTGCCGTCGGCGCGGGGCATCATGTTGCCGCGGCCGCCGAGGGCCACAACGCTCTTGAGGGCGGTGGAGCGCTGGGCGAGGTCCTTGTATTCGAGGTAAGTGAAGGAGCCCTGCGAACCTTCTTTGGTTGTGGTGAAGAGGCGCACGAGTTCGCCGGGGTGCGGCACGCGCATGGGATGGAACCAGTGCTCGTCCATGAGGCAGAAGATGGCGGAGCTGGCGCCGATGCCCAAGGCCAGCGTGACGATGGCGGCGAGCGCAAAGCCGGGCGCGCGGCGCAACTGGCGCAGTGCGTAGCGAATGTCCTGAAGCAAGGTGTTCATCGCGTCTGTTCTCCGCGCCCGGCGTGGTACTGGCCAGCCGGTGGTTGGTGGTTCGGGTTGAGGCCTACTCGGTTCTGAGCGCCTGCATGGGTTGAATGGATGCTGCACGGCGCGCTGGAATCACGGAAGCAGCGAGCGCGAGCAGGACGATGGAGATGGCTGCGAGAGCAAGGACAAAGGGATCAAGCGGGGAGACCTGAAAGAGCATGGAACGCAAGAGGCGCGTGGCAAACAAGGCCGCGATGGCTCCGATGGCGCATCCGGCCAGGCCAAGTTTGGCTCCGGACACAAGCACCAGGCGCATGATGGCGTAGCGTTCGGAGCCGAGCGCGAGGCGGATGGCGAGTTCCTGCGTGCGTATGGCGGCAGAGAAGGCGATGACGCTATAGATGCCGAGAAGGGCGAGCAGCACTGCGGCCGCCGCGAACGAGGAGATGAGCGCTGTGGAGAAGCGGCGCGGGGCCTGGCCCTCAGCGACGACCTGCTCCATGGGCTCGAGATCAGTGAGCGGCAGTTGCGGGTCAATGGAGTGAACGGTGGCGCGCAGGGACTCGATCATCTGCTCCGGGGGCATTTGGGAGCGCAAGACAATGGAGCCGCCGTTGCCGGCCAGCATGGTGGGCGAGGCAAACGATCCGGCATCTGCCTTGACCTGCGCGACCGGCATGTAGAACTGGTTGAGCGTGGGCTCGTCGGGGGCGAGCTGCTTTACGTCGCCGATCTCGCCGACGACGGTGAGCCAGGGCAGGGCCGCCTGCAGCGGGCCGCGATGGAGGCGCTTGCCGATGGGGTCCTGGCCGGGCCAGTAGTGCTCGGCAAGGGTGCGATTGACGATGATGACCAACGGCGCGTCGGGGCCGTCGGCCGGCGTGAAGTCGCGCCCGCGAATGATGGGAATGCCCGCGGCCTTGAAGTAGTCGCCCAGGACCTGCGAGGGCCAGGCGAGGTTGAGGCCAGCGCCCTTGGGAGGGTTGTAGCCCTCCGGCGTGAAGGTGCCGCGCATGTCCTGGCCAGATGCGGGCAGAAGGTTGGTTGCGCCGACGGCCTGGACTCCGGGCAACTGCATGAGCCGCGTGCGGAGCAGGTTGTTGAAGGTGTCCACGGCTGTCTGCGTGGAGTACTGCTGGCGCGGCAGGTTGTAGGTTGCGGTCAGCAGGTGGTCCGCGCGAAAGCCGAGATCGACAGTCCGCATGTTTTGAAAGCTGCGCAGCAGGAGACCTGAAGCGACGAGGAGTACAAGGGCCACGGCAAGCTCGGCAACGACCAGCACGGAGCGCAGGCGCGCACTGCCGCTGCCGCCGGTTCCGGTGCGCCCGCCTTCCTTCAATGTCTCGCTGACGCTGGTGCGCAGGGCAGCCAGCGCGGGCAGGAGGCCGCACAGCAAGCCGGTGAGCACGGCGAGAGCAAGGGCAAAGGCCACCACCTTCCAGTCAAGGGCGATGGAGCTGACGCGGGGCAACGTTTCAGGGAGCAGGCTGACGCCCACGCGCAACGCCACTGCCGCAAGGCCGAGGCCGAGGATGCCCCCGGCCAGGCTCAGCAGCAGCGCCTCAACCAGGGTGGAACGCAGGATGGCTGCGGGGCTTGCACCGAGGGCAAGACGAACGGAGATTTCGCGGCGGCGGCCCAGGACGCGCACCAAGAGGAGCCCCGCCAGATTGGCGCAGGCGATGAACAGGACGACCAAGACAGCGAGGAAGAGCGTGCGCACGAGAGGCCGCGCCTTGCCGACGGTGTTCTCATCGAGCGGCTCGACAGACGGATGGATGCGGCGGCTGGAGAGAGCAGGCGGGAAGTTGCGCATGATCTCCTGGGCCGCGCCGGCGGCGTCCTGCTCGGCCTGCGCGGGAGTAATGCCAGCCTTGAGGCGTCCCACGATGTTGTAGCCCCAGTTGCCCACGCCCTGCACGAACTCAGTCTGCGTGAAGCTCATGGGCACCCAGAGTTCGCTGCGGCCAAGCTGGCCGGGCACCAGCGGGAACTCAAACTCGCGCGGCATAACGCCGATGACCTCGTAAGGCTTGCGGTCCAGGAGCAGCTTTTGGCCGAGGATACGCGGGTCGCTGTGGAAACGGGCGCGCCAGGCCTGGTAGCTGAGCACGACGACCTGCTGGCTCTGGTCGTCTTCCTGTTGCGTAAAGGCGCGGCCCATGAGCGGCGGAACACCGAGCGTGGGAAAGATGCTTGCGGTGAGGCGGGCCGCGTTGATTACCGCCGGGTCGCCGGTGCCGGAGAGCTCGTAGCTCAACGTGGTGTAACCGCCCAGGTTGTCGAAGGCGCGCGTGTCTCGCATGTAGAAGCGCACTCCGGGGGCGGTGACGCCGCGAGCGATGCTGCTGTCTACGCCTTCGAGGCGATCGCCCAGCATCACCAGGCGGGCGGGTTGAGCGAAGGGCAGAGGGCGCAGCAGGACACCCTCAACGATGGAGAAGATGGCGGAGGTGGCACCGATGCCGAAGGCCAGCGTTAGTACCGCGGCCAGCGCAAAGCCGGGCGACTTGCGCAACTGCCGCAGTGCGTAACGTGTGTCCTGGAGCAAGGGGTTCATCGCGCATCTCCTTTTCTGCCGTCGGCGACGGCGTTGCTACTCGGTTCGCAAAGCCTGCATGGGGTCAGTGGATGCGGCGCGGGCGGCGGGAATGAGCGCGGCCACCAGGCCTGCTGCTACAAGCAGCAATGCCAGCAGAACAAAGCCGCCTGCTTCCTTTTGCGCGTCGAAGTAAATGACCATGCCGATGAGCTTGCGGGCAAAGACGGTGAGTACGAGGCCAGCCGCAGTACCGGCGGCGAGCATCCAGGCGACGCGGCTCATGACCATGGTGAGGATCTGGTTGCGTGTTGCTCCCAGGGCCATGCGAACGCCGATGTCGCGGGTGGCCTGCTCGACTTCGTGGCTTACGAGTCCGTAGAGGCCGACCATGGCGAGCGAGAGGGCGAGCACGGCGAAGATGCCGAAGAGCCAACTCTCCATGCGCTCGAAGACCAAGGTCTCCGCAACCACATCGGTCATGACGCGGGGACTGTCGAAGGGAACGGTGGGGTCGAGGTCGTGAACAACCGAGCGGATTACAGGAATGGCCAGCGCGGGGTCGCCGGAGGTGCGCACGACCAGGCTCATGCTGGCGAATGTGTCGGCGCGGTCGTTGGCGCCAATCTCATCCATGATCCAATCGCACTCGGCGATGGGCGGCTCGTAGATGTCCTGGCGGATGTTGCCGGTGACGCCGACGATCTGCGTCCACTCTTCCTGTTTGGCAGCGCTGCTATCGATGCGCTGGCCGACGGGGTCAAGGCCGGCGGGAATGAACTCGCGCACGAAGGCGTCGTTGACCACCACGGTGGGAGCAATGCGCGGAGGGTCAAGCTGGGGCGAGAGCATGCGCCCGGCGTGGAGCGGAATGCCCATGACGTCAAAGTAGCCACGGCTGACGAAGCGGCTTTCAGCGAGCACGATCTGGTTGGGAGGGTAGGGCGGCTGTCCGGCGATGTGGATGTCGGAGTTCGAGCCCCACTCCGCGATGGGCAGCATGTTGATGAAGCCGGCGGCCTGGACGCCGGGCAGGTGGCTGATGCGCTCTTCGAGCGGCTTGTAGAAAGAGATCAGCACGTCGCGATTCTGATAGCGAGGGCGGGAGATATTGAGACGGACCGAGAGAATGTGCGCGGGATCAAAGCCCAGGTCCGTGTGCCGGTAGCGCATGACGACGCGCACCAACATGCCGGCCACCACCAAGAGCATGAGGGTCAGCGCAACCTGGGTGATGACAAAGGCGGAGCGGATGCGGTGTTGCGAGCGGGCTGTGCCGGCGCTGCCGCCGCCCTTGAGCGCGCGGTTGGGGTCAATGGCGGAGAGCCGCAGCGCTGGGTAGAAGGAAGCTGCAAGGCTTGCCAGCACCGATACGGCGACAGCGGCAGCAAGCACGGTCCAGTTGAGATGAATGTCGGCGCCGCGGGCCAGGGCCTTAATGAGGAAGGCGCGCATCAGGTCAAGCAGGGCAGCGGCCAGGGCAACGCCGCCGGCAGCGCCCAGGAGCGCCATCAGCAGGCCCTCGGTGAGTACCTGCATGAGCAGCCTGCGGCGTCCGGCGCCAATGGCCACGCGCATGGCCATCTCGCGCTCACGCTGCACGCCGCGGGCCAAGAGCAGCCCCGCCACGTTGACGCAGCCGATGGCAAGCACGACGAGCACGGCGCCCAGCAGAGCCCACAGCGGGCCTTTGCTTTTTGCCTTGGATACCTCAGAGAGCAGAGGCAAGCGAACCGTCCGCCCGGCATCGGAGTCTGGATATGCCTGGCTCAGATTGTTGAGCACGTGCGTCAGATCGGCCTGGGCCTGCTCGATGCTTACGCCGTCCTTCACGCGGCCCACCGTTCCCAGCCAGTGTGTCCCGCGACGCTTCATCCAGCCCTGGTCCAACTGCATGGGCAGGTAGACGGCGTTGTGCATGCCGAGCGGGTAGCGAAAGCCGGGGGGCATGACGCCGATGACGGTGAAGTTCTTGCCGTTCAGATTCACGGCTCGGGTGACAATGCCGGTATCGCCCCCAAAGTAGCTCTGCCAGACTTCGTAGCTGAGTACGACGATCTGGTTCTTGCCGCCCTGCTCTTCGCCGGGGAGGAACACGCGCCCCAGCAACGGCGGCACAGCAAAGACCTGGAAGAAGTTGTCGGTTGCCTGCACGCTGTCCAGGGCCACGGCGCCCGCGGAGGGGGTCTCCAGCGTGACTTTGAAGAAGGAGGCGTAGGCGGCCAGGGCGCTGAAACCGCTGGCCTGGGCGCGCTCGTCTTGATAGCTGGGCCATGAGGCGGGCTGCGAGTAGCCGCTCTGGGCGCGGGTTAAGGGCGCCACGATCTTTTCAGGGTGCGGGTATGGCAGGGGACGCAGAATGACCGCGTCCATGACGCAGAAGACCGCTGTGGCCACTCCCACGCTGAGGGCCAGAGTCGCAATCACGGTGAAGGCGAAGCCCGGCGCGCGGCGAAACTGGCGCAGCGCGTAACGCAGATCATTCAGCAGTGTCAGCATCTGGTGGGTACCTCCTATTCGGTTCGCAGGGCCTGCATGGGGTCAATGGAAGCGGCGCGGCGCGCGGGGATGAAGCATGCAACGAGCGCAACCGCGAGCAGCACGACGGCAACGGTTGAGAATGTGAGCCAGTCGGAGGTTCCGACGCCAAACAACATGCCACGCAGGAAGCGCGTGAGGAAAAGCGAGACGACAAGGCCGGCGGCGAGGCCGGCGAGCGTGAGGCGCAGGCCCTGGCCCACGACCTGGCTGAAGACATCGGCCTTGCTGGCTCCGAGGGCCATGCGGATGCCGATCTCATGGGTGCGCTGGCGGGTGGTGTACGCGACGACGCCGTAGATGCCGACGACCGCGAGGACCAGCGCCAGCAGGCCGAAGCAGCCGGCGAAGACGACGGCGATGCGTTCGAAGACGCTGCCCATCTGCATGGATTCGCGCATGGTGGCGACGTTGAAGAGCGGCAGATTGGGGTTGAGGCTGGCGACGGCGCCCTGAACGGCGGAGGTGAGCGCGAGGGGGTCGCCCGCAGTGCGGACCTGGAGGATGACCTCGCTCTGATAGCGCTGCATGAGGGGCATGAGCACCAGCGGCGCGGACTCGTAGGTGAGGCGGCGGTACTTGCCGTTGGCGGCGACGCCCACGACGGTATAGTGACCGCGGCCGGAGAGGAGATGCTTGCCGATGGCGTTCTGGCCGGGCCAGAAGCGATTGACGAAGGCCTGGTTGACGATGGCCACGGGTTCTGTGGTTGCGGTGTCCTGCGGGGTAAACTCGCGGCCGGCAAGGAGCGGCGTGCGCAGGGCCTGCAGGTAGCCAGGGCCGACGATTCCGCGGTCTGCCTCGACAGATTCATGGGGGCGTGGCACATAGCCTTCCGGCAGGACGCCCTCGGAGTGAATGGTGAAGCTGAGGGGCGAGAAGTCGGCCAGTGTTGCGGACTGGACGCCGGGCAACTGGCGGACGCGCTCGACAAGCTGACGCTCGAACTCGATGCCTGCTGTGTCGGAGTAGCCCATGGGGTCAAGGTCGAAGGTGGCCACCATCATGCCGTTGGGGTCGAAGCCCGGATCGGCCTTTTGCGCTTTGGCGAGGCTGCGGATAAAGAGGCCGGCGCAGGCCAGCAACAGGAGCGAGAGCGCAACCTGCGCGATCACCAGGCCAGCGGCGAGGCGCGACTTTTGCAATCCGCCGGAGGTGTTGAGGGCTTCGTCCTTGAGGACGTTGATGGGGGCCAGAGCGGACGCGCGCACGGCTGGAACGATGCCGGAGACCGCTGCGGTGAGCACAGAGACGAGCAGGGTGGCGGCCAGCACCGCGCCATCGAGGTTTCCGTTGATGGAGAGCGGCAGCGTGGTGGTGGGCAGGAAGGCGCCCAGGGACTTCGAGGTCCAATAGGTGAGGACAACCGCGACGGCGCCGCCGGCGAGGGCGACCAGGAGGTTCTCGATCATCAGTTGGCGTATGAGACGCCAGCGGCTTGCGCCCATGGAGAGGCGGATGGCGAACTCGCGGCGGCGGCTGACGGAGCGCACGAGGAGGAGATTGGCGACGTTTGCGCAGGCCAGCAGCAAGAGCACGGCGGCCAGGGCCAGCAGAATGGGCAGCGTACCGGCAAGGTAGACGTTGGCGCCAAAGGGCGAACGCCACAGGGGGTCGGCGGAGATCTGATTTGCGCCCTGGTGCGTGGTGGGGTAGCGGTCCACAATGCGCTGCATCAGCAGGCCGATTTCGTTCTCTGCCTGGCGGCGGTCGACACCGGGCTTGAGGCCGGGCTTCATGACGCCGAGGACATTGAGGAAGGAGATTCCGCGCTCTTCGGCCGGCTTCCATCTCCAGCCCCACACCTGGCCCACCATGCCGAGCGGAATCCAGATATCGGTGCGCAGGCCGCTCTTGCATCCCTGGAAGCCCTGAGGAGCGACGCCAACAATTGTGTAGGTGTGCAGGTTGATGTCGATGGTCTTGCCAACGATCGAAGGATCGGCGGCATAGCGGTTCTGCCACAGGTCGTAGCTGAGCACCGCCTCGGCAACGCCCTCGCGTTCATAGGGCGCGGTCGGCGCCAGGGTGCGTCCGAGCACGGGGCGCACGCCCAGGACCTCAAAATAGTTTGAGGAGGCGAGCGCGCCAAAGATGCGCTGCGGCTTGGCTGCGCCGGTGATGGCCATGAAGTCGTCGTGATAGCCGAGCAGGCCGGAGAGCGTTTTGGTGTTGTCGCGGAGATCGGCGAAGTCCGGATAAGAGAACGGAGGAGAGGGATGCTCGCTGCGGTCGCCGCGCTGGAACGTGATCATCTGCCCGGTGCGCGCCACGCCCGGAATGGGGTTGAACAAGGTCGAGCGGATCCAACTGGCGATGGTCGAGTTGGCGCCGATGCCCAGCGCCAGCGTGAGCACCGCCGTAAGCGTGAATCCGGGCGACTTGCGCAACTGGCGCAGCGCGTATACCAGGTCTTGCGAGAGCATGACTACGCCTCCACTTCCTCGGTGAGCTTCTTGAGTTCCTGCTCGGATACCACCTTGCCGTCGAACAGGTGGACTTCGCGCTGGGCGTGCTTGGCGAAGCGCGGATCGTGGGTGACCATGCAGATGGTGGAGCCTTCGCGGTGCAGGTCGGCGAGCAGGTGCATGACGGCTTCGCCGTTCTTGGAGTCGAGGTTGCCGGTAGGCTCGTCGGCGAGCAGGATGGAGGGCGAGCCGGCCAGGGCGCGCGCCACAGCTACGCGCTGCTGCTGACCGCCGGAGAGCTGCGCGGGATAATGCCGCATGCGGTGGGCCATGTTGACGCGCTCGAGGGCTTCCTTGACGCGCTTCTTGCGTTCGGCCGAGGGCATGCCGGCGCGATAGGTGAGCGGCAGTTCGACGTTTTCCTCGACGGTGAGGTCGCCGATGAGGTTGAAGCTCTGGAAGATGAAACCGATCTCCTGGTTGCGGATGCGGGAGCGGTCGCCGAAGCTGAGGTTCTCGACGGGGTTGCCGTTGAGCAGGTACTTTCCGCCGGTGGGCGTATCGAGCAGGCCCAGGATGGAAAGCAGCGTGGACTTGCCGCAGCCTGAGGGGCCGGACATGGCCACGTACTCGCCGCGCGAGATGGTGAGGTGAATGCCTGAGAGGGCGTGGGTTTCAACTTCGTCGGTGTAGAAGACCTTGGTGAGGTCTTCAATTTCAATGAGAGTGCCGTTCGATGCCATGTTTTCTCCCTTGGTTCGTTGTTAGTAGGTCGTTGTGCCTGTCGGCGGTATATGCCTGCTGTTACGCAAACGATTCGAAAACGACAAACTCCTCAAGCTTCTTTTTCGGCATGGGTTCAGGCCATCCATCGGGGATGCCCAGCGGAGTGATGCAGACTCGCTCGTAGCGTTCCGGGATTGCCAGAACCTCACGCGTGGCCTGTTCGGGGATCGCATCGGTCACATAGACCGTCCCATAACCAAGCGCCCGCGCGGCCAGACACAAATATCCTGCCGCCAGGGGGCCGTCGTGATGGTTATAGGAGGGATACATGGATTTCGAATCGGTTAGCACGACGATGTAGACCGGAGCAGTGAAGTAACCTGCCAGATGCTCTGCATCATTCTCTCTACGAGTCGCCTTCTCTGCCGGAGGCACATCGTGGGGCCAGAAGGCCTCATACAGTTGCAGGCACTTCATGCGCAAGCGTTCGATGGTGGCCTTTTTGCGGACGACGAGAAACTTCCACGGTTGCTGATTCCCCGACGTGGGAGGGCGTCGCGCGGCATCGAGGATCAGACGAAGATGCTCCTCGGGAACCGGATCGGGTTTGTAGCGCCGCACCGACTGCCGCTTGGCAAACAGCTCGAGCAAGCCGGAATCGCCGTTGGGGGCGGAGAAGGCGGTTGCCGCCCCGGTTGCACACAAGGCGCCGCCGGCTCCTGCCATGCGAAGAAAACTCCTGCGGTTCTTGTTCATTTCCTCTCCTTTCAAAAACGGCTTCAATTGAAGAAGCGGAGGAGACCGGCACGCGCGGTGCCTCCCGCCGTCCGCGCAGGATTACTCCAGCGCGGGACTACTCCAGCCGGATGCGATCCACGTTGTCTTCCCTCGACATGTCGGAAAGAATCACAGTGTCGCCTTCTTTCAATCCGTCCAGCACCTGGATGGCATTGACTGAAGCGCGGCCCACCTTGACCGATACGCGCGTTGCGCCCTTGCCATCGGGGTCCAGCTTGAAGAGGCTCAGGGTTGAGTTTTCGTTGCCGAGCGCGGGGCGTCCGACGTAGAGCACGTCGGTCAGCCGCTCCAGGTCAATGGTTCCGTCTACGCTGAGGTCGGGACGCGCTCCGGCTGGCAGAGCTCCAAGAAGCTCTACGTCCACAGTGACCGTTCCGTTCGTTACGCCGGGATCGATGCGTTGCACGCGGCCGGGAATGACTCCGTTGTGGGTGTCGATCGAGGCAGGCTGGCCGATCTGGATGTCGCGCGCCTGGGTCTCGGCGATTTTGAGGCTGGCCTTCAACTGGTCAGGCTGCACCACCTTGGCGAGGGTGATGCCAGGGGCCACGTGCTCGCCGACCTGGTGGGGCAGGTCGACAAGGACACCGGAGATGCCGGCGGTGACGTGCAGCGCTGCCAGCTGCTGCTGCTTCAGGCTGTTGAGCGCGCGTGCCTGGTCCACCTTGGTCTGCTCCACGGCAAGCTGCGAGACGATTACCTTCTCATTCATGCTGAGCCGGTCGTCTTCGATCTTGTTGCGGGAGGTCAACTCGTCGGCCTTGTTCTGGGAGGCCTTGTAGGTGAGGCCGGAGATGACGCCCAGGTC
>Ga0302320_10024830_pt1 | contig 11676 bp, 5 predicted proteins | sample Bog_T0_3_FD_202130 | JGI IMG/M metagenome (GOLD analysis project Ga0302320, IMG submission 202130) | Peat permafrost microbial communities from Stordalen Mire near Abisko, Sweden - Bog_T0_3 | ecosystem: Environmental > Terrestrial > Soil > Wetlands > Peat | place: Sweden: Abisko, Stordalen Mire... | reverse complement strand
CGTCGCCCGTGGTCAGCGAGCGTTCAATGGAGTCGACCTGTCCGCGGATGCGCTTGATGCGGGCAACGAGCTTCTGCTTTTCCTTGTCCAGATGCGACATATTCTCCTTTGACAATATCCTAGGGGGATAGGATACATTACGTGGCGCGGAATCGGTTGGTATCCGGCCGCGCTACAGCGTCGTGCTCAAAGTACGCGCCGCACGATACAATTCTCGGCGGTTAGCGGAGACTCTATTCAGGCGAGATACGTCTCCACCTCAAAGCTTCATTCTGAAAGGTTGCGTCATGACGAAAGCAATGTTCTTCAGTGTCTCCGTGGTTCTTGCCCTGGCAGTTGCCCTGACCGCTGGCGCGGCGGCGCAGCCGGCCGCTCGCGTGCTGCCGAAGGTGGAAAGAGTTGCCGTGAACGCGCCGGTGACTCTCACCGACAGCGGTGAGAGCTGGACCCTCGACAATGGCATCGTCAAGGCCACCGTCCCCAAGCGTGACGGCAATCTTTCGTCGCTGGTCTATCACGGGGTCCAGATCCTGACCCACGGCAAATACTGGGAGCAGACGCCCGCCGGCACCATCACCGCAAAGGTGACGATCGATCCGGCGACCAACGGCGGCCAGCGCGCGGAGGTCTCCGTCAAGGGCGTCAACGGCCGCATGGACATTGAGACGCGCGTGACTTTGGAGCGGGGTGTCAGCGGCTTCTACACCTACGCCGAGTACACGCACCACGCCTCCTATCCCCGCGCCGGCGAGGGCGAAAGCCGGTTCATCCTGGAGGATATCAATCCCAGCTTCGACTGGCTCTCGGTCGATAAAGACCGCAACCAACTGATGAGCCATGCGCCCGAGGACCATGAGATTCACGCCAAGGAGCAGAGCATCTACACCACCGGCGTCTACAAGAATACAGTCGAGCACAAGTACAGCTACAACGCCCCGATGTACAAACTACAGGCCTGGGGCTGGTCCAGCACCAAAGACCATATTGGCGTCTACTTCATGAACCCGTCGACCGAGTACATCGTCGGCGGCCCGGAGCGGCTGGACCTGATCGATCACCAGACCGCGCCGGGGGCCGCGTCCTATGAGGGAATCATCCTCGACTACTGGACCTCCGGGCACTATGCCGGGGGCGCGAGCAACAGCATCAACGCCGGTGAGGAGTGGACCCACGTCGTCGGCCCGATCTTCGTCTACTTCAATGCGATCGCCAGCCCCAAGGACCCGTCCCAGGCTGAACTGGACAAGCTGACGGCCACCTCCGGCAGCGGTATGCCGGCTGTACCCGCGGAGTGGCATGACAACAGCCTCGCTCTGTGGGAGGATGCGGTTGCCAAGTCAAAAGAGGTCAAGGCCGCGTGGCCGTATAGCTGGGTCGCGGGCGTGGATTATCCGCACAAGGCAGAGCGCGGCACGGTGACCGGACAACTGGTCCTCGACGATCCGCCGTCCGCTTCCAAGAGCCTGCCGAACCTCAACGTCGGCCTGACGTACGCGAACTATAACGGCAATGCCAGCCCGCGGGCGGGGAACGGCAACATCGTTACCTGGCCGCATGACGGCGAGCACTACCAGTTCTGGACCGAAGGCACCGCGGACGGCAGATTCACCATCCCCAACGTGCGTCCCGGCACCTATACGCTGCGCGCTTTTGCCAATGGAGTGCTCGGCGAATACGACCGGACCGCGCAGGTTACCGTGGAAGCAGGCAAGACCGTGGACCTGGGCAAACTGGACTGGCAGCCGGTCCGCTATGGCAGGCAGATCTGGGAGATCGGCTATCCCGACCGTACCGCCGACAAGTTCTTCAAGGGCGACGGTGACAACTATTGGCTGTGGGGCTGGGGCCTGCGCTATAGCGGCCTGTTCCCCAACGACATCACCTACACCGTCGGCAAGAGCGACTACCACAAGGATTGGTTCTTCCAGGAGGTCCCGCACTCCACGACCACCGCGTGGCTGAATCCCGCTGCTAAGGATCCCTACAACCAGCGCTTTGGCTGGGTGGCTCTCCCAACCGACACAAAAGATCCGTGGCCGCAGTGGGGCCAGGGCCGGGCCACCACCTGGACCGTGAAATTCAACATACCCAAGGCCGAAAAGGGCACGGCTGTGTTGCGCGTGGCGCTGGCCGGTGCGGACGGCGGCAATGGCACCGACCCCAGCTCCCCCGGCAGCCTGGCCATCGGCGTCAACGGCGACACCGTGGGCACCCTTCATCCGGTGGCCACCAACGCTCTGCGTTACAACACGAATAAAGGCGTGTGGAACCAATACATCCAGAAGTTCGACGCTTCGCTGCTGAAGCCGGGCGAGAATCAGATCACCTTCACCGTTCCCGCCGGAGATGTCACCACCGGTGTCGTCTGGGACTACCTGCGCCTCGAGCTGAATGATGGCAGCAAGACGTATCCGACGCCGCCCGATACCCCAAGGCCGGACCAGCCAACGCTGCCCTAGCGATCTGGAGCGGTCAACTTGCTGTAGCCATCTCCGAAGGCGCACGCCACGCGCCTCAGGAGAGACCAGCCTCGATACCGCGAACCCAGTGGCCGTGCGCAATGGAGAGACCCATGCACATCGCGAAGCCGCTAAAGAGATTGTTTTCTCTGGCCATCGCCTTGACTTGTCTTCCTCTCTCCAGCGACGCACAATCCGCTGCAACGCCCGCGGTTAGCCTCACTCCTGAGCAGGTCGCCGTATGCGATCCACACAAATCATGCGATCACGGTCTATGCGACGCCACCACCTGCAATGACACCTTGCGGGACTATCAGCAGATGCAGGGTCAGCTGCACATCACGTCGATGCGCCCAGGCCCAGGCAATCACAAGGATGCGCCTCCCGCCAATCTCGACGAGTCGAGGGCGAATCCCTATCCCAGCCTGCCCAACCCGCTGATCCTGAACAACGGGACGAAAGTCACGACCGCAAAGATATGGTGGCAGCAACGCCGTCCGCAGATCGTTGAGTATTTCGACCGCGAGGTCTATGGCCGCGTCCCAGCGCACCCGCCCAAGGTGACCTGGGAGGTCGTCGAAACAACCAGGGAGACGGAAGGGAAGTTTCCGGTCATTACCAAGCAGTTGGTTGGCCATGTCGACAACTCTTCCTATCCGCTGATCACGGTCAACATACAGCTCAGCCTGACCACTCCCGCCGATGCTTCCGGCCCAGTTCCAATCATCCTGAATTTCAGCTCGTTTACGCCTCGACCATCTACCTCTCGCACGGCAGCGCCGCCGCTTTGGTGTCAGCGGATTCTGGAGAAAGGATGGGGCTATGCCGTCATCTCCACGACCAGCATTCAGACGGAGAATGGCGCAGGGCTAAGAAGCGGTGGCATCATCGGCCTGGTCAACCAGGGCCATTTCCGCAAACCCGACGACTGGGGAGCACTCCGCGCCTGGGCGTGGGGAGCCAGCCGCGCCATGGACTACTTCGAAACCGACAAGTCCGTCGATGCGAAGCAGGTCGGCCTTGAGGGCCATTCCAGGGATGGCAAGGCAGCGCTGGTCACCATGGCCTACGACCAGCGTTTTGCAATCGCCTATGTCAGCTCCTCCGGCACCGGCGGCGCCAAGCTCTTCCGCCGCAACTTTGGCGAACCGCTCGAGGACCTCGCCGGAGAGCGTGAATACCACTGGATGGCCGGCAGTTTCTTGAAGTATGCAGGCCCGCTTACCGCAAAGGATCTGCCGGTCGATGCGCACGAACTGATCGCCCTGTGTGCCCCGCGTCCCGTCTTCATTGGCGGCGGCGCAACGACCGGCGCTGTATCCGATGCCGGGGCCGACCCGCCGGGATCGTTCCTGTCAGCCGTTGCAGCGGGGCCCGTCTACAAGCTTCTTGGCAAGAAAGATATGGGCGCCAGCTCCCTGCCGACCATGGGAACTCCCTTGATCGACGGAGACATCGGCTTCCGCCAACACAACGGTGGCCACACCGACGAACCCAACTGGCCTACCTTCCTGACCTTTGCCAGCCGCTATCTCCACGGGCCTGGGGAGTCAGCTAAGCCAGCCGCACATTGATCAGTTCGATCCCTGCTCCTTTGCCGAGGTTGCGGCTGTACTTCCTGTCCGTGGCGTTGTTCCAGTGCTCGTGAACGCCCAGGCTGGCCAGCGTCTTGCCGGTCTTCGCCGGGTCGTACGTGGTCTTCGATGGAGCGTCGTGGGCCAGCGCCATCTCGTGCAGGTAGTTGTCCACCGAGCCGGTGACGATGGCTGCGAGGGTGGGCTCACTGCGCAGGAAGTCCAGCGCCACCGAGTCAATGGCCACTCCGTCCTGCGAGGCAAACACGCTGGACGTCCAATTCCCGTTGAAGGGTGCGCTCGTCCACTTGCAGACTGGGGCCAGGCGGAATTCGTTGTGCTGCGTCGCATACAGGCCGTCGATGATGTGAAGGACGGTCTTGCCGCCAACCTGCGGGTGCCCGTTCATATCCACCAGCCCGTTGTAGGAGCCCGGCCCTTGAGCTGCCGGCGACCCGACCCGGCCGCTGGACTTGACGGCGAGGAAGGGATGCACGTAGCGCGCACCGGCTGATCCATCCTCCATCAGGATCGTTCCCTGATGGTTCTTGGCGGTGACGGTCATGCCCGCCATGGTGTGCCCCTTCAGTCCGGCCACGTTGATCATGTAGTCGGCCCCGGTCACAACGGTGGGCAGATAGAACGTCAGGTCACCCTTGGCGAAGACCAGCGGGTGCGCCTTGTCGGGTACCGCCTTCTCACGGCCTTCGGTGCCGGTGGAGTCCACAAAGTGGACGCCGGGAAATTCCTTGGTGCAGCGGTCGTAAATAGTGGCGGGAACGTCGCGGATGGCATCGTAGAAGGTGATGTCGGCGGGCGCGGCGCCAACCTGCTGGACCAGTTGGGTCAGCAGGCTATGCACCAGCTGTGGTGCGATGTAGGAAGCATTGGCGCCGTTGCCGTGGTCATGCACCTGGTTCAGGTTGAGTTTGACGACGATCTTCTCGCCCTTCTTGTAGCCGACCGCGCCTTTGCCGCTGCGCTTGTTGAAGTCGGTGAAGATCTTGCTCCAGGCCGCCTTGTCGCTGGTAGCGTCGCCCACCGAGCGGATGGTGCCCGAGAGCATACGGTCGACGGCTTCGGGGTGGGTGTTGCTGTCGTCCCACCAGCCGGGAGCGTTGTTCACGCCATCCCAGTTTGTGGCCTTGGGATCGAAAGCCCAGGCGACACGGCCCGGCTTGACGCCGAAGGCCGTCCCGATGGGAGAGTTGGCGGGCTCGATGGGGCTGAAGGTGGGCTGGGCGGCGGGCGCGGCCTGGGCCAGCGCCGAGGGCACGCGCAGGGCAGTCAGGGTTGCGGCGCTGCCGAGAACGGAAGCTTTGAGGAAATCTCTGCGGGAGGTTGCGTAGTAATCGTTCATCTTCATTGGGAACTCTCCTTGTGCGGGGCCCTTATTGGCGAAGATTATACCCATCTGCAGCAGGGTGGCATGTGCGCGCCATCACAGACCGGGACAATGCAGGTCGTTGCCCAGAAGCGGGGGTGCAGGCCAATGGCCTAATTGCGGTATACCCTCTTCAGTTCGCACTCAAGTTTTGCGGGATTAAACGTTATCGAAAAGTGCTCAAAGAATCCATTCATTCCCAATAGTCCAGCGACCGGCAAGGTTTCCGTGAACCCCGCTTTTACTACGACCGCTCCGCCAGGAATGTATAGGGTCACATCATGAATCCATGTCTCTTGCTGTCCGCCAATACCATTGCAAATCTCGCGAACTCCAGCCTTGGGAACCAAACCTAGATGAGTAGCGATGCTCGCATGAAATAAGCATCTGCTCGCGCCAGAGTCGATGATCGCCTCGAATCGCTTAGTCCGAGGCGCATTAGGCCGTGGCAATGCGAGATTGACGCCGAGAGTCGCGCTATAGATAAACGATCCGTATTGATCGGGCTGAACTTTATAGGGAACCAGCATTTAGACCGAGATGACCGCCCAGGACGAGGGGGTTTTTAGGATGACTGGATCTGGTTCCCCCGAAGCGTCGCTCTTATCGGCAGCTTCTTGGAAATTATCGCCAACGGCTACAATGCGCGATTCGTCGGACGAAAGTGCTATCCACTTGTCGAGGGGCGCAGTGCGAAGGATCGATAGCCGTAGGGTGTTTGCGGGTGACATAGTGGCTTCCTCTGCCGATTGGACGCTTAAACTAATCGGCGGACTCCATCATGTCATTACACCAGTAAACTCACGGCGCGTCTATGACGCTTTCCTGCCCCGTTTCCGTCGATATGGATTACCCTTTCTGTCATTTTGCTTTCAATCATTTATCGATAGCTGCACACCTTTCTGTGCAAGTTGCATTTGACAGACATGCCCGCCGATAGGCGAATATAAGGCGAATATATTAGCTATGCCGACAGCCTCCGCAATCCAGATCCAGATCGAATCGGCGCTCGCGCAGAAGATCCCCTCTGCCCTGACACCCGCGCCGAAGATGATGCGGCCGGTTGCAGCCACCGGCATTGAATCGCTGGACGAAGTGCTCCAGGGAGGGCTCCCCGTGGGAGCGGTGAGCGAACTTGTCGGCCCCGAGTGTTCGGGGCGAACCTCGGTTGCGCTTTCCTTTGTTGCGCGGATGACGCAGGCAGCGAAGGTGTGTGCCTGGATCGATGGATGCGACACGCTCGATCCCGTCTCGGCCGCCGCGGCAGGCATCGATCTCGCACGGCTGCTTTGGGTCCGTTGCGGTGCGACCCGGGAAAAAGCTGCGCCGGCGAGTTACAGCTTCACTCTGCCGCAGAAGTATCTTGTGCCGCCTGCCGCGACCAAAGGATTGCATGGCGGAGGATTCGGGCCACATCCGCGCACCGAGGCGAAGGGGCTTTCGCAAGCCGTTGGGGGCCTGCTGCGACCGGAGGCCATCGGGCCTCGCTGTGCGGAGCCGCAGCGTCGTGTAAGACCCAGAGCAGATGCCTTCGAGCCGGGCCTTCGGCCGTCGTCGATGCATGCCGCTGCCCCCTTGCGCTTGCGAAAACCCTGGTCCCGGATGGAGCAGGCGTTACGCGCAACCGATCTGCTGCTGCAAGCCGGCGGCTTCAGCGCGATCGTTCTGGACCTGGGAGGCCTCTCGCCGGAGGCCGTTTCGCAGGTGCCGCTGGCGACGTGGTATCGCTATCGTGCTGCGGCCGAGCGGACCCAGTCGAGCATCCTGCTGCTGACCCAGCATCCCTGCGCCAAGAGCAGCGCGGAGCTGGTGCTGCGGTTTCACCCGGCGATTGCGATCTGCGACGAAAGCACGGTCTTCAGCGGGATTGAGTCCCGAGTCGAAGTTGTCCGCCGGCGCTTTTCGGAGACTCCGACCAACGTCATTCCCTTGCGCAAGCCGCCGCAAAGCGTGAAGGTCGCAAACTGGCAGAGCCGCACCGTGTGGGCAGGCCACAGATGATCGAGCCGAAGGAGCTGTATGCCTGCCTCTACGTAAAAGAGTTTCCCGCGCAGGCGCTGCTGCGGCTGCGGCCGGAGCTGCACGGCAAGCCGTGTGTCGTGATGCAGGGCGAGCCTCCAATGCAAACCGTTTGCTCACGCAACACGAAGGCGCGGCTGCTTCATGTTGCGCATGGCATGACGCGCGTGGAGGTCGACACCTTCCCGAACCTGGTGGTCCTATCGCGCTCGCGGGACGCGGAGAGGTCAACCAAGGCCATCCTGCTGGAATGCGCGGGCGCGTTTTCGCCGCGCGCTGAGGACAGAAGCGAAGAGTCAGCCTTCCTCTGCGGGATCGACATCGCCGGCACGCAAAGTCTGTTTGGGCCGCCGGAGATGCTGGCGCGGAGCCTGGTGCAGCGGGTGCGGGCGGTCGGCATCGCGGCCCGCGTCACCGTCAGCAGTAACTTTTACGCAGCCATCTGCCTGGCCAAAGGTCTGCCGTCGAGTACGGTCGTCCAAGTGGTCGTACCCGGCGAAGAGGCAATGGCCCTGGCCTCCCTGCCCATCGCGGTCCTCGATCCCACCGAGATGCAGGCGGAGACCTTCGCGCTTTGGGGAATCCATACGCTGGGGATGCTGGCGGCTTTGCCGGAGGAAGAACTCATCTCCCGCATGGGACAGGACGGCAAGCGTCTTCGCCAGTTGGCACGAGGCGAGCGCCCGCATCTATTCCAACCCGTGGAGCCTGCCTTCACCCTCGCCGAAAAGATCGAACTCGATTCGCCGGTCGAGCTGCTGGAGTCGCTGCTTTTTGTGGTTGGGGTAATGCTGGACCAGCTGATTCTGCGGGCCAAGGCGCGCATTCTGGCGCTGGCCTCGGTCACCATTGTGTTGACGCTGGATGGAGGAGGCGCGCATATACGAATGGTCCGGCCGGCGCTGCCCAGCACCGACAAGCAGCTCTGGATCAAGTTGCTGCATCTCGACCTCGAAGCGCATCCGCCGCAAGCGGCCATTCTCGCGGTCGCGCTGGACGCGGAGCCGGGCAGTACCAGCAAGGTGCAGCTTGGCCTCTTCTCCCCGCAGCTTCCTGAGGCGGCACGTTTGGAGGTAACGCTTGCCCGCATCCGCGCCATCGTTGGGGAGGATTGCGTGGGGCGCGCCGTGCTGCAGGACACCCACGCGCCGGAGGGGTTCCACGTGGAACCCTTTACTGTATCCTCCGGTGACTCGGCTGCGATTGGTCCCGCCTCGCCGCGTGTTTCCATGCGCCAGCTTCGTCCACCGGAGCCGGCCTCGGTCTCGCTGCGGAACGCCCAACCGGCGGCGTTCTTCTATCGCGAGCAGCGTTATGCGGTCGAGCACGCCTACGGCCCGTGGCTCATCGGCAGCGACTGGTGGAACCAGACGCTTTGGGGATTTGAGCAATGGGACCTAATCGCGCGCGCGCACGATGGTGCGCTGCTCTGTTGCTGCATCGTGCGTGATCTGATGCGGAACCAGTGGCAGATGGCGGCGCTCTATGACTGATGGCTATGTGGAACTGCACGCGGCCAGCGCCTTCAGCTTCCTGGAGGGAGCCTCGCAACCGGAGACGCTGGTCGAACGGGCTGCTGCACTCGAGATGCCGGCGATGGCGCTGCTGGATAGGAATGGAATCTATGGCGCCGCCCGGTTTTATACCAGCGCAAAGCGAAACGGGATCCGCGCCCATGTTGGAGCGGAGATTGCCGCATCGAGTTTCGGCCCGCGCCTTACGCCACCGGCGTGGCTGCCGCACCAGCATCTTGCCGAACCTGCCCGGCTGCCGCTGCTCTGCGAATCCCGCCAAGGCTACCAGAACCTTTGCCAACTCGTGACCCGTTTCAAGCTGCGCGAAACGGCCAAGCAGGAAGGCGCAGCCAACTTCGACGACCTGCAACAATACGCCTCCGGTTTGGTGTGCCTGACCGGAGGCGACGAAGGTCCTTTGGCCGCGGCGTTGATGCGCGGCGGTGAGCAAGCGGGCCACAAGGCGGTCGAGCAACTGGTCCGCATCTTCGGTCCCGGCAGCGTCTATATCGAGCTGCAACGTCATCGCGAGCGTGAAGAGGAGTGGCGCAATCAGGCGGCGCTGCGCATCGCGCGGTCTCTCAAGCTGCCGGTGGTTGCAACCAACGGCGTGCGCTACGCTACGGCATACGACCGTGAGGTTCAGGACCTCTTTACCGCCGTTCGCAATCATACAGAACTCGACCAGGCCGGCCGGCTTCTGTCTCTCAATAGCCAGCGCCATCTTCGCCCGGCAGGCGAGATGACGGCGTTGTTCCGCGATGTTTGTGGAGCGACCGAAAGTACAGTCGAGTTATCTTCACGCCTGCAATTTGAGCTGGGAGATTTGGGCTATGAGTTTCCCCGCTATCCGGTTCCGGACGGCGACACCATGGATAGCTTTTTACGCAAGCGCGTCGACGAGGGAGTGATTCGCCGTTATGGACCGAAGCGCGATGCGGGGTTGTTGGCACGGGCGAAGAAGCAGGTCGAACACGAGTTGGCCTTGATTGCCAAGCTCGGCTTTGCCGGATACTTCCTGATTGTTTGGGACATTGTGCAGTTTTGTAAACAGCACGACATCCTCGTTCAAGGCCGTGGCAGCGCAGCCAACTCGGCCGTCTGTTATGCGCTCGAAATCACGGCGATCGACCCGGTGGGCATGGAGCTGCTGTTTGAGCGCTTCCTGAGCGAGAGCCGGGGAGAATGGCCGGACATTGACCTCGATCTGCCGTCCGAAGAAAAGCGCGAGCAGGCAATCCAGTATGTCTATCAACGGTATGGAGAGTTGGGCGCAGCGATGACGGCGAACGTCATTACCTACCGTGGCAAGTCTGCCGCGCGCGAGGTCGGCAAGGCACTCGGCTTCGATCAGGAGTCGCTTGGGCGTTTGTCCAGTCTCGTCAGCCAGTGGGAGTGGCGAGGCAAGACGGACACGATGGCGCACTCGTTTCAGAATGCGGGATTCGACGTGAAGCATCCGCGCATCGCCAAGTACCTTGAACTCTGCATGCGCATCCAGGACCTGCCGCGCCACCTCGGCCAGCACTCCGGGGGGATGGTCATCTGCCAGGGCCAATTGAACTGCGTTGTGCCGCTGGAGAGGGCCTCGATGCCCGGCCGCACCGTGGTGCAGTGGGATAAGGAAGACTGCGCCGATCTTGGCATCATCAAAGTGGACCTGCTCGGTCTGGGCATGATGGCGGTGCTGAAAGACTGCCTGGAGTTGATTCCTCAGCATTACGGCGAAAGCATCGATCTGGCGCAATTGCCAGAGGACGGCGAAGTCTATCGCACCTTGCAGCGCGCCGATACGGTGGGCATGTTTCAGGTCGAGAGCCGTGCGCAGATGGCCTCTCTGCCGCGCAACTACCCGGAGAGGTTCTACGACATCGTCGTTCAGGTCGCCATCATCCGGCCGGGACCGATCGTCGGCAAGATGATGCACCCGTATATGCGGCGGCGCCAGGGGAAAGAGAAGGTCACCTACCCGCATCCTTCGCTGGAGCCGGTGCTGAAACGCACGTTGGGCGTGCCGCTCTTTCAGGAGCAGTTGCTGCGCATGGCCATGACGGTCGCCAACTTCACCGGCGCGGAGGCCGAGGAGCTTCGCCGCGCGGTGGGAATGCGCCGTTCGTGGGAGCGCATGAAGAATCTTGAAGGTAAGTTGCGTGCCGGCATGGCTGCCAACGGGCTGGATGCTGCGACCCAGGAGACGATCGTCCAGAACATCAGCTCGTTTGCGCTGTACGGCTTTCCGGAGTCGCACGCCGCCAGCTTCGCGCTGATCGCCTATGCCTCGGCATACCTCAAGGTAAAGTACCTGGCCGCCTTCACCTGCGCGATCCTCAACAACCAGCCGATGGGATTCTATTCCCCCGCGGTACTGGTAAAAGATGCGCAGCGGCACGGCCTGCGGGTGAAGCCGATCGATGTCCAGGTCTCGGAATGGGCCTGCACGATGGGGCAGGAGGCCGATGCGAGTCTGTCTCTGCGGCTCGGTCTTGGCTATGTGAAAGGATTGCGCCGGCAATCCGCGGAGGCGATCGCCGGCGATCGCGAGTCATGCGGCCCGTTCCGGTCGGCAGAGGACCTGGTCGCGCGTGTGCCCTTGCTGAACCGCAAAGAATTGACGCTGCTGGCGCGTGTTGGGGCTCTCAATAATCTTGACGGGGTCGCCCATCGCCGTGACGCGCTCTGGCAGGTCGAACGCGCGGGCAAGCTGGAAGGCCCTCTGCTGCGGGAGA
>Ga0302320_10024829_pt1 | contig 11676 bp, 9 predicted proteins | sample Bog_T0_3_FD_202130 | JGI IMG/M metagenome (GOLD analysis project Ga0302320, IMG submission 202130) | Peat permafrost microbial communities from Stordalen Mire near Abisko, Sweden - Bog_T0_3 | ecosystem: Environmental > Terrestrial > Soil > Wetlands > Peat | place: Sweden: Abisko, Stordalen Mire... | reverse complement strand
AGGTAGACTGCGATGGTCCCCGCCGCGTGCAGGTCGGCATGGTCCTCGCCGCCGCAGGCGGGGCAGCGGAACCGCTCCCCGCGACGGTGCGCTTTCGCGGCAAGGGAATGCAAAATGCACGCGGCGGACGTGTAGAAGCTCGGGACCGCGTATTCCGGAACACCGTTCCAGCGCAGCTTGCCCGAAGCCTGGCGCAGATATTTGCCTTTGGCACCGTTGTTGATCATCTTCGCGAAGGTCCGCCCCCGGAGCCGCCGCACCTGAACGGGTGAATATCCTGAGTCTCCGAAGGGTGCCTTGATCTCGGAATGGTCGTCCTGGCATACGTGTCCGCTGCCTGCCGTTCTTCGTATCAAGCAGTCGGCCGCGCCGACGTTTTCCGAAAGTTTGCGGCCCGCGCAGGCTGGGGCAAGGCGATCGGCAACGGACGCAGCTGATCGGCCTTAACGTGGCGGAATGAGCAAGCAGGGCCCTGTCGGTCCGCGGTCGACGGAACGGCCGCCGGGTGACTGCCCGCCCGGCCAGGCGTGTTCATGCCCGCCGCGCAGGCCGCCCCCATGCCCTGGCGGGTCCGCTGCCAGGTCAGAGCAGCCGCAGCTGCCGCCCACCGGCGTCATCCCGCCGTTTGCGGCCGGCGCCAGAACCGCCAGGGGACGGAATCTCCGGAGGCCCGGACAGGTATTCCGCCAGGACCGCTGACGGGACACGCAGTCCAGCATCGATGGCCCGCCTGACAGCGAGGCGGTGGGCCGCCACCCGGCTGTGCCAGCCGCCCTCGCTGTAGGAACTGGGCCGCAGGAAGACAAGTCCGGGAACAGAGTGCGCGGCGAGCGCGATCCCGGCGCCAAGCCCGGCACCACGGAAGGCCGGATGGACCCAGCGCAGACCCTTGAATATGCCGCCGGCCACGCGCCCGCTGCCATTCTCCAGCACGGTCATGTCGCTGATGCCAGCGAAGCGGACCGCGCGGAACGTGAAGTTTGACCCCGCCCCGTAATCCAGGACAGTCCCGGCGCGGGCGGAACCCATGGAGGTGATTCGCCTGGCCGCCTCGGCGATGGCTCCGCGGTGCCAGGCCGTCTGCATCCGGTCCGGGACAATCCGGTCGACGCTCAAAAACGTGGACAAGTCCATCTCGTGCACTGGCCGCCAACCCTGAATGGGCGCCCCGGTGGATGCCTCGCTGGCCACATCCGCGGCTGGCGGGGCGGACGGCACGGCGGACTGGGCTGTGGGGCCGGCGGTGGCGGCGTCTGCATCCCGTCCGGCGGCCAGCTTCGGGGAAAGCCCGGCAACCCTGAAATGATCCCACTGGCGGGCACCCCAGCACGCAAGCAGGAAGTCTTCCTGCCATCGGCGGGCTCCCAGGGACGGACAGGCCACAAGAAAACCGCCGCGGTCGTCAAACCCATGGACGACCACCCAGTGCTTGCACCCCCCGATCAGGGTGCGCAGGAGCACCAGCTCCCGCCGCTTGAGGACATCGCGCAGGTAGGCGGCGGCGCCGGGACCTCCGCCGGACGCCTCCGGTGCCGGATGCACTGCGGCCAGACCGGCAACGGCCATGCCGCGCGCCATCTCAACCTCAGTTGTCCCGGTCCGCGGGTTGGTTCCCATGAGGTCGGCAAGCCGGTCCACGGTCAGGTCCGGGCGGACATCCAGGTGGCTGAGGACCATGCGGACACAGGCCGGCCCGCAGGTGTAGCCGTTTGGCTGGCGCACCAGGGGAATCGCGGCGACGCCGCCGAGCAGGCGCCGCGGCGGCGTGCGGCGGTCTCTCCGGGATCCCCCGGAAGGCGGAATGGGCTCCATCGCCGATTCTCCAGAGTCGCCCGCACAAGTCGCCTCAAAGCGAACGGCTGGCCGGGCGCCATGGCAAGTATCCGTGGAGCCAATGCAAGCCACCGCCGCAAGGTCCGGACCGGGACAGATGGTTGTCAGGACGTCGTGACAAAGGAAAATGCCGCAGATTCGTGGCGCCAAATGGGAGACACCCTTCCCCGGGAACTGTTGACCGATGCATGGGGAGCCGTCAGGTTTGCGGGACCCCATGCATCGGTCAATCCGGAGGGAGATCGCCTTGACGGACGAAACAGAGGCACGCCGCGCCAGAATGGCGGCGCTCGCCGCCGGTTTGCGCGCCGCAACCGCGGAGGCCGCGGCACGGCGCGCTGTCCGCCTCCGCGGGCAGATTGACGCGGCCGACTACGGGCCTGTCCTGAACGCCGAAGCTTTCAGCCGGGCTCTGGGCCGCTGGGACGGACTGGTGCCGTGGCGGGAGACAGCCGCCAGCCGCCAGACCCGGGCGGAATGACCATGGCGGCCATCGGAGTCAGCGGCGTGCGGTGGTCCGGCCTGTTCTGGCGGACGCTGGAGCCCCACCGCAACAAGGAATATTATCGGGCGTTAAGGGAAAGGCTGCTGGAATTCGTGCGGCGCAAGACCGGGGACAACGGCCCTGCCTGCGGCCGCGATGCCCCGTTCGGGCCGACCAACCGGCCGCTCAGGGGCATCTGGCACTTCGCCATACAGCGCACTCCCGACATCGTGGTGTTTTACACGATCGACGGCGGCACGCTGAATCTTGCGCTGTGGGGCTCCCATCACGACTATCCCTGTTGGCCGGCCCGCAGCCCGGCACTGGGCGCCACATGGTTGTCCGACACGGCGTGTCCGGCACGGCGGCGGCCGGGATCGCTTCCGCAACCCCGGCTCTGACCGCCTGACGGCTGGCTGAATCCGCCGATTTGCCTGGGATTTCCGGCATGCCCCCACCAGAACCACCGAGACCCGGTCAGGCGGCCCGACGGTTCCAGCGACCGTCGGTGGCGGTCCTGTGCGGAAACGGGCGGCATGCGGTGATAGGGTGTGCTGTCCCGGATGGGAGGTGAATGCGGTGGCGAGGCAGGTCTGGAGAAGGTGGGCTGCGTCTTGGCGTGGGGGTTTCCAATTGTCGCGCGCTTGGGATCCACGCTGCCACGCCAACCGCTCCGCCCATTCCCGATCTTGCCACCTTGTCCGCAGATAATGTGCGGATGCAGGTGGATTGGGCCGCGTTGATTTGGAACCCGCTCGTGACGCGCAGGCCAAGCGATTCTGGGCAGGGATAGTGCAACACCAGGCTGTCAGCGGCAAACACTGCCTGCCGACGGGTGGCGCAGACATCTCCGGCCAGCCCGCAAGCGTGGCGCTTCAGGCCGACGGCAAATGCGTTGGACCGTTGCACTATTGCCTTTCCGTCTCTTGGAGCAATATGCCCGCAGGGCTGCGGCGATCAGCCGCATCGGCGAGAAGGTTCGCGCCGAGGCAATGGCCACCGACACGGCGATTTCTTACACCGAGCCTGCCTATGGGACGGATGTCATCCGCGAGTATCCGGACGGCCGCCGCGAACGCCTGAAGGCTGGCGGTTCAGTCGTGGCCATCCCTCCCCGTGCACGCTGAAGCTTCCGGAAGCCTTGTCTGAACAATCATCGGCGGACCCTGATCGCGCTCAGGCTGGGGCCTTCTGCCAAGGCTTCGATTACATCCGGATCGTGCCGAAGTTCCTCAAGAGATCTAGCCAAGGGACCTCTCCCCCATTGGCCTCGACGGTGTTGATCCAGTCACCAAGAGCCTCAGACGCCGCGCTGACAGCATCGTCAATTGTCTCGCCCAACCAGGAAGATAAGGAGAGTGCGCTTGCGGTGGCGCGCGCGCCGCGCGCCGACGGCACTGAGGTTCAGGACGGTGCGCGAGACGTGCCAGAAAGGCCAGCCCGCTCACCCGCAATCCCGCGCAATCCCGGGGATGGCCATCCGCGTGGCCGCCGGGCCGGGGAGCCACGCTGATGGCCTTTCAGGGGTTCCGGCGCCAGGCTGACAGCCCTTGCCCGATATCTGCGACACCGCAGGGCGACACCGCTGGAATGCCGTCTGGCACGGCCCGTAGGCGCGGCAGACCGCGTTGGCACCGATCTGATCTGCCGCGCCGGCCGGGTTTGACCCCTGCCGATCAACTGTAACCCAAACCCGCGGCCATGACGCACGAAATCCCCGCCTGGCGCGGACAGAGTGCCCGTGCCAGGCGGGGATTGGCTGCCTCCTGTTGCCTGTTGCCAGGCCCCGGTATCAGCGGGGCTGGTCGGTAAAGCCCTTGAGCTTCCGGCTGCGGCTCGGGTGCTGGAGCTTGCGGAGCGCCTTGGCTTCGATCTGGCGGATCCGCTCGCGCGTCACCTTGAACTGTTGTCCCACTTCCTCAAGCGTATGGTCCTGTGGCATGCCGATGCCAAAGCGCATCCGCAGCACGCGCTCCTCGCGGGCCGTGAGCGTGGAGAGCGCCTTGGAAGTAGCGTCACGGAGGTTGGTCTGGATGGCCGCATCAAGCGGCACTATCGCGGCGCGGTCCTCGATGAAATCGCCAAGGTGGTTGTCGTCCTCGTCCCCGATCGGCGTCTCGAGCGAAATCGGCTCCCGCGCGATCTTCAGCACCTGCTGCACCTTGAGCAGCGACATGCCGAGCCGTTCTGCCAGCTCCTCAGGCGTTGGCTCACGCCCGGTTTCGTGCAGCATCCGGCGGCTGGCACGGGACAGCTTGTTCACGGTCTCGGTCATGTGCACCGGGACGCGGATGGTGCGCGCCTGATCAGCGATGGAGCGCGTGATGGCCTGCCGGATCCACCAGGTCGCGTAGGTCGAGAACTTGAAGCCGCGGCGGTAATCGAACTTGTCCACCGCCCGCATCAGCCCGATGTTTCCTTCCTGGATCAGGTCAAGCATCTGCAGGCCGCGGTTCGTGTGCTTTTTCGCGATCGAGATGACAAGGCGGAGGTTGGCCTCGATCATCTCCTTTTTGGCCTTCTGGGCGTCACGCTCCCCGCGCGTGACCGATGCGTGGATCCGGCGCAGTCCGGACGCTGTCAGCCCGGCCTCGCCGCATACAGCGGCGATTTCCGCGAGCAGCCCTGACGCCCTGACACCGGAGGTTCTGGCAAATCCACGCCAGCCCCGCGCCGTCAGAAGGCCAACCCGCTCCAGCCAGCCGTCCCCGGCTTCGTGCCCCCGCCACTCCGCCATGAATTCCTCACGGTTCACCCCGGATGCCTCCGCCAGGCGGAGCAGGCTGCCCTCCAACGCGGTCATCCGGCGCGAAATGTCCTTCAGCCCGTCAACCGCGTCGGCCACGCGCATCGCAGTGATCCGCGCCTTGACCACCAGGGCCTCCAGACAGTCACCGCGCTCCGCCTCAGCGCCCGGCGGAATGGCAGCGATTTCCGCGTACGCCGCGATGACCGCATCGACCGCAGCCAGCGCCTCGGACGAGCGGGTGGTGACTTCATGGCCGTCCGCGGCGGTCTCAGGCACCGCAACGCTGCCCTCAATCATCGCCAGCGCCTCGGGCATGCCGGCCGCACCGTCCCTTGCGTCCCCGTCCTCCGGATCGGCACCCGCCACCGCGCCCGGGACAGGAGCCGATCCGGCCTCGCCGGAGGCGTCCGCTGCGGCGCCGGGCGCCGGCGACGAGATGTCGACGTCAACCAGTTCGCGCAGCGGCATGCGCCCGGCTGCGATCTCCGCGCGCCACGCCGTCAGCATGGCAAAGAACTTGGGCACCGCGCACAGGCCGGCGACAACCGTCTCGCGCCCGGCTTCTATTCGCTTGGCCAGGGTTGCCTCGTCGGCGCGGGTGAGCAGCTTGAAGCTCCCCATCTCCCGCAGGTACATCCGCACCGGGTCGTCCGTCCGGCTGCTGTCGGCGCGCACGTTGCCCGTTTCCTCCGGCCCTTCGGCCTCATGCTCCGGTGCCAGCGGCAATCCGGGCGCCACAGCGTCCTCGACGTCGACGAGGTCTATGCCCATCTCGGCCAGGGCGGTCACCGCGTCATCCACAACGTCGGCCGCGACGCGCCCGGCGGGGATCGCCCTGCCGAATTCCCCGCTTGTGACGTAGCCGCGCTCACGGCCCAGGGAGATCAGCGTCCGCACCGCGGCAGCCTGCGGCTCCGGGAGATCGGCCTGCAACGCCAGCGCCCCGTCATCCAAAGCCGCGTCGGCGTCCTCGGGGGCGTCGATGACCTTGCCGTTCAGGCTTTCCACATCGTTCATGCTGCTGTTATCCTTAAATGAAACGGGGACATCAGGCCGCGCACCATCGCCACGCCGTGCGAAGGCCGGACGGCGCACAGGCACGCGTATCCCGGGAACTCCTCCCGATCACCCGTCACTCGGGCAGACCGGGCTTTCCGGCTCCCGCCGCGCGTCGGCGGCGGCAGGCATGCCACCTCCCGCTGGCGGGCGACGGACCCGGCGGCGGCCTCGGCTGGACGGGAACCGTCATCATGACTCCTTCATTGCCCTTGCCACCCGTGGCGGCCCCACCGGGACGCGGCGGGAGGCGAAGGGTAACAAGGAAAACACCGCACGGCAAGCCCGGAGACGCCGGGCGCGGCACTTTCCCCGATTATTTTTCCTTGGCATATGACGGCGGACGTTCTCCCCGGAACGCCTGGCCGCCGTGCCATGCCTGACAGCCAGGATGCAGGCTGTGCCTCCCCGCCCATGCGCTTCTCCGGGAGGTTTCCTTGGCGGCTGGCCGGAAGGCCGCCGCTGCCGTTTGTTGCTTGCATCCGGCGACCCCAGGATTGCGGGAGACATTGCATCCGGAGGACGGTTGATGAACCACAGGACCGCCGTCGCCGCAGTCGCCGGGGGCACAGAGGGTGCCGAGGCTGTGGAGCGGTGGGTATCCCGCTACGGCGTGTCCAATGCGGTGCAGGCATGGCGCGCGGCGGCGCCGGACAAGGCTGGGGATGCGGCGTTCCGCGCCATTGCCTCGGACCAGGGCCTGCTGCTCCGCATGCGGAAAATGGATGCCAACGCGCTGGCGCGCAATGCGGAGATGGCGATGGCCGGCCTCGAGGTGCTGGGCCAGCAGCCCGGGTCCAGCCTGGCCGAGGTCTGCGCGGCTGTCAGACGGCGCATCGATCACTTCCGCACGTTCGCGTCGAGGGGCATCCGCGAGGGCGTCTGCCCGGCGGACGAGCCTGCCGCCGCCCAGGCGCCTCCGGACGGCACGGTCATCCCGGAGAATTACCGCGCCGTCTGGCGCAACGCCTTCGCCCACTACCCCCAGTTTGACGAAGCCACCGGGGCGGCCGTGGCCGCGGTGCTGGGCTCTCTGGGCGGGGAGGAACTGTGTCGGCTGGAACCCCCGATGGACGAAATCTTCGCCGCTGTCGGCGCCCGCTTCGCGGCGCGGTGCGCGCGCGGGCTCTACCGCTCCAAGCCAGTGACGCGGGAAGATTGTGTAGGGGTGATCGGCGTGGTCCAGGAGTGGGCCGTGCGAAAAGGCCAGGTGCCCCTCATGGTCGGGCTCGGCGGACGCTTCGGCTCCTTTCCCGACCGTGCCGCCACACTGGCCATGGACGCCCTCGCGTGCCTCGGGCTGGCTGCCGAGCTTCCCGGCGGGGAGGCCGCCGAGGGCTACGGGCTCTGGGAAACCGCCGCGGAGACGCACTCCTACACCGCGCTTATGGTCAAGCCGTCCATGCTGCTCGCAATGGAATATGACGCGGCGCAGACGCTTGCCGCGAATGCGGCACGCTTTGCCAAAATGGCCGCCTCCGACCCCCAGTCGTGCCAGATCCCGGAGGTGCCTGAGGAGGATTCGAGACGCCCGCACGTCGTATTGGCAGCGGCGCTGCGGATTCTGCCCGACGGCGTCCCGCCGCGGCGCTCCGAAGCCAGCCAGTCCGATCCCGTGCCTGGCCAACGGATCTGAAGGTCAGGGTCCGCCTGCGGCTCAACCCCTGACGGCGGTCCCGCCGGGGCCGATTTCGCCACGGTAGACGACGCAGATATGCGCCGGAAAGCCAGGGATGGTCGCCTCGACCGGATGGTCCAGCCTGGGCGCGCCACGGGCGGACGCCGCCTGGCCGGCGGCGCCCAGTTCGGCAAGGACGCGCGGATCCGCCACCGGCTCGGCGAAGGACAGCGAGTGTGACGGCAAGGCGACTTTGCGATCGGTGTCCGGCCTCGCCAGCCAGCTGCCGTTCCAGAGCCCGTCCCCGCCGTTGACGTTCACCCGTGCCGACCACATGGCATCCCCGTCGAGCTCCTTGCTGTCCGTGACGGAGGAGGCCAGTGCCCCGATGGCGTCACCCGCTGGATTGAGCACGGGAGCGCCGGACGCGCCCGGAGCGATGCCAGCGGGTGAATTGAACGAGCCGGCCAGGGCGCCGGCCGCCTGCGCGGGCGCGATGTCGATCCCTTCAATGGAGTCGAACTCGGCTTCGCCGCCGGGCACGAAGCCGCGCATCTCGATAACGGCGATGTCGCCCCTGGTCAGGGTCAGGCCGAGCGGTCCTGCTTCGGTCCAGGACGCGGGACGCACGACCAGGTCGGCGTAACCGATACGGATGCCCCGCGCGCTGGCGATTTCCAGTATGCCGCCGCCCCGTATCATGTTGTCCGGCACGTGCCCGGCTGTCAGGATACGGTTGCGCGGGTGTCCGGGAACGCCGCTGTGCCTGACAACAAAACCGGTTCCGGTCTTGTCGCTGTCCCCGGTCATGCCAGGGCTGTATATCTGGACGGTCGCCGCGGCCGTTCTGGCCGCCCACGGCGCGCCGCCCAACTGCCTGCTGAAGCAGCCCGCGATGCCGCCGTCGGTCGGCCCGGAAGCCGGCCGCGGGGGTGTCCAGTGGGGCGGCGCCTGGACCATGGCAGGGACCGCGGCGGCCGGCACCTGAACGGAACAGCCGGAAACAAGCACGAGCGCCGCCGCCAGCGGCGCGCGGACAGGGTGCCGCAGGACACGAGCGAGAACCGAAAACCGCGACATGCAACACCGATGGAAAGATATAAGGAATCTTCCGCGATGGACGGGGCTGCGTCAACGGCTGCGTGCGCGTCCGGCATCCATGACCGTATTTTTCCTTGGCGCGGGTCGCCGGAGGCCGGGGCCGGGCGCGCGTGCCGGGCCGCACACCAACCGGACGCGCCGGGGCAGCCTGTCGGCCATGGGCCTCTGACGCCGCCGCGGACGGCGCCAGAGGCCCACGGCTCCGTGCCGCGCCTGGCGGCAAGCAAAAAAAACCTTGTGCCCGCCGCCACGAAAGGCTAAGGGACCGTCCATCTGAAACGGGACAGCGCCAATGGACGGAGCAATGGCGATACGGGCGGCCATCGGCACGCCTCCCCATGTCAGGCGCGGGCTGTGCCTGGTCCTGGCTGCGCCGTCGGGCGGCGGCAAGACGACCATCGCGCAGCGCTTGCTTGAGCTCGAACCGGGCCTGCGGCAGTCGGTGAGCGCCACCACCCGCCCGCCGCGCCCGGGGGAAGTTGACGGCGTCCACTACTTCTTCCGTTCACAGGCGGAATTCGACGGGCTGGCCGCGTCAGGCGGCATGCTGGAGCATGCGGCTGTCTTCGGGCGAAGTTACGGCATTCCGCGCGCGCCCGTCGAGGCGGCGCTGGCGGGCGGCACCGACCTGCTGTTTGCCATCGACTGGCAGGGCCACCGCACCCTCCTCGCGAAGCTCCCTGGTGACGTGGTGGGAGTTTTCCTTCTGCCGCCGTCGGCCGCGGAGCTCGAACGGCGCCTGCGCTCCAGGGGGGACGCCTGGGAGGATGTCCGCCACAGGATGTCCCTGGCCGCGTCCGAAGAGAGCCATGCCGGCGAATTCGCGCATGCCGTCGTCAATGATGATCTGGCGGCCGCGACCGGAGCCGTCAGGGCGTTGCTGATGCGGGCCAGGCAGGAAAGGACCGGGCGGAGATGAACCCGCCCTGCGCTGCCTGACCGCCGGAGCTTGCTCCGGGTCAGCCGGCCTGCGACCATATCGGGAAACGTGGAAAGCCAGGCCGCCAAATGAAGAATTCCTGGAGCCGTGAACAGTTGGCCAACGGCCTGGTGGCGGCCATCCTGGTGGCGGCCGCGGTCGCGGTCGCGGTCTTCCAGCAGGCGGTTGGCGTGGCGCTGGTGGACACCCACGACGGCTACCGCGCCATCGGCACTCTGCATGGCTTCCGCGATGCCCTGGCCCAGGGCGATCTGCTGCCCCGCTGGTATGCGGCCGGCAACGGTGGCCTGGGATCGCCCGGCTTCCTCTTCTATCCGCTGGGTGCCTACGCCATTCCCGCGCTTGCCGGAATGCTGTGGCCTGGCATGTCAGACGCCGGGGCCATCGGCCTGGCCTGCACGCTGTTCCGGATTGTCTCGCTGCTGTCCTGCGCGGCATGGCTGCGGCACAGGAACGGCACGGCGACCGCGCTGGCCGGTGGCGCGATCTACGCACTCATGCCCTATGTCGCACATATCGATCCGGAAATGCGCCTTGCGTTCGCCGAAACCGCGGCAGGAGCATTGTTGCCGCTCGCTTTCCTGGCGGCCGACCTCGGCTCCGGGCGCATTGCGCGGACAGTTTTCCTTGTCGCGCCGGTGACCGCCGGCCTCGCGCTCATCCACCCGCCGACAGCCATTATCGCGGGAGGGCTGACCGCGGCGTACTGCCTGTTCTCTGCCGGCTCATGGCGGAATGCCGCCTGCGGAACGTTGGCTGCGGCCGCGGGGGTTGCGGTCGGATTTGGTCTTGCCGCGATATTCCTGCTCCCCGCCGGCATGCTGCAGCCCGCCGTGCAGTTCTGGACCATGGAACTCCCGGGCTACCTGCCGGAGAACAACTTCCTGTTCGCCGCCCTGCTTCCACCGCCCGGCTTTTTCACGCAGCTGCACGGCGCCGTCCTGCTGTCACTGATTGCCGCCCTGCTCGGCTGGCACAGATGCCGGCAGGCCGGCGTCCCCGGCCAGAGGGGGCTTCTGCCGACTCTCGCCACCGCCTTCATTCTGATGACGCCGCTGAGCCGTCTGGCCTGGGAATACCTCCCGCTGCTGGGCCGCGTGCAATTCCCGTTCCGCATCGCCTTTCCCTTTTCGGCTCTGGCCGCGGCCGCCCTGGCACCGGCCTTGCCCAGTTTTCCCAGGCGCTGGGTCATTGCCGCCGTTCTGGCCTGGACGGCGCTTCTCGGCGCCGCTGCCTGGCAGGATCGCGATCCCAGGCCAAATGAAGTGAGGACAGCCGAGGCGCTTGACTCCGGCCGCTCGCTCCCTCCCGAACATCTCCCGTCAACCGCGCCCCGGTATTGGCAAGACCTGCGCGACGGCGGTCCGGACGTCCTCCTGGAGGCCGGAAAGCGTGCCTCGGGATGCCCCGGACACCACGGACTTCCGCTGACGCAGGACGGCGCACGGATTACGGTCCTTCTGCAGGGTTGCGATGGCAATGTCGTCCTTCCGCATTTCTGGTTCCCCGGCTGGGCGGGCCCGGAAACCCTGCCGCAGCCTGTGTCGGATCCGGCGAGCGGGCTGATCCTCGTCGATGTGCCTCCCGGGATGGATCGGCTTGAGCTGCACCGCACAGGGCTCGCGGAGGACAGGGATGGCAGGCAGGTCACCTTGGCGGCCAGCGGACTCTGGCTCCTCTCCGGACTCGCGGCTTTCGCCCGCTTCCACCGATGCCTGCCTTCCATGCGTGGCGTGGCGGCAAAGCCATGGAAGCCGCGGCTGAGGTGGTGTTAGCGCAAAGTGAGAATGTCCCCTTTCTGCAAAGTGAGAATGTCCCCTTGATGGCGAAGAGCCGGAGGGGACGAGATGGGGGAGGTCGTGTTGGGAATGAGCGAACGGGAGCGCGAGCGGACG
>Ga0302320_10024825_pt1 | contig 11677 bp, 8 predicted proteins | sample Bog_T0_3_FD_202130 | JGI IMG/M metagenome (GOLD analysis project Ga0302320, IMG submission 202130) | Peat permafrost microbial communities from Stordalen Mire near Abisko, Sweden - Bog_T0_3 | ecosystem: Environmental > Terrestrial > Soil > Wetlands > Peat | place: Sweden: Abisko, Stordalen Mire... | reverse complement strand
CCATAATTAATGCATAAAACTTTTTCATTTTAGTTTCTTTTTGTTGTTAAATGGTGTACGTTTCCCGGCATAAATCCGGTGGCTTTCGGTGGAAGATGGAAGGAATATGTTTAAAATATGCTTTTTTGAAACTGCGGGAATTTCAGTGGGGATTTGGTACGGTTTAGGCTGTTGCCTTTTAAGCGGTGCTTCAGGGTAGGTATGGAGATGTTGATCTAAAAAAGAGATTTAAAACCTTTGTTGGGGTAATTCGTGGGAACTTGGGTACAATTCAGGCTGTTGCCTTTTAAGCGGTGCTTCAGGGTAGGTATGGAAGTGTGTATAAAAAAAGGAAATTAAAAACTTCGTTGGGGTAATTCAGTGGAAATATGGGTGATTTAAGTTTGATACCTAAAACTTCGGTGTTTTTATATAGGAGTGGAAGTAATGAACTCAGAGGTAAAAGTATAATGAGTTTTTCAAATATGCAATAGGGACAATGATTTTTTTTAAAATAATGTCATTATGTAAAAGAAAAGGCGCCAATAAAGCGCCTCTATAAAATTGTAAAAGACTGAGGATCATTTTTGTAGCCCTTTCAACAGCTTTAGCTTGTGAAATGCACAAGTCACACCATTTAGCTGATAAGAGATCATTTTTTTAAAGCTATCATATACATATGATTCATTCAATACCTCTTTATAAATATTAACCAATTGCATTTCTGTTTTCTGGCAGGCCGCTAAAATATTTTTTTCATTGATCTTTTTCTCGGGTCTTTTCTCATTTTGATCATTTATGCTCTCCGTTTCACCTCCAAGGCTTCTGATCAGTGAACTTAATTCTGTTGCGTACTGATTATTTTCCATCGCGAGGCTGACAATAGTCTGGTGCAGTTGAGTATTTTTTATTCCCTGTGCGAAGGCTTCGTATTTCTTTTTGACTTCTTGTAAGGCTTTCAACAGATGAGTCAGCTTGTTCAGCGTGTGAAGCTGAGCAAGATTTTGTGAAGAGGGTTGCATAATCAAAAGTTTTTTGGGTAAGATAATTGGTCGTTTCTAAATAGAATACTCTTTAGATTCAATTATTATACCAATTTGAGGGGAAAATCAGATTTATCGCCTACTGCCAATTTTTCATTTTTCACCACATGGCATAATGATTGACATTCATGGATGAACATTAAATTCATTTAAATATGGGAAAGATAATAGGAATTGACCTTGGAACAACCAATAGCTGCGTTTCTGTAATGGAAGGCAACGAGCCCGTAGTGATTGCTAATGATGAAGGCAGGCGTACAACCCCGTCTGTTGTGGCTTTTCTTAAAAATGGTGAGCGCAAAGTGGGCGACCCCGCAAAACGTCAGGCCATTACGAACCCAAAAAACACCATTTCATCAGTGAAGCGTTTTATGGGCCGCAGATTCGATGAGGTAACCAACGAAATAAGCCACTGGAGTTACAATGTGGTGAAAGGTGACAATAATACTTGCCGTATTGACATTGACGGAAGGCAATATACCCCGCAAGAAATTTCTGCCATGATTTTGCAGAAGATGAAAAAGACGGCTGAAGACTATCTTGGCCAAGAAGTGAGCGAAGCTGTGATAACTGTTCCTGCGTATTTCAATGATGCGCAGCGCCAGGCCACTAAAGAAGCTGGCGAAATTGCAGGCCTGAATGTCCGCAGGATCGTGAATGAACCTACTGCAGCCGCATTGGCTTACGGGCTGGATAAAAAGCATAAAGACGAGAAAATTGCCGTATTCGACCTTGGTGGCGGTACATTCGATATTTCGGTTCTTGAATTAGGTGATGGCGTGTTTGAAGTGAAATCAACCAATGGTGATACACACCTAGGTGGTGATGATTTTGACAAGCTGATCATGGACTGGCTTGCTGATGAATTCAAGAAAGATGAAAATATTGATTTGCGCAAAGATCCGATGGCTTTACAGCGCTTAAAAGAAGCAGCCGAAAAGGCAAAGATAGAATTATCCTCTTCCAGCGAAACGGAAATAAACCTTCCTTACGTAACCGCTGTTGACGGAGTGCCAAAACATTTGGTTAAGAAATTAACCCGTGCAAAATTTGAGCAGCTTTCAGACAATCTGTTTGCCCGGTGCTTGAAGCCATGCGAGCAGGCACTGAAAGATGCCGGATTAAACGCGTCTCAAATTGATGAGGTGATTTTGGTGGGTGGAAGCACACGTATCCCTAAAGTGCAGGAAATTGTAGAAAAATTCTTTGGCAGGAAGGCAAATAAGAGCGTAAACCCCGATGAGGTGGTTGCAATTGGTGCGGCAATTCAAGGTGCAGTATTAACAGGTGAAGTAAAAGATGTATTGCTGCTTGATGTAACGCCATTAAGTCTTGGTATTGAAACAATGGGTGGCGTTATGACACGTTTGATTGAATCGAACACAACCATCCCAAGCAAGAAATCTGAAACATTCTCAACCGCCAGCGATAATCAGCCCGGCGTTCAGATTCATGTGCTGCAGGGTGAACGCCCGATGGCGAACCAGAATAAGAGCTTGGGTATGTTTAACCTCGATGGGATTCCTCCGGCTCCGCGTGGTGTGCCTCAGATCGAAGTGACATTCGATATTGATGCAAACGGCCTTTTGCACGTTACAGCCAAAGACAAAGGCACTGGCAAAGAACAAAAGATACGCATCGAAGCTGGTAGTGGCCTCAGCAAAGAAGAAGTGGAAAAAATGAAAGCAGAAGCAAAGGCAAATGAATCTACGGATAAAGCTGCCCGTGAAAAAGTGGATAAGATAAATCAGGCTGATAGTTTGATTTTCCAGACTGAGAAGCAACTGAAAGAATATGGTGATAAAATACCTGTTGATAAAAAGGCGCCGATTGAATCTGCCTTAACAAAACTGAAAGAAGCGCATAAAAATCAGGATGTAGAAGCCATTGATACAGCAGTTGCAGAAATGAACAGCGCATGGGCGACAGCCAGCGAAGATATGTACAAGGCAACGCAGGGCACAGCCGCTCAGCCAGGCGCAGAAGCAAACGGCAATGCACAGCCTAATACAGGTGCGGGTTCAGAGAATGTGACTGATGCAGAGTTTGAAGAAGTGAAATAAAGTATTAGACAATGATAGAATTAGCCCTCACAATAGTGGGGGCTTTTTTTGCTGAAAAAAGATAGCTGTTAGTTCTTGTGAGACTTTGGTTCGCAAAATTATGTTTCGATATAAAGAGCTAAACGTGGCTTCTACAATTTGCTTTTTATTCCCAACGTTTTTGTAGTTTTGACCATTCTACATTTATTATGGAACATTACTCAATGAACCTCACTTTAAAAGTGTGGCGGCAAAAAAGCAAAAATCAGCCCGGCAGTTTTGAGACTTATGAAGTAAATGATATTTCTTCGGAGATGTCTTTCCTTGAAATGTTTGATGTGCTGAATGAGCGGCTGATCCGCGAAGGCAAAGACCCCATTGCATTCGATCATGATTGCCGAGAAGGCATCTGCGGCATGTGTTCCATGTATATCAACGGCAAGCCGCATGGCCCCTGGGAAGGCACCACCACCTGTCAGTTGCACATGCGTGCATTTAAAGATGGCGACACCATTGTGGTTGAGCCATGGCGTGCCAAAGCATTCCCTGTTTTGAAAGATTTGGTAGTTGACAGAACTGCCTTCGACCGCATCATCCAGGCAGGCGGATTTATCTCTGTTAATACAGGAAACGCAGTTGACGCAAATGCTATTCCCATTGAAAAAGACAAAGCGGATGCATCTTTTGCTGCTGCAGCCTGCATTGGCTGCGGTGCATGTGTTGCTGCCTGCAAGAACAGTTCTGCACTATTGTTCGTTTCCGCAAAAGTCTCCCATCTTGCTTTGTTGCCGCAAGGTTATCCTGAGCGCAAAACCCGTGCGCTGGATATGGTTGCGCAAATGGATAAAGAAGGCTTTGGGGCATGCACATCAACAGGCGCATGTGAAGCAGTTTGCCCCAAAGAAATTTCTATCTCATACATAGCGCGGTTGAACGGCGAGTATATAACTGCCGGTTTGGTCGCTGAAAAATAGTTGCTTCTTATTATTTCTTTGAATGAAAGAAAAGACAAAGCCTCCTTTCGTATAAAATTTCAAGAACAGGCAAAACAAACGTGGCTGAAATCCGGGGTGCCGTCATTTCGAATCCCGCTTCAGGTTCTTGATCAATAGTTCATCTGGCGCGGGATGTGAAATCTCCTGCCGCCAACGATGATGGAGATTTCTCTCCGCTTCTGCGATCGAAAGATAATGGTCTATAGAACTGTATTTAATGCCAGACCAATCAATGCAAGAAAAATTAATAGTTGGTTAAGAAAGCCATTTGAATAAAGCAATCCATTAATTTCAATCATCAAAAATTGATTATGGGTTTTCGCAGAACTATTTTAGTTACAGTATTTTTATTTTTCATCTCTCGTCTACATGCGCAGCAGTTCGGCGGCAACCCGCCCTCGCTTAAGTGGAAGCAAATCAATACAGACACGGCACGCATTATTTTTCCCGCAGGGCTTGAAACCCAGGCTCAGCAAGTGGCAGCTATGGTTCATGCATTGAGCAGGGCTACTTTGAATACCATCGGGCCGCAGCAGCGAAAAATCAATATCGTTTTTCAAAACCAGACTACCATCTCCAATGGCTACGTTGGCCTTGCCCCATTCCGAAGCGAGTTTGAGCTTACTGCTGACCAGAATAGTTTTGAATTGGGCAGCCTTCCCTGGCAGCAGCAATTGGCCATTCATGAATATCGCCATGTAGAGCAATACAATAATTTCCGTGTTGGGTTATCAAAAGCTTTCTATTATTTATTTGGCGAAGGTGGTCAGGCGCTTGCCAATAGTCTGTCTGTACCCAATTGGTTTTTCGAAGGCGATGCAGTATTTCAGGAAACACTGGTGAGCAGCCAGGGCAGGGGAAGGCTTCCTTATTTTTTCAATGGCTATCGTTCGCTTTGGGCAGGGTATAAAAATTATTCGTACATGAAGCTCCGCAATGGCTCGCTGCGCGATTTCACACCAGACCACTATCCGCTGGGATATATGCTGGTGGCTTATGGCAGAGAAAAATATGGAGATGATTTCTGGAGAAACGTATCACACGATGCCGCTTCATTTAAGGGATTGTTTTATCCGCTGCAAAAAGCGATAAAAAGATATTCCGGCATCTCATTTGAGCAATTCCGCACAGACGCTTTAGGCTATTTCTCTGCTGATATTAAAAAAGAGTCAACGGCCGATTCCTCGGCTATATATGCCCGTGAGCATGCCCATTTTGTTGCTGATGAGGAATTCCCCCAGTTTATAGATGCTGATCATATTGTTTATTCCCGCACGACATATAAACAGCCGCCGGCTTTTTTTATTCGCGATATCCATACCAATAAAGAAAGAAAGATCAGGACAAGATCTGTTTCGCTGGACAATTATTTCTCTTACAGAAACCACAGGATTGTATATGCAGCCTATGAGCCGGATATTCGTTGGGCATGGCGTGACTATGGGGTCATCAGGTTGCTGGATCTCAATACGGGAGAAGATAAGCGAATAACCTCCCGTTCGAAATATTTTTCGCCCGATATTTCATATGACGGCAAAAAGATTATTGCCGTTAAGCAGGCAGTAAACGGAGTTACTTCATTGCATATCATTAACAGTGAAACAGGCGCTGTAGAAAAGATAATCCCCGACAAAGACGGTTTGTATTATTCTCACCCGAAATTTTTTAATGATAAACAGATAGCCGTTGCTGTTAGAAACCCAAAGGGCGAAATGTCACTGGCACTGATCAATGCAGGAGATGGCTCAGCCATTTATCTGTCTCCTTTCAGTATGAACCCCATTGGCTTTCTTTCTGTGCAGAAAGATACCATTTACTTTAGCGCAACTCATAACGGGCAAGACCAGTTATTCGCCGTTGCACAAAATCATTTGTTCAAAGCCTTGTTGCCAATAGAAAATGCAGCAACAGGGAATTACCAGCTTCAATCTTTGGATGGAAAATATGCCTGGACTGTTTTTTCAGCCGTTGGTTACAAAATGTTTTATTCCGGTAAAACTTATGATGTTCTGAAAGAAATAAGCGGGGATGAACTGAAAGACTCATTGGTGACACAAAATATTCAATCTTTAGAAAAGGGGCCTGCCGATTTGCTTGACAAAACAGCAGTGAAAAATTATCCTGTAAGTCATTATCCGCAGTCATTCCATTTGCTGAATTTTAATAGCTGGCGCCCTTACGTCAATGACCCCGATTACATGTTTGCCCTGGAGAGCCAGAATATTTTGAACACGCTGCAGTCTGAAATATATGTTGATTATAACCGCAATGAACAATATAAACAGGTAGGTTTTGATTTTACCCAGGCACAGCTCTTTCCCTGGATTGATGCGGGAGCCGATTACACTTTTGGAAGAAATGCTTTGTTTAACGGGAAGACCGTTTATTGGAATGAAGCACAGGCAAAGGCAGGATTGAGTGTGCCCCTGAATCTCTCTAAAGGCAGGAGCTTCACAAGCCTTCAGATCGGTGACGATATGATATACAATCAGCGTTATTTCCAGGGAACCTACAAGGACACATTCGATACGCGTGGCTATATATATACTTCCGCCTACCTCAATTTTTCAAACCAGACCCAGCAGGGAAAGCAACAGATATATCCCGGTTTTGCCCAGACTTTAACTTTAGCTTACAACAGGGTAATGACCACGCTGAGCGGCAATCAGTTTCTTGCATCTTCCTATTTTTATTTTCCCGGATTTGCGTACACGCACAGTCTGGTGCTTGCCGCAGCATTCCAGCAAAGGGATACACTGCAACAAGTGAGTTTTTCCAATGGCCTCCCATTTTCACGTGGATATACAGCCGAAAACTTTTACAGGATGTACAGGCTTTCAGGAAACTATAATTTCCCGCTGGTTTATCCTGATTGGGGTTTTGGTGATATCGTTTATTTCCTGCGTATTCGGGCGAATCTGTTTTACGATTATACAAAGGCGTTGGATTTTTATACCAATGGCAGCCAATTTAACGCGCAATACAGGTCATTTGGCACTGAAATATTTTTTGATACGAATTGGTGGAACCAGCTCGCCATCAGCTTTGGCTTTCGTTACAGTCATTTGCTGGACACTGACTATTTGGGCCGCGGCCCAAACCAATGGGAGCTGATCGTGCCTATCAGCTTATTGAATCAATAAGCTCGGGCAGCCTCACTTGAAAACATATTGAGTGGTATTATACAAATCTTTAATTTATAGCGTTTGGAATGTGAGCTCGGCACAACTGCGGTATAGGAACTGTATCGTTAAAGCATAATTGCCGTATAGTAAAAGCGTACCTGAAGTATGGCTACAGTATGGTAAAAGCGTACCTGAAGTATGGGAATAGTATGGTAAAAGCGTACTTGAAGAATGGGAACAGTTTGGCTAATGAGGGTGAAATAAGGGTGAATTCCCATATTGGGATGTTTTTAGTCCCATTAGCTTTTGTTTTAATTCTATGTGATTTCCAATGCTAATCCTTTTGGGAGTTAATTAACCTCAGTGTCTCTCTGTGAAATACCTCCGTGCGACTCTGTGGTTAAAACAATCAGTACCAGATGAATTTTTTATGACTTGGCCTTGGATGAAAAAGCCACTTATTCACCTCGCGGCAAAGCAATGCGCTTCCCGAGCCAATGATAGCGCCGCCTAATACATCAGTTGGGTAATGCACGCCCAGATACATTCGGGAAAAACCCACCGTCGATGCCCATAGATAAGCGGGCACTATAACATACCATTTGGGATAAGCAAGGCTTAGCGCGGTAGCTGTTGCAAATGAGATAGATGCATGGCCGGATGGAAATGAAGGGCTGCCTTCACTGCCTGCCGGAATGATCAGCGTGTCTTGCTTGTAGGGCCTTGGTCTGTTCACTATATATTTAAGCACAATGGCAATACCACTGCCTACAGCAATATTCTCTAACACATAAAATGATTTTTGCTGCATCAGGTCATCGTGATTGATAGCGCTGGTAATGAATAAACCAACAGGCACAGCAAGGCTTACATACGTAGTGGTGTTCGAAACGCCTTGCATAAAATGTGTCATCCCCGCTGTTCTATGCTCAGTAAGCCTTTCAAGAAAACGTTGCTCGGCGTTTTGTGCTGAAACAATATTTAAAATGAAGGAACAAATGCAAAAGAGCATTACGCCCTTTCGCCAAATAGTTTTACGCATATTCTTAGAGGTTAGCCATGCTTTCTTCCAATACTTTTATTTTTGCTTCCGCATCGGCTTTTTTCTTTTGTTCCAGAGCAATGATTTCAGGTTTTGCGTTTTGAACGAAGCGCTCGTTGCTGAGTTTTTTATTTATGGATTCAAGAAAACCTTCGAGATATTGAATTTCTTTCGATAGCTCATCTTTTTGATTTGTTGTATTAATAACTGATTCGGTTTCTAAAAAGAATTTTTCTTTGCCGGAAACAACAGTAATAGCCTTGTTAGCAGGTTCTGCATTGTAAAAAATTAAAGAGGCGTTTGCTTGTTTTGCAAGAATAGATTCAAATTGTTTATACGCATCGGCGTATTCAGAAAGAATATAAATCTTGACTAATTCTTTTTGTTTTAGCTGATTTTTGTTCCTTGAATCACGTATTGCAGTTATTGCATTCTTTAATAATTCTCCTTGCCTGAATATAACTTCACCAACTTCGCCATATTTCTCATATTGTTTCATACACAAATCATCGCTTTGTTCTTTCAGCAAATGATATATCTCTTCTGTTATAAAAGGCATGAAAGGATGGAGCAACTGCAACAATTCTTCAAAAAAATAAATTGTCTTATCGTAAATCCTTATTGCAATGGGCTGTTCAAAACCGGGCTTTACCCATTCCAGATACCAGCTACAGAAATCATCCCAGATAAGAGAATATATTTTTTTCAGAGCTTCACTTAATTTAAAGTTGTCAAATAAGTACTGTAATCCAGTTTTTGTTTCATTAATTCTGTTCTCAAACCATTCTGTCGCAAAACTATCAGCTTCCAACTCTGAACTCTGAACTCTTGACTCCCAACTGCGAACCAGTTTCAACGCATTCCACAGCTTATTATTGAAATTTCTTCCCTGCTCCAAACTGGCTTCATCAAATAATAAATCATTGCCGGCGGGAGAGGAGATCATGATGCCAAACCGCACTGCATCGGCTCCGTATTTGTCAATCAATTCCAATAAATCTGGTGAATTGCCAAGGCTCTTGCTCATCTTTCTTCCTTGCTTGTCACGCACCATGCCAGTGAAATACACATCACTGAACGGTTTCTGTTTCTTGAACTCATAACCTGCCATGATCATTCTCGCCACCCAAAAGAAAATGATATCCTGTCCGGTTACAAGAACAGAAGTCGGATAATAATAGTTGAAGTCTTTATTGTCAGGTTTAGTAATACCATTGAATACTTCAATAGGCCAAAGCCATGATGAGAACCAGGTGTCGAGTACGTCATCATCTTGGGTAAGCTCTGAGCTTGTATTTCCCGAATCTCGTAGCTGAATACTTGCAGCTTTTTCATCCTCCGCCAAATACACATTGCCGTTAGCATCGTACCATGCCGGTATGCGCTGCCCCCACCAAAGCTGCCGACTGATGCACCAATCCTTTACATTTTCCAACCAGTATTTGTAGGTAGCCAAAAACTTTTCAGCCGGATGTATTTTGATATCTCCACTTAAAACAGCATTCAGTGCAGGCCCTGCAAGCTCTTTCATTTTCACAAACCACTGTGTGGAAATTCTTGGCTCAACCACTGCATTGGTACGCTGGGAAAAACCCATGCGTGTCTGATAATCTTCTTCTTTGATTAGCAGCTCTTCATTTTTTAATTGTTCAACTGCTTTCTTTCTTGCTTCAAAACGGTCAAGCCCAACAAACACCTGTGCTGCTTCGCTTAAAGTTCCATTTTCATTTAATGTGTCAATGATGGGCAAATTATATTTCAGCCCGATATTATAATCGTTAATATCATGCGCCGGGGTTATCTTCAGTGCACCTGTGCCGAATTCCTTATCCACGTAATCATCAAAAATAACAGGCACTTCGCGGTTCACTAAAGGAACAATCACCTTCTTTCCTTTTAAATGCGCATACCGGTCATCGCTAGGGTTCACGCAAACCGCCGTATCTCCCATAATGGTTTCAGGGCGCTGTGTGGCGATGGCGATGTAGTCCGAACTCCCGACTATCTTATACTTTACATAATACAATTTCCCCGTTACCTCTCTATACTCCACTTCTTCATCGCTCAATGCAGTTTTAGCTGAAGGATCCCAGTTGATCATTCTTGCACCACGGTAAATCAGGCCTTTATTATATAATTCAACAAACACTTTGATGACCGCTTTATAATAATGGTCGTCCATCGTAAATGTAACCCTGTCCCAGTCCACGCTACAGCCAAGTTTTTCAATCTGGCTATAGATGATGCCGCCATATTTCTCTTTCCATTCAAAAGCATATTCTAAAAATGCTTCGCGGTTTAGCTGGTTCTTGTCAATTCCTTTTTCCTTTAGCATGCTCACCACCCTGGCTTCCGTTGCAATAGAAGCATGGTCGCTGCCGGGCACCCAGCATGCGTTATATCCGCTCATTCTTGCCCTTCTGACCAAGATGTCCTGAACTGTTTCGTTCAACGTATGGCCCATGTGCAGCACACCCGTTACATTTGGCGGAGGGATAACAACGGTATATGCTTTCCTGTTTTCATCGGGCTGGCTTCTAAAATACCCCTTTTCACGCCATTGCCTCATCCATTTTTCTTCAATCGGTGCCGGTATATAATTTTTGCTTAATTCCATTTTCGAATGGGTTGATATGTTCGTTTTTATTGGTTTGCAAAGGTAGGTATTGTTGAAGAAGGATGAGCAGGCTAAGCTGTGTACATGAATGGCAGGCAAAAAAAATTCCCCAATGAATGGGGAATAAAAAAAATTTCCAAATAAAAACAGAATAGAGTTAAATTCTCTTCATGATAGTTATTTGTCATAAGGTAAACACTGTGTTTCTATGCGAACCAATAAAGGTAGGACAATAGAAATACAAGCACAAGAAAACCAATACCTATCAGAGCTGTCTTTCCAGATTCTCCGAGGTGAAGGCCGTGTTGATTCTTTTCCATAAATTTTTAAATTTTGTGGTGAAACCATGTGATTACTAATCGGTTTCCTAGGGAATGGAACTTCAACAATATGAGGTTTCTTCAGTGGTATAGGGCAGGATGCCTTAGGGCAAAATCGTCAAGAGGTTAAATAAACGAGTCAAATATAAATGATATATTTCATAAAAAGAAATAACTTTTAAAAAAATTGCCTGAGGTTTCAGGGAATCAAAATCCCTTTCAAAATGGGCTTATCGGCTGCTTTTTGGCTTGAGCGGATCTGATAAAATGGGTTGAACCATTAAGTGAATATGATATTCGCTATGTCATGCAAAAAATCTTAGTATTAAGGGGAAACCCTCCGATATTTTTTTACCTTTAGCAACTGTTTGAATTTTGACAATGTATGCTATTGTAGATATCGAAACCACCGGAGGTTATGCGGCTAATAATGCTATAACTGAAATTGCTATTGTGCTGCACGACGGGCAGTATGAAATAGATCGTTATGAAACATTGGTGAACCCCGGAATGC
>Ga0302320_10024824_pt1 | contig 11677 bp, 10 predicted proteins | sample Bog_T0_3_FD_202130 | JGI IMG/M metagenome (GOLD analysis project Ga0302320, IMG submission 202130) | Peat permafrost microbial communities from Stordalen Mire near Abisko, Sweden - Bog_T0_3 | ecosystem: Environmental > Terrestrial > Soil > Wetlands > Peat | place: Sweden: Abisko, Stordalen Mire... | reverse complement strand
GTGCAATACCAAGATACACTGAATCGCCGTAGTGCACTACAATACGACTGAATGACCAAAATGGATACGATACCCTTCGATCGCGAAGAAAAGAAACTCGCGAGCAGATGCAAAGTCATTTGGAAGAAAAGTGGCGGCCACTGCTCCCGCCACTGCCGCCGCCCGGTATTCGGCTGTCAAAAACGTCCCGCTGGCCAACCCCGGATCACTGCCAACCAGGCCGGTAACCGTCCATGGGTAAAACCAGGTAAAACCAAATCGTGAAATTGCAGAACAAGCCCCGCGTTGAAGGCAGTATCCCACGACCCGGCGTCTTCGCCGAAACCCCGACCGGTCAAACCAGGTAAAACCAAAATCACCGACTCGCCAACTTAATCCATTCTCCCATTATCCGGCCAGCCGGAGGCCATCGCCCGCCCGGCGATGAACCCCGTCGTCCATGCGGCTTGAAAATTGAACCCGCCCGTAACGCCATCGATATCCAGCAACTCACCCGCGAAAAACAGCCCGGGACAGATCTTGCTTTCCATCGTCTTGAATTGGACCTCGCCGAGCTTCACGCCTCCGCATGTGACAAATTCGTCCCGGTTCAGACTCTTGCCGCTGACGTGAAATTCCGTGCGCACCAATTGCCGGACCAGGACGTGCGCTTGCGGCCGCGTTAGCACCGACCACCGGGTTTCGCGCGGGATGCCTGCCGCCAGCACCAATTGCTCCCACAAACGCGCAGTCAGTGGAGCCAGCGGAAAATTACCCACCAGCCTGGCCCCCGCCGCCTGGCGGCGGCCCTGGAATTCCTGGATGATCTTTTCCACGTTTCCGTCCGGCAACCAGTTCACCAGCAACGGAAATTGATAATTCAAAGCATGCAGTGTGCGCGCCCCCCAGGCCGACATTTTTAGAACCGCCGGACCGCTCAGGCCCCAGTGCGTAACCAGCAATGGCCCGCGCTCGCGCAACTTGGCCGCCGCCACGATAACCTCCGCGGCGGTCGCAACCCCCGCAAGCGAATGTAGCCAGGAGGATTCGATTTTCAATGTGAACAGCGATGGCACCGGCGCTTCCAGCGTGTGGCCGAGTGAAACCGCCAACTGGCCCGCCGCCAACGAGCGACACCCGCCCGTGGCCAGCAGCAGACGGTCGCACAAAAGCGTTTCGCACCCCTGCGAATGCCCGCCAACCCTAAGTCGGAACCGCCCGTCTGGCAATTTGACGATGGCGTCCACACCCGCATTCAGCCGGGACTTGACGCCCGCCTGCTGCGCGGCAATTTGCAAACAATCCACAATGGTTTGCGACGAGTTGGTTGCGGGAAACATCCGGCCGTCGGCCTCCGTCTTCAACTCGACGCCGCGCGCCGCAAACCAAGCCACGGTGTCTCGCGCGGAGAATGTCTGGAACGGGCCCAGCAGCGCGCGCCCGCCGCGCGGATAGCAGGCGGCAAATTCGCGCGGCTCAAAACAGGCGTGCGTGACGTTGCAACGGCCGCCGCCGGAAATGCGAACCTTGTCAAGCACGCGCGCTGTCTTTTCCAGCACCGTCACGTCAACGCCACGCTCCGCCGCCGCAATCGCCGCAAAATATCCCGCCGCTCCGCCGCCCACAATCATCACGCGCGGCGAATTCATCCCCGACCGTGATGTGTGGTGCGGGTTTCGGACTGCGCAAAGTGCATAGATGACTGATTGATTGGTTTTCGGCCGGCCGCCAGGCTGGCAGCTCGCACCTCACCGCAAAAATTGAGGTGCAGTCATTGAATTGTCCAGCCAAGGTTTTTCGCCGCCCAGCCAGCGCGCGAAACAAGTAACCGGGCCGTGCTTGCAAGTGCGGCAGCGCTGGTTCGGACGGTCTGCCGGATCAATCGAAGCACGCAACCCGGTTTCCCTCCCCGGGGAACATGGCGAGGGCGGCCTTTGTCTGGCGCCATTTTCCAGGATGCAGGCTGGTGTTAGGCAAATCGGCGGATGACAAAAAACCTCGTTCCTGCAATCCTCCGGACATTGTTGATGGAAGAAAAATACGAGCCAATCCCCCAACCCGCCACCGGCGCTTCGGCCGCGCCCCACCAACGTCGGCCGCGCTATCGCGGGAAAAACCCTCGCCGGTTTGAAGATAAATACAAGGAACGCGTCGGTGATGCGGCGACGCTGGCCAAGGTTCTGGCCGCCGGCAAAACCCCCGCCGGTACGCACCGGCCCATTATGGTCGCCGAAATTCTCGCCGTCCTTTCGCCCAAGGCGGGGGACGTCGCGGTGGACAGCACCCTTGGGTACGGCGGCCACGCCCGCGAAATCCTCGCAAAAATATTGCCCGGGGGATGCTTGGTCGGGCTGGACGCCGACCCGGTGGAACTGCCGAAAACGGAAGCGCGCCTCCGGGCGCTGGGTTTTGATGCAACAGTGTTTTCCGCGCACCGCACCAACTTCGCCGGACTGCCGCAATTGCTCGCCGCGCAAGACCTGGCCGGAGCCGACCTGATCCTGGCCGACCTCGGACTGTCTTCAATGCAGATTGACGATCCCGGGCGCGGCTTTTCGGTGAAGTTCAACGGCCCGCTCGACCTGCGCATGAACCCGTATCGCGGCCAGCCGGCCTCGGCGGTGCTGCAAAGAATCCAGCCAGACGCGCTCGCGCAAATCCTTTTGGATTTTTCCGACGAACCCCACGCGGCCCTATTGGCGCCCGCCCTCGCGGGTAAAAGTTTCACCTCCACCTTGCAACTGGTGGGGGCCATTCGCGACACCTTGCCAGGACTGAAACGCGAAGATGCGGACCTGACCGTGCGTCGCGTTTTTCAAGCCTTGCGCATCACCGTGAACGACGAATTTTCCGCGCTGGAAAGCTTTCTGCGAAACCTGCCGCGCTGCCTAAAGCCCCGCGGACGCGTGGCGATTCTCACCTTTCATTCCGGGGAGGATCGGCGCGTGAAAAAGTCGTTCGCAGCGAATTTCGGCGGCGGAATCTATTCGGACATCGCCCGAGAAGTCGTGCGTCCGTCGCCCTCAGAGCTGCACGCCAACCCGCGCTCCGCTCCGGCCAAGTTGCGCTGGGCGATCCGTGCGCCGGGTTGAGGTTCAGCGCATCCGCCACAACGGGGGAGCGTATCCCGTCATGGGCAGTGGCCCCGGCAAATTACGCATCATCGCTCAAGTCAAGCCCGGGACCACGTGCGCCACGCGCTTGCTTTTTGCTCGCCCGTGTACACCCGGCGCAGGGTAATCGGGCACCATCAGCTTCGAAACAAGAGCCTTTTCGCATTCAGTCCGGGCTTGCGATGGAACCCCAGCCGCCCTAGTTTGACGCCATGACAAAATCGGCGGAACACCTGCAAATCCGGAATGCTTCCCTTTAGTCAACATGTCCGTCCTCCTCTGTTTTGCCTTGAAAGAAGAAGCCGCGCCGATGCGAACAGTCGCCGCGCATAAACCTGGTGTTACCCTGCTCATCGTCGGCATCGGCCGCCGAAACGCGGAAACAAAAGTTCGTGAATTTCTGGCCGCCAACTCGCCCCAAACAGTGTTCACCTGCGGTTTTGCTGGTGGACTAAACCCCGGCTTAAAACTGGGTGAGGTGGTTTTTGAAACCGGCAGCCAGTCAGAGCTGGCGCTGGCCGACCGCGAACGGCTCGCGGCCGCCGGGGCGAAACCCGCAAAATTCTTTTGCGCCGACCGGATTGCAACCACCGTTGCGGAGAAGAAAAGGTTGAGGGACGAAACGGGCGCCGACGCGGTTGAAATGGAATCGGCGGCCATCCACGCGGTTTGTCGCGAGTGCGGGATTGCCTGCGCCACCGTGAGAGTGATTTTGGACCAGGCGGACGAGAATCTGCCGCTGGATTTCAATGCGCTGGCCAGGCCGGATCAAAGCCTGGATTTTCGCAAGCTCATGCTGGCGCTGGCAAAGTCACCCCGGAAAATCAGCGCATTGCTGGCGTTGCAGAAAAAAACCAGTTTTGCGGCGAAGCAAATGGCCGCGGTTCTGGAACGCGTTATTTCTCCGTGACTCGCACGACCGTCTCAGCCGATCGGGACGCGGGTTGGTTTTTTGCCTGCTCACTCCAGGCGACCAGTGCCGCTCCTATCACGATAATGATCACCCCGGTCCAGCGCAAGGCGCTCACTTCCTCGTGCCGCACCATGCGCGCCGCCAACGCGGTAAGTACAAAACCAAGCGAGGTTAGCGGCCAAATGAGGCTTACATCCCTTTGGGAGAGCAGGTAAAGTAGCATGCCGAAAAAAATGGCCTCCAAAAGGGTGCCCAGAAGAATGTTCCAATTGGTCACGCCGCGCACGATAATTCGGCTAATTTCGGTGGGGGATACGGTTTTTACTTCGCCGATTTCGTGCAGGCCCTGGCTCAAAAAAACCACGCCCACCGCCTCGAACAGAAGACCGAGCAAAAGAATAACAATCAGTTTGGTCATGTCACAAATCTTGATAGCGGATCAGTTGAATACCTAGTTGGCGCGCCAAATCCTTCGCCCGCAAGCTCGTCATGGCGTCAAATTCATGCCTAAAGTTGTCGAGCGAGGGATGGGAGTAAAGCTCCGAATCACCCGCCGGCAACCGGGGTAGGAGCCCCAAAACGTAGGCTTCATCCACGCGGGCGTTTTGCAGCAGGCCAAAAGTGATTTGGGCATGTTTGATCCCCCGCTCGCGGAGCGGTTCGCGGGCGCGGCGGGAAAGCCATTCGTAAATGGCGGCGTGCGAGACCCGGTAAACCCACCGGCCTTGGGTGGTCTGGCGGCTGCGGGTGAGACAGTCGCGCGTCAGGCGCAGATGACGGATGCCCAGACTTTCAAAATCTTCCATCAAAATGCGGAAAATGACCGGATGCAGATGGAGGTGCAGATGACCGTTGACATGGTCCGGCGCCAGACCCGTCGCTCGGAATTTTTCAAACTGGGCGCGGATCTCCGCGCGCAACTGGGGACGCAAGCTGCGGCGGAAGAAATAATTCATGCCCGCTCCAACCGGATGATTCGTAAATTCGCCGCGCGCATTCACCAGCCCGGGAATGGTTTCCGGCGGCAGCGTGGAATGCCCCATCAGCAGGGTTAAATGCAGGCCAACCCCAAGCCGGGGATTCGCCCGCGCCAGCTCGACCGCCTCCGCAAATCCTGGCGCATTCACCATGAGGCTGGCGGACGTTAAAATGCCATCGCGGTGCGCGCGGACAACGGCTTCGTTAACGGATGGCGACAACCCGAAGTCGTCGGCATTGACAATGAGACGGCGGGTGGAATGCGGAGGGGAGATGGCGCAGGACATTACGGTCTCCCATAGTTGGACATCTGCCAGCCGGAGGCGTGCCCAAGCCAAGCTTGGGCAACGAGCGCCAACTTGTGCGGCTTGCTGATTTTCAGCGGTCGAGCTCCAAAGACGTTGAACTTGGCGTGTTCCAATTTTCGCAGCAACCGCCAGTAAACACAACCCATTAGTTCTGCGGCCACCATGGCTTTGCGGTCCTCGGGCGGCAAGGTTTCCCCGGCAAGCCGGTAAAATTTTCTGGCACGGGCAGCGATATTGGCGGCCAACGTATAATATCGTTCGGAATAACGGGAATCCATGATGTCTCCGTAGTTGACCCCAAAGGTCTTTAATTCATCCTGAGGCAAATATATTCTGCCGCGGGCGGCATCATTTTTCACGTCCCGCAAAATGTTGGTGAGTTGCAGCGCTTTGCCCAGATGCCGCGCATATTCATGGCATGCGGGGTTCCGGTAGCCAAAGATTTCTATGCTCAAAAGGCCGACGACCGAAGCGACATGATAGCAGTATAGTTCCAGGTCCTCAAAGGTTTCGTAACGTCGTTTTTCCAAGTCCATTTCACAACCCTGGATCAATTCGTCGAAACGGACGAAAGGTAGTTTGAATTTCTGAATGACCGGCTGGAATTCCTGGTTGAGCACAAACCGGGGATGACCATTTTCGCAGGCGCAACGGATGTCTGCCCGCCAGGCAGCCAGTTCGTCACGACGATGCTCTACGGTCGCGGCATCCTCATCCGCGATGTCATCCACGGCCCGACAGAATGCATAAAGCGCGGCCATGGCATCGCGTTTCTCACGCGGCAGCAGAATGAAGGCGGGGGCAAGATTGGACGCGCTTTTTTGGGTCAGGGCGCGGCTGTGCTGCACATTCACGATCCGGGCGGCGATTGGTTGAGGTCACGTCGGGGCGGCAACTCCCCGCGGGACGGAACCCCGCCCGCCCCATCCTGCGTGGACTGGCCATGGCGGTGACGGTGTTTGTGTCTTCGTTTGCGCCTCGTTTTTCTGGTCTTAAGCCAGAAAACGAAGCTTGCCAGACAAATAAACAACACCAGTAGAAAGACCATGAATGCCAGCCATTCAATGGCTGGGTTCTCGGCCGAAGGTAAAAACCAACTCCTCATGACTCGGCATTTTCCCCGCCATCAGCGGTGGATGTTTTCATGTTTAATCGTTGCATCCGGTAACGCAATGAATGCCTCGACAACTTAAGCCCTTCGGCGGCCCGTGTCAGGTTGAAACTGCTCTGTTCCAACATATTTTGGATCAACTCCCGTTCCAGTCTTTCCAGCGCCTGGTCCAGCGATTCGTCCGGCGCGACTGCGAGGGGCGCGCTTTTTTGCAGGCGGGATTCGACAGCGAAGTCCGGCAGGCTGACTGCCTCCACTTCGCGGCCGGTTTCCAAAATCAAGGCCCGCTCCACAACGTTGCGCAACTCACGCACGTTGCCCGGCCATCGGTGGGACTGGAGTTTAAACCGGGCGGCACCGCTGAAAGAACTGATGTTTTTGCCGAGGACCACCCGGAAAATTTTCAAGAAATGCTCCGCCAGGAGGCCAATGTCATCACCACGGTCACGCAAGGGAGGCAGATTAAACTGGACAACGTTGAGCCGGTGGAAGAGATCCTCGCGAAAATCTCCGGTAGCGATGGCCTCGACGATGTCACGGTTGGTGGCGGCAATGAGGCGGACATTGACGCGCAACTCTTCAGTTCCTCCCACCCGGGTAAAGGAACCGTCTTCGAGAAAACGGAGCAGCTTGGCCTGCAATGGTTTGCCCATGTCCGCGATTTCGTCAAGGAAAATAGTGCCGCCATCGGCTTCCTCAACCCGGCCGGATTTTTGTTTGATGGCACCGGTGAACGCGCCCTTTTCATGGCCGAACAATTCGCTCTCCAGAAGTGTTTCGGGGATGGCAGCGCAGTTGATCCGCACATAACTTTCGGTTTTCCTCCGGCTCAACGTGTGGATAGCGCCAGCCACGAGTTCCTTGCCTGTGCCGCTTTCGCCAAGTACCAGCACGCGGGCATCGGTCACAGCGACTGTTTGAATCAGCTGTCTCAAGTCGTTCATTTTTGGCGAATTCCCGACGATTTGCTCCAGTCCGAAGCTTTCCCCGGCACGCCGGCGGAGTGCCGCATTTTCGCGCAATAGCCGGTGCCGCTCCGCACAACGCGCAACAGCGAGGAAAAGTTCCTCCGGCGCGAAAGGCTTGGAAAGGTAGTCCATCGCCCCGGCCTGGATGGCTTCCACCGCGAGTTTCGGAGTGGCATAGGCAGTAATCATCAGCGAGGGCAGGTCGGGCCACTGCCGGTGGATTTTGGCGAGCAATTCATAGCCGTTCATGCCGCCCAAACGGGCATCGGTGATAACCATGAAAAACGGATCACGCGCCAAACGGGCCAGGGCCTCCTCGGCGGATTCGGCGGCGCAGACGGCGTAACCCTCATCCGTGAGCATCGTCTGGAGCGAACGACGCATGTTTTTTTCGTCGTCCACGATCAGCACCGGGGGCAGAGGCTCGGTCATTCGATAAATGGTTTGGGTTGCGACTTCATGGGCAAGATTACCGTGAATTTCGCCCCTTTTCCAAGCCCCGATTCCACCCGCACAGCGCCTCCGTACAATTCGGCATTGTGTTTGACAATGGCCAGGCCCAAGCCGGTGCCCTTTTCCTTGGTGGTAAAATAGGCCTCAAAGATCCGCCCAATTTTTTCGGGAGGGATCCCCGGGCCGTCATCGGCCACCGTGATTTCAACCGCGTATTGAGGGTTGCACCGGGCAAAGATAGAAACGTTTCCCTGCCCGGCCAGGGCCTCACGCGCGTTGAGGAGGAGATTTACCAGGATTTCCGCCAGATGACCGCGTTGCATCAGGAGCGCGGGAAGCTGGCCGTACAACCTTTTCTTGAGCTTGATGTCCGAGGGTATTCCCGGAGGAAAAACCTGTTCCACAGCCCGTTCAATCTGCTCACCGAGCTTAAGTTTTTCCACCCGACCTTCGTTCAATTTCGCGTAGCCCATGATTTCAGTGATCACCTTGTCAGCCCGGGCTACTTCTTCCTGGATGATTTCTATCTGCGTTGCCGCGGAACCCTGGCCGCTGCACAGTGTCCGCGTCAGGGTGAAGGCGGCATTGTTGATGATGGCGAGCGGGTTCTTGATTTGGTGGGCAAACTCGGCAGCCAGACGGCCGGCGGAATGCAACTGCGCCTCGCGGGCGGCAAATTCCGCTGCTTCCATCAAGGCTGCACGCTGGCGCTCCAATAGCAGCTGCGCGCCGTAACAGCAAAGAGTCAGAAGCCACAGCACCGACACGCGCAACAACAACTGCTCAGGCACCACCTCGTCCCCGGGATCGGTGTTGTTGCGTGTGCTTTTCCAGACCGAGTTATTGAGTTTGGCCAGCGTATTGGAGCCATGGTGTGCCGTCCCGGTTGGTCCGAGCGGGGAAAGAACTCCCGCCCCCTGATCCAGGGCGCGAGGCGCCAAAAAGGGGCCTCCCGTCATGGCATTCGTGGTCCCCTGCCTGACGGCATGGGAGGCGTACATGTTCGCCAAGATTTGCGAGTCGGGGAGGGGCATATCCCAGCCGATCGACGGGGTGAAAAGTACCGCGGCAGCATAGAAAACACTCAATAGGAGGTTGAGCACGATTTGCGGCGTGGCCAGCGGGATGCTCAAGGCATTCAGCATGATCAGCCCGGGAAAAACCCAGAAGGCATTGCTGGTGAATCCGCCCGTTACCACGGCGATGCCCGCCATGAATATGCCGTCCAACAATCCTAGGACGAACGCGAGCCATTGGATGAGCCCCGGCGGCAGCCGCCGCCAGGAAAAAAGCAGGACCGCACCCACAAAATTGGCCAGCAAATAAATCAGAAAATACGTTTTTAACGTGTCGAGGGTCACGGACTGTGCGGGTTGCTCCTCGGCAAGCCATCCGGAATAAAACAAGTAATAAAGGACGACCAGACACAACCCCGCCTTGGCGGGAAGCACGACGTCGCGCAGCACCTTGACGATACGCTCCGCCTGCTCCACCGGCTCCGGTTGCTCCGGAACCAGGAGCCCACGCAGGCTTTCAAACTTTTCCAAGTTCAAATGTTTCATGAGCGACCCGACTCAGTTGGGCGGCGGTGATTCCAGGGTCACATGGCTAATGCGCGCGCGGCAATCTGGTCGACGGGCCACAACCGGCCCATACCCTCGTAGCCGCATGACAGCATTCCTTCGTCCGGACCGATGAAGGCCACACCCCGTTCTTGAAGGGTTTTCACGTTTGCCTGGGTGGCCGGGTGAAGCCACATTTTGCCATTCATGGCGGGCGCGATCAAGGTCTTGGCCTGCTGATTCAACGCCAGAGCGATGCAGGTCAACGCGTCGTCGGCCATGCCGTGCGCGAGCTTGGCCAGGACATTGGCGGTGGCGGGCGCAATGACCAGGAGGTCCGCCGCATCCGCCAATTCGATGTGCACTGGTTTCCATCCCTCGTCCTCGTCGTAGAGGTCAGTAACCACCGGGTTGCGGGTCAGGGTTTTGAAAGGCAACGCGGTGATAAACTGCTGGGCATCCGCCGTCATCACCACGCGCACGTCGCACTTCGCCTTGATCAGAAGAGATGCCAGGTCCGCCGCCTTGTGCGCAGCAATCGAGCCCGTCACGCCGAGAATGATTTTTTTGTTTGCATTCATGATCTCCGCTCCTTTCATATACTTTTCAATGCCACCGCGCTGGGTCAGACCGGCGGTGGCAGAGAGCGCGCTGAACGCATTTTTTCCGCCTCGATGATCGCCAGCGCCCGGCGCAAGTCTTCCTGTTTGTCGCCGCTGATCACCAGATAATCAAAATTTTTCCACTGGGCAATTTCGTGGCGGGCCACTGCCAGCCGCTTTTGAATAACCGTGTCCGCGTCAGTACCACGTTGCTGCAACCGCTGTTCCAACACCGCCACCGACGGCGGGGCGAGAAAAATTGTCACCAGCGCCCGGCTTAACTCGGGCTCGGTTGCCGCCTGAGCCCGGATGGTGGCTGCGCCTTGGACGTCCACGTTCAACAAAACGTCGCTACCAGTGCGCAGCTTGTCGAGCAATTCGCGCTTCAAAATGCCATAACTGTTCCCAAAGACCGTTGCATGCTCAATGAAATTGCCTGCCTGCACCCGTTTCAGAAAATCTGCTGCCTCCAAAAAATGGTAATCCACCCCGTCCTTTTCGCCAGCGCGCGGCGCCCGGGTCGTGCAGGTGATGGCCCGCGTCATTTGCGGTTGGGCCTCAAGCAGCAGGTTCACCAGGGTTGTCTTGCCTGCTCCCGAAGGCGCGGAAATGAGGATCAGCAACGAGGGGGTGGCTGCCTTTTCCGGCGGCCGGGGTGGGGATGCGGCAGAGGTCCTTTTCATTCCACATTCTGGGCCTGTTCACGAAACCGTTCCAGTTCAGCCTTGAGAGTCACAACCTCGCGCGAAATAACCGCGTCATTGGCCTTCGAGCCAATCGTGTTAATCTCACGATTCATTTCCTGGGCGAGGAAGTCCAGGGTACGCCCGACCGGTTCCTTGGATTTGCCACAGTCGGCAAACTGGGCAAAATGGCTTTGCAGCCGCGTGAGCTCCTCGGTTATGTCCGAACGGTCGGCGAAGACCACGATTTCCTTTAACAACCGTTCGTCATTGGGCGCGATGTTCTCAAGACCGGCAGCCTTGATGCGTTCGATCAGGTTTTGGCGGTAATTCTCGGCCGTGGCGGGCGCCTGTTCTTGAATCTGCGCGACGGATTTTTTCATTACGTTGATGCGCAGCACCAGGTCCCTCGCCAGGTGCGCGCCTTCACGCTCGCGCATTTTCAAGAGAGCGGTCAGGCCCTGATTCAGGGCCTTTTCCACCGCGGGCCAGAGGTTTTCCGATCCGGCGAGCTGCTCGTCAGTTTGAAAAACGCCGGGTGCACGGAGCACCTGGTCCAGCGTGACTTCGTCGGAAAGTTTGAGCTGCTTGACCAGCTTCGCCAATTCGGCGGTGTAGGCCTTGGCCAAGTCCACGTCGATGTGCTTGCGCGCGGACAATTTCCCCTTGGCAGCGTGGAGCGAGACGCGTACGTTCACACGACCCCGAGCCACGGCGCGATGAATGACATCGCGCAGTGGTGCTTCCAGCAATTCCAGCTCGCGCGGCAGTGCGACGGAAACTTCAGCCTGTTTGCGGTTCACGGAACTCAATTCCACCGTGACCTTGAAGCCGTCTTGGGCGCACTCGCCGCGACCATATCCAGTCATGGATTTCATCCGCTGGATCATGCTAAATTTTTTTGCGGCAGGCGAATACATTTTCCTGCGGCTAATTTCCCTCCCCGGCTCATAGTCTACCCGACTCCAACCCGGCCGGCAATACTGGACCGCGGCGGCCGAAACAGC
>Ga0302320_10024820_pt1 | contig 11678 bp, 12 predicted proteins | sample Bog_T0_3_FD_202130 | JGI IMG/M metagenome (GOLD analysis project Ga0302320, IMG submission 202130) | Peat permafrost microbial communities from Stordalen Mire near Abisko, Sweden - Bog_T0_3 | ecosystem: Environmental > Terrestrial > Soil > Wetlands > Peat | place: Sweden: Abisko, Stordalen Mire... | reverse complement strand
CCCAGTATCGAGCGTGAAGGACCGCATCGGCCTGGCGCTGATTGAGGCCGCTGAGAAGGCCGGCAAGATCACCCCCGGCAAGACCGTGCTGATTGAGCCCACCAGCGGCAACACCGGTATCGCGCTGGCCTTTGTGGCCGCCGTCAAGGGCTACAAGCTGATTCTGACGCTGCCTGAGACGATGAGCCTGGAGCGGCGCGTACTGCTGCTGGCTTTTGGCGCTGAGATTGTGCTAACGCCCGGCCCGAACGGCATGAAGGGCGCCATCGCCAAGGCCAATGAGATTCTGGCCAAGACTCCGAATGGCTTTATCCTGCAACAGTTCGACAACCCGGCCAACCCGGCGATTCACTACGCCACCACCGGCCCCGAGATCTGGGACGACACGGATGGCAAGGTGGACATTCTAATCAGCGGCGTGGGCACCGGCGGCACCATTACCGGCGTGGCCAAGTACATCAAGGAGCGCAAGCCTGAGTTCAAGGCGATTGCCGTGGAGCCGACCGACAGCCCCGTGCTGAGCGGCGGCAAGCCGGGGCCGCACAAGATTCAGGGCATCGGCGCGGGCTTTGTGCCTGCCGTGCTGGATACTGGCCTGGTGGACGAGATTATCCAGATCAGCAACGATGAGGCGATTGCGACAGCGCGGGAACTGCCTCTGAAGGAGGGGCTGTTTGTTGGCATCAGCTCAGGCGCGGCGGCGGCGGCGGCGCTGAAGGTGGCCGCGCGACCGGAGAATGCCGGCAAACTGATCGTGGCGGTATTGCCGGACTTTGGCGAACGCTATCTGTCCAGCATTCTCTTCGAGAGTCTGCGTCAGCAGGCGCTGGCTCTGCCGACTGAAGCGATTGCGGTGTAACCATCCGCGGCGGGGCCAACTGCCACCTGCGGTGGGGCTGGCGGCTCGCTGACCGCTCGCAAAAGGTGTGTGGTGCTCCAGGTCTCAAGAGCGAGACCTGGGACGCCCAGACGACTTTGTCGATTTGAGAATTTTTATGGCCTTGTTTGCCCGCATCCGCGAAGACATCGACTCCGTACTGGAGCGCGATCCGGCTGCGCGTTCGCGGCTGGAGGTCTTTCTCTGCTATCCCGGACTTTGGGCGGTCTGGATTCATCGCATCGCCTTTGTGCTGTGGCGCGCCAAGCTGCGGCTGGCTGCAAGGATGCTCTCGCAGGTTGCCCGCTTCTATACCGGCGTCGATATCCATCCGGGCGCGCTGCTGGGCCGGCGGCTCTTCATCGATCACGCCACGGGCGTAGTGATTGGCGAGACGGCTATCGTGGGCAGCGACGTGACCATGTATCAGGGCGTGACGCTGGGCGGCACCGGCAAGGGGCACGGCAAGCGCCATCCGACGATTTGCGACGGCGTCTTCATCGGCAATAACGCCAACATATTGGGCAACATTACGGTCGGCGAAAACTCGCGCGTGGGCGCGGGCTCGGTGGTGCTGTCGGATGTGCCGCCGGATTCGACTGTGGTGGGCGTACCGGCGCATATCGTCTATCGCAACGGCGAGCGGGTTCTGATTACCGATCCGCACGACATCAAGGATCCGCTTTCGGATTCGCTGATTGCGCTTTCAGCTCGCGTGGAAGAGTTGGAAGAGCGTCTGGGCGGTGTGCGCAAGCCTGCAGACCAGTTCACCACTGAGGCCGCCGAACGTGAAGCCTACCGCGTGAAACTGGATGGGATGCGGCAGTATGTTTCGATGGGCGAAGGGATCTGATAAGAAACAAGCCCTCGATTAAGCTGCCAGTGGGGTAATCTGAACGTCGAAACCGAGGTTCCGCAAGCGGTTGACGAGGTGCAGAACGTGCTTTCCCTTGGCTCGGTTGTCGAAGTGGTTTGCGCCCAGATCCTGGTAGAGAGTGCCATCTTTGAACATGTGGTAGGCGGCGGTAAGCATGGAAGCGGCTACCGCGCCGATAGCCTTTTTTGGTTCCACGCCTGGAGCGGATACGCAGGTACTGGGCCTGAAGGTAGCTGTTCTTCTTTCGCTATGCCGCCCAGGCGCACTGGGAGTCATTTTTGATTATCTGCCCGCATCCGCCGCCATCTTGAGCGCTCTGGTCATGGCTTCAGTGCGACTCTGCTTCAAGGCCGCCATATTCATGCCGCCGGGCAGCCATCTTTCCGGGGAATAGAGCCGCAGATGCTCCTCCAAAATGCTGTTAAAAATTGTGCCTATTTGAGCTACAGCGGCTTGCGCCTTGGGCAGCGCAAGGTGGAAGCGGGCTATCTCGGCCGTCGCGGTTTCTGGGTGGTAGCTGAGCCGGTCTCCGGTTTGCAGCGCATCGACCAGGGCGTCAGGAGGGTCGGAGACGGGCGAGGTCTGGTGCATGGCATCATATGCGCCGCGCAGCCGGGTCATGGCGCCGGCAAATCCATCCAGCTCATCCCGGCGCGCGGTTAGCCCTGGAGCGCGGCGCACCTCCACCGTTACCTTGGAGGTCACGCCGCGGCTGGCGACAGGAATTACTGTAGTCAGCGTATTGCCCTGGAAGCTCCACCCACTTTTACCGGCGACGCTGGCGAACTTCAGCGGAGAGCCATTGACTGTGACTTGTAGCGGCGGCCAATCGGCGGGCAGCCGCAATTCAAACCCGCGCTTAAGGGGCATTCCGGGAAAAGCGCCCTGCACGGGGCCAATCTCGACGCGCAGAGTGTCTCCGGTTTGAGTTGCTTTGATGGGTGTTCGGGTAAAGACGCCCTTTTGATACTCGATGCCCACGCCGGAGTCTTCATAAACCGAATAAGCTGACGCTGTGTCGGGAGTCAGCGGCCAAATGTTGACGATCAGTGGATCGACCGGTTTTTCACCGGTGTAGAGCATGGGCGGTTGCATGGGAATGATTGCGCCGGGACGCAGGTAGACGGGGATCTGCTCGATGGAGAAGCTGCGTTCCAAGGTTTCACCCCCGTGGAAATGCTTGCCGGTGGGAGTTTCTATCCACTCGCCCGGCGGCAGCCAAAGCTTCTCTGTCGCCAGTCCTGAAGCCTTGCCGGCGGGGGCCAATATGGGTGCGACCAGCATCTGATTGCCAAAGACGTACTCTCCTTTGTTCTGATAAGCCTGATCTTCCTCCGGCCAATCGTAGTAGAGCGGATGCAGGAAGGCAACGCCGGTCTCATAGGTCTTGCGCGCCTCAGTGTACAGATACGGCTGTAGGGCATAACGGAGCTGATACACGGAGCGCAAAACGGAGGAATAGGGCTCGGGATAGGCCCATGGGCGGCGTTCGCTGTCAGGATTCTTGGTGGTGTGGGTGCGCAGAATTGGACTGAAAGCACCAAACTGCACCCAGCGCGTGTAAAGTTCGGGATCGACGGAGCCGGGCAGGTGGCCGCCGATGTCATGACTCCAATAGGCGTAGCCCACGTTGGCTGCCGTGGCCGTGAACCAGGGTTGAAAAGCCAGTGTCTCCCAGACCGAGATGGCGTCGCCTGAAAAGCCGATCTGATAGCGGTGATTGCCCAGCCCTCCCCAGCGGTGAAAGAGCAGGGGACGCTTGCCCTCGCGCTGCTGATCGGTGAAGTGTACGTAGTTCAACCACCAGGTGGGGTTGACGCCTGGCAGCTTGGTATCCGCTTGCTGCTGCCAGTCAAGCCACCAGAAGTCGATGCCCTGCTTTTCCAGCGGATGGTGTAGCAGGTTCATGTAGTTGGTGGCGAATTTCTTGTCGGTGATGTCGAACGGTACGTATTTGCGAGAGGCCGGATCGATGCCCATGGCCCGCGCCATGGCCGGATAAGCCGTCTCCCAGGGCTCGACGCCAGAGGCCGGATGCAGATTCAGCGTCGCCTTCAGACCCTCGGCATGGAGCTGGGCCAGAAACCGATCGGGGTCGGGAAAGAGCAGCTTGTTCCAGCTATAGCCGCTCCAGCCTAGCGACTGGCCGGACTGGTCAACTTCTCCCGCGGCCTCAAGCTGGCTATTGCTGGTGTGCCAGTCCATGTCGATGACAAAGACATCCAAGGGCGTGTTATTTTCACGGAAGCCGCGCACCAGGTCGTCGAGTTCCTGATCGGTATAAGCCCAGTAACGCGACCACCAGGCACCGAAGGCGAAGCGCGGCGGCAGGGGGATGCGGCCAGCCACGCGCACAAAATCTCCGAGCGCCTTGCGGTAGTCGTGAGCATAGCCGAAGAAATACCAGTCTTGACGCTGGCCTGCGGGGTTGGAGCCTTGGGGCCGCTCCATCACCCATGGCCAGGGGCTGGTTTCGCCATTGCGAAATGTGAAGTCGGTCGAGTCGAAGAGCGGGCGGGTGGAATCGTCCACCAGCGCCCAGCCGGAGCGCGAGATCAGCCCCTGCCCCAGCGGTTCCTGCGTCTTGTCGCCCAGTGCTCCGTCCAGGGTTCGCGTGGTGCCTTGCAGGTTGTTGGGGTCGGCCAGGCCGGGGTACCAAATGACTTCCTTGCCATCCACTTTGAATTTGATTGACAAACTGTCTGCTGTGAACCGCCCGTCTCCGGTTTGTGCCATGACTGGGGTGTATGTGAGTGTAAGCGCGCTAGTGAAGATCGACAGTAACCCACTCGCATTCATGGCCGGATCGTTACGCTCAAACTTTGGCACCGGCATCCGCCGATTCAAGAAGACAAGCGAGGCATGATCCTCGAATTTTCCGTCTGGCGCCCACTCCATGCGGATCATCTCGGGAGTGAGGACGGTGAAGCGCGCGTTCCCCACCGTTACGACGGCACGAGGATCGGCCACGGGATTGTAGAAACCGTCAACTTGTTCACGCAGTGCGGCGGCGGTGGCCGGGATATGGGGCTGAGCCGGCAATGCTCCGCCAAGCGAGATTGCAACTGCAATTGCAGCAAAAATTCCAGGGGAAGTTCGCATTGGCGTCTCCAGCTTGACCATCATCGAAAGCCTACCACCGGAGGCCTGAATATGGACGACACTGTTTCAAACGGGAGAACCCCCGGCTTTGCCGGGGTGGCAGTAGCCGATTGACATTTCCGGGAATCGCACCCGATTTGTGGATTTCCATTCTTCCCGCAGAAACGTTAGTAGAACGCAGAGCATGAGCGCCGTCCCTCCGGGACTCCGGAACGCATTTGTGGAACCGCTTTCCCCACGCTGAAGCGCGGGGCTAATAACCGCTGCGCCTACGGCGCGGGGTTGGCTGCTACCGGCATGGAACGCTCCGGCAAAAGGCCCCTTTGAGGGGCCACCAATCATAAAGCCTCCGGCTTTGCCGGAGGATATTTACTTCATCATGTTGCGGGTTGGCAGGGCCGGTGGATGACTGTTACATGATGGAGCGATACGGTGAACTTTGGCTATAGGCGAAGGTATAGCGAATAATAATTGAATGCACTAGATCAATTAAATGAATAACTTAAGTGGTAAAGCGAAGGAAATGAGAATCTAAAAAGGGGTTTTTTGCGTTTTTTGCCTATTCAAACCATTGATAATAAGCATGTTGAATAAACAAAAACCACCGAAAGGCGAAGTTATGACGAACATAATTTCAGGTTTCTTCGGGATTTGCTGGTTTTCCGATTTTTGCTCTATTCAACCTATTGATAATAAGCATGTTGAATAAATAAAAATTGCCAAAAGGCGAATATAAGAAGAACATATCTTCCGGTTTCTTCGGGTTTTGCCGGTTTTCTGAAGGGAACAAATTGGGGTTGTGGTCTGGCTGCGAGGCTTGGCGTGGGCGGCTTGTGCCGGCGGCGGATTGGATGGTATTGGTCATTTGGGCCTCGCGTTTGCGACTGTTTTTATTGTGCGCGTCCCAGAGGAAATTATCTGCAAACCACCTGCGGTGGGGCAGAAGCTCGCTATTCGGTCGCAGGAGATTCGTGGTCTGCCGTGGCCGAAAATCCGGAGATGGGCCGTACGCCGTTGGCGATGGTCTCGTTGGTCACCCGTCGCATTCTACGGCAGTGAAGCAGGAGCGGGCGCGGGAGTGGGTGACACCGGTCTGGCCATCGCGATAGCCGCGCGATAGTACGGATAAGTTATAGCGGTTGTCCTCGTCCAATTGTCATCCGTGTAGGCGGGCGGCTTGGGAATCCCAAGCCCTCTCTTGCCCAGCGCCGCGGCATCATTGCAGATCTGAGCATCACCGGCCCGATTGCACTCCTTCATTTCGATTTCGACAGCTACAAAGATCGCTTCGTCGTCGTTGGGGTCCATCTGGAGTCCGCGCTTGGCCGCACTGAGCGATTTTGTGTCGTCGTTCAGTCTGCGATAGGTGTTCATCAGAATGTTAAGTACGGACTTCCTGGTTACACTCTGTGGATATGCTTGAAGAAAGCGTTCAAGAGCCGCTGCTTTTGCGGCAGGATCGATCTGCGAGGCAGCCGCCGCATAGGCATTGAATTCAGCCTGATCATTGATGGTCAGTTGATGTGAATCCTGCGCCTGGGGCATCGGCGCGGGAGCCGGTGCTTGAGCGGGTGCGGGAACTTGCGCGGGACCTGGCTCGGGAGTTAGTGCGGGAGCCGGTACGGGAGCCGGTGCGGGAGCCGGCGAGGGAGTTGGCGCGGGATCTGGCGTTCCCTGCTTAATCCATGCCATACCGTATGGGTCGTATAGCTTTTCTCCTTGGATGGTGAAAAGTGTGGATTGGCCAGCCGCCCCCTCGGTCAGTGTCAAGTTGTTTCCGTCGATGGTGTAATTCCCAGACCTTGGCTGGCGTTCGCCCGGCATGTGCAGTATGAAACCGAAGGAAGGAGTTAGAAGAAGACTAATGCTCGTCCCTTCCTTTGTGTAATTCCCAGGGAGTCCAGGCTGGCCGCCGCCCTGCGCGGCCAAATCTAGACTGACCGTCAAAGCGATGACCGCCAACCAAATTGCACGAAGCCACCGAACATGTTTCATATGGTTTTTACCTTTCAACGGTCTACAGAACGTCACAGACTTTTCCGTTGGTAAAGGTCACCTTTTCGTCCATGTAATAAAAGATCACGTTCACTCCCAATCTGGCTATCATAAGCGGCTGCCCAAAAGCGGCGGTCACCAGAACCATAGTCTGAGCAAGGGCGATGGCCGGCGGAGGAAGGTCAATCACTCTTCCCGCTTCCGCCTCTGATGCGTACTTGGAATATTCATATCTTCGCGATACTTGGCAACGGTGCGCCGGGTCAATTGAATTCCCTGAGCCTGTAGCATCGCGGCCAGCAGATCGTCGGTGAGCGGATGCCGCGCATCCTCCTCCTCGATCAGCTTGCGAACCTTTCGCTTGAGCACCAGCAGCGGCGTATCGGCGCCCTCGGGTCCATTCGATCCCTCGGTGAAGAAGAAGCGCAGCTCCAGAACCCCTTGCGGCGTGTGCGCATATTTGTTGGCTACGGCGCGGCTCACGGTTGAAGGATGCACGCCGATCTCTTCGGCGACTTCCTTGATCATCATGGGCCGCAGCGCCTCGACGCCCTGATCCAGAAACTCTTGCTGGCGGCGCACAATCACCTCGCAAGTTCGCAGAATCGTGCTCTTGCGCTGGGCGATATTTCTCATCAATTGCAGTGCGGAGCGGAAGCGCTCCTTGACGTAATCCTTGACCTCTTTGTCGGTACCTTCCGCAACCAGCATCCGCCGGTAGCGGCGGCTGAGGCGGAGGCTTGGCAGATCCTCCTCGTTCATGGAGACCACCCACTCGCCGCCCCGCTTGATGAAGACCACGTCGGGCTCGATCAGCCGCGCCTGTTCGCGGTTGTACTGGCGTCCGGGCCGCGGGTCGAGGGTGCGGATGAACTCGATGCCTCCATGCGCCTCGGCGGGAGTAATCTGCGCCACGCGGGCCAGATCCTTCACATCCCGCTTCTGAAGCAGCGCCAGATACTTGTCCACAATCAGCGCGGCGACTTCCATGCTGCGCCGCCGCTCCTCAATGCGCGCCTCGGCTTCGGCCTGAAAGCCGCGATGCGGATCATCCTCGGCATCGACTGTCTGGCGAGCAAACAACTGTGCAAACTCACGCTGTTGAGCCGCGATCTGAATCATCAGGCACTCGCGCAGGTCGCGGGCACCCACGCCGGCTGGGTCAAGCTGCTGCACCAGTTCGATTCCCCGCCGCAGCCCATCCAGGTCCAACTCCGTCTTTGGTTCGGCAGCCTCGCCGGAGCCTCTGAAGGCCGCCAGCAACTCCTCTTCGCCACCCACCAGGTAGCCATCCCCATCCAGATTTCCAATGACGAATTCGGCCGCAACGTGCAGGCCCGGCTCCAGTGTCAGAGCTCCCAACTGCCACGCCATGTGATCGGACAGAGTCGTAGGCTGGGAGAGAAAGTTCTCGAATGAGGGCTTTTCGTTCTCTTCATATTCCGGCTGTGTGCGGTAACCGGGGTCCAGGTAATCCTGGAAGTACGATCCGAAGTCAACCTCATTGAAGGGGTCTTTGGGTGGAGACGTCGGATCTTCGATCCCCCTCGCCTCGACACCCCGGGCCTCGATTCCCCTTTCGAGGAGTTCCTCGCGGCCCGCAACCTCATCCAGCATTGGAACCGTCTCGTCAATCTCTTCCAAGACGGGATTCTCAACCATTTCGGCATCGATCATCTCCTTCAGCTCGAGCTTGTTGAGCGCCAGCACGCTCACCATCTGCATCAGGCCCGGAGTCAGAATCTGACGCTGCGAGACCTTCAAGCTCAATCTGGGTTGTAGCAACGCCATAAGAGGAACTCTTCCTGTTTTGACTCACCGTCAGTGTACTTGAGTATCAAAAAGCCTATTGGTTAAAATGCCTCACGTCGAGCCGATTCGTTCCGGATTGGGATTCACTCATAGTGGAAATCTCTCTTTGGAAAGTCAAGTGCAACCAGGTCAGCCGAACCCTTGACGAACTGTCCGCGGCCATCAACCCAGGGTAAAACCCTCCCCCAGGTAGACACGCCGCACCTCGACGTCGTTGCCGAGCTCGTGCGGCGTTCCGGCGCGGAAGATCCTCCCTTCGGCGATGATATAAGCACGGTCGGTTACGCTCAAGGTCTCGCGCACATTGTGGTCGGTGATCAGGACCCCAATGCCGTCCGCCTTCAAATTGAAGATGATCTTTTGCAGTTCCAGCACGGCGATGGGATCGATGCCGCTGAATGGCTCATCGAGCAGAATAAAGTTGGGCTGAATGCACAGCGAGCGGGCAATCTCGACGCGCCGCCGCTCGCCGCCGCTCAGCGAGTAGCCCCTGGTGGTCCGGATGTGCCCCAGATTGAGCTGGTGAATCAGCCGCTCGGTGCGCACCCTCCGCTCCCGGCTGCCTAGCGGCTGGGCCTCCAGCACGGCCAGGATATTCTCCTCCACGGTCAGCTTGCGGAAGACCGAGGGCTCCTGCGGCAGGTAGCTGATGCCAAAGTTGCGCGCCCGCAGATACATTGGCAACTGCGTAATATCCGTCTCGTCCACCAAGACGCGGCCGGAATCCGGCTGCACCAGCCCCACGATGATGTAGAAGCTGGTCGTCTTGCCGGCGCCGTTCGGTCCCAGCAGGCCCACCACCTCGCCGCGCGAGATCCTCAGATCCACGCCGCGAACCACCTGCCGTCCCTTGTATGTCTTGCCGATTCCCTCGGCGATCAATGTATCCATCAGGTCGATCATCCCGTCAGTTCATGAAAGACAAATCTATCATCCTGGGCATAGGTACGCAGGATGGGCCAGTCTTGCATCCTGGAATCAGGCCAGCTGCCTCAAGCCGACAGCTTGTTCATCAGGTCGATGCGCACATCCCCCTCGGGAAAAAGGGCGCGAATCTCCAGCACTCCGCCCATCGCCTCGATGTAGCTACGCAATGTACTCAAGTACATATCGGTTCGCTGCTCCAGTTTGGAGATGTTGCCCTGATCCATCTGAAGCAGTTCGGCGAGCCTGGTCTGCGTCATCTGGCGAGCGTTGCGGAGTTGTTGCAAAGGCATCTGCTTCAATTCCTGCTTGACCCAGGCATCAACCTCCGCTTGGGCTTCCGGGGACATCTTCTCTTTGAGCTCTCTGAAATTCCGTAGCATCGCTCCACCTCCTGGTCACTGCCTTTTGATCACTCCAAGATGCTTTTCAAAGAGAGAATCAGCTTTGGGAATGAACTCGCCATACCAGCGGGAATTGCCGGTTTTACCTCCGCCGATGAGCAAAATACCTGTGCATCGCTGATGAAATTGGTACAGCACACGATAGGGCCAACCTTCATGCTGGACCGGCAGTTCGCGCAGATTCGACACTCGCGAACCTTGAATCGTATCGGCATAGGGGCGGCAAAGGTCAGGACCAGCAAGTTCGAGCAGGCCAACATAACGAGCAAAGCTCTTCTGTTCTTGCGCTGTCATGCCATCCCACCACCGGCTGAACTCATCCGTGAATTCGATCTCCCACGCCACGGTCAATTATGTTTTTATTTACATATATTGTCAAGGGAATAATTACGCTGTTTGCGCCGCCCCCCAAACGATTGGGTGAGAGGACGTGGCGGAACAATCACTTCTTCGGCAGGGCTTCGACGAGGATGCCGCGCAGTTCTCCGCGCCGCGCTTCTGACAGTCCTGCCGAGCCGAGCAAATAATAGGTGCCTGAGCGGAAAACAAGAACAATAACATCTTTGCCCTCACGCCAATAAACGTAGATATTCCAACCTGTTTTGGAAAATGCACCAACCGAATTTTGAGTCTGAATCGACTCCGGAGAAATGATCACCGTAAATTGCCACTGCATCGAAGGATCATTTTTGTACATGCGGCGCAATTGCATTGGCACTCCCCTAAAAATCACAAATGCCATTACTCCGATAGCTACTACGAACGGAACTATTGGTGACCGTCAAAGATTCTGGTCAATATCCTGCCCTTCGTCAGGGCAGACATGGCAGGGGCTAAAGCCCAGATCCTCAACAATTCGTCGATTTCGGCACGACTAAAGTCGTGCCCTTTTACAAAACAAAAACGATGAGATTAACGGCGGACTACACTAGTGCTTTGACCGCATGAATTGGTAATCAGAGATGGACAGGCGTGGACGAGGACGTCCACGGTACAGCCGGCCGGGAGGCCGGCGCTACATTCCGGTGATTACGCAATCAAGCGGTCAAGGTACTAGATTCAAAACTACCGAGTTGGCTGCTTGAGCAGGCGGAGTATTTTGAATCGTCTCTTCATCCGGAAAATTTGGTTGTTGGTGAGATTTCTGAACAAAACTGAAGACGAGCATGAGACAAACAATGAAGAAAACTCAAACCATGATATTTTTCCCGAAGCGTCCGAAACGATAATTTCCGTTGAGTTTGAGCTTAGCCGCACTCAAATATTCCGTTTCACTGATCCTAAAGCTGAACTCCCTACCGCTCTCTCTTCACAATTCTTGCGTACAAAGCATTACCTTCACAATCCGGTATGCCAGCGCGGCAACTCGTTTACCGGGATTGGCCGGAGCAATTGGCGATCGATCTCCGCTTTGACCTTGGTCTCAAGCGTTTCAGAGTGGCTGAATATGTTGCGGAAAAAGGCCTGAAATGGGGAGAAATCTCCGAGCACAACCCGTAGGGGTAAACAGGCTGCGGCAAGACCCATAATTCTTGTCTGTTTACGTTTCGAGATTGGATTTTTTGCCCTTTGCGGCTGTTTTTGCCACATTTTCCTCGTTTCGTTTTGCCTCTGAAGGTTGTTTTTTCGGCCTTCAGGCACAAAATGAAACGAGGAAACGCCGGCGAAAGAGTCTGAAAACGTCGAA
>Ga0302320_10024819_pt1 | contig 11678 bp, 10 predicted proteins | sample Bog_T0_3_FD_202130 | JGI IMG/M metagenome (GOLD analysis project Ga0302320, IMG submission 202130) | Peat permafrost microbial communities from Stordalen Mire near Abisko, Sweden - Bog_T0_3 | ecosystem: Environmental > Terrestrial > Soil > Wetlands > Peat | place: Sweden: Abisko, Stordalen Mire... | reverse complement strand
TCATTTCCGCGAAGGTGGCCGCCGGGAAATTCGTCCAGCCGGCGCGCTCGCCTTCCACGAGCACCTGGTAATTTGCCGGATATTCAAACAACCGCTGGTCCACCGCCCGCACCAGGCAAAACGTGAACGCCGCCAGCGCACCGGCCAAAAGCCAGCGCGTGAGTTCTTTGCGGGCAAACAGCAGCGCGCCCAGAAAATAACACGCCACGCAGCCGGAATATTGCCAGAGCGTGTCCGCGGTCAAGTCGGCATCCACTGTCCGGGTGGCGGAAATGAACTGCCAGCCGAGCCAGGCCAAAGGGAGAATCCAGAGCCACTTTGAGGGCAGTCCCGACGTGTCCCGGCGCGGTTTGGTATCCTGAACAATCAGCAGCGCACCCCAGACCGCCAGCGGCACCCAGATCCATTTCACCCAATGCGGCGGCCAGGCGTCGTTTAGAAAATCCGGCAACGTTGCGGGCGGGACGATTTTGTGGTCAAGGATCACCGGATCGCCAAATTTCCAGATGCAGAGGCCCAGAAACAGTCCAAACATCAGCGCGAAGAGCGCATGGATTCTCGCCCCGGCGGGATTGCTTTCAGGTTTCACGTGCCGGTTAGTGTGCCTTCAGGTGGCGGAAAAGGCAATTTGCACCGTCAAACACAAAGCCAAGAAGCGCCCAAATCAGGAACCCGAAACAAGGTCTGCCAATCGGGATGGCAAATCTTGGGCAGTGTGTTCCAAAGTAATTACAGTGGCTGTTGCCCCGTCCCAACGATAGAACAACGCAAACACCGGAAAGCCCGGCACCGCGATGCGGAGAATGTCAGCCAAATCGTAAGATTCAAAACGAGCAGAATGACCTTGTTTCGGATTTTGCAATAAATGCAGAACCAGTCTCCTGAGTCAGTGATTTCCTGTTAAAATAATTGCCGGCGTGTTCCAGTTGATGGGGCAACCAGTTTTGGCTTCGCCAGTTTGGGCCGCCCCTTCAGGGCTCGGAAAATTGGTGCAATTGTACCCAGGGCGTTGCCCTGGGCTGGCATATTTTGGGCCTTCAGCCCGTCGCATTGTAAGCCCGGCATCGCGGGGAATAATGCAGGTTTTTTCCAACTCAGGAGACTAGTTCTTGAGTTGCCCTCGTGAATTTTGACAGCTACTTGTGGCCGTCCGTCGTGAACACCAATTCGGTCCCGATAGTGGCGCACTCGCCGATAAAAGGCGGGATAGACCCGCAGTTTAGCGTCCATCAGCAATTGCTTTCATGTTCTTTTCAAATTGCGTCGGGGTTACCCGCGTAGCACTTTCGGCAAGAGCCTCACGAATACGCTCCTCGAGCCAGAGGGGCGGAGGCCGAAATCGCGCCGCAAATTGGGGCAGTCCGATTCGGAGGGCCTGCCGGATAACGTCAGCTTTGCACAAATCGGAAATCTCAGTGTTTTCCGTGATTTGAGCATCTAGCTCGTCGCTGATATCCATTTTTGGCAAAACTTTCATACACTTTATTAACGTCAAATTGCCACCATTCAATTTTTATTTCATTTTCAAATTTGCAGTTTCAGCAGCCCCACTTCCAGGGCCAGCGCCTCCTGCACATTGGTATGCAGCAGCCGCTGGGTTTGTTCCAGCACCTGCAAATTCTCCCCGGCCTGCCGCGAAGTAATGCGCTTGGCGATTTCATCGGCGCCCGCGATTTGCGGCAGATGCAGCAAGGCCTCGCCGGCGGCCAGCGTATGCAGCCACACATCCCGCAGCCACCATTGCAGCAGCAACAGCACCTCGGCGCGGCGGCGGCGGTATTCCGCCTCAATCGCCGCCGTCAGTTCCGTTTCCCATTTCTCGCGCAAATCCTTCTCGGCGTCGCCGTATTTTTCCAGCGGCGAACGCGCGGACACCACTTCCTCGACCTGCGCCCGGATGGCGCCGAGCCGTTGCAGCAGCGAATCGAGCAGGCGATAACGCCCGAACAAGCTCTTTTGCCCGGCGGCGGCCGCGGAACTGAATTGTTGCAGCCATTGCGCCTGTTCCGGCGCCAGGGCGCGGACGGTGTCGGCGGAGAAGTTTAGCCGCAGGCACCGCGAGAGGATGGTCTCCAGGATCCGCGAGGGCTCTGTGGAAAGCAGAATCAGCACGGATTTCGGCGGCGGCTCCTCCAGCGTTTTCAGAAAGGCATTGGCCGCCTGCTGGTTCAGGCGGTCGGCTCCCACGATTACCGCCACTTTAAACGGGGATTCTGCGGGCTTGAGCTGGATTTCCCGCATCAGCTCGCGCGTCTGGTCAATGGTGATGATGCGCGATTTGGATTCCGGGCGCGCCCAATGGATGTCCGCATGCGTTTCGCCCGAAATTTTTTTGCAGATCAAACATTCATCGCAGCAATCCGTGGCGACGCCGTTGATGGTGACCGGATGCAGGCAATTGAGCGTCTTGGCCAGCGTACGGGCGAGGTCTTCGAGCGCGGCGATGTCATCGCCGGTGAAAAGGTAGGCATGACCCAGCCGTCCGCGCGCCAGCGACCGTTGCAAAAGCTGGACGCCCTGGGATTGCGCTGAAAAATCACGGAAAGCCATGCCCGAGTGTGGCGGAACAAACGGCCGGTTTCAAGAATGGATGAGGCGGTGTGAAATCTGAAAGCCGAGGGCCGAAATCCGAAGGAAATCCGAATCAGCCTCCCCTTGATTGACCTTGATTCAATCCGGAAAACGAGCCGGGTCGGAGACCGGCGCTCCGGATTAATGAGTGCTTCAATCCTCCTCCGCCTGTTCCACTTCGCGCTCGCATCCCAAATCAATCAGCGCGGCGAGCGTCCGGCGGGTGCGATTGACGTCTTCCTGTCCGACACGGGCGAGCAGTTCGGCATCAATTTTTTCCCGCGCGACGGCCTGTGTGGCCGCCGCCGCGCGGCCGCGTTCGGTCAGGGTGACGGTGAGCTTGCGCCGGTCCTCCGCATCCATCGTGCGTTCGAGATAACCGCGCAGCACCAGCGCATCCACCAACTGGCCCGCCGCCTGTTTGGAGACGCGCAATTCCTTGACCAGTTGCCCCAGGGGTATGCCGCCCGCGCCCAGCGCCAGCCCGCCAATCACGTAAAGGCCGTTGCGCGGGATGTCGTCATATCCGGCTTCGGCCAGAGCCTGGCGCATCGCTATTCCGTAGGTCGTGCGTGCGTGCCGAAGCAGGGCGGGCATTACCAGATCTCCGCCTGAAGGTGTTGGTTCATTCATAGTGTCAGCACTATATGGTAAATATTTTGGATAGTCAACTAAATTTACTAAAAAGACGACAAAAAATTAAAATAAACTTGAAAAAAAAACTATGTGATATTTTACGGCCGTTATTACGATCTTTGACATTTGTGAAATTTGAAGTGCGGATGAAGATTTCTGGTGATGCAGGAACTTTTGGCCACTCGCTCTTGGTTAATACGTGCCTGGGGAGTCATGGGAATTGCCCACAATGCGTTGTAAAAAACCGGTTGAAATCCCAATGAATTCAAGAAAAATCGTGCCTAATCGTACCTGATCGTGCGTGGTCGTACCAAGAAGGAGTCCGGCGGCGATTGTTTGCTCCGACTCATTGGCTCGGTGAGGGGAGTGACAAGTTGGGCATGACCACTCAATCATCCTCATCCTCATCCTCATCGTCATCTAAAAACCTTTTTAGAAAAAACGAGGATGACGATGACGAGGACGATGAGCATGATTATTGCAACGCCCGTACAGCCACAGACTCTGGCAAACCGCCTTGTCAGTCACGGGCATTGTGATACTTTACGCGGCCTATGGAAAAAGTTGTGATCATCGGTTCGGGGCCGGCGGGTTGGACGGCGGCGCTCTATACGGCGCGCGCGCAGCTTGCGCCGCTCGTGCTCATGGGCCATCAGCCCGGCGGTTTGCTGACCACCACCAGCATCGTGGAAAATTTCCCGGGCTTTCCGGAAGGCGTGGATGGTTATGAACTGATGACGCGGATGCAGAAACAGGCTGAACGCTTTGGCGCCAAGACCAGTTTTGGCATTGTGGATTCGGTGGATTTTTCCCAACGCCCGTTCACTCTGGTCGTGGATGGCGAGAAGGTGACCGCGCGAACCGTGATCATCGCCACCGGCGCGAGCCATAAGCACCTGGGTGTGCCGGGCGAGCATGAACTGGAAAACAAGGGGACGACTTATTGCGCCACTTGCGATGGCGCGCTGCCCATGTTCCGCAACCAGCCCCTGGTCGTGGTAGGCGGCGGCGATTCGGCGTGCGAGGAAGCCCTGTACCTGACGCGTTTCGGCTCCGAAGTTTGCCTCGTCCACCGGCGCGAAAGCCTGCGCGCGTCGAAAATCATGACTGACCGTACGCTGGGCAATCCGAAAATCAGGCCGGTTTGGAACTCGGTGGTCACGGAGGTATTGGACGTGGAGCAGGGGAAGGTGACGGGCGTGAAGCTGAAGAACTTGAAGACCGGCGTGGAAAGTATTTTGCCGTGCTCCGGTGTGTTTATTGCCATCGGGCATACGCCGAACACGAAGATATTCCAAGGGCAGATCAACACGGATGAAAACGGCTTTATTGTTCCACAGGAACGCACGCTGACGAATGTTCCCGGCGTGTTTGTGGCCGGCGATTGCGCCGACCACGTTTACCGCCAGGCCGTCACCGCTGCCGGCGCCGGGTGCGCGGCGGCAATTGACGCCGAGCGGTTTCTTGAGGCGGAAAATGTGTAAGGCGTGCGTTCAAATGGCGGACGGAGCGCGGGCCGTCCTCGGCCGCAGCAATGTCGCTAACCGGCAGTTTCCGGGAATTTCAAACGACCTGGCAGTTTCGAGCGGCTGCGCCCGGGGACGGGCGCGCTCCGAAAAATGAAAAGACGCCATAAGGAAAATTAGCAGATGGCCATCATCGGCAAACGTAATCTCCTGTCCATTGTGCGCGCGTCGCAGCCGGGCCTGTATCTGGACGGCGGCGAACTCGGCGAAATTCTTTTGCCGGGCCGTTACATCCCTGCCGATGTGGCGCCGAAGCAAAAGCTGGATGTGTTTGTTTATCGTGACTCCGAAGACCGGCTCGTGGCCACCACCGAGACGCCCCGGGCGATGGTCGGCGAGTTTGCGTTCATGCAGGTCATCAATCTGCACCCGAACATCGGCGCTTTTCTCGATTGGGGACTCTCCAAGGATTTGTTGCTGCCGTTCCGCGAGCAGGAGTTTCCGGTGCGCATTGGCGACCGCGTGGTGGTGTATGTCGGTATTGATGAGAAGACCCAGCGCATCCTGGCCAGCATGCGCTTGAACCGGCATCTTAACCGCGACACGCCCGCGTATCGCGACGGTGACGCCGTGAACATTCTCGTGATTGGCAAGACGCCGCTCGGTTACAACGCCATCGTCGAGAACGCGCATCGCGGCCTGCTCTACAAAAGCCAGCTCGCCGCGCCGCTGGCCATCGGGCAGAAGCTAAAAGGGTTTGTGCGCACGGTGCGTCCGGGCGGGAAGATTGACCTCTCGTTGGACGCTTCGGGCTACAAACGCGTCGCCCCGCTGACGAATAAAATCATCGAGGCGCTGCAGTTCAGCGGCGGCAAGTTTGAATTTGATGATGACAGCACGCCGACCGCGATTCGGCAGAATTTTGGGGTGAGCAAAAAAGCCTTCAAGCAGGCGCTCGGCAGGCTGTACAAGGCGCGGCGCATTGCCTTTCTGAAACCCGGAATTCAACTGCTCGAGAATTCCACGTGGTCGCCCGGCAAGCTGCCACGGCCCGCCAAATGACCATCGCATTTAGGAAAAATATGACCTGGACCTCCCATGCTTGAACCGTTGACCAATCCGCAAATCCGCAAATTCAAGGCCGCCGCCCAGTTGTTGGAGCCGATGTTAAAAGTCGGCAAGGCCGGTTTGAGCGATGGCTTCATCCGCACCGTTTCTGAAGTTCTGGATCAGCATGAGCTGGTGAAGATCAAGTTCGCGGAGTTCAAGGAACAAAAGAAGGAGCTCGCGCCATTGCTGGCGGAAAAGACAGGGAGCCATCTCGTCATGCGCGTGGGAAATGTGATGGTGTTGCACCGGCCAAAATTGTTGCCGCCGGAGTCCGTTTGAAGTCTTTTGCCTCTCGCCCGGCCTCCGCTGCCGCGAAATGAATAACCGTCGTGCGAGAGAAAGAGTTCGCACGACGGCTTCGGTCCTTCCTGTTCCCGGGTTGGCATCTTGAATTAACAGCTTGCCGGCGAAAGAGTGCATAATTCACCAGCCATCTCAAGCCAGCCGGGTCCAATGGAACCAGTACCTTTTAAAACAGATCAGCCTACCATGAGTCAATGGAATTGTGCAAAATAGCAAGATAATGCTAAACAATGACAAATTCGGTTATGGTCCGGTCGAAATTTTCCCCACCAGGGAGATTTGCTACTTGGAATTGGCGGAGAGCCAGAAGCGAATGTCGGGCGCCTGCGGGTTGTCGGGTTGCAGGTCGAGCACTTTCAGATAATGCTCCCGTGCCTGGGCGGTATCGTGCAGGGACTGGGCGTAAAGATTGGCCAGGGCGAGATGGGCGCGGACTTCGTCCGGATTGGTGGCGAGAATTTTCTTCAGTTCGCTCGCGGCGTCGAGCGGGTAGCCCGAGGCCTTGAGCGCGAGCGCAAAATTATAACGGGCGTCCACCGATTCGGGCTGGATGGCCAGCGCCAGTTCGTAACGGGGCAGGGCGACGGAATAGGTGCGCAGGCGGTGGGCAATGACGCCGGTGTTGTACTGCGCCTCAAACCAGGAGGGATCCGTATCGGCCGCGGTCTGGTACCATTGTTCAGCGTCCGGCCATTTCTCGTCCTGTTCGGCCAGCCGCGCCTTGGTGAAGGCACCCTCGGCGGCGCGGCGGTCACCCTCCACCGGTTTTTGTGGGGAGGTATAGTTATAGTGGGAAAAGGCCGAAACGGGCGTTGCCTTCGGTTCCGCAGGTTTTTGATCCTCCGCCTTGGTGCCAGCCGGTTCGTCCGTGGCGGCGGGAGGTATGGGCGTTACGGTGTCTTCGCGATAGCGCTTGCCGGAACCGTCGCTTTTGTCGGAGGCAAAGAACCGGTGCCAAAAGCCAGTTTTGGGCGGCTCTTCCGGCATGGGCACTTCGAGAGGTTCTCGGCTGGCCACGGTATTGGTCACGGGCTTACGCGGCGTGCTCACAATCGTGGGGCGATTGGGCGGATTGGTTCTGGGCGAGGTGACAATTTGCGGTTCCGGGCGGACTTGCACCGTTTCGCTTGGGACCGATACCACGGTGGGTGCCGGTGCAGGCGTTGAACCGCCGGTGGTGCGTTGGGCAGCGTGATTGGCGGAGGTTTCCTCGGTTTCAGGGCGGATCGTGGGTGCCGGATGCGTTACGGTGACGATGTTAACTTTCGGCTTGGGCTCGGCCGGCGGGTTGGAGGTTTTAATCACGGCGGGAGTCATTACCGTGCTGGCAACGTCGCTTTGCTCGATGTTGGCGACGATGGCTTTGACGTCGTTGTAATTGGCCGGGCGCGGTGTGAGCGCGAGATACGCCTGATAATTCGCCAGCGCAGCGCGGTTGTCGTGCAAGTACTGCTGGTAAACCGTGGCGAGATTGAGGATTGCCGGCGCAAAATCGGCGTTTGTTTGGACCGCGGCAACGAAGAATTCAGTGGCATCTTTGAACTTGCCGAGTTGGACCGAGGCGAGCCCAAAACCGTTCCAGGCTTCGGCCTCGTGACCCTTCAATGCATGCACGGTGCTGAAACTACGCTCGGCCATCAGGGTGTCCCTGGCTTCCAGTTGTGCGAAGCCCAGCTTCAACCAGCCGACCGGATCGTTTGGCCGGCGCATGGTGTAGGTGGTGAATTCCTCCTTGGCGGCCTCGGGCTTGTTTTGTTCGAGCCAAAGCAGGCCGAGATTATAATGGGCTTCGACGAGCTCATGGTCGAGCTTCAGCGCTGTTTGATAGGCGGCGGCAGCGTCGTCCGGCTGGCCGGCCCGTTGCAGGGCCACGCCATAATAATTCCACGCATTTGCGTTCGTGGACAGCAGCGTAGTTGCCCGTTTCAACTGCGTGACGGCGGCGGTGATGTCGCCGCGGTCGAGATATTTTTTCCCTTTCAAGAGCGCGCGCGGACCCGCCGGCGTGCAGCCGGAAAACACCAGTGCCAGCGCCAGTAGGAAAATCGCGCCGCGAACAGAATTTATTTGGGCCAGCATCGGCGATGGTGGTATCATCCGCGCTCGCAAGTGTCAAGAAACGCACGATTCCAATGTCTGTTTTTTCTCCTGCTCGGCTGGCTGGTTCCCGCCGGGGCGCAGGAGAACGTCCCGCTGCACGCCACCAATTCGGTGGTGCGCGTCACCGTGGCGCAGGGTGATCATCTGCTGGACGCCTATGTGCCCGATGAGGCCCGGGTGGAGGAGGCTTTCAACCGGGGGCTGACTTTTTTTACGAGCCAGGCCACCGTGAGCAACGCATGGCGGAGCCTGGTATCCCGCAAGGACATTGTGGGCATCAAGGTTTTTTCTGCGCCTGGCCCTGTTTGCGGCACGCGGCCCGCCGTCGTGGCGGCCATCGTTCGCGGACTGCTGGCAGCCGGCCAGCCGCCCGACCAGATCATTATCTGGGACCGGCACGCCGGTGACCTGGAAAGGGCGGGATTTTATAAATTGGGACAGAGACTGGGTGTGCTCGTGGCGGGTGCGGAAGAAGCGGGCTACGATACCAATGCCTTTTACCTCCCGGATTCGCCTGTGGTCGGCCAATTGGTCTGGGGAGACCTGGAATTCGGCAAAACCAACAAGGATTTCAGCCTCGGAAAAAAATCCTACCTCTCGAAACTGGTGAGCCAGCACATGACCAAAATCATTTCGGTGGCGCCGTTGATGAATGAAAACTCCGCCGGCATCTGCGGGCAGTTTTTCAGCCTGGCGCTCGGCAGCGTGGACAATACCCGGCGTTTTGAGGGAAACTCGGATCGCCTGTCCGTGGCCCTGCCGGAGATTTACGCGTTGCCGTTGATTGGCGACCGGGTGGTGTTAAATGTCACCGACGCCTTGCTCGCGCAATATCAAGGCGGGCCGGCGGGCTACCTGCAGTTCTCCACTGTACGCAATGAAATCTGGTTCGCCCGGGACCCGGTGGCCATTGACGTGATGGGCCTCAAGGAACTGATGCTTCAGCGCCGGCTGCTGAATGAACCGTCCATGCCGACGAATTTTGCCATCTACACCAATGCCGTCCTGCTGGAACTAGGTGTAAATGATCCTGCGCGGATACAGATTGAGAAGGCTCCCTGAGCGGGAACGATGCAGCCGGAATTCAACGCAAAGACGCCAAGTGGCAAAGACGCCAGGAGGGCAAAGTTAATCCTCACAACGAAACTGCTGTTGCTGGCGATAGCCAAAGGGTGACGTCCCGGCTTGGAACCAAATATGCGGGCTCGAAACTTTGCGGCTTTGCACCTTGGCGTCTTTGCGTTCAAAGTCTTCTGAATTGTTCCGCCAAAGCCGCCCAGATCCGGTGTTTTATTTTTGGGCGGCGGCCAGTTCGTCCTTCACGGCGTCAAAATCCTTCTGGAAGGCGTCGCTTTTCTTGAATTGTTTGACGATGGCAATGGCGAGCACCCGGCCCGCGTAGATGTCCGTGGGATAGTGCCGCGCAATCTCCACCCGGTGCCAGCCCATGGCGCGGGCATGGGCAATGATGGCATCGTGCTTTTCTGGCAGCAAATCCGCGAGCACCAGCGCCAGAACCATGGACTCAGTCGAGTGGCCGCTGGGATAACTGAAGCTTTTTTCCAGCTTGCCGTTGGCGAGGCTGGGGTCGGTGGTATAAGGCCGCGGACGCTTAAAAAAATCCTTGCCGGCATCCGTTATGGCGGCGGCATCCGACTGGACCTTTTCAAAAAAGGCGGCGGTCCTGGGCAGATTGCTTTCCACGAAAAATGGACCGGCGGCTTCGGCGAAATTGAAGACCGTAAAGCTTTTTTCCGAATACGCCGCGGCCATGTCATTACTGCTGGCGGCACTGTAAACGGCATGCACCTCGGCCAAGTCCGCCGCCTGCTCTGCCGAAGACAACAAGGGCGGCGGCGCGAGCAGGGTGGCGGCATCGGGCTTGCCGGCCTTGAGATAATTGAGCGTCGCGGCGTCTTTCGCGAATGTGCCGGCAACGGTGACGGCAAAAATCGCAGCAAAAATAACCGCGCGTGGAAACAAGAACGCCTTCGGTGAGAATTTCATTCGGGGTGCAGGAGACTAAGTGCGCTTAAAATTAATTAATGACTGGGAAACCTTGGATATCCCAATTGATGTCCGGTTTACCGGGGTCGTGGCCGGCAGGGACGGTTTGCCCGGCTGATGGGCCGCTCGGAGAGATGGCAGTACCGTCGGAGACGACATAACTGTATTTGTAGTAAGCCGCATGAGCGTCACTGAAGCTGATTTGGCCGCCGCTATTGTGCCGTGAGGAGAAGCGCGTGGTGTACGATTGAGGGGTGGCGAGATCAATCGAGTTGCCGCCGGGATACACGTTTGCCCCGCTGGCGAAATATGGTAATTCTGCGGACCGGTTGCGGGTGTCCGCGAAAAGCACAAAAGAGGAAGGATGAGCTACCATCATGGTTTTGGCCTGCAGATCAACGGCTGCCCCGCCAGACTCGTTGGCGGTGGCTTTTGAATTCATTCCGTAGCTGAACAACGGCCGCGCACCGGGAACCATGTCGCCATGGTTAGGGTTTTGGTCGGCGGGATCAATGCCCTGGGCCGTGGCGGTCGGGCAGGTGAAAATGCTCTTGGTATTGTTAAATAATTCCAAGTTTCCCGCCAAAGCCCATTCATACATGGGCTTGCTGGCGACGAGAGGAGGCAGGGCATTGAACCACACATCATCACCGAGGGCCGGGTGGACGGCATTATGATAAGAGTCAATATCAGCCCAGGTCGGATTGTCCTGATCTCCAGAAGCGGCGGGGGGCTGGTATCTCGCGTATGGAAATGTTTGGTTGTTGTCGTCCACGTACATGGAATCAGCCAGTCCCCATTGCTTTAAATTATTCAAGCAGGAGACCTGTTGAGCCTTGGCCTTGGCCTTGGACAGGGCCGGCAGGAGCATCGCCGCCAAAATGGCAATGATGGCAATTACTACGAGAAGTTCGATCAGCGTAAATGCGCCGGAACGTTTGACGTTATTATTTGAATTATTAATCCCTTTCACCGCGCTAGGTTGTCAACTGAATGTTACGGTCTGATGTCGGAAATGTTACGAATTTGTAACATGCGTCAAAAGAGTTTCGGGCCGGGATTTTTGTCACCAAATCGTCACCATTGGGTCATTTGTTTGTAACCTAAAAATGGATAATCACCGTTCCTGAGCACAGATGGGAGTGCATCGAACGGATTTTACTGAATTTTAACAGGACCAACACACAAAGAACGCAAAACAAACCAAACGTAAAAATGAAACTAAAAAACCTTGCCTGCATGGCATCACTGCTTCTGGCTTCCCTGTCCGGGGCTGAAGCACAAAACACCCTTGCCGCTTGGACTTTTGACAACCTGTCACCCGGAGTCAACAACAGTCCCCAAGCCTCTGCCGGAGCGGGCACCGCCAGTGCCGTCGGCTTGGGCAACAGCCCGAGTGTGGTGTCGTTGGCCGGGAGTTCAACTGGCAGTGGTGGTCCCAACAGTTGGCAATTGAGCGGTTTTACCACCAGTGGCGCGATTGGC
>Ga0302320_10024815_pt1 | contig 11679 bp, 11 predicted proteins | sample Bog_T0_3_FD_202130 | JGI IMG/M metagenome (GOLD analysis project Ga0302320, IMG submission 202130) | Peat permafrost microbial communities from Stordalen Mire near Abisko, Sweden - Bog_T0_3 | ecosystem: Environmental > Terrestrial > Soil > Wetlands > Peat | place: Sweden: Abisko, Stordalen Mire... | reverse complement strand
GCTATGCCAGTCATGCTAGGCGTATTGCTCGGCTCCATGCTGGGCGCGACCATCCTGATAAAAGCAGAGACAAAAATCCTACGCGTCGTCTTCAGTCTTGTGATCGTGATCTTAGGATTGCAGATGATCTACAAAGGAATCTTTGGACACTTCTAACAATGCTGTAGGCGCGAGCGTCCTCGCGCGTGGAAGCACCGTCAGCAATTTGTCAGCTTCAACCGGATGATCCGCTCAACACCCATGACGAAGGAGTCAAAACCGAAAACGCACGCCGGCGAAACCATGACCGACGAACGCATGGAATCCGTCATCGGGATGGTGTTGCGGATTGGAGTCACCCTGTCAGCACTGGTCGTACTGTTCGGCGGAATCGTGTACCTGTTCCGGCATGGGCTCTCACCCGAAGACTACCGCAATTTCCACGGCGAACCCGCAGACTACACGAAACCCTCCGCCATACTGCGCTCGGCGATCACTTTTCACGGCCGCGGCATTATCCAGCTTGGATTGATTATTCTGATCGCTACTCCGGTCGTTCGTGTGGCCTTTTCCATCTGGGCTTTCCTCGCCGAACGCGACCGCCTCTACGCCGCCTTCACCGTCTTCGTCCTCGCCATCCTCTTGTACAGTCTCGTGGGCAACCCTTTCTAGCGGCCAAACCCGGCTCGTATAAAATCATCGAAGGAAAACCATGCCTATGCAGATCAAGTTCGGCACTTCTGGCTGGCGAGCGGTAGTGGCCGAAGAGTTCACTTTCGCTAACGTCCGCCGCGCCGCCTCTGGCATCGCGCGCTATGTCGCCAAAAAAAATCCGTCCAACCCGCGCGTTATCGTGGGACGCGATTCGCGTTTCCTCGGCGAGACCTTCTGCGCCATCGCCGCCGATGCACTGGCGGTTCACGGTGTAACTCCGCTCGTCATTGCCGAGCCTGCGCCCACGCCCGCCATCTCCTTCGCGATAACCCACGAAAAGGCCGACGGATCGATCAACATTACCGCGTCGCACAATCCGCCGGAGTACAACGGAATAAAGTTCTCAACTCCGGATGGGGCACCCGCTTTGCCCGAAGTCACGCATGCGGTCGAAACTGAAATCGCCGCTTTCGATAAAGAAACATCCGGCACGAATCAAAAGAAAACATCCTCCGTCCCCCTCGATCCTCGCGGGATGTATCTCTCGTGCCTGCGCGAAACCATTGACTTCGCTTGCATCAAGAAAGCAGGACTCCGCGTAGCGTTCGATCCCTTCTGGGGCGCGGGCCGCGGCTACTCCGATTCCCTCCTCCGCGACGCTGGAGTCGCCGTCGAAACCGTCCATGATTATCGCGACGTGCTTTTTGGCGGACACGCGCCTGAACCTGATGGCGAACTCCTCGACACCCTGCGCGACAAGATGCGTGTGATGAAGGCCCACATCGGCATCGCGACCGATGGCGATGCCGATCGCTTCGGTGTCGTCGACGAGGATGGCACATTCTTCCAGCCCAATTTCATCATCGCGCTGCTCTTCGACTATCTAGTCGAGAGCCGAGGGTGGAAAAATGGCGTCGCGAAGTCTGTGGCGACGACCAATTTGGTCAACGCTCTCGCCAAGTTCTATCAGATCGAACTGCACGAGACTCCCGTCGGATTCAAGTACATCGGTGAACTGATCAAGGAAGACAAGATCGTGATCGGCGGCGAAGAGAGCGCCGGCCTCTCGATCCGCCATCATGTCGCCGAAAAAGACGGCATTCTCGCCGGACTGCTTTGCTGCGAAATGGTCGCGCGCCGCGGCAAGTCACTTTCTCGCCAGTTAGACGACCTATTTGCTAAAGTTGGTTCCCTTTACCCCCAACGCGACAACTTCCGCTTGACGCCGGAGGTAAAAACCAAGTTCACTGAGAAGTTAGCCCCTAACAACGATCCCAAAGAATTCGCGGGACTAAGAGTCTGCGAGGTCGTAAGAAAAGACGGACTCAAGTTGCTCTTCGATGACGGCTCGTGGGTTTGCTATCGCCTCTCAGGAACGGAGCCGGTCGTCCGAGTCTACACGGAGGCATGTTCGCAAGCAGGGTTAAAAAAGTTAAGCGAGGCGGCAAAGCAGTGGATCTTCGATTGAACATGCGCAAGTCAACCACCCTCGGACCGCAAACCCTCCGCGATCCGCAGGAAGGGTTACGCCGCCTCATCGATCGCGCCCCCGAGGCCGAGCAATTCGCCGAGCAAACCATTGATCGGCTACGCCCGGGGCTGAACTGGATGCACCGCTTCCGCCGTCGGCTCGCTACCGGAGCGGTCGCCGCGATCAGCGCATGGCTTTTTGTTCACGTTATGTTTGGGGCCAACGGCATGGTCGTCTATCGCCAAAAGAAGTCCGAATATGTCGCGCTGCAAAAAGAAATCGGCGGATTGCAAAAAGAAAGCGACCACTACTCCGCAGAGATTGAAGCACTGAAATCCGATCCCAAGAAAATAATAAAAGTCGCGCGGGAAGATTTGGGCTATACCAAACCGGGCGAGATTGTTTTCGTACAGCCTCACGCAGCCCCGCCCCCCGCTTCGCCGAGGAGCGACGCCGCCCGGAAATAAAACTGCCAGGAAAACAATCGCGGATCAAAGCATCCCTCCGACCTTTCTCCGCTTCGAGCTGTGCTATATTGCGCTTACCGGCACGAAATCAATTGCGGCTCCGGCCGCTGAAATCAGGAGTTCCGCATATGAAGAAAATTTTTCCCGCAACATTCGCTCTCTTCTCGCTTGCACTCATGATGACGATCACCGCCAGCGCCGCGTCCACCACGGTCAACGGATGGGTGAGCGACACGCAATGTGGTGTGCACGGAGCGTCCGCCGACCACGCAGCCTGCACCAAGAAATGTCTAGGCAAGGGCGCGAAGGTCGTGGTCGTCACCGACGGCGACCAGAAAGTCCTGAACGTCGATAACCCGGACGCCCTCAAAGGCCACGAAGGCCATCACATCGCCGTAACCGGAACCGTCACCGGCGACACCATCCACGTCGACAGCGCCAAGATGCTGTAAAGTTCTTGATTTGCAAAAATAAGAACGGGCGGCCTGATGAGGCCGCCCGTTTCAGTTTGCGAGATCCCTAAGATTTCCTCTGTGAAACCTACGTGATCTCGTGTTGAAGGTTTGAGCGCCTTACCGCACCACACCCTCAACCGGCGAACTCGCCGTCGCGTAAAGCTTTTTCGGCATTCGTCCCGCAAGATAGGCTTGCCGCCCTGCTATGACCGCGTGACGCATCGCTTCGGCCATCAGCACAGGCTCTTGTGCGGCGGCGATTCCCGTGTTCATGAGGACTGCGTCCGCGCCCAGCTCCATCGCGATGGCTGCATCGGAGGCCGTCCCCACACCTGCATCGACGATCAGCGGCACACTGGTGATCATCTCGCGCAGAATTCGCAGGTTCGCCGCGTTCTGAATTCCTAACCCGCTGCCAATGGGCGCGCCCAGCGGCATAATCGCCGCCGCGCCAGCATCCAGCAGCCGTTTCGCAAACACGATGTCGTCGGAGGTGTAGGGCAGCACGGTGAATCCTTCCTTTACGAGCACGCGCGTCGCCTCGACCGTCGCCTGTACATCGGGATAGAGCGTCGCCTGATCGCCGATGACCTCTATTTTCACCCAGTCGGAGATACCGACTTCACGCCCCAAGCGCGCCGCCCGGATAGCCTCGTCGGCGGTGTAGCATCCCGCAGTATTGGGCAGCAGAAAATACTTCTTGGGATCGATGTAATCCAGTAGCGACTCAGTGCTGCGGTCAAGATTCACCCGCCGCACTGCTACGGTCACCATCTCCGCGCCGCTGGCTTCGAGTGCCCGCGCTGTTTCCTGAAACGACCGATACTTCCCGGTTCCGACGATTAGCCGCGACTGGAATTCGCGGCCCGCAATTCGTAGAGCGTCATTCATGATTTTATTGTAATGAATCGGCTCTGCAATCGCCTCCGAGTTTATCGTAGCTTCACGATGAGAATGTCCTCGCGCGTGTTGCCAAAAGGAAGGTCGGGCGATTGCGGCAGGATATACGCATCTAAGCCTTTGCTTCGAGCCCTCCGGCAGACTTCCAACACCAAGGCATCATCGAACTTAACCAAGGCAGGATCGTTCTCTAGAAGCAAGTTCGAACTTTCCTTCGGGGCTGCGCCTCGCAACTGTTGTCTCCACTCCCGCTCGAACCTGGCGCCTTCTTCCGAACGCAGAAAACGTTCCTTCCGCGATACATTGGGGATGTCTCCAAACAAGGCTCGACCTCCCGGCGCCAGCAGGTCCACGGCTTTCTCGATGAATCGAAACACTTCATCCTCATCGGACAAATAATGCAGCACGCTGTAGCAAAGAATCTTGTCGAAGCGTCCGTGACGAGAGATGTCTCCGACTTTCAGGTCGAAAAAGTTTCCCGCCACCAGTTCCAGATTAACTGGAGGCGATCCCTGTCTCACTCGGAGAACACAATCTGGATGATCCACTCCCACCGCTTCAACGACCAAAGCGCTCAGCGGCACCAGCAAGACGCAGACGCCACATCCAATTTCGAGCAAGCGATCTTTCGAGCCAATCGTTAGCTTGGCGACGATATCTGGCACGATTCGCCTTATCGCCTCATTTTGAACGGGATACCTCTGCGACGCCAAAGTGGAATCCTTCACTTCGCGTGCCAGGCGACCGTAATTTTCGAAGCTAACCTTGCTCATATTGACCCTGAACCCTGATGTCTTGCAGGGATCATTTTACGTATCTTCCCGCGAGGATTGATTGGCACTGACTTCCCGTCGCCGAAGGGACTCACCAAAGTAACTGGCGCTTTCCCTTCACCCTGCTATACTCAAATAGACGCTATTCCACGGTTTGCTCGTCACGCGGTGGTTCCCCGTAGAACCAGATACAACTCCGCTTTTCCTGCCCGCCGTATAGTTCAGCGCAAATTCAAAACGAACGTGAGCGGCATGGATGCTACTGACATTACGTCAGAGTGTGTGACAACAAGCCTCTCCAGAAAGATACAAATCCATTGATTACATTTTCAGAACTGCCCTTGTCTTCCCACTTACAGCGGAAGCTGGCGGCAGCAAATTTCATTACTCCAACCCCGATTCAAGAAGGTGCAATTCCTCCCGCGCTCGAAGGCAAAGACGTGATCGGCACGGCACAAACCGGCACCGGTAAGACGCTGGCATTCCTTATCCCAGCGCTCGAGTTGCTCGATCGCGAACCGGCCAAGCAAGCCACGGTTTTGGTGCTGCTGCCGACGCGCGAGCTGGCGCAGCAAGTTCATGAGGAATACGAAAAACTGCGCAGCAAGACGTCCGCTCGTGCGGCGATTCTCATTGGCGGCGTTTCAGAGAACGCGCAGATCCAGGCCGTTCGCAATGGCGCCGGATTGCTAATCGCAACCCCTGGCCGCTTGCAAGACTTTATTGGCCGGCGAGTAGTTGACCTCAAGCACATCAAGTTGTTGGTGCTGGACGAAGCCGACCGCATGTTGGACATGGGCTTCCTGCCCGCTATCCAGCGCATTCTGGCCATCCTTCCGAAGAAGCGGCAGACACTGTGCTTCTCGGCCACCATGGAGCAATCCGTCGCAGGACTCGTGCAAAACAACATGCGCGACCCAGTGCGCGTGGCGTTGGGGTCAGTGCTCAAGCCAGCCGAGAGCGTAAAGCTCAGGGCGTACGAAGTTCGCCCTGGCGAAAAAATGGATCTTCTTCGCCAGTTGCTCTATGCGGAAAAAGGTCAGACTCTGATCTTCGCGCGCACCAAACGCGGCGCAGAACGTCTTGCCAAAACTCTGGTGCGAGACGGTTTCACCGCCGCTCTGATTCACGGCGACCGCTCGCAATCGCAGCGCAACAACGCGCTCAGCGGATTCCAGGATGGCCGATCGCAGATTCTGGTTGCCACCGACATCGCCTCCCGTGGCCTGCACGTGGACGACGTCGCTCACGTCATCAACTACGACTTGCCCAAGATGGCGGAAGACTTCATTCACCGCGTCGGACGTACCGGACGCGCCGGCTCCCAAGGCGTCGCTTCCTCGTTGGTCTGCGGTGCCGAAACCATCGAATTGCGCCACATCGAACGCGCCCTCAAACTGCGAATCGAACGCGTGCAAGCCGATCCCTCGGCTCCGCAGCATCCCAAACGCGCAATCCAAAACACCCTTGCTAGCCGAACACTAAACGCCCTGCCCGGCGAGGTGTTCGTGTAAGTTACGCAAGAAATCATTCGGGGCGGACACATGTGTCCGCCCTTTTTGTTGTCAAAATCTCTGGCATCTTTCCCGTCCAACGGAGAATATAATCCCAACATGAATCCAGAGGCCCAAGAACTGCTGAAGAAAGCGCTCGCACTACCCGAAAAAGAGCGCGCCGAACCTGGCCGGGGACGTACTGAAAAGCCTGGACGATACTGTAGACGTAAATGCCGAGGCCGCGTGGCAGGAGGAGATTCTTCGAAGAGTGGACGAGGTCCGATCCGGCATAGCAACAACGACTCCGTGGGATGAGGTTCGGCAAAAGGGGCAACAATTGCTCCATGAGCGTTAGGACTCTTGAACTGCGCGACGCGGAGCGGGAATATCTATACGCTTTACTTTGGTACGAGGGACGAAGCTTCTCCGCCGCAGAGAAGTTTGAAGGGGAATTTGATCGAGGCGCAAGAAACATTCAGGACTTTCTACCCCTGGCCAGCCTACATTGCGGGATGCAGAACACATATTCTTCGCAGGTTTCCGTTTATCATCGTTTACTCAATTCTTGACTCGCATATAGTGGCATTGGCTGTCGCTCATAGTCATTCGACAACCGGGTTACTGGACTGATCGCCTATAAGCCCGTATTTCTCGCGCCTTTCGCCTCATTCACTCCATCCAATAGCAATGAACGATCTCTTCTCACCCCTCACGCTACGCGGCGTCACGCTCAAGAACCGCCTGGGTATTTCTCCCATGTGCCAATACAGTTCGCACGACGGATTCGCGTCCGACTGGCATCTCGTTCATCTCGGCAGTCGTGCCGTGGGCGGAGCGGCATTGGTGATGACCGAAGCCAGCGCTGTTCTGCATGAGGGACGCATCACTTCTGGCGATCTTGGCATTTACAAAGACGAGCACATCGAAATGCTGTCTCGTATATTTCATTTCATCGAGCAGCACGGTGCAGTTCCGGGAATGCAGTTGGCTCATGCGGGACGCAAGGCCAGCACTGACCTGCCATGGAAGGGCGGCAGGCCAGTTGATCCCAGTTCTGGTGGGTGGACGCCGATTCTCGGACCGAGCGCGATTCCTTTCGATACGGGATACCAAACACCGAAAGAAATGAGCGAGGCGGAAATCGCAACGGTGGTCGCAGGGTTTGCCGCAGCCGCTCGCCGCGCCTTAACTGCCGGAGCCAAAGTGATCGAGATTCACGCCGCTCACGGCTATCTCATCAATTCATTCCTGTCGCCGCTCAGCAATCAGCGCGCCGATGAATACGGCGGCAGCCTCGCTAACCGTACTCGCCTCCTTCGAGAAATAACTGTGGCAATCCGCAAAGTATGGCCAGACAACTTACCGCTATTTGTGCGTTTGTCCGCGACCGATTGGATCGATGGCGGATGGACAATCGACGATAGCGTCGAGCTCGCGCGCCTACTCAAGCCTCTGGGAGTGGACTTGATCGACTGCTCCTCCGGCGGACTCGTTCCCTACGCAAAAATTCCCGTCGGCGCGGGCTATCAAGTTCCGCTGGCAGCGCAGATTCGCCGCGAAGCGCAAATCCCCACGGCCACCGTCGGAATGATCACCGAAGCCATGCAGGCCGATCAAATCATTCGCAACGAAGAGGCGGACCTGATCTTGATTGCACGCGCTTCGCTTCGCGACCCTTACCTGCCGCTTCATGCCGCATCGACGGTCCATAAAGAGACGAAATGGCCGGATCAATACCTCAGGGCTAAGCCCTAGAAGCCCTGTCCACAGCGGCCTGTGGCGGTTTTTACTGTGCCGTAATATGCTTCCCTGCTATACTCCTTGGCGGCAGGTTTGCTGGTCTGGTTTCCTCCGTGAACGGGCGCACTTGTGGCTGATTCCGCTCCCCTGTCGTTCTAAGTCAGATTAGGATTCCAGCCAAGAAGTCACGGTCGAACACTAACTCCCAAAGCTTCTGCGAGGTCGTCATGCCCTTGAAGCACACTCAAGTTTCGATTCTGCGCTGGAAACAATCGATCCGCTGTATCGGAATCGCTTTGCTGTCTAGCATACTCCTACATGCCGCCCAACTCGCGGCCATCACGAATTTAGCCACCATTCCAGTGGGCGAGAATCCTGGGCCGATCGCGGTCAATCCGTCGGCACATCTTGCTTACGTCGTGAACCGCGCCGACAACACCGTCTCGATCATCGACACGCAAGCGCTGATCGTGAAGAAAGTCGTCAAGGTCGGCCCAGGGCCGGTCGCTATCGCCGCCAACCCTCCTGCAAATCTAGTTTATGTCGTCAGTTCGCATGGAACGATTACTGGAATTCAGGGAACCGCCGTCGTAGGTACGGAGCACATTGGGGGCAATCCCAACGCGGTCGTCGTCGATTCAACCCTCAACCAGGTTTACGTCTCGGATGCTTCGCTCAATGAAGTGAAGATTTTCAATGCTACAAAAGGCACGCTGCTGGCTACGCTTTCGACCACCTTGCAGCCGACCGCGATGGCGGTCAACATCGCCACCCATGCGGTTTTCGTTGCATGTACCGGATCATCCACAGGGTCGGTGGTCGTCCTCGACGGCACGCAAAATCAGATTGTGACCACGGTAAGCGGGTCATCTGTTCCCGCCGGCATCACTTCCCTTTCCGTCGATCCGGTCACGAATGTTGTCATGATGGTCAGTCCTACGGCTTCGTATTCGAACGCCTTTGCCATCATCCAGGTCTCCAATGGCTACGCGGTCGTCGATGAAAGCTTCCAACCCGGGCAATACAACCCCGTTTCCACTGCCTATGATCCCGGAGGACTTTTCTTCGATGTGGACACCGCCGACGGGTCCGTCTGGTTCTCCGATGGAAGCGGCCTCTTCGATTTCGGCAACCGTTACGACACCTATGCGACAGAAGATTCGGCAATCACGGCTAACGCGGCCACGAATCAAATCGGTGTGTTGAATGCCCCAAACAATGAGCTCAACCTGATCAACCTGACCAACTTTATCGACACCATCTACCTTGACATACTTTACACAGGCACGGATCCGACCGGATTGGTCTTTGACACCCTGGCCAGCCGCGCGTTCGTGACCAACGCCGGCGACAACACGGTCAGTGCGTTCGATATCAGCCCACGTTCGGTAGTCGCAGCCTATGAGCAGGATTTCAGCGGATCTGACCTGAGTTATGACTACGTCGACGCGAATCCAGCCACGGGAACCATCTATACCCAGCGGCTGAATTATTTATTTGCAGTGAATGAAGCCCAAGCCGCCGCAGGCGCTAACGGCCTGTCGCAAAATACGGCTGGTGTGACCACGATCCCGCTCGCCAGCATTTATTCTGAATGCGTAGCCGTAAATGCGGCGACCAACAAGATTTATGTAGGGGATGGTCCGGGCAATTTTTATTCCGTAGACGGCGCGACCAACACCGCAACCATCGTCGCCAGCGTTCCCAATTCCTCCAGCATCAGAAGTATCGCGATCGACTCTGCGACCAACCAGATTCTGGCCTGGGATTATTCCGGCGACAACGTATTCATCCTCGACGGTTCCTCGGAAGCCCTGCTGTTCACCATTAAAGTAGGCTCCTCCAACCCGGGATACCTGTTCGTAGATTCGTCCGTCAATCTGGTGTATGCGGTATTGAACTCCGTCTATGTGATTAACCCTGCCACAGGCGCCATCGTGACGACCATCCCTCTGCCAGGATCGACGCTTTATGCCGCCTTCAATCAAGCCAACAAGCGGCTCTATGTCGTGGCAGGCCAGAACGTGGCGGTCATTAACACTAGCCAGAATTCGGTCATCACGACGATTCCAATTGTCCAGGCGGAAGCCACAGCCCTCGGCGTTAATCCGGTGAATGGCAATTTCTATCTTGGACTGGAAGAAGCTGGCGTGTACCACGTACAGGTTTACAACGGCTCGACCAACGCACTCATCACGGATCTATCGGGTTCTGTCTATCCTGAAATCACGGGTGCTTCGGACATTAAGGTGAATCCCCTTACAAATACAGTGTATGTCGGCAGCGACAATGGCAACAGCACCGCGACCGTGGCAGTGATCGACGGATATGTGAATGTGGTGTCGGCAGTAGCGCCCAGCCAATGGGAGACTGCCGCAGCCGCACTGGTTGTGGATTTGGGCACGTCGGTGCTCGCCGGACCGGGCTACAGCTATACCAGCCTGTGGTTCCCTACTTCCGACCCAACCGGAGTTCTCGCCATTCCGATCAGTGTGGCGATTCAGGGCATCAAGGACTCCCAAACCATTGCGACCACGCCCCTGTTCCGCACCCACAACACGACACCTAGTTTCGAAATCACGGCAACCAGCAACTTCTCGCAGAACGCAACAGCCCTGATTCCAAAGCACGCGTTCTATCAAGTTGATGGATGGCAAGGAACCTGGACCGCGGCTACGCTGACGGTAAAGAACGGCACTGTCACGTCGCAAGCCAAAGTGACCACTACGAAACTGTCGACCGGACGCCATGTGCTCTACGTGTACGCAACGACTGAAGATGTCGCCACTGTGCAGGGCGGCCCGTTCGCACAGAATTCGCCGGCGATCAGTCCTGTCGGCTCGGTGGTGTTTACGGTCGAGCAGTAAAAGAGTAATACACGCAATAAATCGCCCACGTCTTCCAAGGGAAGCGTGGGCGTTTTATTGTCCGAACGAAATCAATACGAGCGAAACTCTAGCGATCCAGCCCCTTCACGTGAGGGACGGGAAGAATTTCGTCGGGTTTCGACTCATCCATGCCTATGCGGAACAATGCCGCCTGCGCTTCTGCGAGCTCGCGCAACTCCTGCATCTCGTCGACCTCGCTGCTCGCTCCCGCCGCTGGCTCTTGTTTGCGCTGGTCTCTACGCTCTAGTTTGTCCCGCTGGCGCTGCTGACGCGTTTGTTCCTTCTGACGCTTGGTAAATGTTGATCTGCCTCGTGGCATTCACAATTCCTCCGATTTCTATGGATCAATGCAACAGTTCACGGGACTCGCTGACCCGCCTGCGTACTGTGAACCTAGTATTCTACCAGCGTGGCTCGCGCGGCTGCCGGACATTGCCACGATTGTCGTCGCGGCCTCCGCCACTATCGCGTCCACGGCCGCCACCCCCGCCGCTCGGGCGAGGACGTTCCGTCTTCGGTTTCGCTTCGTTGATGGTTAATGCTCGACCGCCCAAATCAACTCCGTTTAGTGCAGCCACAGCCTTATCGGCTTCGCCCGCATTCGTCATTTCCACAAAAGCAAACCCACGCGCGCGTCCGGTCTCGCGGTCGGTGACGATGCTGACTTTCTCAACTTCTCCGTGCGCCTGAAATGCAGCGCGCAATTCCGGCTCGGTGGTGCTGTGCGACAGATTCCCTACATAAAGATTCTTCATGGCATTTCCTCTCGAATTAACTCGTCCAACGTTTTGGAAGCGGTTCCCCGCTTCGCAACTCTCACTTCTGAATCTCGTGGCGGAATGGGCAGATCACGCAA
>Ga0302320_10024814_pt1 | contig 11679 bp, 10 predicted proteins | sample Bog_T0_3_FD_202130 | JGI IMG/M metagenome (GOLD analysis project Ga0302320, IMG submission 202130) | Peat permafrost microbial communities from Stordalen Mire near Abisko, Sweden - Bog_T0_3 | ecosystem: Environmental > Terrestrial > Soil > Wetlands > Peat | place: Sweden: Abisko, Stordalen Mire... | reverse complement strand
CTCCACCTGCCAGGTACCGTCGGTACCCTGCAGCACCTGAAGCGTCATTGATCCGGACCGGACGTCGGTGGTTGACCCCGGGTTGCCGATCAGGTGCCAGCCGGTCGTAGGAATGTCCGACCAGACACCACCGTGAACGGCGAACCACTCCGCCGCTGTGACGGGGGAACTCTCTCCGCCGCTGTCCTTGACCAGGGAAAGGCTGAATTCCCGGCCATCGGAGCACGGGGAGCAAGCGGCGGTTCCTAGGAGGACCACCGCAAGCGCACCAAGAAGGAGGCGGGGTGGCATGGACGTGTGCCCAATTATCTCCCCGAACGCTCCGGGCTGGTCACCTGCTTCCAGGTCTGGCCGCCATCGACGGTCATGAAGAGGGACGGACCGAAGAGATAACCGATGGAGGCGGTGGCGAAGCCGATGTGACTCACGCAGGCCACGTGCTGGCAGTCGGCGGTCGGAGGCGGTTCGGGCCCATAGAATGCCACGCTCGGGCTGGGGAGACCCTGCCAGGTGACGCCCCCGTCGGTGGTCTCCGCGACTGCCGGGCAGAGCTGGCCGGCGCACGGGACCGCAGCCAGAGCCCACCCCATCGAGTCGCTTACCCAGCTGAGGTCGACGACGTACGGCCCGGCCGAGGCGGGATAGGGTGTCGGGGTCGACTCGCTTGAGCAGCGTCCAAGCGCGCCGGACCCCGCCAAGCCGACCCGCCGGGTAGGAGCGGACTGATTCTTCACTGAAGACACCGAACCACGCCCCTTGCGACGGCTAAGCTGAGGGCCAGCGGGGTGTCCCATGTCGCTGGGCTTCCCGGGCAGGGGTGCTGATGAAACGAGGCCAGCAGCTCCGGGCCGCACTGGTCGGGGCGGTGCTGATCGCCGCCGCCATCCCAGCAATCACCACGTGGCGGGCCTCGCCGTCACCAACGGCCTCCGCCCCCCAGAGGCACGCGGCCACGGTACGGCCCTCGACTGGGTCGACGGTCTCGTCGGGCAGCATGCCAGCCACGGTTGAGTGCGCCGGGATCTCGGCCCCACCGCCCGGACCGGCTTATCCCATTCCCAGCCAGCCGTGGACTGCCGGGTTGGCGGAAGAGGTGATCAACTCCGTGGGCGCGACGGACTTCCCGGCTTCCTACGGCGGCATGAAGGTGACCGACGACCGCGACCTGGTCATCTACCTGGCCGGCCAGGACCCGGCCCTGGTAGCGGAGGTCGACAGCCTCGCCGGGCGCGCCGGCATGCACGTAACCTACGTCGGCGTCCCGTACAGCGCGGGATACTTGGGGGCCCTTGAGGAATGCGTGGCCGAGGACTCTCCGATCCTGAAGGGAGAGGGGTTGGCGATCGAGGCGCTGTCGGGAGACTTGGTGAACGGGGTCGTTGACGTCACCCTGGAGACGCCCACCAACGTGCCGTCGTCCGTCCAGTCCGTTCTGTTGACCCCCGCCCAGGTTGCCAGCGCACAAGCGGTCCTGGATGCCCGGTATGGCGCCGGCCGGCTGGTCGTGCAGTCGCGGACGATGCAGGCTCCTGTTGCCATCTCCTGACTTGGCGATCTATGGAGGGTTCGCTACTGCAGCCCGCGCTGAGACGCGACTGCCGGCTTGGTCGTCGGTCGCCGCCAGTACCCCCTGCAGGACTCGAACCTGCGACCTGCGCGCTTAGAAGGCGGCTTCTCTATTGATTAGGCGGTTGCTTAGTACCTCGCGAATTCAGATGCACCATCTGCCTCGCCAATGAAGCTGTAAAGCACCGGCCGCCTGCCACGTTGGGAAGTGGCTGGGATAGAGAGTTTGCCGGGCTGGTGGCCATCGGCCGCCGAGATGTGGCTCCCACCCTGGTCCCAACACAACTCGCGACCACGATATCCGCGGTGGACCAGTTTTCGGGGGGCCGGACAGGGAGTGGACGGATCGGGAGTTGGGCCCAAAGTCAGGACACACCTCGGAGCCTCCGAACCTTTGTCCCTCGGGACGACCGAGGACCTCGTGTTGGCATCGGTCACCCGTCGATGTACCGAAGAGCCGATGGAAGCGCCGACATAGGCCCGTGGCAGCTGGTGGGAGTGGTTCTTCAACCCCGGTCCCTGCTAGCATCGCGGAGCTGGAGGGTTATACATGTACGTAGTCGATGCGGCCCTTCCGACCGTCGTGCTCGTGGCGACGATCGTCCTGGTTGTGATGCTGGTGCGCTACTTGGGGAGAAAGGGTCAGCGCCGCGTGCCTTGAAGCGCGACTGATTCAGGTCCTGAAGGCTGGGGTGGGGGAGAGCTCGGGTGCCCTTCGAATAGAGGTGACTTCCTGACCGACGGTGGGGACGACTATGGGGCGCGTCACGATCACCGACAGCAGTACCCCCTGCAGGACTCGAACCTGCGACCTGCGCGCTTAGAAGGCGGCCAGTCTATTGATTAGGCGGTTGCCTAGTACCTTGCGAATTCAGATGCACCATCTGCCTCGTCAAACATGCTGCAATGCAGGGGCCGCCTCCCACGTTAGGAAGCGGTTGGGATAAACAGGTTTACGGGCTCTAACGGACGCCCTTGGGATGGCGTGCTCGACTGAGTGCTGAAGCGCACCTGAGCCGCAGCTCGGCCGTGGCGCTGATCTGAATCCATGTAATGCGGGTGCCGCGCAGCGGTCACTACATGGGTATGAGCGACTTCGCACTGGCGGCGTCAGAATCCGCGGCAGTGGACGCCCCTCTCCCGGCCGACGAAGGCGAGCTGGAACGGGTGCTCGAGGTGGAGGGCCGCCGTCTCTTCGCTATCGCCTTCTCCATCCTGCGTGACCCCGGCGAGGCCGAGGATGCCGTCCAGGAGACGGCCGCCGCCGCCTGGCAGGGCTGGGCCACGCGCAACGAGCCGGAGCGGACCCGAGCCTGGCTGACCACCATCTGCGTCCGCAAGGCGATGCGGCGACGGGGGTGGCTGCGCCGGTGGACGGTCGGCGAGGCCTGGCGGGTGCAGCTCACCGACGCCGACAGGCGCCTGGAGGCCGACGGACGCTATCTCGATCTCCACCGGGCCCATGGGAGGCTGTCCCGCCGGCAGCGGGCGGTGGTGGCGCTCCACTACGGGCACGGCTACACCGTGGCCGAGAGTGCCGAGCTGATGGGCTGCAGCGCCGGGGCGGCGGCGAGCCACCTCTCCCGCGCGCTGGCGCGGTTGCGCAAGGAGCTGACCGATGACTGAGCACGACGACGAACTGGGCTCCCGGCTCACCGACTACCTGCAGGGATACGCCACCTACTCGCGGCCGGCCCCGGTCAAGCGCCGGGCCCGCCACTGGCCGGAGGCGCTCGCCGCTGGGCTGGCCGCAGTGATTGCCGCGGGAGCGATTACCGCAGGCTACTTCGCACTCCGCCCCGGAGGCGGCGGCGAGGCTGCGGGCCCCATCGGGCGCTACTCGCTGCTCTTCAAGACCCTCGCTTTCTCCGCGTCGGATTGCGCCAGCGGCGTGTACAGCACTCCCGCACCCTCTGCGGCTTCCACCGGTTCCAGCTTCACCGCTGGCGCCATCTGCGGTTTCGCCACCGTCTCGCCCGATGGCGGCATCCTGTTGCCGGTGGCGACCGCGAACGCACCTGATCTGTTCCCGAGGGGTAAAGCGTCGACCGGCCTCCTGGGGTTGCTCGAGGGGGCCAAGGTGGTGGTGTACCCGACCGGGTCGATCGACAACTCGGCGACCGGAAGTGGGGCCGCATCCAGCTCCTCCCGAGAGCCCAACGAGGATGTCACCGGCTTCTACGTCCTCGACCTCAGCACCGACACATGGAGCCACGTCCGACTCGCGGCGCCGATTACGGCGGTGCAGGCTCTGGCATCGGGCGGGAGCGGCGAGCCCACTTTCACGCAGCCCCTGACCGGGGTCCTTTCGCCCGACGGGAGCGAGGTCGCCGTGCCAACGGATGCAGGCACACCCGGCATCGATGTCGTCGATCTATCCACCGGTGCCATCCGGCCGATCACGCCGGCAATGCGCGGGGGGTTCGCGTTGCAGGGGTGGCTGACCGATGGCATCCACGTGAGCGTGCCCTGCGGCGACTCCACCGGCGGCGGACTGTGCGGCTATGTGATCGATCCGCGCAGCGGCACGGCCACCGCCCGCCCCGCCGAGGACGGGGATATCCAGTTGATCGGCAGCCCGGATGGCACCCAGGAGCTGGTCGTCCCCCCGACCGCCGCGAACGGCATTTGGACCAAGGTGGTGGCGGGACCGGCGGGCGGAGGGCTTCACACCATCTACACCGCCCCGGCCGGCAAGGACGTCTCCGCCTGCGACATCGGAGACGATGGCAGCATCCTGACCGCTGTTGGAACGGGAAGCGGCTGGAAGGAACTCATCCTCGCGGACGGCAGCGTCACGACGGCCACCCCGCCCCCGGGGGGTTGGGCTCCGGCGGGGACGCCACCCGACGCGGGGTTCGCGATTCCGGGAGGCGGCTTCGTGGCGGTGGTGTGGACCGGTCCCGGCCCCAGCGTTCAGGAGCTGGTGCGGGTCATGCCCGACGGATCCACCTCGATCATCGAGTCGATCTCCGAGGACACCGCCGAGCTGATCGGGTTAGCCGGCTGAGTGCCGCTCGACCCTCTCGCTTCTCCCCAACGGAGGGAGGGCGCTGCTCCCAGCGCCCTCCCTCTTAACGCCTGCCGGCTCACCCGCCACTCGGAGGCCAACTCGGTGACGGTCCTGCCATCTGATCACCGCCAGGATCGCCTGATACCGCTGCTCGGTCACGCTCAGTTCCCTCATGTGAGGGAGTGTCAAGCCTCAACCGAAGAAGCTATCAGCCATCACCCGAAGGCCTGTCAAGGGTCAGCCGGATCCATATACCGGAGCACTACCCCCTGCAGGACTCGAACCTGCGACCTGCGCGCTTTAGAAGGCGGCTGCTCTGTTGATTAGGCGAGCGCTTAGCACCTCGCGAATTCAGATGCACCATCTGCCTCGTCAAACAAGCTGCAAAGCAGGGGCCGCCTCCCAGGTTAGGAAGTGGTTGGAATAGAAAGGGTTCCGGGCCGTCCCCCGTGTAGTTCTGTTAGCAGCGTTTGGCCCGAGGACCGGACATCCGGGTGACACTCTGGCCTGGGTCAGCCTGGGCCAACCGAGGGTGATGTGCTCACCTGGAGCTGACTACCTCGAGGGGCTGGGCCTCGACGTTCACTACCACGCGGGCGCCCACCGGCGCCTATCCTGGTCCCTGCAACCTAACTGTGCCGCAGACCCGGGACGCGCTGTCTGTTCATCGCTAGCAAATCGGAGGTAGGTCGATCATGGGTGTACTGGTTGTCTTTGGTTACGGTCCTGGAATTTCACACGGGACCGCGGAACGATTCGCGCGCGAGGGTTACTCTCTGGCATTGGTCGCGCGGAGCGCAGACCGACTCGCCGACGGCGTCTCCCGGCTGAAGGCCAGCGGCATCGACGCCACGGCCTATCAGTGCGACGCGACGGATCCAGCGATGATCCGAGCGACTATCGCGACGATCAAAACGGATCTCGGGACTGTCTCCGCAGTTCTCTGGACCGCGTTCAGAAACGGCGGCGTGACGAACGTGCTCTCGACCCGTCCAGAGGACGTAGAGCGCGTGTTCGACATCGGGATCACGGGCTTGCTGACCTGCGTGCAGGAAGCGCTCGAAGACCTGAAATCCAGTCCGAGTGCCGCGATCCTGGTCGCCAATGGTGCCCTGGGCGAGCCCACCTCGCAGGCCGACACATTCTCGAAGCTCCTCGACAACGACGGCGTATCGCTCGAGAACGCCGCCAAATCCAAACTCGTCGGCATCCTCGCCGAGCGCCTACGCGAGTTCGATATCTACGTGGGCGAGGTGACGATCGCTGGATCCATCAAAGGGACAGCGACGGCAACCGCAACCGCGATCGAACCAGCAGAAATCGCCGAGACCTTCTGGTCACTCGTAGAGGCTCGTGACAAGACCCGCGTGCGGATCGCCGAATCCGCCTCTGCATGAACGGACAGGGCCCGTGTCGCTTTGGTGCGGCCCTACGTGGACCTTGCGGCCCGCGTCACCGTCGAAGCGATCCGCGCCAACATGACCCGGAGGCAATCGGGCCGGAAGCAGAGCGGCTGGCAAAATGAGCGACCAGCCTTACGGCCAGGTGCAGAACCAGGGGGCGTAGAAGCCCACGATTGAGTAGGTCCTTGGCAGATGACGGATAGGGCCCGTTTGAGGTCCACGTGCCATGGGACAAGATCCGTGAGGCTCGGCCGGAGCCGACGAAGCTGAGGAGATCTGGTCGTCCCACCTCTACCGTGGGGCGAGGGAGGGGGTGGCCGTCCGCCGAGGATGCGAAACGCCTGGCCGGCGGCGCTGGGTTGTGGCGGCTGCGGGTGGGCGACTGGCGGGTGATCTATCGTCGCGACGAGGCCGCTCCGGTGATAACCATTATCACCGGGAACCTGCGGGGCTCCGCCGACAAGCCCTGAGGGTCTCCGCCCGGATCGGGGCTGACGGGCTCGAACCTCAGTGCGCGGGAGTGCGTGACGCCGCTTCTCTGATGCTGGTGGCGTCCACCTGGTATCGCGTCAGAGGAATCCCATACTTGGGCCACTCGCAACGAAATACCAACGGCCCGGGATCAGGAAGTGGCGATGCCCAGAAGGTGGCGCGGACGAAACCGACGTCCGCTCCGCCGTCGATGTGCGTTAGCGAAGGTGCTCTCGGATCCGATGAGCTCGGTTCCACAACAGGCGGGCCAACGTTGGTCGCCTTGCCTCCGCCAGCAAACTGGGCGGATCCGCGCAGAACGCTGGCCTCTATCAACTCAGCTCAGGGGACCTGCGACTCCTAGCGCCCGACGTTGTTGCCGCGACCTGGCTCCCACACGCGTGAGAGCGGTCGGCGGCCGCGCCGCGAACGTAGTGTCAAGCCTCAACCGAAGTAGCTATCAGCCATCACCCGAAGGCCTGTCAAGGATCACCCGGAGACCCTTTGTCAAGGATCAGCCGGATCCATACAACGGAGCACTACCCCCTGCAGGACTCGAACCTGCGACCTGCGCGCTTAGAAGGCGGCTGGTCTATTGATTAGGCGGTTGCTTAGTACCTCGCTGTGAGGCGGCGCGAAGTTCTCATGCGAACAACGCGCGTAGTTATCAGTGCCCGGGGCTCAGAGTCAGCCCCCTGAGGCCGGCGCCAGGATCAGCCGGATGGCGGCCGTGGCCGGCCCAAGAGGAGGCAGGCCATGCGTGGGAAGCAGCGTCACGGAGGACCGTATGTCAGCGAGGAGCTGCGCGACGGCGCGGTGAGCCGCCTCCTCGCCCTGCGCGAGGGCGGCGACTTCCGCTCCGACCAGGTGGCGCTGGTCGCCGAGCAGCTCGGGGTAGCGGTGCGGACGGTGTGGGGCTGGCTGAAGGTTGCTCGCACCGAGGGGAGGAATGTGCGGAAGCGGCGAGCGCGGCTGGAGGTGACTGAGGCGGACGTGATCGACCTCGCGTATCACCGGGGCAACGTGGCGGCTTTCCACCGAGCCCGGGGGGAGGCGGGTCCGACGCCGGGGATCGATGCTTGGCGTCAGGCATTCCGGAGGAGGCTTTCCCCCGGGCAGCGAGCGGGCCTGGTTCACGGGGAGCGGGTGCGGCGCGATTACGACACGTACCTGACCCGGACCCCCCAATTCCGCAATGAGCAGTGGGAGGCGGACCACACACAGCTGGCCATCGCGGTGGGTCTGCCCGACGGTCGAGTGGTCAAGCCGTGGGCGACCCTCTTCCTCGACTGCTTCTCCCGCGCGATCGCCGGATACGCCATCACCGTGACACCGAGCCGGGAGAGCATTCTCGCCGCCCTGCGGTCGGCGATCATGGTCGAGCCCCCATACGGCCCGATCGGGGGAGTGCCACTCGCGATCCGGTTCGACCGCGGGCGCGACTTCCTGGCCGAGGCGATCAGGGTTGCCGCGGGAGCCCTGGTCATCGACATCCGCCCGGTGGCCGCGTACACACCCCACCTGAAGGGGGCGATCGAGCGGGCCAACGGCTCGATCGAGACGCTGCTGCTCGGCGAGCTGCCGGGCTTTCTCCACGGTGCCCGGGATCGGGCCGGGAAGCTGATCGGCGCGGGTGACCCGCTGCTCTCGCTGGAGGCTTTCGTCAAGCTGTTCGACGAGTTCATCCGCTGGTACCACGCCGAGCGTCCGCACCAGAGCCTGGATGGGCGGACACCGCTGCAGGTGTGGAACGCTGACCCCACGCCCCTCTCCACCATCGAGCCGCAGCGGCTGCGCCACCTGATGCTGGCTGGGGTCAAGCGCACCGTGACCAAGAAGGGGGTGCGACTCGGCGGTCGGCGATACAACGGCCCCGAGCTCTGCGGGCACGTGGGCGACGAGGTGGAGGTGCGCCACATGCCCCACCATGAGCAGGAGGTGGAGGTCTTCCTCCTGGACGGTCACCACCTGGGGACCGCGTATCTGGTCGAGCAGATGACCCCGGCCGAGAGGAGGCGATTCCTTGACGGTCGGGCCGAGGGAGAGCGCTGGCTGTCGCGCGTGCTTCGGTCGGGAGAGAAGCGGCGACGCACCGTCTATGCGGCCATGACCGCGCCCGGCCCTGCAGTGGTGGTCTCCGCTCTGACCGAGGAGGTGACCGCGTCGCAGAGCGCGGCTCAGTCCGACGCCGTACAGCGCCAGCTGGCGAGCCGCAGCCTGGCCAGGCCTCCGGCGGTTCCAGCGCGGATGACCCGGCCGCGGGTCATCAGAGGGGGTGCAGCATGAGCGGGCACTTCCTGAACCTGAAGGAGGCAGCGATCGTTGCCACCGAGCAGCTCCTTGACGCCCAGGCCATGATCAGCGAGGCGGTGGAGGCGCAGGCGATGGTGGCGATCCACGGCGCTGCCGGGACGGGCAAGAGCTTCGCCGTCGAGCAGGCTCTGATCGACCTCCCGGCCCGCAGCTGGGTCTGGATGGACTTCCGCTGCCGTCCAACGCTTCGTGACGTGCGTCACGCCCTGCATCGCGCGACCGGGCTCGGCTCCATCTTGGCGGCCGATGCCTTCGGCGTCGACATGGCGCTCAAGGCCGCGCTCGCGGACCGTCCCCGTCTGGTCGTCATCGATGAGGCGCAGTGGCTGAACCGCGAGTGCTTCGAATATCTCCGCCACCTTCATGACGACCTCGACACCCAGTTCAGCCTGCTGTTCGTCGGCGGTGCCGGCTGCTACGAGGTGCTGCGCCGCGAGCCCATGCTGGATTCCCGCCTCTACGCCCACATCCGCTTCGAGCCGCTCAGCCTGGACCAGGTGCTCGCCGTCATCCCCGTGTACCACTCGATCTACGGCGGCGTCAGCGACGACGTGGTGGCCCAGATCGATCGCCGCTGCGCCCACGGCAACTTCCGGAACTGGGCGAAGTTCACCCACCACGCCGCCCGCTTCTGCGCCGAGTCGGGGCGGGAGGTGATCGACGACGAGGTGATCCGCAACGTCTACCGCGGCCTCGGCGGAGGGGTGAGCAGTGGCCAGTAGCGGGGCGGAGGGGGAGCGGCTGCCGCAGCAGGTGGAGATCCTCCACGACCCCGCCGACGACCGGAGGCTCCACGACGCCATCCGACACCGGTGCCGCAGGCGCCGCGACCAGCTGGCGCTGGCCCTGCCCCCCGAGGATCGCGTGGACGGACGCCCTCTTCCAGGCCGGGTTCTGCTCGCCGTCTACCAGGCGCTGGAAGAGCCGCCAAGGCCCAGCCGCGCTGAGCTCTCGCACCGCCGCTATCACCCGACCCAGCTGCCGCTCTTCACCAGCGCAGAGGTTGGGGGCACGAGCAGGGATGTGCCGCACCAGCTGGCGCTCCTTCCCGAGCTGGAGCTGGCCGAGCGGATCGCCCGCAGCCAGGCCTTGGCCCGGGACCTGTGGCTCGAGGAAGTCAGCGCCATGCTGGTAGAGCGGGGCGTCCGCGACCTCTACGTACTCCAGGCTGGGCAGCTCAGTGCCGGGACCTGGGAGTGGTTCTGCAGGTTGGCGCGCTCCGCCTCGATCTCTCTGCACCTGGTGGTCGGTGGTCGCCCGCCGCGAGCTCCCCAGAGGCGGGCGCTTGCCGAGTGCCGGGTTCGGGAGACCACCGCGACGCTCCGGCGCCGTCACCCCTGGTGGGCCATGCCCGGCTTTCGCTCCCGGCGCCAATCCCAGGACGTGCCGCAGCGAATGACGCTCCCCCGACGGTCGCTCCGAGCGCCGCGAGGGTACGATCGCGCGATCCCCGCACCCAAGTCCCTCGCACGCGCATTGCACCCACGGCCCGCCCCAGCGCCCCTCGACGGGCTCGGGGCTCGGACCCCGCAGACTGAGGTGTGTCCCGGGCTGTCGGAGCTGGCGCCCAAGGAGCTCTGGGAGCGGTTCCGCATCGCCGCCCAGGCCCTCGTAGCTGGCAACGCGGAGCGATCGTTCATCTCCATCCTCCCTCCGCCGGAGCCGAGCCCCGAGGAGATGGCGGCGCGCCGGGAACGCACCCAGGCGGCGTTCGCGAACCTGGTCGCCCGAATGGGAGACCCGGGTGCTGGAGTTCTTCCCCATGCCGCCGCCCGGCGGCCGGCCTGCGGGCGATGAGGGGCATGAGGAGGATCAGGAGAGGTAGCGCTCGACCAGGTAGCTGGGGTGAGTGTCCAGGGCCTTGCGGCGGCGGTCGTAGTCGGCTGTCGTCCGGGGGTCGGCGTGGGCCGCCGCGCGCTGCATGTCCCGGAGGCTGGCACCCGCGTCCAGGCCCAGAGTGATGAAGCTGTGGCGCAGCTCGTGGGGGTTGAGCGGGGGCTCGCCGGCGGCGGTGATACCGACCGCCCGGCCGAGACGGTGCGTGATCCGGGCCACCCCGTGGCGGGAGAGCGGATTTCCCTCCGGGTCGGCGATGAGGGGAGCCTCGGGATCGGTATGACCCGGTTGCTGGAGCAGGCGATCGAGAGCGTGGCGGGTTCCCGGGGAGAGAGCCTCGACGGAGACCCTGCCGCCCTTGCGCCGCACCCTGATGGTGCGGTGGCCGCGCTCATCGCCCACGTCACCGATGGTGAGCTGGGCCACCTCAGAGGCGCGCAGGCCGTTGAGGAGGAGGAGGCGGATGAGCAGCTCGTCCCGGGGCCCGGCGTCCTCCGCCGCCTCGAGGAGCAGCGCTGCCTCCTCGCGGCCGATCCCGCTCTTCGCCGAGGTGCCGACCGGAGGCCGCTTGACCCTGAGGGTTGGGACCTTGCCGATGACCCCGGCGTCGACAGCCTCGAGGTAGAAGCCCTGAACCGCGGCGAGACGGCGACGGAGGGTCCGGGGCATGATCCCCTCCGCCTGCATCGAGAGCACCCAGAGCTCGACCGTGGTGCGATCGACCTGGAAGAGTTCCGTCTCCTTCTCCTTGCACCACCTAGCGAAGGCGAGAATGTCGCGGCAGTACTCGGAGGCGGTGGCGGCCCGGTGGTGGAGCAGGAACCTGCCGAGGATCCGGAGCTCCGCGGACGCCTCGGGGTGGGTGGCCGCCGCGGCGGCCCGCTGCTGGACCTCGGGGACGGAATCCGGGAGGGCGGCCAGCGGGAGGGCGATCGTGGCCACCGCCGCGGCTCTGGGCGGCGATCCGCGCTCCCCATCGGGGGGCCGTGGGTATTCGGCGACGGCCATCGCGGCGGATGCTAGCGCAAAACCGGGATTTTGCGCTATTACATGGGATTTACATCTGATGCACAATTG
>Ga0302320_10024811_pt1 | contig 11680 bp, 17 predicted proteins | sample Bog_T0_3_FD_202130 | JGI IMG/M metagenome (GOLD analysis project Ga0302320, IMG submission 202130) | Peat permafrost microbial communities from Stordalen Mire near Abisko, Sweden - Bog_T0_3 | ecosystem: Environmental > Terrestrial > Soil > Wetlands > Peat | place: Sweden: Abisko, Stordalen Mire... | reverse complement strand
TTGCTTATTTTTTAAATTCTTTTTTCGGTATTATTTTTTTTTAATCTCATTTTATTCCTTCTATTAGACTTATTTTTTAAATTCTTTTTTCGGTATTATCATTTTTTTATCTCATTTTTTCCTTCAATTTCTATTTCCATTTTCCTTTTTTTGGTGTTTATTTTATCATTATTTTCATAGTCTGAAAATATTTTCTCGATTTCACTAATGTTATTTCTCAACCATTTCTCCGTGACTAAGAAAACGAAAGTTAAAATAAATTAGTCATTCATTATATTATTCTTACCTAATGGTAAATATGAGAAGTATCCACAACTTAGTTTCTCTGGATTTCCATACTCATAATTTGGACAACTTAAGTATAACTTATTTTTTTTTGTGCTATATCTAATCACTAAATATTGTTGGCAATCACACATTTTGACAGGAAAGTTTTGAATGTATTTGAGAATCGTTTTCTCCTTTAATATAATTTCCCATTCTTTTGGTCTGATACCCTCTTTTTGTTCTTCTTCTTTTACCCTTGCTTTATCTCTCAATTTTATATTACTTGGGGTTTCATTATAATGATGTTTTGGAACATAATTCTCAACTTCTTTTCTCCCAGATTCTTTTTCATCCAAAGTTTCTATATATTTAAATTCCGACAGTTTATTAAAGAGAACTATTTAAAATGAATTTTACTTTTTTTCACAATGTTAATAGAGTCATTTTCAATGAGATTTTCCAAAGATTTTCCTTCAATTTTTTCCGAATTCTTATTAAAATCCTTGGGATTTTCCTTATTTTTGGTATTAGGTTCAGGTTTTTTCTCATTTTGGTCAAAAATCACACCATAATCATCTTTATCGTCAAAAAGCAAAATCTTTTCATAATCAGGTAAATCCATATCGCAGGTTAATAAATCAACTAGAGTGGAGTCATTTTCTGTTAATGTTGGATTCATCAGAAACTGAATTATTTGAGAAGTTTTTACCAAAACACTATCTTTGAAAATATTCTCGATTTTAATTTCAGACAGTTGCTGTAACGGATTTCTTTTGAATATAGTACAAAATCTGTCTTCGTTTGACGTTAATTCCTTCTGCATTAAATCTAAAGAGATTGAGAGCTTGGGTTTTTTCAAGTTGCATAAGCCCATCCATTTTCTGTGCCACCCTTCTAAATTGTTGTTAGCTCTTATATAATTAGCATCTTTTAATTTGGTACTTAAATAATAATAAACTTTTATTTTTAAAACAAAATATAAAAATTAGTTACCTCCAATCGCATAAATAACCGAATTTAGATCCTTCAGAAAAATAATTTTTTTTCCAATAGTTGATCACATTTTTTAATTTATCATAAGGTAGCTCGTCCAAATATTCTTCGTTTTGTAAAAAAGCAATCTCTATCAAACTTCCCATTTTTGATTTCAGCGCATAATTTTCCAAATGGCCCCATATCTTAAAACTCTGTATGAGAAATTTAATTTTGGGTGTCCATTTTTTTTTCTTTAAGCCCTTTACAATTTTTATTTTTATAAAATAATATTATTTAAGAATACCTCCTTTGCAACTCTTTTCCACCAATTAGAAACGGCATGAAAATAACAACCGTTGAGTTCTTTGGGCTGGAAAACCATTTTACATACATTAACCAAGGCCCCCTCAAAGTCAATCAGAATTCTTTTAGGACGCAAAATAAAAGATTTGGCCTTCATAACATGGGTTTGTAAAGAGCTAAAAGCTCTATAATAAAGATCAAATGTTTTTGAGGTCAAATAAAAAACAACCGTGATTTCAAACTCATTAGAGAAACGATTGAAAGCCATAATCTCGACCTGCTGAAAAAACTCTTTTGGAGCATAGGAAAATGTGCCATCGATACAGAAAAAATCTGATTCCATTAATACATTCAAAGAGTATGGTGTATAACACATGACACATACCTCTTGCTTAGAACTGCAGGATTTGGAATTTTTTTTCTGTTCAGCTGATCTGGGGTATGAAATGATTTCTTGTACCAAATTAGCAGCTAAAAATTTACAAGTTAGATAAAAAATAATAAAAAAAATTGATAATAAAAAATTAACCGATTTTCCATTCGAAAATTTCGGAAAAATTCTCTATTGATAGCAAAGGAAACATTTTTATTTTTAAAGCGTGATACATGGGTTTGAATTCATGAAAGTTTGGCAAGAAATAGGTTTTTTTTAGGCACAAAAGATCATAAACTTGTTTGGCAGTTAGCGTTGAATCCTTGTAGTAGATAGTAAAAGAATAAGTACTTTAAAAAAATTACCAATCGCAGCAATTCTTCGACTTCTTTTTGATCTAATTGATTCATTGTAGAATCTTTTTTGTTTGGTAAGTGATCAGTCAAATTACAAGTATGAACTTTGTCTTCTTTCACTTTAAAGGTTTTTAGTTCGAAGATGAAATTTTGCATCAAATTGCATTTAGAACATAGGTAATAGACAACATAATTACCCTTTTTGTTGAGGTAGATTGGCAACTTTTTTCTATAAATATATCCCAATGAGTCAATGTACCTGGAGAACATTAATAAAAGTATGGCATTATTTGTGAGTAATTTCTAATACCTTTTCGGAAGATCATCAATATTTTCAGCAATGACAAATTCAGTTTGCTTCTCGGAATCTTCAATTGTAAAGTCAGGTTCTTTTTCAGACTGTTGATCGAATCCTAGATGTTCATGAGATATCGACGAGTCTTTTGAAGTGTGTTCTTGGGGCTTCTTTTCTTCGTTTAGATTCATTAGTTTTTTTTTTTAATAAATCTTTCAGGTTTTTCTCTAAAATTTATTATATTCAAACAAAAAAAAATTTTTCCAATAAAATGGAAAAAAAAATAATTTCCAATTTTTTTCCAGATTTATAATTTTCAATTTTAAATTTAAGAATAAATATTTTTCTATCTGGCATTTGAATTGCTATGATAATCTCGAAAAATTAAGGAATTTTTTTAAATTTTGGTTTATTAATTTTATTTTTCAATTTTTTTCATTCTAAAAATTATTCCACAAATTTGTTGCTTCTCCACATTCCGCTTACCAATTCCCCATTGGCCTTATAATACATTCCTCTTCCTTCCATATTATCTTCTTTGAAATATCCCACAAACTTTTCTCCATTTGTCAAATACAAAACTCCATAGCCTTCTTTATTATCATTATGGAATCCTCCTTCATACTTCACCCAAAATTCATCAATACTATCAAAATCACGAAAATCGAACATTTCATTCAATGCAAGTGGGCTTTCATTATAAAGAATCCCTTGACCCTCAAATTTATCATCCACCCATTCACCCTCATACGCTATTTTGCCACTTCCATAATAGAGAATTCCTTTACCATACATGCGATTTTCCTTCCATTCTCCATCGTAGACCCCCCCATCTGAATAAAAAAAACGGCCTCTTCCATGCCTCATCCCTCGAAGCTTCTCTCCCTCATATTTCGCACCATTTTGATAGTTTTCAATGACGACTTCTTTGACATCTGAGGATTTCAAAGGAATGAAGGGAAAAATTTAGTTAAAAAATGTTAAATTTAAATGATTAAATATATTTACCTGGATTATTGATGGATTTTTTCATTTCGTTTATGGAAGATTTTTTCTTGAGTTCATCATGTTTGGTTTCATGAGTCTTTGTCTCAAAGAATTCATTCGCGAAGGAAACGTTATCATATAAGGAAGGTTTTTGTTGTTGTTGGAAATTTGGCGCATTTGTTTCGATTCTAGTCTGAATGGCTGTGAAATTTTGGCTTGGACCTCCCATCTTCGGTTGGGAATTCATTTGAGCATTCAATTCTATATCTGAGGGTTTGTTGTAATTTGAATAGAAATCTATGCTATTATTATATTCGACCATTTCCTTGGGTTTATATTCATAATTGTATTGAATCGGCTCCAAATTTTGGGGTGGCATTTCTTCACCAACATTTCCTTCAAATCCTTGTCTCTTAGCTATTTCCTTTCTTTCCCTACTAAATTCCTGTCGAGGTTTTTCCACAGCTTCGTATGGGTTTTGTTTGGTTTCTGCATAAAAACTTGGAGGTTTTTCTTCATATTGTCTCTGGAAGTTTTCAGGTTCATATCTATTTTCAACAAAATATCCAGGAGGTTTCTCTTCATAACGATTCTGGTAATTTTCAGGTTCGAAACCATATCTTTTAGGGCCATCTTGATTCTCCATGGAAGGTTTTTTCTCTTCATAATTTCTAAGGATTTCTGAATAATTTTGGAATTTATTTCCATCATTTGGTTTCTGTTCAACAAAGTGATTTTCTACTTTCGGCTGTTGGTTATAATTGTTGTTTTGATAAGTTGTGTTCTGAATTTGGGATGGTTCGTTTTTGAATGAACTATTTGTTGTATAAGTGGTGACAATTTTCTGTTCATTTGGAAATTGTTTGACTTGAGATTGTGCGGATTGGAGAGGTTGAAGGGGCTCTATTCCATATTTCTTCAAAAGGGTGTTGATGTCATCATAATTGACTGGATAATCTAAATTAAAGATTGATAAAACACAGCTTATCTTTGATAATTACCTGCAACTGATCGATAATTGTTATCTTGAACCTGAACAGAGCTTTCAATAGGTCTGGAAACCACGCTGACCTCTGTTGTTTTAGTAACAACTGTGTCTCGATTTTCAAAATTGGAGTTTGGATTTAAGCTTTTTTTGACAGTTTCCTCATGATGTTCAATGGGTTGATAAGTGACATTGAAAGTCTGGGGTTGTGGAGATTGCTTATGAATGTCAAAAGGCTCGTTATAATTATAGTTTTCTGGGATTTGGCGATATTGAGTTGATTCGAATTGTGGCGAAGAATGGTTTGATTCTTGTTTGAAAGTTATAACTTTTTCTGTGATAGGCTCCCTATATCCTGTTTTTTCTTCTTGATAATAGGTCGTTGTGATGGGCACATTTGTTGAATAAATCTATGGAAAAACAATGAAAATTAATATTTATAAAAAAAAAAAATACTAATTGGTTGTTATTTGAAAATCCTTCGACTGGAGGCTTGGGAACAAAGTTTTTTTCAATAAAAAGTTTTTTCTGCTCCTCCACATTTTTCTCCAACAAAATGAAATCCAGACGATTTTTCTCATCGAGGAAAACCATTTGTTGAATGATGGAAACAAATTCATAAGGATATTGAATCTTCAGCTTTTCAATTTTTTCTTCCAAAGCCAATTCATTTATTGAATATTTGGTGAAATTGTAAATGTCATCGCATGATTCCAAAAGAGCCGCATTAATGAGACACACTCCCAAACTGAAAAGGTCGCTTTTGTAGATGTTATGTTTCGGTCTCAAATTCATATTTTCCACTGCCTTTTAATTTTTATTTTTTTTGAAAAATTAATTCTTTAAAATCAAAATTACCTTCAAAAGTATCGGAGATAAATAAATTCCTTTATGTTCTTTGGAATTCGTTGAAATAATTTGTGCAAATGATGAATTAGGGTTCAACATGCCTTGTTCTGCAATTTTGAATTCTCCATTCGCAGAAATAAACAAATTGGCTAATTTCACATCTCCATGCACTAATCTCCGGCTTTGCAAAAACGAAAACCCTGCTACATATGATTGAAGCATACTCCACATTTCTTCGATGGTATAGTATTTAGAATTGTCCATTTTTCTCTGAACTATGTCTCCTTCCAAATTCTTCGTGCAATACTCGAACATCAAATAAGTTTTATAGGTCGTTGAGCAAAATTGTGGTTCGCTTTGAAATGTAAACCCTAAAAAAGTTAGATTTTAAGCAGATTGAGAATTTTTGGTTTTACCTTGAAGTTCCACGAGATTGGTATGTTTTATTTTGCACTTTTCGTCGAACTTCCTCATTTGTTGCTTGAAACTGTTTTCATCATTGGTCGTATACTCTTTCACAAACATGATGGCTTTTGTGGCTTTGGACTGAACAAGCTTGCCTTCACCATAGAGTTTGTCGTTTACTTTGCCTTTATCGACAAACTTGTCCATGTAAGATTTGTAATCTTGTCCGCCTTGAGATTTGGTTTCTTGAGCTCCCATTTTTTTTTTATGTTAGGAAGTTTGAATTTAAAATAATAGGATTTAATTTAGGTTTTCAAGTTGAGGAGTTATTTCAAATTTTTTTAAAGAAATTAATTAAAAGGATTTTCTCTTATTTTACGAAAGTCTGTTAAAGGAAAAATTTAATTTAGAATTCATTTTTTAAATGATCAATTCAAAAATTTACAGAAATTTAATAATCTTGATGAGGAATAAAATATCTAGAATAGAAAAAGATTAAGACATATTTTCTCTTAATAGAACAAAAATTCCCCAAGAAATAATTATTATAAATAATAACTTGTAGATATGCATAAAGGAAATGAATTTCTTTCATTTAACAAATGGAAGATCTTTCTTGAAGCAAAAAATTCTATCTGAAATTGGTTTATCATATTGAGCTGTATTATCATTTATTGGTGGAAACCTTCTATTTTCCAAATCATCATCTCCTTCCTCTTCTCTATCTTCTTTATCATCATCATGATCTCTATTCAGATTATTATTAGATTTATCTTGGACAATTTGTGGATTAATCATTTTTGCATTTCTTCCTCGAAAGATAATCAAATAAAATAAATTAATGAACACATTTTTGATTTCAACGAATATTTCAGCAATTTTGCTAAATATGGCTTTTATTTGGTTGTAGAGAAAATCAAATATACTTTTAAAATAACGATAAATTACAAGGAAAACATAATTCATGAAGCATCGATAAATCGGTAGAAGCAAATGATCCAGGATTGGTTTTATAAAACTGTTGTAAATCCAATGAAAAATCGAATACAAAAAAGAAAAAATATTCTTTATAACTCTAGCAATTGGCATAATAATATAACGAAAGGTCCCATCATATATTTGGAATAAACAGGTTTTTAGGCAATCACAAATTTTTCTACAAAAACAGTCATAAATTTTGTTCAGACAATTTTCCAAACCACTGCAGATAAAAATACATCCAGCTTCAATACAAGAATAGATTTTTTGAAGGCATAGACAAAAATTCTGAACAATGAAATTCAAAATATTTGAAAGGCAGTTAAAAAGGGGTTTGAAAATTGATAGGACTCTTTCTAGGATATTAAATATCAATTCGCAAAATTTGGTCAAAACTTGGAGGATAGCTTTCAAGAAAACATCTACACAATAACAACATTCTTCCAATATGCAAGAAAGACATCTGCTAATTCGATTCAGAATGGGAAACAGACATTTCTCTACTATGAAAACCAATAAATTTCCGAATTCTTTGAGGAGGTTATAAATAATGTAATAGAGGGTAACGCAAGGGCAAAACAACAAAATCGCACATTTTTTTTCCGTTGGAAGGTGGGAATAATATTCGCAAAAATTCCTCATATTTATTAATTTTACACAAAAACTTAAAAAACTATAAAAAAGTTTTTTGTTAGATAATATATATCACTTTTTATTAATATATAAACATGAACACAAAGGAAAACGAAAAAATCATTTTCTAGAATTTTTCAATTTTTGAATGGCAGGCTTATCTAGTTCTCTTTTCGTATGAGTTTTCTTTTTATTGATATTTTCCTTTTCTTGAATCAAATAAAGTTTTTTGATTGGTTTGGATTTTTTTTTTTTATCGTTTTCTTCTTCTTGAAAGTTATTTTTCCTTTCTTTTGATTTCGAACCTTCCTTTTGTTTTAATAAAGGGTTGCTATAGATTTTTTTGATGCTTTCTTGTTTGAACTCTTTATCATAGAGATAGCTAAATCATCAAAAATTAAAGCCAATTTAAAAAACAAATATTAAAAACTTGTTCATATAAGTATAACTAATTGGACTCAAAATCCTTTTATCCAGTAAATTTTGCTTTGTTTTACTTTTAGATCGAGATTCTTCCAACTGTCTTCCTCTGGAAATTGATCTATAGTTTGAACTTTCTATGTTAAGTTCTAAATTCTCCTTGATTTCGCAACAATTTTCGAAAGTTTTTGCGATTTTTTTATCGAAAGGACACGGAGTTTTTTCTGTTTTTATTCTATTTGGGGTTTTTTTCGAGGATATGTCGCGTTTACGAAGGCAAGACTGTGAATTTGAAGGAGTTCTATGCTTGTTTTCAGATTTCTTTAAATCTAAATCATTGTTTTCTTCCAAAAGATTTAACAATTTTATATAATTTGGACGTTCCTTGCTCATCAAACCTTCAGTTTTCCTTTGCGAAATCCCATTTGGTCTAAAATGATTTTCCCTTTCGTTATCTTTTTCTCTGGAAAGAGTTCTTAATCGATGATTTTTATAATATTCGATTTCTTTATTGAGTTTTTCCAATTCTTTATCAAATAAAAAGGGATTTTTTTCTTGAGGATTTGAATTATCACGAAATGGGCTGGAACTCTTCATTTCAAAACAATTTTTCCTTTCAAAGTTCTGGCAAGAAAGATCATAAACTTCCACACTTTTCAACGAATCCATTGATGAATTTTCAGAAAAACAATCTCGAGTTTTAGGAAAGCTATAAATTTTATTCATTACTGATTTCTTATATTTTTTTTCGATTTCGGTTCTAAATTCGCTCAGGTTTTCATTATCTTTGGAAGAATGCTGAGCATTTCGATTTGTGAGAAGAGGAAAAATCTCAAGGCTTTTTTCTTTAAAATCTTCTTTCGGAGTTGATTCGGAAATGTTTGTTGGGGGGTTTGGCTGCTTTTGAATTGTGCGAATGCTTTCCTCAGGACCTTTTTTAGAGGAAAGATTTGGAGTATTCAGCTGTTTTTTCATTAAAGCATATAAAAAAATTTTGGTATAATTAATTTAAGAGGACGGTTAACAATTTTTTTTCAAAATTTATTGTTTTTTAAAATTTGTCGAAAAGTGATAATGATTTCGATCCAAGATTCCCCAAAAGACTTCTTAAATTGTTATAAAATTTTTCTTCTTTCTTATAGAAAAAATCAGATTGGGTTTTGTTCAAATTTATCTAATTATCATTTTTATTCAAAGTATAAAAACTAAAATAAGAACTTTTTTTGAAATTTCTTGTAATTTTTGTTGAAGAGTGTTGTAATGTTGTGTCAGCTCTTTATCTTTTAACTCCTCTTTTTTCCTTTCGTCTCTCAATTTCTCCAATGTTTCAGTCATTTTTTCAAGATTTCGTTTCAAGTCAAAATCTAAACTCCGACTTTTTTCTTCCATATATTTCAAATTCCAAATTAATTCCTATGAAAAATGTTCTAAAAATGAAAAATTTAGGAGATAAATGAAATAACATTAGCCTCGGCTGTCGCTGCTTCATTTTTTAATTTCACAGAGTTCAAAAGCATCTTTTTTTCTGTGAATTCTCTCTTATAATTGGATTCTGTTTCCAAAACGGTATATAATTCTTTGAATTTTGAGGTTTGTTTGATGAGTTTATTTTGCAAAGCTTGAAGGATTTTCAGGATAAAATTAGTTATCAAGATATCATTTTCTTTTTTATTTAGGATTTCTTTTTCTTTCGCAATTTCTTCCAAAACTTCATTTTTTTTCTATTACCATAACAAAATATAATTTAAATAAAAATCAATTAATTGAACTTGAATTAATTTTTCCGGAGCTAGAACAAGCTCAGATTTTAACTTTGAGATCTGATTTTTAAGGAAACAAATTTCTTCTTCATTTTTTTTCTTTGAAAAATAAAAAAATGAAATATTGGTTTTTTTAATGGTTGTTTAATTTACTATATTATAATCCAATTCTTGGTTTTTGCTTTCAATCTCTCGAATCAAATCCCTTCTTTCATTGTTTTCTTCAATATATTTTTTGATATTTTTCCCAATATTTTCAATGTCGATTTGTTTTTTCTCAAAAATTTCTCTTTCATTTTTCTTTTTGTCACTAAAAATCTTATTTTTCCTGAACGTTTAAAAAGAAATTACACTATATTATCATATTCCTTCTTTTTCATTTCAAATTCATCTTGAAATTTTTTCAACCTGCCTTCTAATTCATTCTATTTATTTTTTATATGATGTAAAATGTCCAAAAAATTACGTTATTTTCTAAAAGACTTTCGAAATGTTTTGTTTCCTTACTTCTATAATTAATAAATGCTGCTAATTCTGCAAAAATTCTTTTGACTCTCTTTGCTTCAGGAAATAGCATATCATTGAGTGAAAAATCTTCGACGCCCACTGTATTCAGCAATTCTTTCAATTTTTGGAAAATCATAATAAAACTAATTCCAGCTTCATGTTTTTCGAACGAATATAAATCCGTGGCTGCAACAAAAGGAATATTTTTCAAATGTTCAGGTTTGAAATTTGAGCTTATTATCAAACACTTTTTAAAATTAGAAAATTTCTATGAAAATTTCAAAACCTCTATTAAAAGATTTTGAATAAATTCTGGATTCGGATCATTTAGCTCTTTATCGCTTGAAATAGTGAAACCCAAATCCTTTGCAAATTGAGTAAATTGAAGATTGCTAAAGACTTTTACGGACTTATTGTCCATATTATTTGAAAAAATAGCGGATTTTTTTAAATAATGATTTGATTTGCTTTAGCTAATTAAAGCAAAATCAAAAATTGCAAAAAAATAGTGCTCCCAGCGGGAATCGAACCCGCGACCCTTGGCTCATAAGACCAAAGCTCTAACCAACTGAGCTACAGGAGCTTCCTTAGAAGAAAAAGCGCTAATTTGCTTAATAATTTATTTTATTTATTTCTATGGAAAATTCTGACTTTGAATCAACTCTAGAATTTCCTTGTTTTCTCAAGACATTTCTTTGGATTCAAGACTATGTGTCTGTGTTTTCTTCATATAATGATGAATTCGAAGTTTATGATGTTTTATCCAAAAAGTTTAGACACAAAATGTCATCTGATTGCATTTATTCCTCTTTTTATGCCGAGGATGAAAAACTTTATTGTGGTGGAATGCTGAGTAAAAGAATTGATGCTTTTGATTTTAAAAAAGGCGTTTTTGAAAATGTTTATAAAATCGAGGGAGATGAATCCAAAATTACTTCCTTCACTAAAATTTATAAAAATAAAGATCAAACTTTCGTTGCGCTAGCTAAGAAATCCAAGCTTCATTTTCTAGATTTGTTTGATTTCCGGCAATCTAAGCCTTTGATCACTGAAAAATCTTTTCCATTCGCTGTGAATTTTTCGGATATTTCTGATAATTTTTTGAGTTTTGGATGGGAAAGCAAAAATAAATACTCTCATTCTATTGTTGATGTCAGCCAAATTTGGCCTAATGAAAAAGATTTCGCAATGTCTTTGAAAAAAGAATTGGAAGAAAAAACAAAAGCTGAAGATTTTGATCTAGACAAAAAAATCACATCAATTAGGATTTCTCCTTCGAAAGGACTTTTGTCTCTAGGAAGAAAAAATGGAAGTGTTTATATTTATGAAATTGATGAGAAAATTTCCACAATTTCTCAAAAAACTCAACTTTCTTTTGCAGTCCATTTGCATCAACAAGAAAAAGTGACCAATTCTAAGGAGGCTGGGAAACTCCCTGAAAGAAAGAATGCCCATGTGATAGATTTAGATTTTTTCCCGAAAAAAGCTGGGAAAGAAGAAATATTGGTTAGTTCAGGAACAGAAGGGGCATTGAAATTTATAAATTTCCTGTTGCGGAAATTTTTGAAGTCTCGAGAAATCGAAAAT
>Ga0302320_10024808_pt1 | contig 11681 bp, 7 predicted proteins | sample Bog_T0_3_FD_202130 | JGI IMG/M metagenome (GOLD analysis project Ga0302320, IMG submission 202130) | Peat permafrost microbial communities from Stordalen Mire near Abisko, Sweden - Bog_T0_3 | ecosystem: Environmental > Terrestrial > Soil > Wetlands > Peat | place: Sweden: Abisko, Stordalen Mire... | reverse complement strand
TGGTCCGGCCAAAGCTCCAAGCGGCTTCCCACCCGAATTTGATCTCATCATTTCATCCATCTCCTTTGCCGCGTCAACGAAATTCTTTTCGGAGAACCTGACCCCTTTCCAAGAAAGATGGCTGTTCGCTAGTACAGTCTCAAATCTTTCCTTGAGCTTCCCGCCCCATGAGCTAACCATCACATGCGCTCTGTAAGGATTAGATCTATTGCACGAATAGCATCTCGTGAGCTGCGCTCCCATTGAAATGAGTTCCTTGTCATTCATATAATCATTGAAATCGCAATCTATGATCAACGTGACTGGTACTTGAACTGGCCTTTTGGGTTGTTTCGTCTTCTTAGACAAAACCTCAGTAGCATCAACGTCTCCATTAGCAACTTTTTCCTCAAGCGAAGCTCGTGCTTCGGCCTTCCGAGCTTGCTTTTCTTTGTGTTTTTCTCGTCGTTTAGCTGTTCGCAATTCTTTGGCTTCCTCCCATTGCTTCTGCTTCTTAAGCTTCTTCAGTTGATTCTTCGATAGCGGTAGATCTTCTGGCTCAGCTACCGCGACTTTGCCATCTTCGCCCGCAGTGCCGTCAAGTTCTTCATCTTCCGCTACTGGTAAATCGGTCGTTGTGGAGACCTCATTCCTTCTCTTAGAATCTCCTGGTTGTAGTTGAGTTGTAGCAATATCATCATCCTCGGTAGGACTCAGTTTTTGGATTTTAGAGGGTCGTTCCTCGATATCAGACATTTTGTGCTTCATTGGCGTCGTGAAGGTGATGAAAACGTGATCCTCAAAAAATGAAATAAAGATCAATGAAGCTTTTGGCGGCACCCCGGCTTTTCGCCAAAGCATTGGCCCAAGCTCTAACTGACTTCGCGTTTTCTCGTGTCGTTTCGCGTACCACTTCCAAAGATATCTCCTGAATATCACATCTAGTCAAGCAGTTTGGAGATTGAACAACATTGCCATACTTCTCTTGGCTAACATAAATTGCGGGCCCTATCTTTGAAAAAAGACAACCCTCTACACAGACAAGCAAAGCTCGATACATTGTCGAAATGTCTTCCCGTCCTGAACTCAAGGTACGCCTTCGTCCTCGACCTGCCTTCTTTTGCTAATATGCTACTGTAGGTTGACGACGAAATCGGATTTATCCGATTCTTCAAGACCTTGCCATCCCAAGAAGATACTGTTCGGGTGTTTGATCGTGGAGATTACTATACAGCACATGGAGAAGAGGCTACTTTCATTGCACGAACCGTGAGTCGTATCTTCGACATAGCTTTGCAGCTCTAATCATGCTCAGGTTTACAAAACTACTTCTGTCCTACGGCAGATTGGTAAAAATGATTCTACTGGGCTCCCTTCCGTTACATTGTCCATCACAGTTTTCAGAAACTTTCTTCGTGAAGCGCTCTTTCGACTTGGCAAGAGGGTCGAGATTTGGGAAACGACAGGCCGGATGAATTGGAAGATCAGCAAGCAAGCTTCTCCTGGAAACCTACAAGATGTTGAGGAAGAATTAGGAGGACAATTCGATGCTGCACCTATCATACTCTCAGTGAAGGTCTCAGCGAAAGCTTCAGAAGCAAGAAATGTTGGAGTTTGCTTCGCAGATGCTAGTGTCCGTGAATTAGGAGTCAGCGAGTTCCTGGACAACGACTTGTACTCGAATTTCGAATCGCTTCTAATTCAATTGGGCGTAAAAGAATGCTTAATCCAAGTTGACAAGTCTGAGAAAGATGTGGAAATGGCAAAACTCAAGGCAATTATCGATAGCTGTGGCGTTGCAATATCAGAGAGGCCAGGAGGAGATTTTGGGACCAAAGATATCGACCAAGACCTAGCCAGACTTTTAAAGGACGAGAAAGCCGTAGGGACATTGCCGCAAACGGATTTAAAGCTAGCCATGGGTTCAGCGGCTGCGCTCATCAAATACCTTGGTGTGTTACACGACCCTTCGAATTTTGGGCAATATCAACTTTACCAGCATGATCTCTCCCAGTTTATGAAGCTGGACGCTTCGGCCCTTAAAGCCCTCAATCTTATGCCTGGACCCCGAGATGGAGCCAAGACAATGTCTTTGTATGGCTTGCTGAACCATTGCAAAACTCCAGTGGGGAGTAGACTATTGGCCCAATGGCTTAAGCAGCCTCTGATGAACTTGGAAGAGATTCAAGTGAGACAACAATTAGTTGAGGCATTCGTCGAAGATACCGAGTTGAGACAAACGATGCAAGAAGAGCATTTACGATCAATTCCGGATTTATATCGATTGGCTAAGAGATTTCAGCGGAAATTAGCGAATCTCGAAGATGTTGTCAAAGCATACCAAGTTGTCATCAGATTACCTGGATTCATCGGAACACTTGAAGCTGTTATGGATGAGCGGTATCAAGATCCTCTCAGCGAAGCTTATACAGCAAAGCTACGAGATTACTCGGACAGTCTTGCAAAACTGCAAGATATGGTGGAGACGACTGTGGACCTTGAAGCTATGGACAACCACGAATATATTGTTAAGCCAGATTTTGATGATGCACTAAAAATGATCAAGAAGAAATTAGACAAGCTAAAGCGCGAGATGAACGACGAGCACCGAGCTGCCAGCAAGGATCTTGGCCAGGAGATGGACAAAAAACTTTTTCTCGAAAATCATAAAGTTCACGGTTGGTGCATGAGACTCACAAGAACCGAGGCTGGGTGCATTAGAAATAAGAAGAATTATCAAGAATGTTCGACTCAAAAGAACGGTGTCTTTTTCACTACTAGCAAACTGCAGAGCATTCGACGGGAGTTTGATCAGCTCTCTGAAAATTATAATCGCACTCAAACCAGTCTAGTCAACGAGATTGTCAATGTGGCAGCTTCATACTGTCCAGTCATTGAGCTTCTCGCTGGCGTCTTAGCACATCTTGATGTCATCGTCAGCTTCGCGCATTGCTCTGTCCACGCACCCACTTCATACGTGCGGCCTACGATGCATCCTCGAGGCACTGGAGACACCATATTAAAAGAAGCCCGCCATCCATGCATGGAAATGCAAGACGACATCCAATTCATCACCAACGACGTAAGCCTAAAACGGGGCTCCTCCGAATTTCTCATCATCACTGGTCCGAATATGGGTGGTAAGTCAACTTACATTCGTCAAATCGGCGTCATCGCCTTGATGGCTCAAATCGGTTGTTTCGTTCCGTGCTCAGAGGCAGAACTGACCATCTTCGATTGCATTCTTGCTCGAGTTGGCGCCTCTGATTCCCAACTCAAAGGTGTTTCGACATTCATGGCCGAAATGCTCGAAACTGCCAACATTCTCAAATCTGCAACATCTGAATCCCTGATCATCATTGACGAGTTGGGTCGTGGAACCTCTACTTACGACGGCTTCGGTCTAGCGTGGGCCATCTCCGAACACATCGTCAAAGAAATCGGCTGTTTCTCTATGTTCGCAACGCATTTCCACGAGCTCACTGCACTTGTAGAGTCCTATCCTCAAGTGCAAAACTTACATGTCGTAGCACACATCGATAATTCCGCAGATGGCAAAGCCAAACGCGAAGTTACCCTTCTCTATAAAGTCGACGAAGGCGTCTGTGATCAGAGTTTCGGCATTCATGTAGCAGAATTAGTTCGATTCCCCGAGAAAGTCGTCAACATGGCAAAGAGGAAAGCAGATGAATTAGAGGATTTCACGAGTAAACATGAAGGAGCTGGGGTTGTTAAATTTGAGAAGGAAGATGTAGAGGAGGGAAGTGCTTTGTTAAAGGAGTTGTTGAATAGGTGGAAGGAGGAATGTGAGGGTAGGGATTTGTCGAAGGAGGAGATGGTGGGGAAGATGAAGGAGATGGTTAATGGGGATGGGAAGTTGTTGGCTAATCCCTTCTTTCAGAGTATTAAGGCTTTGTGATAAGCATTTGGCTTCGTTCATAGCTGGCGTTTTGGGGGAAAGGAACTTAATATGGCTAGGCTGATGGCTGGTGCCTGGGAATTTCTTATGGGAAATATGTGTCACGATGTTTGATTACAAAGATATCAAGTGAGCTGTGAAAAGTAAAATTATAATCCTTAAAATGAATAAAATTTAAGTGTCTGACAATTTCTTATAATGATTCGAGAGTCGGTTATTTGTAATTTGTTTTCTCTTCTCACTATTCTTTTTACTGTTCCACAAATCCTACTCTCAGACTTTTGCTGCGCATCTATAAGTCTTCCAAAGTTTCCCAGACATTCAGATGTTGTCTTACCTCACACTGCCGTAACTGTCGTGCCTAAAATTCGAAGGTCCATGGGACAGATTGGCCTTTAATCTTTAGGATGTGGGTGTGTATAAACTGGAAAATTTCTCTTATTATCATTATAATTTAAAACCCATATACACAAGAATCATCTCTCATCCATCATCACATCTATTCCCTTCCTCTCTACGTGGCTTAATGTCTCCTCCCATTCCCATTGAACCTCCTCGCATTGCCATTGACAGCCAGAAAATGCCCATAAGAGCGTTGTTTTTTCTTATCTTCCTGAGCTGTTAACGCTCGCCACATTTCCATAATGCCTGCTCGTCGAGCAGGCAACATGCTATATTGGAGGCTGTAGAGATTTTTTCTGTGGATGGGAGGCACGAATTTGCCTGTTGCAAGACAAAGGAGGACGCGCGGGGACGCGTAATGTTTGCGGATGCGGTGGCCAAGTTGGAAATATTGGTGGAACATAGCGCGGAAGGTTAATGGGACAGACTACATAAGTACTATTAGCTAGAAGGATTAGATTGCAGTGAGAATGGTGCGCACTTTGAGGTAGATGTAGGAGGTCGGGAGTGGGCTTTGTGAATTAGGTGTAAAACTCGCAAGTTGTTGGGTATCTCGAAGTTCAAAACAAATGCCACCTGTTCCTAGTTAGTGCGATTCTGAGGAGATAGAATAGAGACGAACCTGGTAGTCTTTGTGAGTCTTTAAGTCGTAACATAAGCGCAAAAAGTGGGAAATGATTCAGGCAGGCAAGCATTGTATCTAAAATGGCCTTCAAGGATATAATCGCCATGCGCGCCGTTGCAAATGTCAAGTAAAATACAATCACTGTTGGTAGCAGGAAAAAGAGTAGAGTAAACAAGATTGTGCCGAGAAGTAATTGATCGAGATCATAGTCGCAGGAGTCAATACGTTGTCTGAGGACGTTGTGTTTCTTACCTCGAAAAAGGTGGAAGAGAGACGTAAGAATGGTGTATTGCCAATTAAAAATCCGGGCTGAGGCCACATAGAAGGAGTAAATATGCATGGTCAATATTGACAGAAGGTCCGAGAAAATAGCTATTGGCATACTGGCGCCAGCAAAGCTAGAGAACCCGATGAACCAAATAACATGAGGCAATACAGGTCGTAGAGCTTCAATGCAACCTAGAAGAATCAATTAACTGCTTTAGAGGCGGAGTAACAAAACTCACTTGACCAATGATCGATGACCCACAAGAACAAATCACCTAAAAAGGCTGCTAGTTCATTATTAAGTTTGAGTCCAGCAGGCCAGTCCATCAACCACGTTATGGTTCTTTGCAATGCTGCAATTGAATATGTGCTTAGGATTTCACTGATCGTTTCAGCGACCCAAGCAGAGTTGTCAATGATATAATGTCCAAGGGCGATGCCGATAATTACATCATTAGCTACAAGCCAAAGACTATTGTAAAATCGAATATAGTCCGGATGGCTTGTGGTAACACTTTCCCAATCATTTTTCCTTTTCCGAAGTGTAACGTATTGCATAGGCCAATAACAGAATTGCTGTAAGCGGATTTCTACTTGTTGAGCGGTTGCTGAAATATCTTTCAATGCTGCGTAATCAGGTTTTGCTCTCCACTCAAGGACTAAAAGGAGGGCTTCAGCAGCAAACCTGTGGCAAATGAGCCCAATTATGAACCCACGTCTGATAATAGGGTATATGTAGAGGGTGATCAATTGCCAGATAGCCATTAAAACCCAATCGCGCATTGTAGTCGCAGACTCGACAACCCGTTCTGACACACTTAGACTCCGCCTTGATCTTGTGCCCACAAGAGAGATGTTTCTTTGCAGAAGCTTATGTACCTCCCAGGAACAGTTAATTTGATTGACAATTCTTGGCAAGGCTCCCTCTTTCTGTGTCAGTTGATGCTGGGCAACTGTGTGAAATTTCAACTTTTCGACTAGTTCTTGAATTTTTTGTTTCTTTTCAATTTCTTGTCGCTCCTCTTCCGCATCGACGCTGCCGGGGGCATGCATTGTCTTCTCAGCCTTGTCACCTAATGCCAAGGATATTGGATTCAGAGAAATGTACTGCATTCGGTTTGGCAATGGTCGCTCAAACATAATGATTTGGATTGTGGAGGCGCGGGCACAAGATATTTGGGGCATCTTCAACGACGGCCCTGTAGTTACACGCACTTTGAGCGTATCCACATCAACATTAGGGCTATTTGCAAGACCCAAGACTTCCATAGAAGATTTCCCGCAAAGTTCGAATATTCGTTCGATAGGATGACTGGCATTCCGGAATAAAGTCCCAACCTTCAGGGCGTTCTCCACATTGCGTGCCTGCCATTGCGTCAGTCAACCCTTTCCAACAGACCCTTAATTTCTACTCACATCGACATCCTCCAGTATGGCAACCACGAAGAGATCAAGCCCTGAGTTTCGCCATCCCACAATTATCCCTGGTGAATCGCTCTTTGGTATGTCCACGGGCCAGAAAATCCTCATAAGTCCATCATGCTCTGGCATGACAGAGGCTGGATGGGTAACCCTTCCACCCCCTAGAATGAACCCCGCCGTCTCAATTGTTCTCGAGCAGATATTCCAGCACTTCCAGATCTTGGATGCTATATAAGAAATTAGCAGCGCTCCTTATCTCTAGAAGATGATCTCCTACCAGTGCCGTCTCCCTTGCTGCAAATCTCTCCACAGGTATGATGAATAGAAAGAAGAAAACCGAGAGTATTGCGAATCCTTTGAGGGTGCGTGACTATGCGCGAGAAAGTATCAGCGAATGCTTCCTGATGCCTTGAAGTAAACCTACCACAACTCCGTGATCCCAAGCAAATATGGCAAGCTCATAGAGCCGGGTGGTTAAATCCCAGCGCGCAGTGATGTAGCCGGCTACGAAGATCGCAAGAGCCAGAATAGAGAAGGGGTGCATGAATCTGCTTCTATTTCTGGCGCATCACTTGAGAACTTGGGGAGAACGCGACACGATACAGAAGCACATGTAGAGCTCGCTGGCTGCAATCGTTTGAAGTGTTGTGAGATTGATCTGTGTGGAACGCAAGGTTGGAAATATAATTTCGTTCACAGCGGACTGTCGCGCATAATTAGGGATAGAGTGATGTTCAGGAGAAGTGGCCGCTCGTGGTTCTGGATCATCAAGACAAGTGTAGATTATCCTCAAGGAGGCTGAAAGATTTGTGATGCAAGGGTAAGAAATTAAGGTATTAAGGTAAGCCTTCTCTCCCCCACGTGATAATTCCTTAATATAGACTTCCCTTGCTTTTGCATTCAAAATAGCTAGTAAGATTATAAGAAAGATATAGAAAAATAATAAGTTATTGCAATTGATGTATTGGTAGGTTTTTAGTAAGTTGCGATTAGAGGGGGATCCTGACGTAGAAATTAATTGGAGCAAAGGGCAAAGAGCTCAAGATCCACCTACTTCCTAAACGCAAAGACACAATGGAGCACAGAGGGAAACTCTCTTTGATTGTTCTGGGCTCATAGAACCAAGAAATTCTAATGTTGATACAGAAATTTTGCCCTGAGAACCACCAGGCTAGAGAAGAGTCGATATGCACCCAACGCCGTCCCATGCCATACCACTGTACAGAAGTAGAAGATTTCCTGACAAAAACAGTTAGCTAGATCTATGTAAATAGTATGGGCCTAACCAACACTTTCTCCTCATATTTATTGCATCGCTCTCTTTGTGGTCTTCTCGAGCTTCCTCTAGCATTTTGTCGATGCCACGCTCCTTCAAGGCACCCTATGCGAAGTTAAGTTGAAATAAGTATGAGGGTAGACATGGATAGCTCACTGTCAAACACTTCTTGTAATCCTTGAAAAGCGATTCACATTCATCTGTTGTTCCCTTTCCTCGAAGGTATTCTGAGAAATTAGCCATACGGTTCTCATAGGCAGGAATAGGACAGGACAGGCAAAGTGACGCACTCACTTTCACTATACCACTTCAAAAAACATGAGTCGTAACGCCTAAAAGAAAGTCAGCATCAAAGATTGTTCGCCCTAGAATCAGACTTAGGACTTACTCTTTTGACTCGTTGCATTCCGGAGCAAGTGAAGACGACATTTGCAGATCTTCAAGCTTCTGGAGTTGGAAAATCTAGATAGCTTCAAGCTACATGTATGACAGCCTTGAACGACGAGCATCTACTAGTACGAAGTATAGGTACTTCGTTACCCACCAAGTGAACAGGGGTCGGCGATGCTAAATCAAAAGCCGATTGGCCGATGCCACGACCGTCAAACCTTAAAAATTATTTTGGTCGACCTTCAATTCGAATTCGAATTAGAGGGAAAATTGCAAAACTTTCCATACAACAAACGAACCACACACTTTCGCGACAATGGATCAAACGCAGGACTTCAAATCTTTGCAAGACGAGATCCAAAGTTCTCTTATTGCAACTACAAGAACTTCTGGTCAAATATCTTCAGAGGATTTGGGATTTCAACGATCGTTAAACCCTGAGGTGGGCAAGGCTCTGGACGAACAAAGCGAACGCCTCCTTGCGCTCTCGAAATCTCTGCTCAAATCTGCCGCTTCCATATCGGAACTCAAGGCGCCGGTATTCGAGGATGCTGAAGATCTTGATAACAATTGGCGCAATGTGGTGGACGTTGTGGATTCCTTACTTGAGAAGACAGACATCTGCCTCGATGAATATACAGGTGTGATCAAGCAGAAAGATACAGAGGAGGTAGATGCACACTCTCTGCAGAAAGAGTGAATTAGAACTGATTTCAGATAGTCCCCGCTAACCTCCAAGCCACTTCTTAAAAGAGGCCTTGGAAACTCCTTCCGCACCCAAAACCTCGTCAAGCCCCAGCTTACCTTCGAACATAAGCCAGACAACTTCGATACTTCGCCTTGGCGTCCACTTCTTACCACAAAGCCACATGCTACAGTACCACTAGAAGAAAGTCTCGACATCATTACAAACGAGTACGACCAAAAGCAGTATGAATATGAAAATTTCCTACCACTTAATATACATCCTTTATGTCCCGACGGCGAATCTCTTGAAGATGAACCATTCCAAGTCGATTCTCCCGAGATCAATTCTCATGAAAACAAGTCTCCTGGTGGCAAAACTCTTGACGACTTAAGCAAGTCCTCCAGCAAACGAGCTGCGAGAAGAAGAAAGGCTGCAAGAGACAAACTTGTAGTACTGCAGAGGATGGGAAGCACAATTAGAAGATCTAACGGGCAATTTAGGTATCGGCATCCTTATGAAACAGAAATCCTACACCTGGCATATCCAAATACTACGTATCAAAAAGCTGAACCCATTCCATATTTATCAGTTGAGACAACTTCAGCAATATTTGTTGACACCTTTGAGGGTGTGCTAGAGATGTTAGAGGAGCTCAAGGAGGCTGCTGAAATTGCTGTTGATCTTGAACATCATGATGCTCGATCTTTTGTAGGTCTTGTATCACTAATGCAAATTAGCACTCGTCAAAAAGACTGGATTGTGGACACGCTGAGGCCTTGGAGACAAGATCTGCAAATACTTAACGAGGTTTTTGCCGACCCTAGGATCCTCAAGGTAATCTAGCATTCTTCATTCAAATTTCGTCCGTTAACAATTTTAGGTTTTTCATGGAGCATATATGGATATTGTTTGGCTTCAACGGGATCTTGGTCTCTACGTTGTCGGACTATTTGATACTCATTATGCTTGCAGATCCTTAGGCTATGCAGGAGGAAGTCTAGCCTTCTTGCTGAAAAAGTTCATCAATTTCAACGCAGATAAAAAATATCAACTGGCCGATTGGCGGATACGGCCACTTCCAGAAGAAATGTTTTTCTATGCGAGATCAGATACACATTTTCTACTTTATATCTATGATTGTTTACGAAATGAGCTCCTAGAAAAGACTAATCCTGAGGTCCCTGAAGAGAATCGGATCGAGCTGGTCCTCCAGAAATCGAAAGAAACATCACTTCTCCGTTACGAGAGACCAGTGTACAATATCGAGACCGGAAAAGGTTCAGGCGGCTGGTACTCACTCCTTGTTAAGACACCAGCGTTATTCAACAAGGAACAATTTTCTGTCTTCAGAGCTGTCCATACATGGCGGGACCGGATAGCCCGAACAGATGACGATGGTGTCTCTTTCGTGATGCCCAACCATGTCATTTTTTCCATTGCGAAGTTGATGCCAATGGATATGATCGCCCTTCTTGGCATAGCGCATCCCATCTCCCACAGTGTAAAATCACGCACCGGAGAATTGCTAGAGATCATTAAATCAGCTAAAGCAAATGGAAACAATGGTCCTAGCATGATGGATGTGCTCCGTCCAGAGAAGGAAGCCGCAAAGAGCGCCTCACTAGATGTTGCATCACCAAAGGCTGCAGAAAGCGAGATTGTGGCAGTAGACGCAACTCAACTCATAAGCGAAAAGTCTTCGTTCTGGGGTGGTGCTTTCGGAAGCAGTATTTGGGATGCATCGCCTCCTCAGAATGGAGGATCAAGTTTAAGACTTGCTATACCGTTACCCCAACTCTCCGAAGAGGTATTCGCAACTTCAAATGGATTGGCGAATAGATCAAGGCCCTCGATCTCAGGAGCTACACAGCCTGCACCTATATCACAAAGAGAAACTGACGAAACTTTTGTCATCAAACGCGGCACAAAGCGAAGGAGCGAGGCCGTTTCAGAATCGGATGAGGCCATGGACGAGGGCGAATACGATGTCTCTCAAAACGAGCCAACTCCGGAACAACTCGAACAAGCTCACCAGAAAGCGGTGGCAAAATCACAAAAACAGCAGAGAAAGGCAGCAAAAAACTTAAAGAAAAAACTGGACAAGGAAGCTTCCAGAGCAGCAAAAGTAGCTAGGGCAGAAACAGCCTCCACGAATGAATCTGGCGAAATTAATGAAAATGATGATGATGATGAAGAAGATGATGATGGGGAACCGTTCGATTATAGTAAAGCTGATTCGGTACTGCATGGTAAGAGTAGTGGTGGAGATAAGGAGAAAGGAAAAGGGAACAAAAAGAATAAGCCATTTGATCCGTATGTGAAGAGTGCGGATGCCCCGAAGGGAATGAGGAGATTACAAACGGAGAGGCCGGGAAAGAGTCATACATTCAGGAGTTGAAAGGTGGAATACCGACGTTGGCGGGCTTATGTGAAAACGAGAGTATTTGTGGCATGAATTTGCCTGGGTTGGAGAGAAGGGAATGAAAGCGAGCTTCTTCAACTAACGACGAGTACCCGAAATTTAAGGTGACCGCTTTAGAAGGCAGGGATAGCTGATACCCGTGATGGAGGAGCATTGAGTGAAATGAATTGGTTTTTATGGCAATGATTTAAAGGCAATATGCCTTCATTGTAATTTTAAAGTCCAAATTGTGCATTGCTTTTATCATCAGCACACGACGTTCGAATGCATGGAATACCCAAAATATTCGAA
>Ga0302320_10024807_pt1 | contig 11681 bp, 14 predicted proteins | sample Bog_T0_3_FD_202130 | JGI IMG/M metagenome (GOLD analysis project Ga0302320, IMG submission 202130) | Peat permafrost microbial communities from Stordalen Mire near Abisko, Sweden - Bog_T0_3 | ecosystem: Environmental > Terrestrial > Soil > Wetlands > Peat | place: Sweden: Abisko, Stordalen Mire... | reverse complement strand
CTTCAGGGAGGAGCCCTCGAAGGGGAAGTTCTCGGGATCCCGCAGGGCGGGGGCTTCCGGCAGGTGGTCGGCCACGAAGCTGCCCCGGCCGGTGACCGTCTGCACCCAGCCGGTGCGCTTGAGCCCAGCCAGGGCCTTGAGCACGGTCAGCCGGTGCACCTGGAAGCGCGAGGCCAATTCGGGCACGGCGGGCAGGCGCATGCCGGGGTTCCACTCGCTTTTCTGGATGAGCATGCGAAGCGACCTCTGCAATTGAAGATACAGAGGACTGGCCGCTTCCGGATTGAGGGGATGGGTGGATGCCATGACCCCCAAAGTTTGGATCTTTTATGGAGAATTGTCACCATTTATGGGTAATCGGGTAGGCCAAGGCAGACCGCCGGTCCGTGCCCATGGGGTTTGGGCCCTTTCAATACCGGCACAGACTGCCTGAAAGGGGGGGATTCCGCTCGCGTCGCTCGCTCCGGCCCCCCCTTTGACCCCCACCAGGTGACCAGGCGAAGCCTGGGTACCTGGGCTACTTGAAAGAGAGCAGCTCCACCTCGAACAGCAGGGTGGCGCCGGGCGGGACGGCGTCCCCGGCGCCCTTGTCCCCGTAGCCCAGGGCGGGCGGGATGATGAGGACCCGCTTGCCGCCGGCCTTCATGGTCTGAACCCCCTCGTCCCAGCCGGCGATGACCTGGCCCTGGCCCACCGGGAAACGGAACGGTGAGCGGGGGTTCTGGGCCTGGTCGAACAGGGGGCCGCGCTTCTTGTCCTGGTAGAGCCAGCCGCGGTAGAGCACCGCGCAGACCTGGCCGGGGGCGGGGGGGCGGCCGTGGCCCGGACGCATGTCCACATACTGGAGCCCGCTGGGGGTGGTGGTGAAGGGCGGGAGGGCTGGCCTGGCCGTGGCGAACCCGCAGCTCACCCATACCATCGCAGCCAAAGGCAGGCGCATTCTCATGATCGACTCCTATCTAGACAGCATCCTGAAGGTCCCGCATCCGGATCGCGGTGGCCCGGCCGGTGCCCAGGGCGGAAACGCCGAAGGCTTCGGGCAGCAGCACCTGGCCCGCGACCCGGCGCACCTGATCCAGGTCGACCCGGTCGATCTCCTGGATCTGTTCGTCCAGGCTCAGCATCCGCTCCATGTGGATGGCCTGGTGGGCCAGGGCGAACATGCGGCTGCTGGCGGACTCCTGGTTGAGCACCAGGCTGGTGCGCAGCTGCAGCTTGGCGCGCTCCAGCTCGTCGGCGGTGACGCCGTCGCGGCTCAGCTTCCGGCATTCCGCCATGGTCCGCCGGACCAGTTCCTGGGCCCGTTCCGGGGCGCAGCTGGCGGCGATCTGGAGGGCGCCGGTGTCCCGGTACTGGCTGAGGTAGCTGCCCACCTGGTAGCACAGGGCGTGCTTCTCCCGCAGTTCCATGAACAGCCTGGAGGACATGCCGCCCCCCAGCACGTAGCCCAGGAGGTTCACCGCAGCCCGGTCCGGATGCTGGTGGGGGAAGGCCGGGAAGCCCATGACCAGGCTGGCCTGCTGGAGCTCCTTGCGGGGCGTGTTGAGCAGGAAGGGGCGGGGCCGGTTGGGGCCGGGCCAGGCGCCGGCCGGGCCATCCGGCAGCCGGTCCAGCACCGGCTGGAGCAGCTCCATGAAGGCGTCGGCCCGCACATCGCCGGCCGCGGCGATGAGCAGGTTGGGGGCCCGATAGGTCTTCTGGAAGAAGGCCCTGGCCTGGGCCTGGGCATAGCCGCCCACTTGCTCCCGGGTGCCGAGGATGGGGTGGGCCAGGGTGCCTCCGGGCCAGAAATTCGCGTAGAACAGTTCGCTGGCCCAGTCATCGGGCTGGTCCTCGCTCTGGCTGATCTCCTCCAGGATCACCTTGCGTTCCCGGGCCAGCTCATCTTCCTGGAACCGGGGGGTGGTCACCAGTTCGCCCAGCAGGTCCACCAGCGCCGGCAGCTGCTCGCGCAGGACCTTGCCGTAGAAGCAGGCGGTCTCCTTGCCGGTGAAGGCGTCCACGTTGCCGCCCAGGCGGTCGGTGGCTTCGGCCATGACCTGCGGCCCGGGGTAGCGCTCGGTGCCCTTGAACACGGTGTGCTCGATGAAGTGGGCCAGCCCCTCTTCCCCGGGCAGCTCGCAGCAGGAGCCGCGCCGCACCCAGAAGCCCACGGAACAGCTCCGCACATGGGCCAGGGGTTCCACCAGGATCTCAGTGCCCTGGGCGGTGACGGTGCGGAACGGACGGATGGGCATCCAAAGAGTGTAGCCTAGACTCCATGACTCCATGTCCGGGCTCTGCCCGGGCATGGAGTGGGGGTGTGGGGGGACGGAGAGGGAGCGCAGCGACCGCGCGGTCCTCCCATGGCAATATCAGGCCAAATTCACATTCCCGCGATCCGCAGCAGGAGGTTCACCCGGTGGCGGCTCTCCTGGCCGTCCAGGGGCTTGGGCAGGCGGTCCTGGATGTAGGGCTCGAGGACCGCCAGCCCGGGCTCCTCGGCCTTGGCGGCCAGGAGCATGATGGGCAGCTCGGCGTAGCCCTTCCAGGCCCGCACCTGGAGGATCCATTCCAGCACCTCGTCCTGGCCGAAGGCCAGGTCCAGGGCGATGGCGTCGGGCACCGCGGCCTGGAGCATCGGCAGCGCCTCGGCCAGGGTGGCGGCGCTGCGCACATGGATGATGCCCTCCTTGGCCAGGTGGCTGTCCAGCTGGGCGTGGATCACCTTGGAGGCCGAAACCACCATCAGCACCGCGTGCTCCAGCGTGGGCGCGTCGCCCGGCAGGGCCGCCAGCCGCACCCCCAGGTCGAACGCCAGCCGGGCCCGCAGGCGGAAAACCACCTCGTGCTCCAGCTTGGACAGGAAATCGTCGGCTCCGGCCTGGATGCTGCGCTGGCGCAGGTCGCCGCGCAGGGCGGTGAGGATCACGAAGGGGATGGACTGGTACAGGGGGTCGGCCTTGAGCCTCCGGCACAGGTCGAACCCGTCCATGGCCGGCATCACCGCGTCGCTGATGATCACGTCCGGCCTGTGGCTCTGCAGGAGGGAAAGGGCCTCCTGGGCGCTGGCGACGGCTTCCACCTGGGCTCCCAGATGCTCCAGGCGCGCGGACATCAGCCGCCGCATGTAGGCGTCGTCATCGATGAAGAGGACGTTGGGCTTGATGTGCTGGGTGTCCGGCAGAAGGGGCTCGCCCCAGGGGGTGCCGCCATCGGCGCGCTCATCATGGCTTCCACTGCTCATCAACAGACTCCCGGGCCGGGGCGGCGGTCAGAAACGATAGAAGACGCCGCCCTTGATGGAACTGGCCACGCCCACCGAGGGACGGAACTGACCATAATCCAGATTGAACTCCATCGATACTGATGAATTGAACCGGTGCCCCACGCCGACCATCAGGCTCGGGGAGGTCTCCCGGACGCTGCCGCCGAAGCGGTACTGGGAATTCCACCAGTTCAGCTCGATCCCGCCCACCGCGTAGGAGCCGCGGCGCCGCCCCTCCAGGTAGCGCAGGAAGTCCACCCCGACGCCCACGGACTGGACGGTGGTGGTGGAGTTCAGGGACGAAAGGCTGAACGATCCGCCGTCGATGCGCATGTAGTCGATGCGCGGGCGCAGCTCGTTGCCGCCGTGGAGGTCGATGCCGCCGTGGAAGCCGAAGGTGAATCCGGTCCTCCCGCCCACGGCGCTGCGCAGATCGTTCTGGGGGAACACCAGGCCGCCCTGGATGCCGGCCTCGGTATCCTGGGCGGCGAGCGGCAGCACGGCGGCAAAGCAGAGGACGGGGATCAGGTTCTTCATTCGCATCGAGGCTCCAGGGCTGAAGGTATAGCGTACCATCAGGCGGCAGGAAAAAGCCCGGCCTTGGCCGGGCTTTTTCACCGCTTCCCGGGAGGGCCTACTCGCCGACTTCCTCGGTGCGGCGGCGCTCCTTGAGGCGGCCGGCCTTGCCGAGCTTGTCGCGCAGGAAGTAGAGCTTGGCGCGCCGGACCTTGCCGCTGCGGAGGATCTCCAGATGGTCGATGGAGGGGCTGTGCAGCGGGAAGATCCGCTCGACGCCCACGCCCACGCTGATCTTGCGCACGGTGAAGGAGGTGCGCATGCCGCCGCCGCGGATGCTGATCACCACGCCCTGGTAGACCTGGATGCGCTCTTTCTCGCCTTCCTTGACCTTCACGTGGACCTTGACCGTATCGCCCGGGGCGATCTTGGGAAGGTCTTTCCGGACCATGCCGGCCTCGAGGCGGTCGATTACATTTGTCATGACATCTCCTGTGGGGCCAGCGGTCCAGACACCAACAACGGCGGGACATGAAACCCGAACCCTGGAAGGGGGCCTTACAGTTTATCGGATCCCGGCGGAATTGGTAGTGAGTATTTCCAGCCTTTCCATCCCCTGGGCTTGGCCCGGCCGCGGTCTTCGGGGTGCTCCGCCTGCCACGCGCACCACTGGTCGGTCCGGGGCAGGGCCTCCAGGCGCTGGGCCAGAAAGGCCCGCCACAGCTCCGGGCGCAGCGCGCGGGTCCGTTCCATGGCTTCGCGCAGGCGCCAGAGCCGGACCGCCTCGTGGTCCCCGCCCAGCAGGACGGCCGGGGCCTCCAGCCCTTCGAACACCGCGGGCCGGGTGTAGTGGGGGTGGTCCAGCAGGCCGGTGGCGAAGCTGTCCGCCGCCGCCGAGGCCTCGTTGCCCAGCACCCCGGGCAGCCAGCGGCAGACGGCGTCGATGAGGAACAGCGCCGGCAGCTCCCCGCCGGAGAGCACGGCGTCGCCCACGCTGAGCTCCTCGTCCACGCAGAGCCGCACCGCCCGCTGGTCCAGGCCCTCGAACCGGGTGCACACCAGGATCAGCTGGTCCAGGGCGGCCAGTTCCAGCACCTTGGCGTGATCCAGCGGGGGCGCCGCGGGCGAGAAGTGGATGACCCGGCCGGTCCCCCGCCGGGGCAGCGATGCCAGGGCGTCGCGCAGCACGTCCGGCCGGAGCACCATGCCCGGCCCCCCGCCGAACGGGGCGGCGTCCACGTGGCCGAAGGGGTTGCCGGCGAACGGGCGGTAGCTGGTGGCTTCCAGCTGGTGGCCCAGCTCCCGGAAGGCGCGGCCGGTGACGCCGACCCGGGCGGCGTCGAACAGTTCGGGGAAGAGGGTGAGCACATCGAAGCGCATGGATGGCTTCCAGCATGGCCTGGGCGGCGGCGGTCCGGGGAAAATCGTCGCACACGCACGGAAAAAAAGATGGATCGCCATGTTCCTGCATCCAATAGGCAGCCATCCGGCCCGGGAGACATCCATGGAATCAGCTCGCACCGGCCTCGGCCTCGGCGCCATCGCCACCATCATCCTCGAAATGATCAAGATTCTTTCCATTCTCACCAGATGAGCCGCGGCTCTGCCTGGCGCCCACCCTTTTCCCGTCCAGGGAGGTTCCCATGTTTTCCATCGCCATTCCGCAGGGCCAGGCCTTCGACTATCTCGGCCTGGTGATCGCCGTGCTCACCCTGGTGCAGATCGTCTGGTCCCTGTTCGTCCGGGCTTGATCACCCTTCAGGTTCCGACCAGCCCTCGCCGTCCTCGGTCGCCGGATCCTCGGCGACCCGGTAGGCCTCCGCGCTCCACGCGCCCAGATCCTTGATCCGGCACCGCTCCGAACAGAAGGGGCGGGCGGGGGCGGTTTCCCAGGAAACGGGTTTGCGGCAGACGGGGCAGGGGCGGACCAGCATGGGTCCAGTGTATTCCGGCTGGCCGTTCCATGCCTTGCTTCCTCGGGCTTAAACAAATCTTAGTCTATTTTGGAAGATTAGATTGACACGGCCGACGGCTTGCCTAGAATGAATGGATAGGGTGGCCCCGGGGTCATCCCGGACCATTCACGGAGGCAAGGCATGGGCAAGATCATCGGCATCGACCTGGGCACCACCAACAGTTGCGTAGCGATCATGGAGGGCGGGCAGCCCAAGGTCATCCCCAACGCGGAAGGATCCAACACCACCCCCAGCGTGGTGGGTTTCAACCCCAAGACCAGTGAGCGCCTGGTGGGCGCCTCGGCCAAGCGGCAGGCGGTGGCCCAGCCCAAGAACACCGTGGCCTCCATCAAGCGGTTCATGGGCCTGCCCTTCAACGAATCGGAGAAGGAGCAGCGCCTGGTGCCCTACCTGGTGGAGCGCAGCGACAAGGGCGGCTGCGTGGTCAACATCATGGGCAAGCACTACACACCCGAGGAAATCAGCGCCATGGTGCTGCTCAAGATGAAGGACAGCGCCGAGGCCTACCTGGGCGAGAAGGTCACCGAGGCGGTCATCACCGTGCCGGCCTACTTCAACGACAGCCAGCGCCAGGCCACCAAGGATGCCGGCGCCATCGCCGGGCTGGACGTCAAGCGCATCATCAACGAGCCCACCGCGGCCGCGCTGGCCTACGGCCTGGACAAGAAGAAGGACGGCACCATCGCCGTGTTCGACTTCGGCGGCGGCACCTTCGACATCTCCATCCTGGAAGTGTCCGAGGGCGTGGTCGAGGTGAAGTCCACCAACGGCGACACCCACCTGGGCGGCGACAACGTCGACCAGCTCCTCATCGACTGGCTGGTGGAGGAGTTCCAGAAGGCCGAGGGCATCGATCTGCGCAAGCAGGCCGACGCCATGCAGCGGCTCAAGGAGGCCTCGGAAAAGGCCAAGTGCGAGCTGAGCACCACCACGCAGACCGACATCAGCCTGCCCTACATCACCGCCGACGCCAGCGGCCCCAAGCACATCACCCAGACCCTCACCCGGGCCCGGTTCGAGGCCATGATCGAGCCGATCCTGCAAAAACTGAAGGTGCCCTGCGAGAACGCCCTGAAGGACGCCAAGCTGAGCCACCGGGAGATCGAGGAAGTGGTGCTGGTGGGCGGCTCCACCCGCACCCCCAAGGTGCAGGAGCTGGTCAAGTCCATCTTCGGCCGGGAGCCCAACAAGAGCGTCAACCCTGACGAAGTGGTCGCCGTGGGCGCCGCGGTGCAGGGCGGCGTGCTGGCCGGCGACATCAAGGGCGTCCTGCTGCTGGACGTGACCCCGCTGAGCCTGGGCATCAACGCCAACGGCGGCCAGATGAGCACCATCATCCCGCGCAACACCACCATCCCCACCAAGCGTTCCGAGGTCTACACCACCGCGGCGGACAACCAGCCCGGGGTGGACATCGAGGTGTTCCAGGGTGAGCGCCCGCTGGTGGAAGCCAACAAGCTGCTGGGCAACTTCCACCTGGGCGGCCTGCCGCCCGCGCCCCGGGGCATGCCCCAGATCGAGGTCACCTTCGACATCGACGCCAACGGCATCGTCCACGTGACGGCCAAGGACAAGGGCACCGGCAAGGACGCCAGCATCACCCTCACCGGCTCCACCGGCCTGTCCAAGGACGACATCGACGCCAAGGTCAGGGAGGCCGAGGCGCACAAGGCCGAGGACGATGAGCGCAAGAAGCTGCTGGAGAACAAGAACGCCCTGGACCAGACCATCTACCAGGTGGAGAAGCTGATCAAGGAGAACGGCGACAAGCTGCCCGAGGCCGACCGCAAGGACGCCGAGGCGGCCCTGGCCGAAGGCAAGGAGGCCCTGGCCAGCCTGGACAAGGACCGGATCCAGAAGGCGCTGGACGACATCCAGGCCAAGTCGCACAAGCTGGCCGAGTCCATCTACAAGGACACCAACCCGCCCACCCCGCCGCCCCCCGGCGGCGCGGCCCCCGGCGGCGACACCAAGAAGGACGACGACGTCATCGACGCCGAAGTGGTCAGCTAGGCACTCCCCCAGCGCCAGAACAGGACCAGAGCCGGGACGTCCCGTCCCGGCTCTTTTCCCATCCGTAAAAAACATGAGTCCTGCTGGCGCAAATTTAAGGTAGATTGCTGCCATGGCCCACCCCGATTTCTACAAGATCCTAGGCGTCCCCAGGGGGGCCTCCGAGGAGGACATCAAGAAGGCCTACCGGAAGCTCGCCCGGAAGTACCACCCGGACCTGAACCCCGGCAACAAGACCTCGGAAGCCAAGTTCAAGGAGCTCACCGAGGCCAACGAGGTGCTGTCCGACCCGGAGAAGCGCAAGAACTACGACACCTACGGCGACCCGGCGGGCGCCCCGGCCATACCCGCGGGCCCGGGCTTCTCCTATGAGGATTTCAATGCCGGCGAGGCCGGGAGCACCTTCCAGGACCTGTTCCGGAACTTCGGCGGCCGGGGCCGGGGCCGGGGCGGGCCCAAGCCCGGCGAGGACACCCAGCACCTGGTGCGGATCAGCTTCAAGGACGCCTTCCACGGCACCCGGCTCTCGCTCACCCTGCAGCGGAGCGAAACCTGCCCCACCTGCCAGGGCTCGGGCGACCTGCCCGGCTCGCGCCCCGCCGCCTGCGCCGCCTGCGGCGGCCGTGGCTACCAGGAGGAGGGCGCGTCCTTCTTCCGCACCCGCCAGGAGTGCCCGGCCTGCGGCGGGACGGGCAAGAAGGCGCCGCCCTGCACAGCCTGCCAGGGCAAGGGCCGCATTCCCAAGGCCGAGACGGTGACCGTGGCCATCCCCGCCGGGGTGGAGGACGGCACCCGGCTGCGGGTGGCCGGCAAGGGCGAGGCGGGGCGGCGGGGCGGCGGGGCGGGCGATCTCTACCTGCAGATCCAGGTGGAGCCGGACCCGCGGTTCGAGCGCCGGGGGCCCAACCTGTATCTCGATCTTCCCATCAGCTTTTCCGAGGCGGCCCTGGGCACCAAGGTGGAGATCCCCACACCCGACGGCCACTCCACCATCAAGATCCCGCCCGGCACCCAGGGCAACGCCAACCTGCGCGTGAAAGGCATGGGCATGCCCATCCCCAACAGCGCCCAGCGCGGCGACCTGTTCGCGCGCATCAAGGTGGTGACCCCCAGGATCGTGGACGAGCGCAGCAAGGACCTGCTGCGGGAGCTGGCGGAACTCAATGACGCCGACATTCGGACGAAAGCCTGGAGGTCATGATGCGCCGGGATCCGAAAAGTGGTTCATTCATGATCGGGGTGGTGGCCGCCCGCTACGAAATCCACCCCCAGACCCTCCGTCTTTATGAAAGGGAGGGGCTCCTGCTGCCATCCCGGACCGAAGGCAAGACTCGGCTCTACAGTGAGGAGGACCTTGAGCGGCTGGAATTCATCCTCAGCCTCACCAGGGATCTGGGGGTAAATCTTGCCGGGGTGGAGGTGGTCTTGAATCTTCGGGAACGGATGAAAAATATGCAGGAGGAAATGCAGCAATTCGTGGAAACATATGAATCGAAAATGAAGGCAGCCGGCATTGAACCCGAAAGGGCCAGGGAAGGCATTCCTTCAACGGGTCTGGTGAAACTCACCTCCCAGGGCTTGCGCAAGCGATAAGCTGGAATTCAATTTTGGTATCCTGTCCCTTCCCTTGAAGGTGGAACGTGCCCCAACGGCATCTGGAAGAGCGATCACTCGACAAGTATTTTGATTCCATCCGGGATCTGCCCCTGCTCACGGCCGAAGAGGAGCGGATCAACGGCCGCCTGTGGCAGAACGACCGCAACCCCGAAGGCCTGCGGATGCTGGTGGAAGGCAACCTGCGCTTCGTGGTGAAGGAGGCGCGCAAGTTCCAGGGCATGGGCCTGGACCTGCTGGACCTCATCTCCGAGGGCAACCTGGGGCTGATCGAGGCGGCCAAGCGGTTCGACCCGGAGCGGGAGAACAAGTTCCTCACCTACGCCTCCTGGTGGGTGCGCCAGGCCATCTTCCACGCCCTGGCCGAGCACGGCAGCAAGATCCGCCTGCCGCAGAAGGTGGCGGGGCACCTGGTGCAGCTCAACCGCATCTCCCACCGCCTGGGCCAGGATCTGGGCCGCACCCCCACGGTTCAGGACATCGTCAACGCCAGCCACTTTTCCGCCGAGGAGGTGGAGCGTCTGCAGCTGCTGCAGCAGACCACCTCCACCGTGTCCACCGAGCAGGGCATGGGCGAGTCCGACCTCACCCTGGGCGACAGCCTGGAGCAGACCATCGAGCCCTCGCCCATGGACACCATGGACCAGGAGTCGTTCCTGGACCAGGTGCGGCTGAGCCTGGGCCTGCTCAACGAGAAGGAGCGCCGGATCATCGCCCTGCACTTCGGGCTGGACGGCGCCGACCCCATGACCCTGGAGCGCATCGGCCAGTCCTTCGAGCCGCCCATCAGCCGGGAGCGGGTGCGCCAGATCGAGGAGCGGGCCTTCATGAAGATCCGCGACCGGCGCCGGGTGCTGCTGGGCCAGTTCCTGAAGGGGGACCGTTCGTGAAAGGCCAGCCGGGCTGCCCCCTCTGCGGGGGGCTGGGCGTGGTCCTGGACCCCGACCCGGTCCAGCCCGCCCGCCCCTGTGCCTGCGCGGGGACAGCCTCGGCCCAGAGCCTCCTGGACGGCATCCCCGCCCGCTACCGGGCGGCCAGCCTGGACGCCTTCTGGGAGTGGTGGAAACTGCAGCACCCGCGGGAGAAGCTCACGTCCGCCCTGGCCAGCGCGCACCAGCTGCTGGAGCACGCGGCGGACAGCCTGCCCCTGGAGCTGCGCTCCAAGCTCGACATGATCCTGCACAAGTGCGGGCCCAAGCCCCAGGCGGACGGCGAGCTGGGCTGGCGCGACCTGAAGCCGGCCCAGGAGCCCCAGGGCTACCGCAGCCTGTTCAACTGGACCCGCAACGACCGGGACCCCTCGGATTTCTGGTGGATCGACGGGCCGCCGGGCAGCGGCCGCAGCAGCCTGGCCGCCGCGGCGCTGAAGGCCTGGTGCGAGCGCCTGGGCCAGCCGGGGCTGTTCGTCTCGGTGCGCGCCTTCAGCCTGGAGCTCAAGGACATCTACTTCGACTCGCGCAGCTTCCGCAACACCGACTTCCTCAGCGAGCGGGACCGCATGGCGCCGCTGCTCAAGGCCCCCTGCCTGGTGCTGGACGACTTCGACCGGCTGGATTCCGACATCCGGGTGGTGCGGGCCCTGGCCCAGCTGCTGGACCACCGCTACAGCCAGGAACTGCCCACCCTGATCACCGCCGGGCGCTGGGCGGAATCCCTGGCGGCCACCGACAAGGAGACCTACCCGCTGCTCCGGCTGGAGGACGCGAGCCTGCTCCGGCGCCTTGCCGCGAGCAAGCGGGTGGAGCTTCGGCCCACCCTCCTGCGGCTGCTGGACAGCGTGAATGGCTGACCTGTGAACCGCCTGCTGCGCGCCCTGCTGCGTCTGCACCTGCACGGTCCCGCCGGGCTCTGGCTGGCCCTGGCCGGACTGACGCTGGTCGCGGGGCTGGGGGTGCTGCGGGTGGAGCGCCGGCTGGACCTCATGAGCCTGCTGCCCACCGACAACCCGGTGGTGCGCGCCAGCATCGAGGCGGGGGTGGGCCAGCAGGAGCTGCTCTGGCTGGCCGCCGAAGGCCGCCCGGGCGACCTGGAGGCGCGGGAGGCCTGGGCCGAGCACCTGGTGGAGAACCTGCTGACCGACACCGGGGTGCCCCTCAACGGCATTGGTGATGACGGGCGCATCGCCGCGCCCATTCCGGTGCCGGGGCCCATGGGCGCCTCCCTGTGGCCGCCCCTGCTGGCGGCGGGCAGCTTCCTGGAGGGGGACGGGGACGTGGGCCGGCTGGTGACCGAGAAGGCCTATGCCCTGGCGCCCATGCTCCTGGGCGACCGGCTGGACCCGCTCCGGGACCCGCAGGAGCTGCGCCGCCGCCTGG